>Ga0105237_10004854_pt1 | contig 15439 bp, 9 predicted proteins | sample KBSC24metaG_FD_81520 | JGI IMG/M metagenome (GOLD analysis project Ga0105237, IMG submission 81520) | Corn rhizosphere microbial communities from Kellogg Biological Station, Michigan, USA - KBS C2-4 metaG | ecosystem: Host-associated > Plants > Roots > Rhizosphere > Soil | place: Michigan, USA... | reverse complement strand
CGATGCTGCGGGTCGCGGCGACGTCGTCGACGCCGTCGCTCATCATCACGCGGCAGAACGGGCAGCCGGTCGCGATTGCCGAGGCGCCGGTGTCGACGGCCTCTTCGGCGCGCTCGGTGTTGATGCGCTTGCCGATGTGCTCTTCCATCCACATGCGGGCACCACCGGCACCACAGCACAGGCCGCGGTCGGCGTGGCGGGGCATTTCGGTGAGCTTCGCGCCGGCAGCGCCGACCAGCTCACGCGGTGCCTCGTACTCCTTGTTGTGGCGGCCGAGGAAGCAGGGGTCGTGGTAGGTGACCTCTTGGCTCGACGACGACACCGGGATCAGCTTCTTGTCCCGCACGAGGCGGTTCAGCAGCTGCGTGTGGTGCACGACGGTGTAGTTGGCGCCCAGCTGCGGGTATTCGCGGCCGATGGTGTTGAAGCAGTGCGGGCAGGTGACGACGATCTTGCGCTTGTCGGCGTCGACACCGTCGAACAGCTCGTTGATGGTCTCGACGTTCTGCGCGGCGAGCTGCTGGAACAGGAACTCGTTACCGGCGCGGCGGGCCGAGTCACCGGTACAGGTCTCGCCGGTGCCCAGCACCAGGAACTTCACGCCCGCGGTGGCGAGCAGTTCGGCGACGGCCTTGGTGGTCTTCTTGGCGCGGTCCTCGTAGGCGCCGGCGCAGCCGACCCAGAACAGGTACTCGAAGCCGTCGAAGCTCTCGACGTCCTGGCCGTAGACCGGGATGTCGAAGTCCAGCTCGTCGATCCAGGTGGTGCGTTCCTTGGCGTTCTGGCCCCAGGGGTTGCCCTTGAGCTCCAGGTTCTTGAACAGCACGCCCAGCTCGCCGGGGAACTCGGACTCGACCATGACCTGGTAGCGGCGCATGTCGACGATGTGGTCGATGTGCTCGATGTCCACCGGGCACTGCTCGACGCAGGCGCCACAGTTGGTGCAGGACCACAGCACGTCGGGGTCGATGACGCCGCCCTGCTCAGCGGTGCCGACCAGCGGACGCAGCGCCTGCTCGGGGCCGGAACCCTCGATGCGGGCGAAGCCGTCCTCGGGGACGCCGTGCCCGTGCAGGCTGGTGCCCAGCGCGGCGAAGTCGACCGAGCCCTCTTCGGGCATCGGCTTGCCTTCGATGATGTACGGCGCCTTGGCGAACAGGTGGTCGCGCAGGTTCATCATGACGAGCTTGGGGGACAACGGCTTTCCGGTGTTCCACGCCGGACACTGCGACTGGCAACGACCGCACTCGGTGCAGGTCGACATGTCGAGGTTGGCTTTCCAGGTGAAGTCCTCGATGCGGCCGCGGCCGAACACCGCGTCCTCGGCGGGGTCGTCGAAGTCGATCGGCTCGCCCTTGTACTCCATCGGCAGCAGCGGGCCGAGGCCGTCGGGCAGCCGCTTGAAGGTGACGTTGATCGGGGCCAGGCCGATGTGCAGGTGCTTGGAGTGCAGCACGATCAGCAGGAAGACCAGCATGACGCCGATGTGCGACAGCAGCGCGATGGTCTCGATCCAGACGTTGGCGGTGTGGCCCAGCGGTGCCAGCAGCGCGGCCATGCCGTCGGAGAAGAACGCGCCGTTCTGGTACGGGAAGTGCTCGCCGAGGACGTTGACTGCGGCACCGCGGAAGATCGCGTAGGTCAGGATGACCAGGAAGATCATGATGAGGATCTCCCACGCGCCACCGTTGTGCGATCCGTAGAACCGGGACTCACGACCGATGTTGTCGGGGTTCTTGGTCAGACGGATGATCGCGAAGACGATGATGCCGGCCAGCACGGCCAGGGCGAAGAAGTCCTGCAGGAAGCCCAGGATGGCCCAGTGCCCGACGAACGGGATGGCGAACTTCGGATCGAACAGGACGCCATAGGCTTCCAGGTACACCGATGCGAGGACGAAGAAGCCCCACATGGTGAAGAAGTGCGCGATGCCGGGGATGGACCACTTGAGGAGCTTCGACTGGGCGAAGACTTCCTTGTTCTGGTTCAGGAAGCGGCGGACGAGATCGTCCTTGCGGCCACGTTCGTCGCCGAGCTTCTGCCCGGAGCTGATCAGCTTGGTCAGCCACAGGATGCGCTTGGCGGCGAACCCCAGGACGATGACCGTTGCCAACAGCCCGATGACCAGTCTGGCCACGTCGAGCGTGTGTTCGAGATTCTCCACCGCGCCTCTCCCAGTTATGTAGCTACCGACTAGTTGGTTAGTCGGAGTTACTCATCGGTAACTTAAGCTAGATGCCTGCTCATAGTCGCATCCTGGGCAGAACGCACGCTAGCAAGGCTGTCCTAACTTGAGCTGCCGCTTTGCGCTCACTTCCTTACCCCGAATCGGCCTCGGCCAAGCGCCGATCACGGCCTTCCTTATATATGGCGATATATAGGGTGGCGTCAGACCTTCTCGACGAGCAGCGCGCGCAGCATCGACAACATCTCGGACCGCGATTCGGCCCCCAACCTGCGGCGAATGCGAGCGACATGGTGCTCGACGGTCTTTGCCGAGATCAGTAGGCGGGCCCCGATATCGCGGTACGGCAGGCCCTGCAGCACCAGTTCGGCGACCTCGCGTTCGCGGTCGGAGAGCCGTGTCCAGGCGGGCGTTGCGGCGGGTGTGGCTCTAGCGTCACCCGAGGCGGGAGTTGGTGTGGTGTTGCGCACATCTGCGCCCGGAGACGGCTCGCGCGGAATAGCGGGGGCGGCGAGCTCGACGGGATCCGCCGCGGCCTCGAGCGCGGCGTCCTGCTTGAGGTCTCGTGCGAGCTGCAGCATGGCACCGGAGATGCGGCCGTCCGCCGAATGCAGCGCGGCCTGACTGGCCAGGCGGGTGGCATCCCACGTCAGCCCGAAACGGGCCAGCCCGCGGGCAGCCGCCGTCACCTCCGCGGCGTCGACGCCGTCGGCCAGAACCCGCAGCCAAGCGCGGCCGGCGCCGGCGAGCGCGGTGGCGTAGGCGCCGTGCGCGCCCTCGGCGCGGCTGGCGGCGGATAGGGCCTGCCCGTGCGGGGCGACGGCGTCGGGTGCGTTGGCCAGGATGCCCGCGTGCACGCCTGCCCAGTGCAGCGGAACCGCCCACAGTGCCGGATTTCCGGCGGCCCGCAGCAACCCGAATGCCTCGCTCAGGGGCTGGCGGAGCTGGTCGAGCTGCTGTAGCCGGGCCGCGGCGACCCACAGCTCGCCGAGCGGCAGCAGCGCGAACAGGTCCAGGGAGTATTCGGCCAGCACTTCCATGGCCGCATACCAGTGTTTCTGCAAGGCCCCCGTGTCACCACTGCGCCGTGCGACGGCGGTTTGCAGGGCGGTGAACCACAACGCGTCGCGCCGGTGCAGGTCGGCCACCTCGATCGACCCCAATGCCGGAACCGCGGAGTCGAGTTGGCCGTCGAGCATCCGGATCCACCCGAGCAGCAGCCGGTGGCGGAATGCGGAGAATCCCGCGTCACCGCTGCCGGTGCCAGTTCTGACCGCCCGGCCGATGACGCTGCGTGCGCGGACGGCGTCACCGCCGTGTAGCGCGACGAGGCTCAGCAGCGCGGCGGGGCTGTCCGGCGCGACGGAGTGGACGCCGTTGGTGGAGCCGACGGCCTGCGTGAGGCGCGCCATCGCGACGGCGAAAGGCTGATCGAGCGTCAGCAGCATGCCCTCGGCCATGCCGCGGGCCGCCCGCGCGGAAGACGTTGGTGGCATGGAGTTTTCGGCCTGCAGGCAGGCCCGGGCCAGTTCGGCGTCGGCGGTGGCGACACCGACCACGGCGCCCGCGGCGGCGACGAACGGATCGGAACTGGGTCCTAGCCAGCGGAACAGATCCGCGGCATGCCCGGCGGCACCGTCGTGCATCGCGACGCTCGCCGCGATGCGGACCGCCTGGGCGCGGACGTCGGCGTCGTCGGCGGTGAGCAGTTCGTCGGCCAGGGTGCCGGCCGTGGTGCAGTCGCCGGTGACGGCCAGGGCGTCGGCGAGGTGGACGTCGGCGGGCGCGGTGCCGGCGCGCGCGGCGGCGCGGTACAGGCGGGCGGCCAGACGCGGCGCGGCGGGCGCGGCGCGGCGGATCAGGTCCGCGGCCAGCACGTCGTCGACGGTGCCGTGCTCCGCGAGCTTCAGCGCCAATTCGGTTGACAACGTGGATGATTCGATCTGCGAGCGCAGCAGCCGGCATTCGGCCTCGCGGTGCCGTGCGGCACCGACCAGACGGGTGAGGCATCGGTGCAGCGTGTCGGTGAACCGCGGGTGCAGCGAGGCCGACAGCAGGCCACTGGCGCGGGCCCGGTCCATCAGCACGGCCGCGGCGTCGCCGGACAGCTGCAGGGCGGCGGCGATGTCGTCGGGTCCCAGTTCGGGGCTGAGCGAACACAACAACAAGGTGTCCAGCAGGTGCTCATCCAACCGGCGCAGCCGCTCGCTCAACGCGACGGCCGCGGCCCGGACCGGATCACCGCCAGCGGCCAGCGCCCCCAGCGCCGAATACACCAGCAGGGGAATGCCGCCGGTGGCGGCGACCAGTGCCGGCACGTGCGTGCCGGGGACACCGGCGCGCGCCAGCGCCTCGTTGATGTCGCGGGGCGTCATCGGCGCCAGCTGAATCGGCGGATGCTGCCGGCTCAGGGTGGTGGTGAGGGCATTGAGCGCGCGCTCATGCGCCAGTGGCTCGGCGCTGACCACCACGGTGCGGCCGGGGTCGCCGGCCAGCTCGGTCAGGACGTCCAGCTCCGCCGCGGTGAGCAGCTGCGCATCGTCGATGACGATGGCCGCGTCCGGCGCCTCGCCGGGCTTCGGCACCCGCGCGAGCATCGTCGTACCGTTGGCCCGCAACGTCTTTCGCACCGCTTCCAGCGCGGTGGTCTTGCCGCTGCCGATTCCGCCGAGCACCAGTGATGTGCCGGCCGCTGCGGTCATCAGCTGGTCGATGCCGAGGGGACAGAGGTCACCGGCGCTGACGCTGCGGGTGCCGACGCCGCGGGTGCCGACGCCGCGGGTGCTGACGCCGATGCCAGCGACGCCGTCTTGGGCGATTCAGCCGGTGTGCTGGGCGCCTGGGTCGTCGGCGCAGCCGTGGGCGTCTGCGTGCTGGGCTGCGTCGTCGGCGGCTTCGTCGTGGTCGGCGGCGGCTGCGTGGTGGTGGGCGGTTGCGTCGTGGTCGGCGGCTGGGTCGTAGTGGGCGGCTGGGTGGTGGTCGTGGTGGGCGGCTGCGTCGTGGTTGTGGTGGTCGTCGTCGGCGTGGTCGTCGTCGTGGTGGTCGTGGGGGTGGTGGTCGTGGTGGTCGTCGTCGAGCTGGTGGTCGACGGATCGGTGGTGGTCGTGGTGACCGGCGCGTCTGTCGTGGTGACCGGGTTGGTCACCGTCGAAGTCTCTACCTGGCCATTCGGATTGGTCTGCGTCACAACGGACTTCGTGGCCTTGTAGGTGCTCGTGGTGATGGAGCCGTCGGGGCCGGTGATGGTGGTGGTGACGTCGACGGTCACCGGGCCGGACTGGGTGTCGTTACTGGTGAGCCCCACCGCGGCCCAGCTGCCACCGGCGACCAGGAACGCCGCCGCGGCCGCGCCGAAGATCAGCGGTGGCCGCCGGTACCAGGGGACCGGCGCCACGTCGGGCAGGTTGTCCTCTTCTTCGTGGGCGAAGTCCATGGCCGGCCGGGCGGTCGTCTCCCCGAAGGGCGCCGCCTCGGCGTAGCCGGTCGAGAAATCGGTGGGGTACTCGCCGCCGACTGCCGCGCCGGGTTCCTCGTCGTCAGACCACGCCAGGGACGGACCGACGGTCGAAGACGGGTTCGCGTCCACAGGCGGCACGGGAGCGGCCATGGTTTCGGGGCCGCCCGCCCACCCGGCCGGGCCGGCGGCCCAGCCCATGGTGGGTGCCATGCCGGTCGGGGCGTCGGCGCTCATAGTGCGCTGATCGACCAACGGCGCGCCGCCGGCGGCAGTGAGCGCAGGCTGCGGCGAGGTCACCACTGGAACCCGGAAATGCTCCGAAAGTCGTTGGGTGACAATCGGAATCGAAGCGCCACCACCGGCAGTGGCCAGCGCCGTCAGCACGCCGGCCGGAATCTGGTTGCGCTGCAGGGTTTCCTGCACCACGGCGACCAGCCCCGCCAGGGCCGGTTCGAGCAGCCGCTCCAGCTCCGGGCGGGTGATGCGCAGTGCCGACGCGAAGCCGGGCAGGTTGGCGTTGACCGACGTCGCCGTCTCGGACGAGAGACGCTCCTTGGCCTGTCGGCACTGGTCGCGCAACTGGGACAGCGAGCCGACGGCCGCGGTGCCCGCCGGGTCGGCGTCGGACGACTCGGTGATGCCGGCGATGACGTGGTTCAGCAGCGCCTGATCCACGAGGTCGCCAGAGAACTCCGGGTAGCGCACGGTTTCGCCGATCTGGCTCAGGGTCGCGGCGTCGGCGATGGTGACGCTGGTGCCGCTGCCACCGAAATCGCACAGTGCCACCACGCCGTGATCGGGCAGCCCGGACCCGGCCTTGAGGCCCGCCAGTGCCGCGGCCGCGTCGGAGATCACGGGCGCTGCCGCCAGGCCCGGCTTGCCGCGCAGCGCCGCCGAGAGTGCGCCGATGGTGGACATGCCCCAGTGCGCCGGGGCGGCGATGACGATCGGGGCGCCGCCACCCGCGGTACGGGCCATGGAGTCGAGGGCTTCGGCCAGGACGGCTTCACCGCGGTGCGCCGAACCATCCGGGGCGATGAGGGGGATCGGGTCGCCGACCCGCTCCACGAACCCGGTCAGCACCAGGCCGCCCGGCTGCGTGGGGATGCCGACTTCGGCGGGCCGGTCCGGGTACAGGGCCAGGATGGCGCGACGGCTCACCGGCGGTCGCCCGGCCGGCACGGCAACCAGGTTGGTCTGGCCGATCGACAAACCGAGGCTCATAAACGTCCACTCCTTTGATGCGCTACCGGACTTGCATGTAGTCGGGTTGGGGCCACCCTATGCGCTGGCGGCCCGGGGGTGGGACACAATCCCCTAACGATTGGTGAATCCCTAATGGTCGTGCCCCTAATGGGAGGTGTCCGGTGCTGGGGTCAGCACCGATCTCTGGGAGCTATATCGGCGATAGCATCGAAATAGTTATCGAGGGGTCTACCTGATGTCAGGCCCGATGAGTCGAATCGACGGAAGGAGTAGGTGCCGTGGCAAATCCGCTACTGGATTTCGTCATGTCGGTGGTCCGGGACCCCGACGTGGCAGCCCACTACGCCGCCGACCCCGCCGGTGCCATCGCCGACGCCAACCTCAGCGGCGTCACCACGGCGGATGTCGCGCACCTGATCCCGGTGGTGTCCGAGTCCCTGGGGGCCGTGTCGTCCGCGGCGGGCGGCATACCGACCGCCGGATTCGACGATCCAGGCGTCAATGTGTGGACCAGCGGCGCCGCCACCGCGGCGTTCGACGCCTTCGATGCCTTCGACACGCACGTGCCGACCGTGGTGTCCTCGCAGGTTATTTCCGATCCCGACCTGGGTGGATTCGGCAGCGGACCGGTCCTGCCGGTCCACGATGCCGTGCCCGACCTGGCCGTGTCCGACGACTTGGGCCTGCACAGTGATGTTCCGGTCGTCGACGCCGGGCAGCTCTCGGATCCGGGTGCGCTCGACTGGCACCCCGTCGATACCGCAGACCCGTCGGCCGGTGTCGAACACCATCAGGGCTTCGACTTCTTCAGCTGACCAGTACACACCCGACCAAACGCCGGTGGCCGCCATGGCCACCGGCGTTCTGTGTTTCTCAACGGGTCTTCAGCAAACACCCTAGTTATCCCCTAATCCCCTAATAGGGGGAGTGTTGATACCCCACTATGTTTCGTTGGGGGTAGGGGTGATTGCCCCGTTTGCAGGGTCCTTGCCGGCCCCTAACGTTGTTCTCAGTTCGCAAGACCAAAAACTTTCAAGAGCCACACCCCAACGAAAGGGACTCCAATGACCAGCCTGATCGAATTCATCATCGACCTGTTCCGCTTCCCCACCGTCGCGAGCTCGTTCGTCGCGAACCCCGAGCAGACCATGCGCGACGCCGGCCTCGCCGGTGTCACCTCCGCGCAGCTGGCCTCGGTTGCCGCCAGTGCCGTCCCGGCCGGCGTCGTGCTCGGCGGCGGCGACCCGGTCGTCGGCCTGCAGAACGCGGTCTCGGACTACTACAGCATGTCCTCGCCGTTCTCCCCGCAGACCGAGTTCGCCAGCCGCAACCAGACCGACTTCGCCAGCCACAACAATGTGCCGATCGCCAGCGGCAACGACATCCCGGTGCTGAGCCCCGACCAGCACGCCGGCGCCAATGCCCAGCAGGGTGCCTTCAACCTGGGCTTCGGTGACATCACCCTGGGTGGCAGCCACGTCCAGCAGGGCGACGGCGGCGTGAACATCGCGGGCAACAACCACGGTGACATCGCCAGCGGTAAGGGTGCTGTGCAGGGCGACGGCAACACCGTCACCAACGGCGACATCCTCACCGGCAGCCACTCCCCGGTGATCGTCGGCACCGGCAACCACGCGACCGACAACTCGCAGACCGCGGGCGGCCACATCATCCAGGGCAACTCGGGACCGGTGGTCAACGACGTCAACACCGGTGGCGGTAACGGTGGCGGCGCCAGTGCCGGCGGCGGCCTGCTCGGTGGCGGCCACGCCAGCGGTGGCAGCGGTGGCAGCGGCGGCAACATCGTCATCAACGACGGCAACACCTCGTCGACGCACGTCGGTGGCAACCAGACCACGGTCGGTGGCGACCTGGGCAGCGGCAACAAGAGCGTCATCGACGACTCGTCGCACTCCTCGACGGTGAACACCAGCCTGAACAGCGGGAACACGGCCAACACCAGCATCGGTAGCGGCAACAGCACCCACACCAACATCGGCAGCGGGAACACCACCCACACCGACCTGACCGCCGACAACTCGGTGCACAGCACGGTTGCCGACAACTCGGTGCACGAGGCCAGCATGAACACCTACGCGCCGGTTGAAACCCACACCACCACCGACATGAGCCACACCACCCACATCGATCCGCACATGCACTGATCGATCGCGACAAACCATCCGGCGGGGCCGACTACAGGCCCCGCCGGACGTTTGCGCATACCGTTAGATCAGTGACAATGCAGTCGAGGAGAGCCCAGTGACGCAGCCGAACGAGGCGAATCCGCGCCCGGTCGCGGTGATCGTCGAGTTGATCGACCACACCAGCCGGATCGCGGGCCTCAACGACCGCGAGGACCTGGCGCAGCGGTTGCTGGCGGCCAAGACCCGGATCAGCGATCCGCAGATTCGCGTGGTCATCGCCGGACAGCTCAAGCAGGGCAAGAGCCAGTTGCTGAACTCGTTACTGAACATGCCGGTCGCGCGGGTCGGTGATGACGAGAGCACCGTGCTCACCACCGTCGTCCACTACGGCGACACGGCAGCCGCCGAACTCGTCCTGGCCTCCGATCAGGAAGGGGGCGATCCGTCCGTCGTCGCCATCCCGCCCAACCAGCTGTCGACCGATCTCCGGCACGCGCCACAGGCCCAGGGACGTCAGGTGTTGCGCGTCGAGGTCGCGGCGCCGAGTCCGATGCTCAAGGGCGGACTCACGTTCGTCGACACCCCCGGGGTCGGCGGGCTGGGACAGCCCCACCTGTCGGCCACGCTCGGGCTGCTGCCCGACGCCGACGCCCTCCTGATGGTCAGTGACACCAGTCAGGAGTTCACCGAACCCGAGCTCACGTTCATCCGGCAGGCCCTCGAAATCTGCCCGGTGGCAACGATTGTCGCCACCAAGACCGACCTGTACCCGCACTGGCGCGAGATCGTCGCGGCCAATGGCGCGCACCTGCAGCGCGCACGGCTGAGCGTGCCGGTGACTCCGGTTTCCTCGGCGCTGCGTACCCACGCGCTGGCGCTGAACGACAAGGAACTCAACGACGAGTCGAACTTCCCGGCGATCATCAAATTCCTCACCGACAAGGTGCTCAGCCGCGAGAACGACCGGATCAAGGACCAGGTGGTCACCGAAATCCACGCGGCCGCCGAACATCTCACCCTGGCCGTGTCCACCGAACTGGCGGCGATCAACGACCCCGACAAGATCGAGCGCATCAAGGCCGAGTTGGAGCAGAAGAAGGACGAAGCCCAGAATGCGTTGCAACAGACTGCATTATGGCAACAGGTGCTCAACGACGGCATCGCCGACCTGACCGCCGACGTCGACCACGACCTGCGCAACCGCTTCCGCAACATCACCGCGCACACCGAGCGCATCATCGACGGCTGCGATCCCACTCAGCACTGGGCCGAGATCGGCGCGGAGTTGGAGAACGTGGTCGCGACCGCTGTCGGCGACAACTTCGTCTGGGCGCACCAGCGCGCTGAGGCCCTCGCCGCGGAGGTGGCCCGCACGTTCGTCGAGGCCGGGCTGGATTCGGTGGAACTGGCCGAGGTCAGGGCCCGCGACATGGGCGCCGGCCTGGGCGAGTTCAACCCCGTGGCGCGGCTCGAGTCCGAACCGATCCGGGCCGGGCACAAGGTCATCACGGGTATGCGCGGCTCCTACGGTGGTGTGCTGATGTTCGGCATGCTGACGTCGTTCGCCGGGCTGGGCATGTTCAACCCGCTGTCGCTGGGCGCCGGACTGGTGCTGGGCCGCAAGGCCTACAAGGAAGACATGGAGAACCGCATGCTGCGCGTGCGCGGCGAGGCGAAGATGAACGTCCGCCGATTCGTCGACGACGTGTCCTTCGCCGTCGGCAAGGAATCGCGCGACCGGCTGCGAAACATCCAGCGCCACTTGCGTGATCACTACCGCGGCATCGCCAACCAGACCACCCGCTCGCTCAACGAGTCGCTGCAGGCGACTCTCGCCGCGGCGCAGATCGAAGCCGGTGAACGTGACACCCGCGTGCGGGAACTGGAGCGGCAGTTGAACATTCTGCGCCAGGTCATCGACAACGCGGTGAAACTGACGCCGGCTTTGGCCGACGCAGCGCGCCGCGCTGGGGCCCAGTGAGCACAAGCGCACGTGTCCGCGCCATCATGGGCGGCGTCATCTCGGCCTACCGATCCGACCCCGTCTACCAGCACCGGCCGCAGGCCCTGGCCGAACTGGACTGGATCGGCCGCCGGCTCGATCAGCCGATCCGCATCGCGCTGGCCGGCACCCTCAAGGCCGGCAAGTCGACGCTGGTGAATGCGCTTGTGGGCGAAGAGATTGCGCCCACCGATGCCACTGAGGCCACTCGCCTGGTCACCTGGTTCCGGCACGGCATGACGCCGCGCGTCACCGCCAACCATCGGGACGGCCGCCGTACCGACGTGCCGATCACGCGTGGTGACGGCCTGACCTTCGACCTCGCCCGGTACTCCGGCGCGCAGGGCGCGGCCAACGTGGGCGACATCGTCGACCTCGACGTGCAGTGGCCCGCAGTCGAATTGGAACACACCACCATCATCGACACGCCCGGCACCTCGTCGCTGTCACGGGACGTCTCCGACCGGACGCTGCAACTGTTGGTGCCCCGGGACGGGGTGCCCCGGGTCGATGCCGTTGTCTTCCTGCTGCGCACCCTCAACGCGCCAGACATCGCGCTGCTCAAGCAGATCGGGGAGCTCGTCGGCAGCGGTTCGGGGGCCCTGGGCGTCATCGGGGTCGCGTCCCGCGCCGACGAGATCGGGGCGGGACGGATCGACGCGATGATGTCGGCCCGCGAGGTGGCCACCCGATTCACCACCGAGCTGGACCGGACCGGCGTCTGCCAGGCCGTCGTCCCGGTGTCGGGGCTGCTGGCACTGACCGCGCGCACGTTGCGGCAGAGCGAATTCGCGGCACTGCAGAAGCTCGCCGCCCTGGACGGCGATGGCGCCACGGCGCTGACCAAGGCGATGCTGTCGGCGGATCGCTTTGCCCGACAGGATGATTCGCTACCGGTGGACGTCATCACCCGCGCCGCGCTGCTGGAGCGGTTCGGCATGTTCGGTATCCGGATCGCGATCGCGGTGCTGCGTGCCGGTGTCACCGATTCCCAGGGGCTGGCCGACGAGCTGCTGGACCGCAGCGGGCTGGTGGCCCTGCGCGACGTCATCGATCAGCAGTTCGCGCAGCGCGCCGACATGCTCAAGGCGCATACCGCGTTGCGCTCGCTGCGTCGCTTCGTGGAAGCCAATCCCATCTACGCCACGCCGTTCATCCTGGCGGACATCGATCCGCTGCTGGCTGACACGCACGCCTTCGAAGAGTTGCGCTTGCTCGGTCAATTACGTTCCCGGCCAACCACATTGAACGACGACGAGATGGCCTCGCTGCGCCGCATCATCGGCGGTTCGGGCACCGACGCGGCGAGCCGGCTGGGGCTCGGTAATGACGCGCCCTATGACGGCCCCCGGGCGGCGTTCGCGGCAGTGCAGCGGTGGCGCCGCCGAGCCGATCACCCGCTCAACGATCCCTTCACCGCACGCGCCTGCCGGGCCGCCGTCCGCAGTGCCGAAGCCCTGGTCGCGGACTACGCGGCACAGGGAAGGTGAGATATTCGAGATCGTTGGCAATTTGGTACCCCGCGCAGCTACCGTTTGCGGGTGGCTCAATCGTTTGATCCCTTCGGCCTGGTAGGACGCGCGGTGGACGCCGCTCGACTCGGCCTGGACGTCTACAGCTGGACCGAGCAGCAGATCGTCGGCGCCCTGCGTAAAGGCCTCAATGAACTGGAACCGGAAGACGGCGACGACGGCATCGTCTCGGATGCTGATACCTCGGTGTCGAAGTCTTCGAGCGCCAAGCCGGGAGCCACTGAAGAGTCGCTCAACTCGAAGATGAGCGACCTGCTGAATCGGGCGCTCGACCAGAACACCGCCGGCAGCCAGACCGAGCTGTACCACCATCTGCTCGACCAGCTGGTCGCCGACGAAGCCCGCATCGTCGGCGCACTGTCCGACGGCTCCGTCTCTCCGTTGGTCAACGTGTTCGACCGGACCCGTAAGGCGGTGCTGGAGAACGCGGCGCTGGTCGGCCGGACCGCGAACGTCGCCCTCCCGTCGATGACGCCGCAGTACGTCGGGCATTTGCTGGCGCTGCGCCTCGTGGAGATCGGCCCGGAGGATTCTGCGCTGAAAACCGAGTACGAGGTGTTGATGGCTGAGACCATCGTCCTCAACGCGATCAAGGCCGCGTCGAAGGGTCCGCTGCCCGCCAAGGTGGAGAAGCTGACGTTGACGCTGTCGCCACTGGGCCGATCGCTGTGGGCCGCCGCCACCGCGGAGGACAACCAAGACAGGTGGCGCTGATGTCTTTGACCGAGATCCTTGTCGACTTCCGCGCGCACTGGATCATCTACTTCTCCATGCCGCTCGTGGCCGCGTTCGTCGGCTGGAGCACCAAGATCGTCGCGATGGAGATGATCTACCGGCCGCTGGAGTTCAAGGGCATCGGTCCCATCGGCTGGCAGGGCATCATCCCGCGCCGGGCCGGCAAGGTCGGCTCCACCACCATCGAGTTGCTCACCGCGAATCTGCTCAAACCCGAGGAACTGCTGTCCCGGATTGACGCCAGAGAAGCCGTCGAAGTGCTGCGCGAACCGTTGTCGGCGTCGATCAACGACATCGCGCGCGACGTCGCCGAGGAGATCCGGCCGGGCCTGTGGGATTCGCTGCCCGAGGCCGGGCGGCAGGCGATCCTGAACCGCATCCACTCGCAGGCGCCGCGCATCACCGAGAAGATGCTGAACGAGATGCAGTCGGACCTCAGCCGGTTCGTCGACCTGCAGTTCCTCGCTGTCACCACGCTGGTGCGCAACAAAGAGAAGCTCAACAAGCTGATGCGCGGCCTGTCCGACGACGCCATGGCGTTCGTGCGGCGCAGCGGCATCTACTTCGGCTTGATCATCGGTACCGCGCAGATGTTCGTCTGGGCCATCTTCAAATTGCCGTGGATCATGCCCGCGTTCGGTTTCGGTATCGGTCTGGTCAGCGACTACATCGCGCTGAACATGCTGTTCCGGCCCGTCGAGCCGACGAAGTACCTGGGCTTCATCAAGTTCCAGGGACTGCTGCACGCCCAGCGCGAGAAGATCACCGCGGACTACGCCCGCATTCTTTCCGAGGACCTGTTCGCGCCGGACATCCTGTACGACGGCATCCTCAAGGGCCCGGGCGCCGACAAGCTGTTCGCCATGATCGCGCGCGAGGTCGAGGCCGCCATCGACAGCGAGATCGGCGGGTGGACCGGCACCGTCGTGAAGTTCGCGGTCGGCACGTCGAAGTACAACGCGCTGAAGGACAGGATCGTCGACCTGGTGGTCGAGCGGCTGCCGGCCACCCTGCTGGACGCGCAGGACTATGCCATGAGCAAGATCGACCTCGAGCGCACGATCGTCGACAAGATGAATCAGCTCTCCAACGAGGAGTACGAGTCGATTCTGCGGCCCGTGTTCAAGGACGACGAACCGTTGATGATCGCCATCGGCGCCATCCTCGGTGGCTGCGTCGGTGAACTCCAGGTGCTGATGATCGAGTTCTTCACGCACTAGTGCGTGCGCGGTCCCGGTGGGTGGGTGCGCCGGGACTGAGTGATCGACGTGGACGTCGACGTCGTGCGGCTGGTGGTCGTGCTGTCGCCCGACGGTGTCGATGTGGTCGACGTCGTCGTGTCGGTGGTCGGCGGTACGTCGATGTCGGTTGTCGACGGGGTGACCGACGTGTAGCTCGTGGACGTCGTCGTGGTGGTGACCGTCGTGGTCGACGGATGGACCGGGTCATCCACGATGACGGGCATCGGTGGCGGCTGCGGCTGGTTGTAGTGCCGCGTCAACCACGCCCCGGCGAAGTACAGCAGTGCGATCGCGGCGAGCGCGGCGATGCTGGCGCCCACGAGATGCGGGGTGCGCTCGTGCCACGGCCGCTCGGTCATGGCCGGTCAGCGTAGCTGAGGAATGACGGCCGGTCAGCGCAGCTGGGGAATGACGGCCGTGCTGAAGAACTCGAGGTGGTCGAGATCGGCCATGTCCAGCACCTGCAGGTAGATCCGCTCGACCCCGGCGGCGATGAACGGCGCCAGCTTGTCGACGATCTCCGCGGGGGTGCCGACGGTGGGTGAGTTGCCGCGCATCTCGTCGACCTCGCGGCCGATGGCGGCGGCCCGGCGGGCGATCTCGGCGTCGTCCTTGCCTGCGCACAGCACGAAAGCCGCCGAGTATGTGATGCTTTCGGGCGCCCGGCCGGCCGCTTCGACAGCGGCCCGTACCCGGCCGAACTGGGTGGTGAGAGTGTCGATGTCCACGAACGGGATGTTGAACTCGGACGCGAACCGGGCGGCCAGCGCCGGGGTGCGCTTGGCGCCGCCGCCACCGATGATCACCGGCGGGTGGTTCTGTGCCGGCTTGGGCAGCGCCGGGGAGTTCTTGACGGTGTAGTGCTTGCCCGTGAAGTCGAAGTGCTCACCGACCGGGGTATCCCAGAAGCCGGTGATGATCTGCAGCTGTTCTT
>Ga0105237_10004853_pt1 | contig 15440 bp, 7 predicted proteins | sample KBSC24metaG_FD_81520 | JGI IMG/M metagenome (GOLD analysis project Ga0105237, IMG submission 81520) | Corn rhizosphere microbial communities from Kellogg Biological Station, Michigan, USA - KBS C2-4 metaG | ecosystem: Host-associated > Plants > Roots > Rhizosphere > Soil | place: Michigan, USA... | reverse complement strand
GTGCTTTCGGTGTTTTGGATAAATTTGTTGCTATCCTGTCCTGGCCAGGCCTTGTTGAATGATTCCATGTATTTGGGATCTTCCACGCCGGAAAGGTTATCTAAGAACTGGCCGGTGACGTAATTATATTCATCTTTTGCGGCATAGGGCATTATCTTTTGGTACAATTCCCAGTCCTTGATGGCGCCCATGCCGACCCTTTCTTTATGGATGGGCATCCAGGTGTCTTTTTCCATCTTTTCGTAATCCGAGTCTTTGCCGGGCATGGTCTTCATAAAATCCAGGGAAACGTATCTGGTGGGCGGCGCATCGGGGTTCATGTGCAGGCCGGTCACAGACCGGTAGATCTCTCTTTTGACTATGGTGCGCGTATGTTGATATTGACTTGCGACAGAATCGAACATTTTATCTGTCATGGCGGGAAAAACTTTTTTGAAGACAGCGCGAATGTTAATGGTATCTTCCAGCAGTCCTTTGAAATTGGAAGAAACATTGACGGCGGCGTAGTCGTACTCTTTGGCATCGCCTGAGGGCATGATGACCTGGTGCATGTACCAACCCATTATGGCGCCGTTCTTATAGAAATATTCATTGATCTTTTTCCCGTACTTTTTCAGCAACTCCCGGTATTGTGTTTCTTTATCCGGATGGACTTTGATAAATGAAACAGAGAAATAGAGGGGTTTTTGATCCGTTGCCTGTGCGGACAACCGAAGATCCTGTAAGAGTAGGAGGAGGGGCAACAGGAGGGTGAAGAGCCTGCGCGCGGCAAAGTACTGCATTGCTTGCATAATAGTCGTTTTTAGAATTTAGAAGATCAGGCATTTGTACCTGGGAGGAGGAGAGGATCTAAGTGGGAAAGGCCGTATTAAATGTATGATAATTTTTGATAATACAAAAATCGGGTTCGGCTATGTGCGCAGAGACTAGCCCAAATTTATCGACCTTCCTTTTGTAGGTTATCGTAAATAGTTTTCAGATGCTCCTTGAATCCAGGAAGATCGTTCTTGATTACATTCCAGACTACAGGCAGATCGGTGCCGAAATATTCATGTATCAATCTATTGCGCATACCTTTGATGAGTGCCCAGGGAATATCTGCATTATCATTTTTGACATCATCAGGGAGCTGGCTAACGGCTTCCCCAATTATTTGAATGTTATACAGGCAAGCCTCAATAACCATGAAGTTTGAGGAGAAGTCATCGAATAAGAGGTTAGTCGTATATGATTCGATATGATCAATGCAAAGCAGAATGTCGTTTACAACAATGGACGGTGTTCGCTTAGACATATAGGATGTCTTTTTCTACAAAGGGGAGATAGGTAGGTTTAATCGAACGCTTGGGCACAACGTCGACTTTAACTCCAAACAAGTCTTCAATTTCGTTGGCCATAGCAACAAAATTTAGCCCCATTGGGCCATTGAGCTCTACAGCAACGTCAATATCACTATTCTCGGTGGCTTCACCGCGAGCGTAAGAGCCAAATACGCCCAATCGAGAAATGGGGTATTTTCGTTGAAGTTCCGGCTTGTATTGCCGAAGCTTTTCCATTATGGTCTCTAACGTGTACATTTTCTGCAATTTAAGCTTATTTTTTTAAATCCGGAAAGGAGTGCAAAAATGACGGGAAACAGCATTTACGCCTCTCTTTACACCAGGCTTATTTCTTATTGAGGGTCGAATCCAGGCCAGGCGACATTAAGTTAGCAATGGCTAGAATGCTGTAGCAATAAGGATTATAGCGTCAAATTGACAAGAGGATTTATTTAGCAGAGAAGGAATTGCTTTTAAAAAACAGGTAACGATAGAGAAAAAGGAACATTCGCAAAGAGAGAGGGCGCGTCGCGCCGTCATAGGTAAAATCGATGACGTAATTTAATCGCTCCAAACGATATTTTGTATGGAATTCCACTCGTTTGAACTGCCACCAAAAGTAAAACTTTCCCTGGTAGACGCGTGCAATATAGAGCAGGTAAGGGGAGGCGGCTATAAATATGGCGATTCCAATATTGGTGGGTACGCTAATGATATTGCTATACCTGTCAGACATCGGGCATTTCATGCAGTAAAGGGTAGCGACCAGAAGGGCTGTCGAGATGAGTATAAGAGGAATTAACGGGGTGACAGCTTGATGTACGTATTTGTGCCGACAACTTTTATAGAATAAGATAATATTATAAACGGCAGAGAAATGCAGGATCAACAAGGTGTTGCAAGCAGTTACCATGCTGGAAAAAAACTGCTCATAGCCGGCCAATATAAGCAATGCGACGCAATACAAACCGGTAAAAAGAAAAATGGATTTTGACAATCCTTCGGCAATCGTCTTCTTGTCGATCGCACTGCTTATTATTTCCAGTTTTTGCGAAGATTCATTGTTCAATTTTTCCATCTTGTTATAAAGGGGGTTTTGTTCCGCCTGGAGGATGATGAGCTTGCTTTTTAAAAGCTCGATCTCGTTTTTGATACTAGGTTGAACTCTTTTTGATATATTCAACACCCGATTATCCAACGCGCTCCGAAATGTCTCCCACCCCGCATAGGCAAGGTTCAGGGCGGCAAATAAGTGGAAGTACCCATCGAAATGGCTTAATTGTATCTCTAACAACATGGAGTTATGAAAATTGGATTACGCTGCAGGATGAAAAGTGTTTATCAAACACGGATGCCAGTTTTTTGGCATAATCGGGTCTGTTGAAGCTGCAAAAGGCTCCCCGAGGCGAAGAAGCTGCATCCGAATCGACTTTTTCCATCCGGAACGACATCAAGTCCCCTACGGCGAAGTTGATGTCCTTGTTGTAAATATTGGTCATCTCCTGCTTAAATTCAGGTGTCGCTTTGCGAATCTCCAGATTAGTGCGTTCGCAGGAAAGCTGGGATAACACTTTAAAAATGTTGGCGTGTTCGTAAGGTCTATCGTCCCGAATGACGATCCTTAGAGTCCTTGATGAGTCTTGGATAAAATTGGTCATGGCCTCGACCACCTTACAATTCTTCTCGGAGATATCTCCGTCCAGGGCATGATCGTACATTCTCACTTCCTTTGAGGCATGCTTGAACATCGTAGACAGAACAATGGCGGCATGAGAGGGGCTGGATATTTATAGATTGGCTTGCCTGTTTTTAGTATTTTTCTTCTCCATGGGGTATTTGTATTCAAAAACTGTCGCCTATAAGCAGAATAAACAGATCAACTAGCGGGCCAATGACCTCTTTTGATAGATATGATACCGTATATGACATCTCAGATGCGCGTGACCATTGCATGGATATTCCATTACCCGGATGGACGTGGTTTATTGGTCGGCATCAGGTGTCGGCTGGTGTGGGCGGAAGGGGTACAGGATAAATTTCAGGCTGATGAGCTGGTCGTCTGCGGCTGTTCCTGCGTTTGGAAATTTGCCAAAAAATTATTAATTATGCATCGTTCGTTCTCACCATTTCCCTGATGGTGTATCAACCTGTTAATGACCTACCTACGTGTTATCCTGCTTAAAACATTTCTGTCGCAATAATTGAACTTCATCGCGTCATGATATGCAGTCGCGCATTACAAGTCCTTAGAACAATCCAGGCAATTCTTTCCGGGCAAAGCATGTTTTGTGAGCGCCTGGAAATATGAAAACTTATGGGTATTGAGAAAAACAGGCTGTTCCTTTCAATAGTTGCCGCTGCCCTGGCTGTTCTGCCATTTACGTCATTGGGCCAGACAAGTTGGAAGGGCATCACAAGCACGGCATGGAGCACAGCAAGCAACTGGACAGCCGGCGTACCCACTGCTACTACGGATGTCATCATCGGGGATGCCAATTTTACGGGATCTTTCCAGCCCACCATCAGTGCTGCGGCTACCTGTAAGACGCTGACCCTCGGGGCTGGTACGGGCGCGCCTACCCTGACATTGAGCAAGGGGCTTACGGTGTCGGGCAATGTGACAATAAATACGGGCACCACCCTTACTCAAAAAGGCGTGACCTTAAAGATACTTGGCAACTGGAGCAATGCAGGTACTTATACTACTACCAGCACCTCTTCAACGGTGACCTTTGCCGGAACCAGCCAGACCATCGGAGGAAGCAGCGCCACTGCTTTCAGAAAACTTACTATCAATGCGGGAAGTACCACCTCTTTAAATGGGAACATATCCGTGGCAGGAGCATTCACGGTGAGCGGAACATTTATCCCTACTGAAAATGCCACTCCGTACCTTATTTCAGGAGCCGGCACTATGAGCGTCGGAGCAACCGGTGTATTGAAAATAAATGCCGCCACGTTCGCTGCGAATTACGGGCTGGCGGGGACTATAACGCTAACGGCAGGATGCACGGTCGAGTACAGCGCCACGCTGGTCAATCAAACCATTAAAGAGACCCTGACCTACTCAACCCTTAAGATCAGCGGATCGGGCGTAAAAACACCGGCTGCAAATCTGGCTGCCCTGAATTCATCTGCCTCTACGACGGGCAATATTACCGTCAGTACCGGCACATTAGACCTGTCGACATTTACCGCCAACAGGGGAACTACCGTCACAGGCGGCACCCTGACCGTGTCCAACGGAGCCACGCTGAAGATAGGCGGCACCAATACCTTCCCTTCGAACTATAATACCCGGTCGCTTAGCCTGACGAGTACCGTAGAATACTCAGGGACCGGGCAGACCGTATCCGCGCAAACCTACGGCAACCTGACCTTTTCAAGCTCTGCCGGGGCGGCGGTAAAGACAATGCCTGGCTCGAATTTTACTGTTGCGGGAAATCTCAGCAGCACGATAGGGGCGGGCACGTCGGTCACTTTTACAGCCGCCTCCAATATTACGGTGAGTGGAAATGTAAGTATAGGGGCATCCACTACTTTTGACGGATCGACCTTTACGCACAGCGTTGCAGGCAACTGGGTAAATAATGGCGTGTTCACGGGCAGCACCAGCACTATTACCATGAGCGGCGCCGGTACGGCTATCAGCGGCACCGGCACTCATAATTTCAATAATCTTTCCTTTACCGCCTCCAATATCACCGCGGCCGCAACCAGTACTATTTCCATAGCAGGCAATCTGTCCACCAGCGGACCCGGGTCCTTTACCCATAGTTCCGGGGGCACGACCACCATGACCGGCACGACGAAAACAATAACAGGCACCGGCATTACATTTGATAACCTCACCATATCCGGCACGGTCAGTACAGCCAACGGTCTCACGATCACGGGGAATTTATCGGTAGGGGGGGCAGGGGCGACTTTAACCTGTACGGCTGGCACGATCGTCCTTAGCGGAAGCGCCGAGACGATCTCCGGCGCCGGCACCATCCTTTTCAATGCCTTATCGGTCACGGGCACTATTACAACGGCAGTGGGGTTCTCCATCGGCGTTTCCCTGAATGTCATCGGAAGTCTTACCGCATCTGCCGGCACCGTGACTTTCACTGGCACCAGTACCCTGAATGGCACCGCCAATCTGTTCAATGTTACCCTGAATGGGACTTCACTGCAATTATCCACCAACGCGGTACTGGGCATCGCGGGTTCCTATACGATCACCAGCGGCTCTTTAAACACGACTTCCACCACTCCCAATACAGTAAATTTTAATGGGTCCGGGGCGCAAACCGTTACAGGCAGCAGTTATTACAACCTGATGCTGTCCAATGGCAATACAAAGACCGCAGGCGGCGCGATCACTGCAAATGGCGATCTCACCATCGGCACGTCTACTACTTTCAATGCGTCATCCTTTAGCCATACCATGGCCGGCAACTGGACAAACTCAGGCAGTTTTACCGCGGCTACCAGTACCATTACGTTGAGTGGGCCAACCGATGCTGCTATCAGCGGGGCAACGACTTTTAATGTACTGACCATTAACAAATCTGCCGCAAGCAATCAGGTAAATCTGCTGAGCAATGTTTCCGTTGCTACCCTTAATATGACCAACGGATCGATGAACACCGGCAGCAATACAATTACCATCACCACCACGCGGACCGGGAACGGGATCATATTGGGCAATATACAACGTACACATTCTTATGCCTTAGGCACGGCCTACGCATTCGAAGGTCCGAATAATACCATTACTATAACAGGCGTAAATTTTGTTACGTCAATTACCGTTAGCGTAACACTGGGGCAGATCAGCGATTTCCCGCTTGGCGGATCCATTAACCGGGTGTATAATATCACTGTCACCGGCAGTCTTGGGATATCTGTTGCTACTCTTCGTCTGCACTATGAAGATGCGGAGCTGAACGGCAATAACGAATCGACCATGCAGTTATGGCACGCCGCTACCGGCAGCTCCGCCTGGGCCACCTCCGGCAAAACGGCCAACAGCACTACTTCCAATTATGTGGAGCAAGGTCTTTTAACGGACGTCTCAGGCCGATGGACGCTATCCGATAATGCCAATGTGGTCACCTGGAACGGATCTGCAAGCAGCGACTGGTTCACCGCCGCCAACTGGACAGTTACACAGGGCAGCCCGTCCAGGCCTCCTGGTGTCAATGATATCGTCCAGATAGGCACGGCCGCTTATACCAATGCCCCGTCTATCAACAGCAGCGCCTCGGCAAAAAGTATTTTATTCGGAAGCATACAGGCGGCCACGCTGACGTTAGCAACAGGCGGGTCATTAACGGTGCAGGGCAATGTTTCCGGTACATGGGCAGCGAATGCCTCTCATACCATTAACGCGAACAATCAAACTATCACTGTCAATGGAGATATGGTATTGAGCGATGGCACCAGCGGGCATGCCATCAACCTGAATATCGGAACAGGCACGGTGACCCTGGCAGGCTCTTTAACGGAAACGGGGGGCGCGGGTGTTACTTTTACAGGCGCCGGCACCCTTGCCATCGGGAATAATTTTAATTACGCCAGCGGGACATTTACCGCCGGCAGCGGCACAGTGACCTATAATGGGACTTCGGGCCAAACAATAGCGGCGGTAAACTATAATAATGTGGGTGTCAATAAAGCCAGTGGTATTGCCGCCATTAACACGTCTGCTTTTATCGGCGGCAACCTTTCGATAACATCGGGAGAGCTGGATATAAATGCGGCCACCGGTGTCACGGGAGATGTGACGATATCCTCGGGGGCCACTCTGAATGGCGACGGGGTTACTACGACGGTCGGCGGCAACTGGAATAATGCCGGAAGCTTTGTGTCTTTAAGCGGGACTGTCCTTTTGAATGGAACGGGCGCTCAGAGCATCGCTGCCACTACCTTTAATAATTTAACCATCAATAAGGCATCGGGAACCGCCACTCTTGCCGGCAACCTGTCCGTCAACGGAAACTTATCCGTCAGTGCAGGGACCATCGACTTATCGACGTTCACCTGTAACCGTAGTACGCAGGGAGGCACCTTGTCTGTGGCGAATGGGGCAACCGTTCTGGCAGGCGGTGCTGGTAACTTCCCGTCCAATTATGATACATATACCCTGGGGAGCGGCAGTACGGTGAATTACAACGGAACAGTGGCGCAAACGATAGCGGGCGTACCATATGGCAATCTTACCCTGACCAATGGCGGCGCTAATGCCAAAACACTGGCAGCCTCAGCCGTCGTCAATGGAGATCTGACGATCAGCAGCGGAGCCAGTCTCAATGCAAGCTCTTTTACGATGAACCTGGGTGGCAACTGGACAAACAGCGGAACGTTTACCCCTGGCACCGGCACGGTCATATTAAACGGGACCAGCAAGACCATCACGGGGAATACCACCTTCAACCGGCTGACCATATACGGCAGCTATACCGTGAGCGGCAGCGACCTTACTTATAATGGGTTGGTGATCGTCGCCACCGGCGGGTCCTTCAATACGGGTACCGGGACCGGGACCGTTAATGGCGATCTTACCAACAATGGTTCCCTGACGAGTTTCGGCGTCACTACTTTTACCGGGACGAGTGTTCAGACGATCCGTTTCGTCAATGCCGTAGTGTCGAATTCACAAGGCGTCATCAATTTTAACGGGAATGTCGCACCGGTATTGAATTCTACCAGTAGCCCCACGTATGCCACTCTGAATGTCAACAATACGGCGGGGGTGACCGCCAGCGTGGGATGGATCGTGGGGGTGGCCTTTAATATCAGTTCGGGCGCCACTTTTAATGGCGGCGCCTCCACCCATAATATTTTTGGCAGCTTCACGAATAACGGCACTGTAACGAGCAGCGGGACCCTGAATTTCGCTCCGGCCAGCGCACAAACCATTCAATTGGCCGGCACCGCATTTACCAGCACGGGTACCGTCATCTTCGGAGGGTCGGGCGCTATGACCGTTTCGGGTACGCCTACCAGTCTAAATAATGTTGTCATTTCCAATACCGCGGGTGTTACCCCCAGCGCCAACTGGAACATAACGGCGGGCTTCCTGGTCAACAGCAACGCCATTTTTAATGCGGGCAGCAATACCTTTACCGTTGGAGGAGACTTAGAAAGCGATGGCACCTTAAATGGCGGCACATCGTCCTTTACCATGAGTTCGGCTGGGGGTCAGATATCGGGTAGTGCGGGCACCATATTCTACGACTTTATCGTTACTGGCAGCATCACGGTGAACATCGATTTTAATGTCGCCCACAATTTCACCAACAATAATACTTTTGATGCATCTGTCGGAACGCTGATCATGACGGGCACGGGGCCTTCTTCCATCGGGGGTACGGCATCGCCTTATACGCTGGCGCAATTCGCCATACAAAAAAGTACCGGAGCTACGGCAACGCTGACCAAAAACGTGGCTGGTGTCACCGATCTGCACATCTACAGCGGGACACTGGATGCTTCCACTTTCAGCATTACGCAGGATGTCGGCGGCGGGGTGCTTACCATCGACGACAGTTCCTTTTTTTCCATCGGCGGAACCAATAGCCTGCCGGCATTCACCACGTATGCGCTGGACACTTTTAGTACGGTGATATACGCCGGCAGCACGCAGGCCATTTCTTCGTCTACCCCGTACGGCAATCTCACTATTTCGTCTGCGGGTACCAAGACGGCTTCAGCAAATTTGCATATACTGACAAATTTTTCCTTAGCCAACGGGACCTTTGTTCCCGGCAGTTTTACGGATACCCTGGAAGGCAACTGGAGCATGACGAGCGGAGCATTTACCAATACGGGCAATACGATCCTTTTTTACGGCGCAGGCGCACAGGGCATTTCATCCACCGGGGCGTTCAATAACCTTACTCTTAATAAAACAGCGGGGCTGACGATATTATCAACAGATGCTACGGTGAACGGAGTATTGAATTTTACGTCCGGAAAGATCAAGACGGGCAGCAATACGGTGATCCTTCCCGCGGGCGCCAGCATATCCGGCGCCTCATCTTCCAGCGGATGGGTATTCGGAAGGCTTAAAAAAAATGTCGCTACAGGATCAAATGTGACAAGAGTATTTGAAATAGGTGACAGCACGAACTATACGCCTGCAACCTTACTCTTCGCCAGCGTCAGTGTCACCGGCAATCTTGTCGCGGTGACTGCGACACCCGACCATCCGAACGTGGCTTCGTCGGGTATCAATATCAATAAAAGCGTCAACCGCTATTGGTCTTTTACCAATAGCGCCACTGTCTTCACCACGGCTTCGGTGACAGTCAACTGGGTGGCCGCAGACGTAGATGCAGGAGCCGTGACATCAAATTTTAAGGTGGGAAATTATAACGGCAGTTCCTGGTCGCTGCCCACCGTTGTATCTCCTTTGTCCACGTCGATCCAGGCGACGGGGTTGAGCAGCATCGGTGATATTGCAGTAGGTGAACTGACCAATTCCGCTACCTGGACGGGGGCTATCAGCAATGACTGGTATGTTACCGGCAACTGGTCGTCCGGCTCCGTCCCGTCAAGCGCCTCTAATGTCACTATACCTTCTGCCTTATCGGTCTATCCGACCATCGGCACGGGTACGGCCACCACTAATAATCTTACCATCCAGACGGGAGCTTCCGTAACGGTAAGCGGCGCGGCATTGCAGATAGGCGGCACTATCACGAATAGTGGCACGGTGGCTGCCGGAACCGGCAGCATTGAATTGAACGGCACTGCCAGTCAGACGATCCCTGCCGGCCTGTTTACAGGAAATACGCTTAAGGCCCTTACGATCAACAATGCAGCCGGCGCAACATTAAGCGGCGCGCTGAAGGTATCGGGGGTATTGAAAGCGCTCAACGGATCGCTGACCACCGGCGGTAATCTTACCTTGCTGTCCACCGCGGCACAAACTGCGCTGATCGATGGCAGCGGGGCAGGTGAAGTGTTGGGCAATGTAACTATGCAACGCTATCTTGCGTCTGGGTTCGGATACAAATATTTCGCTTCCCCCTTCCAGGCTGATACTGCCGGTGACTTCTCCAGTGTGATCAATCTGGGCGCCTCCTTTCCCGACCTCTACCGGTTTGACGAGAGCCTGACTTCCAACGGATGGGTTAGCTATACGACTTCTTCCGGCGTGCTTACCCCACTGGCAGGATATGCTGTTAATTTCGGCTCCTCTGCCACTCCCCTGACAGTGAATCTTACAGGAGTAGTCAATAACCATACTGTATCATCGCCCACCCTGTACAACCACAACCAGACCTATACACAGGGTTTCAATCTTGTCGGCAATCCATATCCTTCCCCTATCGACTGGAATGCTGCTACAGGATGGACAAAGACCAATATCGACAATGCCCTGTATTATTTCAGCGCCGGCAGTACCGATGCCTATACGGGCACTTATAGCAGCTATATAAACGGCGTCTCCAGCAATGGCATTGCCAGTAATATCATACCTGCCATGCAGGGTTTTTTTATCCATGTCTCCAATGGCACTTATCCCGTAGCGGGACAATTATCGGTCAATAACAATGCCCGGAACACCAATCTCTCGACGGTATTTCTGGGCATTTCCGGGCCGGGAGGGCCGCCGCCCTTGCTGCGGCTGAATGCAGGGTTTGCCGACGGTGGCACAGCCCCGGATGCTCTTGTAGTCTATTTTAAAGAAGGTGCAACTGCGGTGTTCAATAAAAAACTGGATGCGCTGAAGCTGATGAATACCGATCCGCAGGTGCCCAGTCTGTATGTGATGTCATCCGATGCCGATGCCGCGCGGCTTTCTATCAGGGCGGTCTCCTATAACCCGGATACCACAGCAATACTACCACTGGGGCTGAGAACGAAAAAGGCAGGGTGGATCACTTTTGGCGTGTCTTCTATGGAAGGGATACCTGATGGTCTGCATATATATCTTTCGGATGCAGCAACGGGGATCAAAAAGGATCTGCAACGGGACCCGGGGTATCGTCTCTATCTGGATGCCGGCGAATATGAAGGGAGGTTTTCTTTGATATTCAGCTCTATTGACACTTTATATCAACCGGCCAATGCAGCATTTAGAGCCTATGGCGCGGGCGGCAGGCTGCATGTAGACCTTGATCTGGCGCCTGGGGAAAAAGGGGAGCTCATCGTCGGGAATATGCTGGGCCAGATCGTCTGGCGAAGGGTGATCACCGGGAGTGGTCATTATGAATCCGCGGGGTTCAGCAGCGGAATTTATTTGGTGAGATTTTATTCGCAGAAGGGATTGCGTTCGAAAAAAATATTTATTGGATACCGGTGACCGGGCCGGGAAGGGGGTGCAGGATAAAGTTCAGGTTGGTGACCTGGTCGCCTTCCTTGCTGGCGGTGATGGTGAAGGGGATGGATATGGGGCGGCCGTCCATATGCAATTTGTCCAGTTGCTGGGAGGACAGGCGTGCGGTGTAGGAGCCGGGGGGCAGGCCGGTGTAGTTGAAGGAGCCGTCGGCTTCCGTCATGGTCCTGTCGACGAGGGACCGGTCGTCGCGGTAGATAAGAACGAGGATGCGGCCCTGGGGTTTCGGGGTTGTGAGTTGTGAGGCAGGGTTGTTGGGGTTGGGGGTTGGAGTGTTGACGAGGTAGACGAATCCAGAGACTTCGGATTCGACGGTGACGGGGATCTCGACGACTTTGAACTGGTTGGGATCGATGATGACGCTGAGGGTTTGTTGATGGATATGCCAGGTGATGTTCTCAAAGTCGGGAAAGAGCTGAACGGTGTATGGGGCGTAGGCTTCCAATTCGGATACCTGGATGCGGGTGCCGTCTTTGTTGTACTCGGTGCGTCCGTTGTTGATACGGATCTTTAATCCCCTGACTTTTGGTTCGTCTCTGTCCCATACGCCATTGTTGTTAAGGTCGAGGTAGGGCAGAAAGATGATCCCGCCCCTGCCAACACTGCTTCTGTTCGTAAAGGATGCGTGTTTTACCATATCATCATAGGCAATGCTGCCACTGGCCGACTGCACGGTTGAATTCATGCCGTTGGTCCTCCGGAAGGAAGAGCCGGCCTGGGCATAGGAGAGATCATACCGTAATCCTATACCGACGCTTTGAAACCGGACTTTGTAATTTTTTTCATAAAACACATTCAGATAACCCCGGGAAGAGATGTACTTGCCTAATTCGGCTCTTATCTCGAAAAATCTGTTCCGTGCGTATTCATATTGCGTCTGGGGAGTGAAGAGCAATTTTCCGGGGAGCCGCAGTGCCAGGGATAGATTACTATAGAAGTAGGGCGATGCGAGGTCTGTGATGAGGCCATAGGTGGTGAAATTGGCGCTTACGCCAAAAAAGCTTCCCGAGATCAATTCTTCGAGTGTGGTATACTTTGTAGAAGGCAGTATGATCTGGTAGAGCGTCAGACGGGAAAAAGCGGTAAAATGTTTTTTTCGGACAGGGATGGCAAAGGCGATCTTACGCTCCTCCAGATAGGTATTGTTGATGGCCCGTTGTCCTTCTTTGTACCGGGTGTAGTTGATCTCCAGCTGCAGGTCGGAAGGCGACTGATAAGTGGCGATGATCCTGGACCGTACTCCGTAGGTGTATTCGCCGGCTATCGCCAGATGATCAGATACGCGGAAAGATGCGTTGAGAAAGGGCATGACGGGGCCTGAGCTTACGGAGGAAAGGTATTCAACGCCCGCGCCGACAGTCAGGCGGCTGCTGAGACCGTAATTAGCATTTGCCCGGGCGAAGCGGCTGTTGAGACTGTCCTCTTCGATGCCCACGCTGCCCGTATATTCCAACTGATGTATCGGTATGAAATTAAAAGGTATCTGAATGCTTTCGGCGCTGGTTCGTTCTTCTCCCCATGGGCCATAGTACCGGAACCGTATAGCCGAATTTCCATAGACGAGGGGTACATTAAATCTAAAAAAACCGGATGCGTCTGCCGTTGTATAATCTACCAACTCATTGTTGACGTAAAGTTCTACTGTCCAGCCTGGTTCGGTGTAATTGCTATAGCTGTAAGTGCCGAACGATCGCCGGCTGGTGGTAGGTGTATTGGTGAACTGGAGGCCGACGACGGGATAATAAATGGAGGATGTTGCCTGGGTGAACAGCTTTCCTGCTATTATCTGTCGCAGACCGGGGGCGTCGTTATCAACCATGCGCCATTGATAAAATTGTTCTCTTTCCCTGAAAGGAATAGCCTTATCGTAATTGATCGCAACCGTGCTTTCGCCGCCGGCCAGTGCGCTTCCCAATGCCAGGTAGAGACGGGTGTCATCCGGCGTCTGCGAGTTCTGTGTAGAGACTACGGCCCAGTCGGCCATGCCCATACGGAACAGCGGATAGTTGCGGGTAATGATGGTATCTGCGGTGATCTCGCCTTTGAGATGGCGGAGATTGGTACGCATGGCAGTCTGTCGTAATTCCCGGATGATGGGTAATTCCACCCGGGTGCTGAGGGTGACCGAGAGGTTGCGGAAGCTAAAGCGGCAGGCAAGGTCGAATATCTGTCCGAAATAATCCGAACGGAGGTATAAGCTGTTTTCTGTACGGATCATATCCTCCGGCGGCATTTTGAATAATTTTCCCTGGTAGAGGATCTGGTCGTGTATCTTGTCGATGAGGTAGGGGGCTTGCTGGCTGACAAAAAAGCCGGCGATGGAATCCATTTGTGAAGAAGGGCGGTTTTTGATCTTTAAAAAATCAAAGACATCGGTGATGGACAGGAAAACGGATTGGTCCCGGATGGCGGCCGGGATCTGTACGCTGCCTACTCCCTGGACGGACATAAAGATATAGAGCTCGTCATAAGGAGCTATGGGGTCTTCTCCTGCGAGGGTTTGCTTAGGGGACAGAAGAATGGACAACAGGCAAAGGGTTAGACAGACCCGCCCGGGGTGGTAGGAGGAAGTGAGGGGGCGGGGCGGGGACATAGGTGGATATTTGGATTATTGTTGAATAAAGGTCACTGCAAACATTCCATTATAGCTACCGGATGGGTTGGCCAGGCGGCTTCCTACGGTAAGCGTGCCCCCGATGGTCACCTGGGTTCTTGCGGGGGGGACGGCGGTGGTGATGAGCGGGGAGACCGGACTGGAACTACCGATGTGGAGGTGTATAGAACCTCCATTGCTGCCTGACAGGGTGATGTCGGGTCCGTTGAGAATAGTGATAAGCGTACCGGGATTGGCGTCTATTTCATAGATGGCCGAGGAGAAGGGTACGCCAAGGCCCGCCAGAACCAGGTCGCCTGTTGCTGAACGGGATCCGTCCGGATAGATGGTCACGGTGCCGCCGGTGACGCCCTGGAAGAAAGCTCCGAAAATAAGCCCCTGTGCGGGGTTGACATATACGTTGATAGGCCGGGGTGGCGGCGGCGGCTGGGCATGTACGGTGAGCCCGTAGAGCAAAAGAAAAAGAATAGATAGTTTCATGGTACTGGCTTGCGGCTAATGCAATATCAGATCTGCTTCGGCGAGCGTTACTCCTTTTTGGCTGCCAGAAGTCGTATAGCTGACGTGTAATTTCCCCGAATGATAGTTGATGTCCTGTCTGTTATCGAGAGCCATCCGGAGCATGCGCAAGGTGTTGGGTGTGTAAACGGCAACTCCTCTTACTATGCCCACCCGTGAGGTTTTGCCCTGAGCCGATATATGATCCACTGCAATGTCTCCATATACCGACATATTTCCTGATCGGCGGAATGCCATATTCAGCAAAGGCATTGTATCCTTTCCTATATCCAGGGAGAGGTCGGAAAGGGTTGTTTGGGTAGTGGATGGGCCTACGCGGATGATGAGAGGTATAGAGACGCCAAAGACGGGTGTCAATTTCACCGATATGGAAGAGTCGGGGGCTGTTGTGTTCTCGCCCAGTGGCTGCTGGTTGGGTGTGGCCCTGAAATAGAGATGGGAGCGGTATTCTCCCGGGGCCATTGTTGTGGGCTTTGTCAATTGGATCTTTACGGTCTGTGACTCCTGCGGGCCGAGGATGACGCTATGGGGAAAGAAGCGGACCCAGTTGTCTGCGAAATTCTGTCCCGTATCGGGCTGCATAATTTCTGCAAAGCTTCCATCGGTGTTCATCCGGAGATTGATAAAAGAGACCAGGTATCTGGCGGTGTCG
>Ga0105237_10004848_pt1 | contig 15457 bp, 19 predicted proteins | sample KBSC24metaG_FD_81520 | JGI IMG/M metagenome (GOLD analysis project Ga0105237, IMG submission 81520) | Corn rhizosphere microbial communities from Kellogg Biological Station, Michigan, USA - KBS C2-4 metaG | ecosystem: Host-associated > Plants > Roots > Rhizosphere > Soil | place: Michigan, USA... | reverse complement strand
GGTCGAACCGATCATGTACCTGGCGATCGGTTTCCTGCTGTCGATGCTGTGCGGGCTCGCCATCGTGCCGCTGGTGCATAATCGCGCGGTGCGCCTGACCACGCGCCGGCTCGAGGCCGCCACGCCGCTGTCGATGGCGGAGATCCAGGCCGACAAGGACCAGCTCCGCGCCGAGTTCGCGATGTCGGCGCGCCGGCTGGAGATGAGCGTCGACCAGCTCAAGAACAAGACCACGAGCCAGCTCGCCGAGCTCGGCAAGAAGAGCGACGCCATCAACCGCATGAAGATCGAGCTTGGCGAGAAGAACGCCACGATCTTCGCGCTCGAGGCGCGCGAGAAGGCGGTGAAGGAACAGCTCCGCGCCACCGAAGAGGAATTCAGCGCCAAGACCGCATCCCTGCGCGAGGCCGAGATCGCGCTGAGCGACAAGCAGGGCGAACTCGCCAAGATCAACTCCGAACTGACGGACCGTTCGATGATGGCGGAGAGCCGCCAGGTCGAGCTGGTCGCGGTGCGCGCGCAGATCGAAGAACTCAAGAACCGCGTCGGCGATGCCGAGAAGGAATTTGCGGCAACGCAGGCGCGGCTGACGCAGGAGCGCACCGAATCCGAGACCGCCTCGCGCGAGCTCGGCGATGCGCGCGGCCGCGTCGAGAATCTGAGCCAGCGCGTCACCGACCTCGATCGACAGCTGATCGTACAGGTGAAGGAAGCCGAGATGCTGTCGGGCCGCGTCGCCGATCTCGAAGGCCGCCTCGCCACGCAAGGCAAGCTGCTGGCCGAGCGCGAGTACGAGAACAACCAGCTGCGCCAGAGCAACGAAGGCTCCGAGCGTATCATCAAGGATTTGCGCGTCGAGATCGCCGCGCTGAGCGGCGGCAAGTCCTCGGCCGCCTTCGAAACCATGCGCGCCGAAAAGGCCACGCTGGAAGAGCAGCTCGGCACGGCACGCGACGAGCGCGCAAAGCTTCAGCGCGACATCAACGCGATCCAGCAGCAGGCCGAGAGCTCCTGGGCGACCGAGCGCATGGAGAACGCGCTGCTGCGCGAGCGCATCAACGACATCGCCGCCGAGGTCGCCAAGCTCGCGATGCAGCTCGAGGGCCCGAACTCGCCGATCGAGGCGTTGCTGGCGGCCGAAGCCGGCCAGCCGCCGAAGCCGGCCCCGCGTCCGGCCAATGGCACCGCCACCAATGGCGCTGTTGCGGCCGCCCTGCCCGAAGGCGGCGGAACGCTCGCCGAGCGCATCCGCGCGCTGCAGGCCCACGCCTCGCGTGCCCGCCAGCAGGGCGCGTAATCAGCCCAAAATCCGGCCTCGCCGCCGAATTGCGCGGATGAGCGAAGGTTTTCAGCCCCCAAGACGCCTGAAAGACGCCTGAAAACTTGACACCTTGGGCCCGCACTTCTAAATCGCGGGCTCCGATGCGCCGGCCGGCCAACAAGGTCCGGCCGTCTGCATGATGGTCCCGGGCGCATAGCTCAGCGGGAGAGCGTTCCCTTCACACGGGAGAGGTCCAAGGTTCGATCCCTTGTGCGCCCACCACGCTTCGCCAAAAGGCTTCGCGTGGCGCAGCCATACCCAATGATGACGAAGCGTGTCCGGCGTAGCTCGAAGAGCGTAGACGGACTGGGGCGTCTTGCTCCCACTCTGTCAACTCCCCCAAAACAACCCCATGCACAGTAGCCGATGTCAGTCGGATCAAAGGGTTGCGAATTTTCCGAAAAAAATCTTGCTCCGTCGGGCAAAACAGGAGCATGATGGCATGGTCAGACAAGCGGCCACACCGTAGCGCAGGCCGCTCATTCAGCACGTAGCACCGCATGACCGTAGAAGTGCTCGCCCACAGGCGTTGCCAAGCCTGCCGCCGAAATCCGATTGAAATGGAGATTGACGACGACGCCCCTCAAGAACCGTACCGGGTGTGTCGCGGCTGCGGTGATCGCCTGAGACGGCGCGCCCTCCGGCCGATCGAATGGTTCAACCTCGCCGCAGTTCATGGTTGGAGCAGCTTCCTGCTCCATGACGATTTTTATGATCAGGACGGGTCCGCAAGCCAACCGGAAGCTAGCGACTACACGACCGACGGGATGGAAGCGCCGACCCTTGAAATGTGCGCCGGGTCGCTGGACCGTCTGATCGACTATTGCATCACGCGCTGGAGGATCGAGCCCACGGATTTCGTAGCGTTTGGGCGCTTCGCCACCAACGACATTCTCGCTGGCATTCAGGAGCGTGCCGAGACGGGCAATCGACACATCCTCAAAACGACCCTTGAACTGTCCGCAAATGTCATCGGAAGCCCGGCTGCTCCATGGGTGCGTGCACAGTTCGAAAGGGCTAGCCACGACAGCGTCCTGTTCACTTGGGCTGAGGCCGCGGCCAGGTGCTTGCCGCGCCCAGAGGGGCTTCACATGACCTTCGATGCATTGAAGCCCCTGCGTGGGCGCGACCTGCAGAATGGCATGGCAGCGCTCTCCTGGTTTCGCTCGGCCGAAGTGCTGGATTGGATCGAGGCTAACGCTCCATCCGCGAATGTCTCGGACTCATGGGGGCGGCTCGCGTCACTGTCCGATCTGGATTGGACCAGAGCCCAGGACTGGCTTGCAAAGGGCCGCCCCCACAGTCTTGTCGCTCTCGACGCGCTCGCCAGCTACATTCCACATCGGGGACACGCACCGATCCTGAAGCGGATCAATCCGGCATTGAAGGGCGGCGTGGATCGAACGGCGATTGAACGAACTCTTCAGAGCTACGCGTCTGACGACGACGCACCGCGCGTCGTGGCCAGATGCAAATTCATCATAAGCAATCTCGACAAGCTCCACGTCCAGTGAGCGATTGCGCCGTGACTCGCGCGCAATGCTTGCTTCAACATCGCAACTTGGGGGAGCCTGTCCGAAATCTATGCCAGCCATTTGCTTGCAGCCCTTGATCAGACACGGGCTTGCGAGGGGGTGCGAGTGATCGCTGGAGACAACGAGTGGAGTGACGCCAATTTCAAGAGCGCGTTGAATAGCGTCGGCGATTATGTCGTGAACCAGCGGGTGCCGCAGATGGCCCTAATTCCAGAAGCGACGCTCTGAGAGTGGCATGAGGATGGTGGAGCGCCACTAACTCCTCAGCAGCATGAAGGTGGCGATCACGGTCAGGAACAGGGGCTGATGGCATCATACAGGCTCGCGCGTCGCGAGCGCAGCGGAGCAATCTAGAGTGCGCCCGCGGAGACAGACTGGATTGCTTCGCTGCGCTCGCAATGACAGAGCAAGGGGTGAGACCGCGCCCGATTGACGCGCTCGCTCGTCGTCATCGCAATGACGGAGCAAGCTTCACGCGACCCGCGCCGGCCTCCAGGCCGCATACAGCCCGACCAGAGTCCCGATGGCGACCAGCGCGGCCGCCAGCAGCACCTGCAACTCTCCGTCGTCGGTGGCGCCGACTGATGACACGAGCCTGACCACGATGACGAACAGAATGCCCACGGCGGCCGCTGCACCCACGCAGAGATAAGCGAGCTCTCGCACCAGGCTTCCGCCGAGCAGTCCGAGCGCGGTGAAATACATCGCGCTCGCGTTGGGATGAACGAACAGGGCGATGCGTACGTAGGGACCGTAGGCGTCGAAGAGAGACTCACAGCGGTCCAGCGCCGCTGACGAGGCGACCCGCTGCAGGAACGGTCTGAAGAAGCGAGCCTGCGCGTAGCTCACAACGGCGCCGACGATGATGGCAAGCCACGCCACGATGAAAACCGAGACATCCGCAGGCTTCGGATTGAGCGCCACGGACATCAGGATGAGAGCGGTGCCGGGGAAATATCCAAAATACGGGAAGACCGACTCGAGGAGCACGCAGACGAACATGAAGACCGGAAACCACGCTGAACCGGTCGCATCCTGGACGATGGAGTTCAGGTCGAAGATGTCAGTCCTGTACAGGACGAGGTACATGCACATCGCCAGTCCCGCCAATGCGTAGAACGGCAACGCTCCCGACAAGAATCGTCTCATCCAACCATCGCGCCTTGTTTCGTGGACACAGCAGGGGCCGTCTATATCAGCTCCGGGCGATCGGCAAATCTCGATCTGCGGCGCAGCCGAGCCCGCGACAAAAGGCGTCAATAGCAACTATGGCAGCCCCCTCGTGTAGCCCCAGGCTTTTCCGAGGAACACATCGGGAGATCGGCGGTTGACCTTGTGACCGGTGCCAAGCGCCGGGTCAGGCCATATCCTGCAGTTGTTGGGCGCGATGAAAAAACCGAAAAACGGCGGCCATTCTGCTGACACTGATTGCTTTCGCCCCTCGCAATCGCTGTCGAAGGCCATCGTGGCGTGGATGGCTCGCCAGAACGACTTGTCGAGCTTGAGCGAAGCGATAAGCCGCCTCGTGGAGCTGGGCCTCGCAGCAGACACTCACTATGACCGGCAAAAGAGCCGCGCCAGGAAAATGGCCGGCGATACGATCGATGGCATGAGCGATGCCGCGACGACGGCGGATGATCGGGCGATCCGCAAGCGGGATTTGCTCGACGGCCCCGAAGAGTTCGGTCGTGTGCGACTTGATCGGCCCCGACGCGGCAAGTCGGTCCGGGGCTGAGCCGACCAATCAGGACGTCCCCAACACGGGAGGACTTGGAATCACTGGAAACAAAGAGGATGAGCGATGAAACAGCAATTTCGATCGCCTGCCGCCAAGGCGGCAGACAATTACTTCAAGCAGGCCCCGGAGAAAGTCGCGACCGATTACGAGAAAGCGCAACAGGCTTTCCATACCAACAGGGAACGGTTGAAAGCCGAACGCCTGGCGCGGGATGCCCGGCAGAAAAGCCAACCCGACAGGACGCGGTAGGTGTCACGATTCTACTTCGACATACGCGACGGTGAGTTGCTCGCGATAGACGAAGAAGGCATGGATTTGTCCAGTCAACGAGCCGCGGAGATCGAAGCGGCGCTCTCTCTAGCCGATGTTACCAAACAGCTCGAACCGTTCGCCAGCAGCGAGGATTTGGCCATCGAAGTTCGGGATGCGGGCGGCCCCGTCCTGAAAGCGACGTTCGTTCGCTTGAGAGGTCGCCAGATCAATTGAACTTCCAATTAAATTTGGCGGAATCGCTGTTCGACCAGGTCAAAGCATCGAAAGCACGACGATGCCGTCTTCGAGATCACCTGAAGCAAGGCGCGTGCGCGCCAGATGCTCGAACTTCGTTCGATGCTTCTGAAGATAGCTGAACGCCTGTTTCTGTGTGTTGAAGGTGGTCGCAAGCCGGCACATCTGCCTGTCAGCGCCGAACGCGACGAAGAAAATGATGGTGCCGTCTTCCGGTTTGACTCTGCGCACGAGCTGCATTCTCCGGAATGGGGATCGGCACTTCGAATGACCGCGACGACGCTGAAGAGGACTATCGTGCCGCTTTTTTTGAACGCTTCTTGACCGCGGGCGGTGCGGCTTGACGGGCTACGTCAGCCTCTTCCTTTTCGCGTTCTCTGGCCTCGCGGATCTCTCGAAGCCGCGCCATGTTCTTGCGCACTTCGATGGCCTGTCTTTCGACGTCCGCCAGTGCGCGCACACCCTCTTCAGCGGCGACCCGCTTACGATCGGAACGCGCTATGCCCTCGGGTGACAGCTCGGCCGCTTTCCTGGCGCTCATGCTTCACTCCGTTTTGCACGCGACGAAACCCGCTCAATCCTGGGATCGAGCGGGCCAAGCGACCGTTTCAGTACATCCGTGAAACGGCAGCACGATATCAAGCCAGCGAGAGATTCTCGGCGCTGACCTTGCCTCGCATCTTGTCGGTCTTGGTCTCGAAATTGACCTTTTGGCCTTCTGCAAGACCCGAAAGACCGGCGCGTTCGACGGCGCTGATGTGAACGAACACATCAGTGCTGCCGTCGTTCGGCTGAATGAATCCAAAGCCCTTTTGGCCGTTGAACCACTTCACAGTACCTGTCGTCATTCTCTTCTCCAAAGCGCAGCAGCGCGTAAATGCCGCACAATGACTGCGCGGACACTTTCAATTTCGTCGATGTCTTTGGAAAAGGAGCCCGCGGGCGCATTCAACAAGGCACAGCGGCTGATCGAACAACCTCAATGTACACCTCGCTCGTTCTTTTACAAGGGCGGCAGCCGATTTGTTTTCGGCCAATCGTCCTGCCTGAAGTGCCGGGATGCCGGCAGGCCTTATCGATTGACTTGTCCGCACGAGAGTGGTCACGTGACCGACTAGGTTGCATCGCGCGTGAAAGCGGATCGCCCGGTTCCGGAGCTGGCGACTTAAGTCGCGGCTGCTATCCTGAAAAATCGCAATGAAGCTCCTGCGCAATTGGCTGCTTGCAGGACGTGTGGCATTTGCAGCCTCGAGCGAGGAACATCAATGCAGGTCGTCGTCAGGGACAACAACGTCGAGCAGGCGCTTCGTGTCCTCAAGAAGAAGATGCAGCGCGAAGGCGTCTTCCGGGAGATGAAGCAGCGGCGCTCCTACGAAAAGCCGTCGGAGAGAAAGGCTCGTGAGAAATCCGAAGCCATTCGCCGCGCGCGCAAGCTTGCGCGCAAGCAGGCGATCCGCGAAGGATTGTTGCCCGCGCCGCCAAAAAAGAAGCCCTTTGAGCGCAAACCGCCTCTGCCGGAAGTCAAAGCTCCTACGGCCTGAAATCGATGCCGCGCAGCACGATCCCCGGCGGCGCGCCTTCGAACTCCGTTGCGCGGTACTTGCTCGCCGCACGCGCTTCGATGCGACCCCGCAGGCGGGCGAGCTGTGCTTCCCGCTGCTCGGGCCTGACTTGCGGGCCGGGCTCGAGGTAATCCATCGCCGAGGTCGAGATCGCGCAACGGATCTCCCTGGCGCTGTCCTGCACCGAGAAGCGAACGATCATCCCATCGCATTCGTGGCTGATCAAGCGACCGCTGGTCAAGGCGGCGATCCCGGACGGAGGTCACTCTTCGTGCAGGGGCGGAGTTTGATTCAGCAGCTGAGAGATTGCAGTTACGATCTGCGCTGGCGCGAATGGCTTTTGCAACAGCACGCTGCTTGGCACGCCGTGCGATGGCCATTCGTCGGCAGCAGCGCCGGTCATGTACACGATCGGAATATTCGGATTGAGTTCTCTTGCCCGTTTGGCAACGTCCCATCCGGCGAGCTTGCCTTGCAAATTGATGTCGGTCAGGAGGGCGCGGAATTCAGAGTGCTTGTCTTCCAGGAGAACAACCGCCTTTTCGCCAGATGACACGACCTCTGATTGGAAACCACCCTCGGCCAGTGCGTCAGAGACCATCTCCGTGATGAATTCGTCGTCTTCGACAACCAGGATGGGCAACATTGGATTCTTCAAAATCCAGCCTCCAACCGCACCATTGCGATGCGAGCTAAGTTCGCGCGTGAACTTTAGTTCCATCCAGCCTTTGAGCCGGAGTTGTTGCGTCGTCAGGATCGCGGTCCGGCGCTAAAACGTGACTGTCCTGGCTCGATCATCATTGCCGTCCCTTCGCAACAGGACGCCCTGAACCTCGAGATTCTGCGTGAATTCGTCAGGAAAGCGGCCGAAATTCTGAAACGCTGCCCCGCGCCCGACACGTTCTTGGGCCGGAAGACGCAAGAGCCGTTCCCTTGGGAAGTGCCGCAGACGAGGCCAAGCTGGCAGCGAGTAACCTAGTTAAGTGTCCGATCGAGAAATATCGGCCAAGCGGAGCTTCCGTTTGTGACAAGGGATCACAATGCCACATCGCAAGTACCGCGCACTGGAGCGCGACTGCCGTTTCCAGGCGGCCCTGACAGGGCACCATTCGGTGCGCGCAGGACGGGACGTAGTCCACCCGCGCTAGACTTTGTGCACGACGCCGTCACCTGACGTGACCGTGATATCCGCATAGCGGCACGCGCCGTGGCGGCGCTGAAACGGTGCCACGGCCAGCAGCCAGATCTTCGAGATCGCTTTCGCCGATCCGCCGATGTGGGCGGCGTAGTCCGCCGCGACATCGCGCGCCTCGGCTTGCCAGGTTCCGAGATCCGCCTTGCCGGAGCGGATGATCATGTGCGTCTCGATCGCGGTCCAGGCGGGCAACGGACAGCGGAAGACTTTGCCCTGGGGCAGATGTTCGCTCCAGATGTAGGTCAGATCCTGCCCGTCTTCGAACTTCACGCCGATCGAAAGATAATCGTGGGTCGCCGCCTGGTCCTCCGCGACGACAGACGGCAATTGATCGATCTTCCAGCGCCATGCGAGGCGCGGACCGGAGGCGAGCGGAAGCGGCAGCGGCCGCTCGATGATGCTGACATGGCCCGTGGTGTCGCAGACGATCTCGCCCTCGGCGCCCTGATTGAAGACCTCCTGCCCACCGCCAAAGCCGAGCAGGTTCGACCACCCCGCCGGCAGCTTAGCCCCACGCTCGAGACGCGCGAGCTCGGACTTGAGCAGACTGCCGGCGTCGCCATGGGCCAGCAGGCTCTTGAGGCCGACCGCCGCATCGCCGCGCCACATCAGGGCCACGCCGGTGATCCGCACATCCGCCTTCTTGTAGATCTCTTCCGGCGTCCCCAGCGTGCCGTCCTCGTCGGTCCATTCAGCGGCCGAACGCGCGACCTCGATGGGGCCGTCGTGAGAGGCCGTCATGGTCCCCGTATCCAGCATCGGATTGTACATCGGCCGCAGCCCGCGCGTGCGGACGTGGAAGACCAGGCCCGGACCGAACCAGAGATCGTGCTCGCGTGATAGCCACATGCGACCGCCGAGGAGGAACGTCACCTGCTGGCCGCGCGCCGCCACGAGTCCGAGATCGGTCCACGGCAGATCGCCGCCGTTGATCTCGAATGCCTTGCTGGCGACCAGCTCCGGCGAACGCGCCTTCGCAAGAAGGTCCTTGATGCCGCTCACGACATCAACTTGATCGCTCAGGTTCGCCGCTCGCGCAGTCCGTAGCGCCGCGCTCGCAAAGGGAAGCGAAACACCGAGTGCCGAGGCACGCAACATGACATCGCGTCGGGAAATTTTCCCTGGTGACGACGAGAAACCCAGACAAGCAAAGCACATGTAGTCCTCCCTGCCTCGACGCGATTCGGGCGTATCGCCGTAGTCCATCGGCACTCGAATGCTATGCTCTCACGCTGAATTCGGCCCGCCATGGCGCGCCGAGATGACCGTCGATTTGGCGCATGAGGGCAGATGCAGCAGACCGGCTACACACGCGCGAGCACGCTTGGTCCGATCGCGGAGGTCGTGACCGCGGCGGGAGGATCGATCGAGCGGGTGTTTCGCCGCGCCGATCTTCCGCTCGTCTTGCTGGATTCGCCCGATACGCTGCTGCCACTGCGCGATCATTTCCGGCTGTTAATGGTGACCTCGCGGGAATTGCACGACGAGGTCTTCGCGGCGCGCCTCGGTCGCCAGGCGTCAATGACAGGCCTCGGCGTTTTCGGTCGATGGGTGGCGCAGGCATCGACTTTGCTCGAGGCCATCCAGCGCGCTGGAACCAGCCTGCCGCACATGCTGCAAAACGCCACCCACCTCGTGGTCCGCAGATACGGCAGCGAGATTCACTGGTCGTATGAAGTCTCCGATCCGGCGCGCGACGGGCGCCTGCAGAACGACATGCTCGCGATCTGGTACATGATCGCCGTCGTCAGGCATTTTGCCGGCGCTTGCTGGCTGCCTGACAGAATCGTCCTTGGTGGCCTTCCGGGTCGGTTGCGATGCCAGACCGGCGAGTTGATGTGCACCGATACGGCGATCGGCGAAGCCGCCAGTGCGATCGTGTTCGATCGGCGGCTACTGACATCAATCAATCCACATCTCGGACAAGACGACGGGCTGGCCGCGAGCGAACTTGGACGCGTGTTCGACCTTCCTGGTCCGGAAGACCTGCCTGGGCATGTTTCCGTGCTGATCGACCTGGAGCTGCTCGATCGTCGTCCGACCCTCGCGCGCATCGGGTCTCGATCAGGGCTTGCGAGACGAACGCTACAGCGCCGGCTCGGCGCCGTCGGACTAAGCTATAGCGACCTGCTGCGAAACGCGTTGCAGCGACGGGCAGTGAAACTGCTGTGCCAGGCGGATCGATCGATCGGCGAGATCGCGGCCTTGCTGGGCTATGACGATCCCTCTCATTTCAGCCGGGCCTTCGAGCGCTGGAGCGGCGTTCCGCCGTCAAACTGGCGGCGTCTTCTCGAAGCGCGGGGCGGGCCGGCCCCGCACCCCTCGGGGGGCTGAGTAAGCCCTACGCGATCGCAAGGATCTCGATCTCCTGCGCGCCGGCGCCCACGACATCACCCACCGCCTTCCCCATCAGCGACTTCGCCACCGGAGCCACGAACGAGATCGAGCCTTGCTTCGGATCGGCTTCGTCCTCGCCGACGATACGATAGGTCTGCACGCGGCCGTCAGCGCGGCTGAAGGTCACGGTGCTGCCGAAGGCGACCACGTCTGATGACGCTGGATTGGCAACGAGCTGCGCCGTGCGCAGGCGCTCGGTCAGATAGCGCACGTCTCGCAAGGGCACGGCCGACTGCCGGCGCTTCTCGTTGACGTCGTCGATGGCTTGCGCGGCCTCATAGGCTTCGCGTGCGTCCTTGAGCTGCGTCTGCAAGGCCTGCAGGCCCGTCTCCGTCACGAGGTTCGGATGCGGCGAGATCGGACGATCCGGCAACAACGTCTCGGAGGCGGTCTCGGCACTTTCTTCTTTGGTAAAGGCGACGCTCAATTCGAAATCCTGTCGAACAGTTTTGGAGTGATCGCCGCGCCATTCCGCCGACGATCACCCTCCACTATATCTCAAGTTCGACGAAACGTCGCAGCTTGAAGACGAGGTCGGGAAGCGCCTGGCGGAACCGGGTCGCGTTCTGGAAATTGGTCGAGAACGGCGCGAAGGTGATCATCGCGTTCCAGTGCCTGTAACCATAGACCGTGATCGAGACGCCGGACGCCGGAAAGCCCTCGATCTTGCGCAGCTCGTCGAGCACGAGCTCGGCAATCGCTTCCGCCTTGAGAAATTGCTTGCCATCCGGCGTCAGGGATTGAGCGGAAGCCACGACCGGCTTCGCAGCAGCTGGTGCCGCTTCGACGGGGACATCCTGAAGCTTCGGCGACTCCGCTTCCGGGATCTCAGCCACCACTGCGACCGGGTCGCCCGTTCGCGCGGCCGGCATGAAGTCAGCAAGCGGCGGCGGGCTGGCGGCCTCTGCGCGCTTGTTGCCTCCCAGGATGCTGCTGATCATGGCCACAAGGCCGGCATCTTTTGCGTCGTCACTCATGTCAGCTCCCCCCGGGCTTGGCCTACTCTAACACCGGTAACGGTGACCACCACAAGGGGCGCACGACAGATCGAACCACCACTCCTGCATGGCTCGCGCTCCGCCGCGGCGCAACGCGACCAGCGCGCCGCGCCGGTGAGACGATCGATCACTGCTTCTCGAACGGAACGTATTGCTGATATTCCTTGGGCACGGAGTTGCGATAGCGCTCGGGCACGGTCCCGGTATCCATCGAATGCTGCATCTCCTGCTGGTTCATGGCCTTCGGCGTCGTCTTCTTCGCCGGCTTCTTTTCGGCGCTTTTCTTCGACGTGGTCGACGGGCTCGCCGTGTCCGCGGTCGTGCCCGGCGGCGTCGCATTTGTCGGCGTCGTGGCCGTCGGCGCGGCGGTTGCAGCCGGTGCAGCCGGTGCAGCCGGTGCAGCGGTCGTGGCAGGCGGGGTGGTTTGCGCCAGTGCGATCGGTGTTTGCGAGATGAGGGCCAGTGTCGCAGCCGCGGCCAGCAAATATGATTTATGCATCAGAACCTCCAATATGATTGATCCCCAATAACGGAAGCGTCCCCCATGAGGTCGACGCCTGCAAGACGACCGAGGATAGGCCGGAGCACGGCTGCAAACTGTGGCCGAGATCACATGCCCATCATGGTTTGGCCAAGCCGGTTTGCCCAAGTCGGCTTGGCCATGACGGCTTGCTGCATCATACGCGCATGCCGAACGCAGCGCACGCCTCGAGACCAAGCCGCGCGCGACAATGTGTCGGGAATGTCAGGGACCAGCGACGCTCGACGAGGCGGCATGCGACAATAAATACAATTTTTACGCGAGTACGAAATTTGATAGGTCGGCGACGCTGACATTGCCTCGATGTCGCTGATGTCGATGACGAGAATGTTATTCGGCGTCCATGCAGGAAGAATTCGCAAAGCGCATCCGCAGGTTGCTCGCAGCGCTCACAACTGGAACCGCATCGATGCCGCCCAATGTGTGAAGCGGCGCATTGCGAGGCAAGAATCCGCGATCTAGCCTCACCTGCATATTTTATGACGAACAACCTTAGCTTTAGTTGCTTGCCGTCGTAACTTTTCAAGGAGGTTATTTATGAGCAGTCGTCACGCCACACCACCGCGCGGTCTCAACGCCACCCGTTCGCCGCTGTCACAAGGCCGCTTCGGCCGCATGTTCCGCACGCTGACACCGGCGACATTCGGCCCGAACGAGGCCGACAACATCGCCAACCTCGCGGCACTTGCCGACAACATGGTCGGCGATTTCGATCCGCCCAAGAACGGCCCCGATGCCGAGGAGAGCGGAATCCCCGCGCTCTACACCTATTTCGGCCAGTTCATCGACCACGACATCACCTTCGATCCGGTGAGCTCGCTGACCAAGCAACAGGATCCGGACGGGCTGATCGATTTCCGTACGCCGTCGTTCGATCTGGACAATCTCTACGGACGCGGTCCGAACGACCAGCCCTACATGTACGACAACAGCGGCAAGTTTCTTCTCGGCGATCCCCTCACCGGCACCGGCGTGCCAAGCGCCTTCGACCTGCCGCGCTTTAGGGGACGCGCACTGATCGGCGACCCCCGCAACGACGAGAACAGCATCGTCTCGCAGTTCCAGGGACTGATGCTGCGCTTCCACAACCGCATGGTCGACGACAATGACAGCCTGTCCTTCCAGGACGTGCAACAGCGTGTCCGCTTCCACTACCAATATGTCGTGCTCAACGATTTCCTGCCGCGGATCGTCAATGCCGGCGTGCTGAACGATCTCAAGAGCGGCGGTCGCTACGACCACAGCAAGCTCGCTTACTATCACTGGAAGACTTTCCCCTACATGCCGGTCGAGTTTTCCGTTGCGGCTTACCGGCTCGGGCATTCCATGATCCGGCCCGGCTACCGGCTCAACGACGCCGACAACATGCTGCTGCAGATCTTCCCCGACCCCAACAACCCCGACAACAACGCGCTGACCGGCTTCCGCTCCATGGGGCCGGGACGCGCCATCGACTGGGGGCGTTTCATCGACGTCGACACGCGCGCCTATGGCGTCGAGGACGACAGCAACAATGCCGACAACAAGCGGCGGCTCCAGTTCGCCTATCGCATCGACACGTCGCTGGTCGATCCGCTGCGCAAGCTGCCGCCGGAGGTCGCTTCCAACCCGGCATCGCTGGCGCTGCGCAATCTCGAACGCGGCTGGCGGCTTGGCCTGCCTTCGGGCCAGGCGGTCGCGAGGGCGATGCACCAGACGCCGCTGACCGACGAGCAGATCATCATCGGCCGCGCCGTCGACAACCCAGATCCGTCAGGCGACCCGCAAGTTCCGATCGCCTCGATTGCCAATGGCGCATTCAAGGGCAACTGTCCGCTCTGGACCTACATCCTGGCGGAAGCGCGCCAGTTCCCGACCATGGTCACGGTTCCCGCCACCGGCGCGCCTGCGACCGGCATCAAGACGCCGCAGCTCGGCCCGGTCGGCGGACGCATCGTCGCCGAAGTCTTCCTCGGCATGATGTTCGGCGACGCCTCCTCCGTGCTGTCGCTCGATCCGAACTGGGCGCCGGTGACCGGCTCAAACTTCGCGCTGAAGGATCTCGTGACCTACGCGCTGGGTGGCGGTGCTCCGCTGCATTGAGCTGGTGACTGATGATGTTGCGAGGCCGTCCGCGTCATGCGGGCGGCCTTTTTTCATGGTCTCCAGACAAACGCACCGCTTCGAGACCGCTCTCCGCGAGCCGCGTCGCGAACCACAGCGATTGCGCCTGATCGAGCGCGCCGCTGACATAGACTTCCGACGTCGTCACCTTGTCCCGGTCCAGCACCAGCAGCACGCCGATCCAATAGGCGAACCAGACATGCGGATCGGTCAGCGCCTTCAGCTTGTGCTGGTCGTGCTCCAGCGGCGTGTGATTGCTCGCCTTGCGGATCTCGAGGGTGAGCAGGTTGTTCGGGATCTCGCGCTGGTGCACGACGACATCAGGGTAGATCGATTTGCCGAGATGATCGTCGGTCGAGATGATCGTGCCGTGCGGCAGGTGCAGCGTGCGCTCGCCGAGCCGGTCGTAATTGCAATCGACCGACCAGCCGGAAAACTGCCGCTCGAGATGGACGGCGAAGCGGTGCGTGATGGCACGTTCGCCGACATCCTTCTCGAACAGGAATTTTTCGTGGGCGTAGAAGTCCCTGAGCGCCGCGATCACCTTGTTCAGCTCGGTCTGCATCGTGCCTCCGGGCCCTTGGCGCTCCGTTTGCGTGCGCCTTACATCACGACTTCGATCAGCCGCGGTCCGGGTTCGGCGACGGCTTCGGCCAGCGCCTTGTTGAACTCGTCGGCATTGGTGACGGCGCGACCCGGGACGCCCATGCCTTTAGCCAAAGCCACGAAATCGAGCGTCGGACGATCGAGCCTGAGCATGTCGTTGGCGCGCTGGCCGGGCTCGCCGGCGCCGACATTGTCGAACTCGCCGCGCAGAATCTGGTAGATGCGGTTGGCGAACACGATCGTGACGATGTTCAGGTTCTCGCGCGCCTGGGTCCACAGCGACTGGATCGTGTACATCGCGCTGCCGTCGCCGACCATGGTGATGACCTTGCGGTCCGGGCAGGCGATCGCGGCGCCGATCGACAGCGGGGTCGAAAAGCCGATCGAGCCGCCCATGTTCTGCAGCCAGTCGTGCGGCGCGGCAGCTGAAGTCGGCGGGAAGAAGCCGCGGCCGGTGGTGAGGGACTCGTCGACCATGATCGCGTTCTCGGGGATCGCACAGGCGATCGCCTGTGCGATCGAGGCGAAGGTGAGCGCGCCGGTCGGCTTGAGCAGTTCAGCTGCGGCGTGCGGCTTGACGTCCCTGGTGCTGGCCTTCACCGCGCCGGCGAGCGCTTCGAGCGCCGCGACCGAATTCTCGCCCCAGGAGGTCATGTGATGGACCTCGCAGCCCTCGGGCTTGAGCATGCTCGGCTTGTTCGGATAGGCGAAGAAGGCCACGGGATCGTCGGACTCGACCAGCACGATGTGACGGAACTTGGCCAGCATCGGCAGCGCGTTCTCGATCACGTAATGGATGCGGTCGATCGAGTAGCGGCCGCGACCACGCGCCATCTTCGGGCGGAAGGTCGGGCCCATCACGGTGCAGCCGGTCTTGCCGGCAATGCGCTCGGCCAGCGCCAGGCCATGCTCGCTCAGCGCGCTGCCGGTCATCAGCAGCAGCGTGCCCTCCCC
>Ga0105237_10004847_pt1 | contig 15459 bp, 17 predicted proteins | sample KBSC24metaG_FD_81520 | JGI IMG/M metagenome (GOLD analysis project Ga0105237, IMG submission 81520) | Corn rhizosphere microbial communities from Kellogg Biological Station, Michigan, USA - KBS C2-4 metaG | ecosystem: Host-associated > Plants > Roots > Rhizosphere > Soil | place: Michigan, USA... | reverse complement strand
ATAGCCGTTGATTCTGGCGTAAACCGCGGATGCCATGGCGGCTGAATCAGCAGCCGATTGAGCGCGCTGCCGCTGGTAGTAACCCCAGCCGAGATCGACCGCAAGACCCACTACCGCAAGCATGAAGACGAGCGATATCGTCATCAGAAGAGCAGCCTGCCCTTGACGTTGATCCATTTCTCGTGCCTCCTTCATTCAGAATTGAATCCTCTGTCGGGTTGTCGCCGACAGGTTGAAATAGCCACCAGCACTCGATCGGCCCGCGCCCGGCCAGAAAATGATCGCCGGGTTCGCAATCGGGTAGGTGGCAAGAATTGTTACGTCCTGGTTGACGCCGTTATCGGTACTGGACGGAAATTGATCACTGCTGCTCGTGCAGGTGTTGATCGGGTTGCAGGTACGGGAGCTGCTGGCGGTCGTCAGCGTCACCGAAAGCTTCGATCCATCAAGCGCCAGTGCCTGCTGAGAAATCATGGTTGTCACCTGACCGAGGGTGAGCGTGCAGCTGTTGCCGTTCTGGCTGCAGCCGCGTCCATGGGTAGAAATATAGCGGTTCGTCACCTGAATGGCGTATTCCATGGTGGTGAACTGCCACGCGCCGATCGCGGCAGTGACGATCGAGATCGTCAGGAACACGACGGGTACTCCGACGAAAGTGAATTCCAGTAACGCAGAGCCACGACGCCGACTCATCGCTAACTCCTGATCGCCATCACGAGAGTCCTGGTGATGGTCATGCTGCCGGGAAAAACACCCGGGATGGGAATCAGTTGGGGCGTTGTGTAGGTGACGCTCACGGACGTCGCATTGGAAGAATCCGGCCCGGTAACCAGGGACGCTGTTACCACCACCGGAGACCCGGAACACGTTGTTATCGAGGTTCCCACGTTCGGCAGATTGCGGAACTGGTCGAGCGCATAAGAGCACGCCGTCGTGTTGTCCGTTGCGGCAGTAAGGCTGCCCGAGCAGTAGATCGCGCCCAGTCTCGCCGCATTGTCTGTCGCAATCAGCGAATACATATAGAAGCCGCAATCGAAGGAGCCGACGAACAGAAAGACATACCAGGGCATCATCAGAGTGAATTCGATAATGCTGTTGCCTCTTCGGCGGCGCGTGCTGGTACCGCGGTCCGATTTACGATCGGCCACGGGTCCGGGTTGGTTGCGCGCGAAGATCACAGGTGGCACTCCTTGTCTGTATTCTCCGGAATAGGCCCATACCTATCAAGATTGACGAAGGTTAACGAAAGTTTGTCACCGTCTCCGCGTTTCCTGAAGGCCGGGACTATCCAAGGTTAATAAGGATTTCACTACTAATGACGCTATACAGGATTTAGGTTCTGCTATAGAATCAACCTAAGATGAAAGCTTTGTTCGTGACTTTAGGGGCGATGTTCCTGTTTTCGGGTGGGCTTCAGGCGAATGACATTTGCGTAGGGCCGGATACCCTGACACTGCGCTGTATCTACACCAACTTTGGCCCGAGCGTCTCCGGCAGCTACGTCAGCGGGACCTCCTATGCTTCTGATACCGGCCTTTCGGTGTCTTACACGCTTGTAGGAATCCCCTTCTTGTCGTCTGGCAACTTCTATCTTCAGGATCTGGAAGTGGCCGCTTTCCGCGCCAACTCCGACGTGCCCGATTCGGTCCAGTTTTCTGTCTACAACAATTCCGGCGCGGCTCCGGGCTTAGGCGGTCATCCCGGCAGCGCTCTGGAAACACTGACACTGACCGGCATCACCTATCCCGGCCAGGGTGGCTCGGGGACTCTTACGGCCGCCTCAACCGTTCACAGTGCGCTCTATGCCGGCCAATACTACTGGATCGTAATGAGCGGAATCGACCCCGGTAACGTCACCTGGAATTCGACTCTGGGTCCCGCCCAGGGCGCGATGAACTATCTGCCGCCGGACGATTTCAATAACGTTCCGGCCATGTGGGGTCCGTACCTCTCAACTTATGCCCAGGGAGCGGTTGCGCTGGACGGTTCACCGGGCGCTCCGGAACCCGGCACATTGTTCCTCTTTGCCGGTGGACTCACCGCCGCGGGTCTCTTCCGCATTCGCAAACGCAACAAATAGCTCGCGGCTCCGCTTTGTTACGATAGCGGTCTGCGGATCGGACTTCATACTTCACGCGCGAAGTCTCTCGAAGACGCGGCGCTGAAGGCCCACTCGGTGGGCGCCAACACTTTTCAGATCTTTTCTGCCAGCCCTCGCATGTGGAGGGCTTCTCCTCCTCTTCCGGACGAGATTCGCAGCCTCCGCGCCGCCCGCGAACGTCTGGATCTCTGGCCGATGGCCATTCACTCGAACTACCTGGTCAACCTGGCCAGTATGGACCCGGAAGTTCGCCCCAAATCGATCAGATCGTTTCGCGGTGAACTCGAACGCGCGGCGCTTCTGGGGGCGGAGTACCTCGTCCTGCATCCCGGCAATTACAAAAACCAGTTGCTGGAACAGGGAGTCGATGCGTTCGTGCTCGGTCTGGCGGAAGCTGCCAGCGGTCTCGCCCTTCCGGGGCTGACCGTGCTGCTCGAAAATACCGCCGGGTCGGGAAACCAGATTGGCTCCCGCTTCGAAGAGTTACGGCTGATTCGGGAGCTTGCCGCGCCAGCAACCCATGTCCCGATCGGCTACTGTCTCGACACCTGTCACCTGCTGGCTGCGGGCTTCGATATCGCCAGTGAATCGGGACTTAACTCCACCCTCCTGAGCGCTGACGAAGTGCTCGGCTTTGATCTGGTCCGGATGATCCACGCCAATGATTCGAAAGGTACTCTCGGCTCTCACCTCGACCGGCATGAAAATATCGGCAAAGGTAATATCGGCGAAACCGCCTTCCGTCGCCTGCTCACGCATCCTTTCCTGAAGGACAAGCCCTTCATTCTGGAAACCCCAGTGGACGACGATGAGCAGGCTCGCCGGGACATCAATGCTCTGAAGCGTCTGTCTGGTCTCAGAAGGCCCAGGAAGCCCGCCTCCCGCTCTGCGACATAATGGTCACTTGGCCGTTTTAACTGGATTTCACCCTGTTGCGGAAGCGCTGCGCGCCCGCCGCCCGCTCGAACGCATTCTCATTGCCCGTGGACTTGCCGGGCCGCGTATTCAGGAAATCATTGATCTCGCCCGTGAGGCCGGCACTCCCGTTCGCTTCGAAGATCGCGGCGCTCTCGACCGTATGTCGAACGTGAAGGCTCATCAGGGCGTGGTTGCGTTAGGCGCGGCGAAGCAGTATGCCGAACTGGTCGATGTCGCTCCGCATTCGAAAATGCTGGTGGTTCTCGACGGCGTGGAAGATCCGCACAACCTGGGCGCCATCATTCGAACTGCTCATGCCGCCGGCGCCGGGGCAGTCATCATCCCGGAACGGCGCGCTGTGGGACTGACCGACATCGTCGCGAAAGCCGCCGCGGGCGCGATCGAACACCTCCCCATCGTTCGCGTGGGCAACATCAATCACACGCTGCGCTCCCTGAAGGACATAGGATATTTCGTTTACGGTCTCGACGAGCGCGGCGAGACAAACCACGATGCCGTTGATTGGGCCGAGCATTCCGTGGTGGTCATGGGAGCTGAGGGCCATGGGCTGCATGACCTGGTGAAGAAGAACTGCGACATGCTGCTGCGCATCCCGATGGCCGGACAGATCGCTTCGCTGAACGTTTCTGTGGCTACGGGCGTGGTGCTCTTCAGCTGGCGTTCCGCAACCGCTGTCACCGCCTGAAATAATCTAAGCTGACGCTGAACAAAATGAAAAAGCTGATCCTGCTCTCCCTCCTTATAGCCGCTACGTCCGCGGCCCAGACACCGTACAAGATGGCCGTCGTTGGGCTGGTTCACGCCCATGTTTGGGGCCATCTTTCTGACATGCTGAAGGGCAAGGACGTGACCCTGGTGGGCGTTGCCGAACCCAATCAGGAACTGCTCGCCGAAGCAAAAAAAGCCGGCGTGCCGGACAGTCTCCTCTCCACCGATTACAAGAAGATGTTGGACGAGAAGAAGCCCGACCTGATCTGGTCATTCGTCGAGAACAATCGCCACCTGGAAATCGTCGAATTCGCCGCCGCCCGCAAGATCAACGTGATCTTCGAAAAGCCTCTCGCCGCTACTTATAAGGATGCCGTCCGAATCCAGGAGATCGCCAACAAAGCCGGGATTAAGGTGATGTGCAACTACCAGATGGCCTGGTGGCCCGCCAACTACACAGCGAAGAAGGTTGCCGACTCCGGTGAACTCGGTCAGGTCTACCGCCTGCACGGCGTAGTCGGCCACGGCGGACCGAGCAATGAAGGCATTCGCAACTCTACGTTCTTCTCCTGGCTGACCGACCCTGTCAAAAACGGTGCCGGCGCCCTGATGGATTTCGGCTGCTACAACGCCCTTTGGTCCCTCTGGTACATGGGCCGTCCCGAAACCGTTTTCGCTCACGTCAATCATCTCCGCCCCGCGGTCTTCCCAAAAGTGGAGGACAATGCCGACCTGATGCTCACCTATAAGAACGGCATCGGTCTCTTCGAAGGCAGCTGGGATCTTCCCCGCAGCTACCAGGATCTGGAAGTCTTCGGCATCAAGGGCAGCGTTTACATGAAGAACGGCAGCGTGGAGAAGCAGGAAGGGCGCAACAAGAGCGCCGTGGAAATCACGCCGCTCGCTCCCGAGGATTCCGAACCGATCGCTTACATGACCAGCCGTATGCGCCAGAACAAGCCGATCGAAGGCATGACTTCCCTCGAAATGAACGTTCAGGTCGTCGAAATCATCGAAGCGGCGAAGGAATCGATCCGCACCAACAAGCCCGTCGCGCTCGCGAAGCGTTAGGCTTCGTAACCTTAAGCTTCGAAGCGGGCTAGAACCGCTCCCCAGTGGAAGCCCGCACCGAACGCCGCGAAGCAGACCGTATCTCCCACCTGCAGTTTCGCCGCCTCGAACCACTCCGAGGCGGCGATCAGCATGGATGCTGACGAAGTATTCCCGTAAGTTCGGATATTCGAGTAGAACCGCTCGCCCGGCACTCCCAGGGCCTTAGCCACGCGGTCGATCAGATTCTGGTTTGCCTGATGCACCAGAAACGCCTCGACCGAACTCGCTGGTATTCCGTGGCGCAGTAAAACCTCGCCAATTGCCGATGGAAGCTTCCGCGAAGCCTGCAGAATCACGGAGAGACCATTCATCTGTACGGGTCCGGTCAGCCCCAGCCGCAGATCTCCCGCCCAGGTGCCGTCCGAATGCAGGGCGGAGTCCAGAATCTTCAGCCCCGCCGCCGTCTCAGTGGTGGTTGCTGTAATCCAGCAGGCTCCGGCGCCATCGCCGAAAAGAATCGCCGTGTTCCGGTCTACCGGTTCGGCCATGGCGGGCGCTGACATCTTTTCTGTAGCGATCACCAGAACGTCGCCGTAGACCTGCGCCAGTCCGGCCCCCAGCGAGATGCCAAAAAGGCCGCCCGCACTGGCCAGAGGCAGATCGATGGCAGGTACGCCCGCAAAGCCCAGCCGGAGACCGATCTCGGCGGCAGGACCGGGAAAGCGGTTTTCTCCCGAACCCGATGAAACCACGATCAGCCCGGGTTTGGGGAGCCCGGATTTGACGGTGAAGACGCGCGCCATGCAGTCCAGCCCGGCGGCGACGCCCATGTCAACTATGCTCTCGTCCGCGCGCGCGACACGCCGTTCTTCAATGCCGCTGGCGGGAAAAATCCAATCCTCATCGCATCCCGCGATGTTCGCGAGTTCTTCGTTCCCCAGGCGCCGTTCCGGAAGGTAGCGGCCGAATGCGATGATCGCCGCCATCAGCTGATGTGGTTATCGAGGTATGTCGCGATCTTCGCCACGGTCTCAAACCGCCGCGGACTCAGATCCGAGTCCGGGATGCTGATGCCGAACTCCTTTTCAATCTCCGTCACCATATCGGTGAGCGCGAACGAATCCAGATAACCGGAGTCGAACAGCGACTCCTCCGCGTCTGGCGCCACCTCCTGCTGCGACACCCGCTTCACCACCTCAGTGATTCTCTCTTGCCTGTTCATCCTGCCTCTTTTCCAGCAAAGCCGTCACGATCATCTCGCCGGTCATACGGTAGCCTTCGCCCGTCATGTGAATATAATCCGCCTGAGCGTATCCAGCGGCAACCCAGCGCCGGATCGCTCCCGGACCACCCATGTGTTCCCGCCAGTCCCAGAACGCAATCTTCTGCTCTCGCGCAATTTCGCGCTGCGTCCGGACGACATCTGCCAGATGTACCAGCGCCGGTCCTCGCCCGCAATCGGGCGGCCCGATCATCAAAATCGATACACCCGGCGCGGCTTTACGAATTCGGCCCAGCAGCGCGCTCATGTCGGCGCGGTATTCTTCCTCGGTCCAGCGCCGGCTATTGGCTTCGTTTGTTCCATACGCCAGAATCACCAGCGCGGGTTTTCGTGCGGTCAGTTCCGCAGCCCAGATTGTCTCGTCCCAGCGGAGCAGCAGATTGGCCTGAGCGCCATTGATGCCCAGCGTTTCAAAGGTGAGCCCCGAAGGATTATCGACAGCCCAGCCATAAAGCCGCACGGGTGCGTGGTCCAGAGTGCGAAGCATCAGCTCGTGCGGTCCCGGGGGAAGCGTGAACTCCTGCGAGCCCGGCCCCGTTTCGCCGTCGGTAACGAAACTGCCCAGCGGACTGTTGTCCGCCGTGATTTCCACCGCGCCGCCTCCAGGCTGGCGCAGAAAGAAGACGGTGAGTAGCTGCCCCGAAGCGCTGAGGCTGATGGTCTGCTCCGCCTGTGTGGTCGAGATACTGATGCCGCTCAGCCCCTGGTTCGCATCGCCGCCCAGAGCGAGCGTCCCTTCCGTCTTCCAGCCCGCCGATTCCTGCCCTTGAGCGTCGTATCGCCGGTATCCCTTATAGGGCCGTCCGGCCTGCACGAAACCTGGTCCGCCATCGCCGTATTTCGTCTGCAGCAGCGTGCGCATCGAATGAACCCAGTCGTCTGATGCGGTATGCGAATCACCGAACTGCAGAATATGGATCGGCCGGGTTTCCGCTTTCCCGGCCAGCACCTCGAAAAAAGGCGCCAGGGCCTCGGGATTCTCGATCTGCAGGGAGTCCTTGCTCAGTTGCGCAGAGATCTGCTCGCGAGCGGCTTCTCGCTGGGCGGCGGTAAAACGAGGCGCAGCCCGCCTTGCCGCCGTCTTTTTGGCCGTCGACTTCTTCGCCGCGGTTTTCTTCTTCGTTGCCCCGATGCCAGCAGCGGACCATCCCACCACCAAAGACAGCAGCAGGGCGCAGGTACGCCGGTTCATCGGGAGGCGCTTTCATAGGCCTGCAAAAGGGCCTGCTCAAAAAGCGTGCCGACCTTCGCAGCGCCCTGCGGCAGCGGATGGATGAAATCGGCGCTGACCAGTCTCGGCTGCATGTGATACCAGCGGCCCATCGTTCCCGCGCCGCCCATCGCCTCGAAGGTATTGAAGAACGCGCACCCCGTCTCGGCCGCTATCCGCTTCTGCACATCGATCAGTTGCAGCAATGCCGGGGGCGTCACAATTTCGCCTCCTTCCAGCACGCCTCTGTCCATGGGGCTCATCACCAATACAGACGCGCGGGGGACCGCTTGCCGGATTCGTAAAATCACCTTGCGCAACTCTTCAGGGTACTGTTTCGCAATGTACTCCGGGTAGATACTCTCATTGGTGCCATAGTTCAGCACCACCAGATCCGGATCTTCATGCTGGAGCGCCGCGGTCCACTGCCCGACTTCGAAAGATCGCAGCGCCATCTGCACCTGCGCTCCATTCACTCCAAGGCTGGAGTACTGCACGCCGGAGTTCCCGCGATCGAAGCGGTAGCCGAAGAGGCGAACGCTCCCGGAGGTGACGCGAAGTTCGATGTTCCGCTGTCCGGGTCCAAGCGGGAATTCCGCGAACGCCGGCTTCTTCTCATCGGCTGCGGTATGGACCTCCCCCAGCTGCACTTCGCCGCTCCGAAGCGCAAAGTCTCCGCCTCCCGGCTGTGCCACGTAATAAACAATCACCCGGGTATGGTCCTCAGTCAAACCGACCGTGGAAGTCGCGCCCGCCTGCCCACGGAAACTCACTCCCCCGAGACCGTGGAAACCATCCACAGCTCTGGCCTGACTGGCCGGTTCAATCTGCCATCCCTCGCCGTCGAGTTTCATCCCGGCATGCCCATACCAGGCCCAGGGCTTGGCGATCAGCAGGAATCCATGACCCGCATCCCCGAACCGGCCCTGCAGCAGGCGCCGGACATCGGAAGTAATGGAATCGGCGGTGGTGGGCGAATCCCCGTAATGAAGGATCCGCGTCACCGCGCCGGGTTCCTTGTTCCCGGTGCGTTCGAGCGCGGCAAAGAAGGTTTGGAGACTGCCCGGAGCGAACGTCAGGTTCGGCGTCGCCAGCGGTTCCAGCGGTGCCGGTTTGGCAATCGTTGCAGGCTCTGGTTTGATCTCTCGAATTTCCGCGGCCTTCGGCAGCGGGATCGCGAGCGCCAATTTGAATTCATCCAGGCCCAGCCCTGCAAACCGCCTTGGACCAGGCAGGTAAGGCAGCGCCGCCGAGAAAATCGCAAACGCCCCAATGGCGAGTGCGGTTCGGCGCGGCAGTGTGGAGGTGTCGTTCATGGCTGGCTCAGAATTTCGAATAAATGAACGGCGCGGCGCCCGACGAGGAAACTAACTGAATCGCGACAGTCAGCAGCACCAGAGCCGCCGCCTGCAGCACTGCCGGTGTTCGCGAAAACCAGACGCCGCCGCTCTCGAACCTCTTTGCCGGAGCAAAATGCGCGATCGCCGCAATCAGCAGGACCGCCAGGAACGCGGGCGTCACGTTGTCGAACGCGAACTTCTGACGTGCGAACGCGTTGCCAATCTGAGAGAGAACCTGCAGCGCCGCATCCACACTCGAAGCGCGGAAGAAAATCCAGGTCAGTAGTACGAAATGGAAAGTAAGCAGTCTGGCGAACACTCTCCCGGCCAGAGTTCCAGTCTGCTTTTTCGCCGCCGCTGGTTTCCCGGTCATGCCGCTTCGCAGCGCCTGCCAAAGCCGAAAGAACGCCAGCCCCACGCCGTGCAGCACGCCCCAAATGAAGAAGGTCCAGCCGATTCCGTGCCACAAACCTCCGATCGCCATCGTGATGATCAGGTTTAGATAGGGCATCACTTTTGTTCTCGGACCCGGCAGCGCGAAGTACAGATAATCGCGCAGCCAGTTGGAAAACGAGATGTGCCACCGGCGCCAGAAGTCGGGCAGGTTCTCCGCGAGATAAGGCAGGTTGAAGTTGGCCGGCAGCCGGATTCCCAGCAGCAACGCCGAACCGATCGCCATATCGCTATAGCCTGAGAAATCGTAGTAAAGCTGAAACGAGTAGCCGTAGACAGCCGCCAGAACCTCACCGCCGGAATACAGCGAGGGCAGATCGAAAACGCGATTCACCAGGTTGGCCGCCAGGTAATCGGCGATCAGAAACTTCTTGAATAATCCGAGCCCAATCAGAAACAACGCCCTGCTCCCGTCCTCACTCGAAAGCACTTTGCCCTTCCAGTTCCACTGCGGCGCCAGGGACGCAACGCGTGTAATCGGCCCCGCCACGATGGTGGGGAAAAAGGTAACCGAACTCAGATAAGCCAGATAGCTGGCCACCGGCTTCGCATCGCCCCGATACACGTCCAGCGTGTAAGTAAGAGCCTGAAACGCGTAAAACGAGAGACTGAGCGGCAGTAAGATCCCCGCGGCTGTCAGATAACCCGGCACATACCGGCAGAACGCGATTAGTCCGATATTCAGCACCAGACTGAGCAGTAAGAGGAAGCTCCGCAACTTGCCTTTAGGCCGCACGCTCATACCGCGTGCCAGAAAGAAATCGCAGGTCGCTGCCAGCGGGACCAGCGCGAGGTAAATCAGCCCCCACCGGGCATAGAAAAACAGGTTAACCGTAAGGATCAAAGCCAGCGCCGGAACCTGCTTCGAACGCACCAGCCAGAATGCAAAAAAGAGAACAGCGACTACACAGTAGTATTCAGGCGAAGTGGGTAACATCGTGGCGCGGGGAAGGGAATTGCTTTGAGTATAGAGTCACATCATGTGACTTCACGGCGCGCCACATCATTATTTTTCATTCATTCAGATATGCGGTTCCGGCCCATGCGCAATCTCGTAAAGACTGATCAGATGCTGCGGAATTACCGTTTCAGCGGACCAGCAGGTTTCCGCCGCGAAGCGCATCCCGACGAAGTGGCCATAGTCGCGAAAAACGCTGTAAGTCACCCGTCCGGGAAAGCTGGTTCTCCCAATCGTCAGGGTGATCGGTGTCTCCAGTTCAATCGCCTGTTCCACCTGCACGCAGGCGCCATAAGGGGAGATATCTTCGAGAATCGCGTCTGTTTCCTGATTCAGCCACTTGACTCTCACCAGTTCCGCGCACAAAAACCGGGTTTCACACCGTCGCTCCGCAATGCTCATGCACTAACTATCGGCGGTTTGGGAGCGGGAGTTTAGCCGCGCTGGTTACTCGAACAGGTGCCCCATCTTTTCCCGCTTGGTTTCGAGGTAGCTGCGGCGCGATTCGTGATGATCCGCGATGCACGGCACTCTCTCCACCACCCGGACGCCCGCCTCTTCCAGCGCTCTGACCTTGTCCGGATTATTCGACATCAGCCGGACCGCACTGATTCCCAGGTGCAGCAGCAGCGCGCCCGGCAGCAGATAACTCCGGAGATCGCTTTCGAAGCCCAGTTGTTCATTGGCTTCGATCGTGTCCGCCCCATGATCCTGCAGTTCATACGCGCGCAGCTTGTTCATCAACCCGATGCCGCGTCCTTCCTGCAGTTCATAAACGATCAGCCCGCGCCCCTCGGCGGAGACTTCCTTCAAAGCGATTTCGAGTTGTGCGCGACAATCGCAGCGGAGGCTGTGGAAGACGTCGCCGGTCAGGCACTGCGAGTGAATTCGCAGTAGTGGCGCGGTCCCGCTGTGCACATCGCCCATGACGAGCGCGACAGCCTCTTCCAGATTCACACCGGTTTCCGTTCGCGTGCGCCCTTCAAACCCGTAAATCCGGAACTGCCCATGCTCGGTGGGGAAATCCGCCTCCGCGACCTGAGTCAGCGTAAATTCCGCAGGTTCAGGAACCGCGGCTGCGGCTGCGGCGAGAGGAGAGCCGGCAGGTTCTGAATTGCCGCGCCCGGTACTGGAAGAAGAGTCCATGAAGTCGTCTGGGAAAATCCGTTGGTATTGAGCGGTGGCCGAAAAAGCAAAATCCAACCGCCAACCTTCATTATAATGAGGCATTCACGGCCTTCCGCCCGAGCGGGGCGGCGCCGGCCGCAAACCAGACAGCAGAATGCAGGAGTATCTGATCACCCTGCTGGTGAAAATCGGCGTCGCCGCCGCCATCGCCAGCTTCGGAGTCCGCAGCAACGCGGTCCGTCGCATGCTCCAGCGGGAAGAGCGGACGCTCGCTCAAAGGTTCAGCCTTTCGCTCTGGTTTATTGCTCTGTTTCTCCCCGGCGTGGCCATTCGGGTCTTCACCAGAACCAACTACTCGGCGCTCGATCTCGGTCTCGAAGGCAGCCTTCTCGCCGGCATCACCGGCGGCTACGTTTGTGGGCTCGTGACCGGCATTGTGGTCGCGATTCCGGCGATGTTTAACGGAGAGTTGGCTTCTCTGCCTTTTTTTGCCGTAGTCGGCGTGGGCGGAGGTCTGCTCCGCGACATGGCTTCTGACCGCGAGGACATCTGGCGCTTTTCTCCCTTTCCGGATGTGAATGTCTTCCGGATTTTCCAGCGCGGGCGGGAACTGCAGAGCGCAATCCTGCATGCTTCCTTCACCCTGGGAGTCTTCGCAGTGGAATTTCTCCGCCAGGTGCTGGGCCGGTGGACACCGCCTCGCCTCTTCACTCTGGCCCACGACGGCGACACCTTGCCGGTCCGCGCCGGACTATATATCTCCACCTATTTCTGCATTACGCTGCCCCTCAAAGTCTGGAACAGCACGCGAAACGAAGCCAAACTGGAAGAGCAGCAGCGCCTCCTGATGCAGGCGCGGCTCGAAGCTCTGGCCAGCCAGATCAATCCCCACTTCCTTTTCAATACCCTGAATTCCATCTCGACGCTCATTCGAATCAATCCCGAACAGGCGCGAACCATGGTCACTCGCCTCGCTCGCATCATGCGCCAGCGGCTGCGGAGTCAGGAACATTTCACTCCTTTGCGCGACGAACTGGATTTTATTGAGGACTACCTGTCAATCGAACTCGTCCGCTTTGGTGACAAACTGCGCGTCCTGAAACACATCGATCCCCAGGCTTTAGATATGCTGGTTCCGAGCATGCTGCTGCAGCCGCTGGTCGAAAACTGTATCAAACACGGAATTTCGGGCAAAATCGACGGCGGGACCATCGAGCTGCGAGCGAAAAGGAACCACGACCGCCTCACAATTCAGGTGGAAGATGACGGTGTGGGTATCCCTGAGGCGGAGCTATCGAATATCCTTGATAAGGGTATTGGCGTGACTAACGTGAAAGAACGTCTGAAGGTACTCTACAACCAGGATTACCGCATGCTGATTGACAGCCAGCCGGGTCGAGGCACCCGCATTGAAATCGAACTCCCGGAGATTCAACCCCGCCTGCGAGCGGTGTCCTGAAAGATGGCGACTCTAAACGTTCCGCCCTCGCTGGCGGCAATTTCCCCCAAAAGCGGTTTTCGGTTTCTGCCGAAGAACACCCGCCGTGTTTACGATGTGCTGGCGGAAGTCTACCCGCTTTCCACCATGCTGTTCCATTCGGAAGCGCATAAGGTTGCCTGTTCCCTGGCCGGCGTCACCGATGGCATGAGGGTTCTCGAAGTGGCCACCGGCTCGGGCGAGATGTTTCGCCGGCTGCTGCGCAGCAATCCGAATGGCCTGACCTGCGGGATCGATATCTCTCCCAATATGGCCGCGCGCACGCAAAGTGTGGCTCGCAGGCGTATTCCCCATTCGGCGGCGCATTGCCAGGCAGTGGACGCCCGCAGTATGCCTTTCAAAGACGGCGCCTTCGATGCGGTCGTCTGCTGCTATCTGCTGGAACTGCTCGGCGAAGCCGACATTATGCAGACGATGTCGGAGATGCGCCGGGTCCTGCGCCCCAATGGCAAACTTGCTTTGGTTCTGATTGGCCAGCAGGTTCCTGCTTTCAACGCCTGGTACAAACTGATCAGCAGTTTCGCCCCCGCGTTCCTCGGCCGCCAGGTGGAAACCAGCATTCCGGATGTGATGTACAGCTATGACTTCCGCCTGGAGCACGACCGCCAGGTGCGCCAGACCTGTTATCCGTCCCGCGTGGTTGTAGCCCGTAAGTAACCAGTGCCGGGCCAGTGATGCCGAATCGCCGACAAATTCTGGCGCTCGTCCCGGCCCTTCCATTCCAGCTCCACGCAGCGGTTCCCACCATGAATCTCTCCATCCACCAGACCACTACCCTTGCCGCCGGCTATCGCAAATCTCTCGAAGGCTACTCGCGGGCGGGCATTCGGTATGTGGAAGTCATTGCTCCCCACGTTGACGCTTTTGTCAAAACCGATGGCCTTCCCGCGGCGAAACGGCTCATCTCCGACCTCGGCATGACCGCCGTCAGCCATGGCGGCCGCCCCGGTCTTTGGGAACCCTCTCCGGACCATGCCAAAGCGCTCGAGAATCTGAAGCACGACGCGGAGATGGCCTCCGGCCTTGGCATCGACCGTCTGATGGCTCCCTGTATCGCCACTGGGAAATTCACCGCTGACGATTACAAAGCCACCGTGGCCAACATGCGGGAAGTGGGAGATATTGCCAGGCAGTTCGGCATCACCGTCATGCTGGAGTTCACCCGCGCCTCGACCTTCATTGGAACTCTGCCCACCGCTCTGCGCCTGGTGCGCGAAGCGGGACATCCGAATGTCCGGCCCATGCTGGACTTTTACCACTTCTGGTCCGGTCTGAGTAAGTTCGAAGATCTCGATCTGATCCGCCCCGGCGAACTGCACCACGTGCACTTTCAGGACGTGCCCGACATGCCGCGGGAACTTCTCGACAGCACCACTCGCGAGATCCCCGGACTCGGGATCGCCCCGATTCCCCGCATCATCGAAAAACTGGTTGAAAAGGACTATCACGGCCCGCTTTCGGTCGAGCTCTTCTACCCGAAATACCAGAACGCCGATCCTTACGAAGTGGCGAAGGCGATCGTGCAGAACGCGACTAAGTTCCTGCCCGCCTGAGGTTGCGCTGCGCTGAATAGCGCACTTCTCCCGAAAAACCCTGCGCCGAGCCCCGCACAGAGGCAGCGTCAAAACACGCCGTACGGCCCCTAAGCCTCTCGAAATAAAAGCGCTTAGTGCCTGGCCTTTGACCTGCACTCTCACCCGCATCTATGAATCGATTCAAAGATTCGGAACACCTGCTGCGGGTCTTCGGAGTCTTCCTGGCCGGGACGCTGCTCTTCCTCGGCCTCCGCGCGTGGTTTGTTCCGAAGAGTTTCGGGAAATACGGTCACTACCGGGCCGATTCCATCACCGAGATTGCCGCCCTCCCGATTCGCCACGCCGGGCATGAAGTCTGCGAAAGCTGCCACGCGGATGTGCTGGAGGTCAAGAAGACCGGCAAGCATATCAACGTGAACTGCGAAGCCTGCCACGGGGCACTGGCCAAACACGCGGAAGATCCTTCCATCAAGCCGGTACTGCCCGACACCGCCGTCCTTTGCGCGCGCTGTCACGAGGCAAATACCGCGAAGCCGCACGGCTTTCCACAGGTGGTCACGGCCGAGCACTCCCAGGGTCTTCCCTGCAATACCTGCCATCAGCCCCACAAACCGGGCTTAAAAGAAACCGGGTCCAAATAAATGACACGCCGCTTTTTCATCACGCTTACCGGCGCAGCCGCTGTTGCCTGGGATTCCATCCAGGCCGGCACGCCGGAAACGTCTCCCAATTACAAGGTCACCGATCACTGGTGGGCCATGCTGATCGATGTCGATAAGTGCATCGGCTGCGGCAACTGTGTGCGCGCCTGTGCCACCGAAAACGACGTTCCGGAAGGCTTCTTCCGGACCTGGATTGAGCGCTACCAGGTGGACGACATGCACCTCGACGATCCTCTGGTGGATTCGCCCAATGGCGGCAAAGACGGCTTCAAGCCCTTGCCCGCCGGCCAGGGTCTTACCGGTCCCGGCGTCAAGGAATTCTTCGTCCCCAAACTCTGCAACCACTGCGCCGATTCCCCCTGCACCCAGGTCTGCCCCGTAGGCGCCACCTTCACCACCCCGGACGGCGTTGTGCTGGTGGATGAAAAGTATTGCCTCGGTTGCCGCTACTGCGTGCAGGCTTGCCCGTACGGCTGCCGCTTTATCCACCCCGAGAAGAACGTCGCGCAGAAATGCACGCTCTGCTATCACCGCATCACGAAAGGGCTCACTACAGCCTGCTGTGAAGCCTGCCCGACCTCGTCCCGCATGT
>Ga0105237_10004845_pt1 | contig 15463 bp, 18 predicted proteins | sample KBSC24metaG_FD_81520 | JGI IMG/M metagenome (GOLD analysis project Ga0105237, IMG submission 81520) | Corn rhizosphere microbial communities from Kellogg Biological Station, Michigan, USA - KBS C2-4 metaG | ecosystem: Host-associated > Plants > Roots > Rhizosphere > Soil | place: Michigan, USA... | reverse complement strand
CGTCCGCCTCGTGAAGATCGACGTGTAGGGCGCTATCTTCCAGCATACGCACTTTATCCTGCAACCCCAAGTCCTTGATCCTGTCGATGGCTTTTCGGCACAGGTCAGGCTGGATCTCAACTCCTACGCCGCGAGCTCCGAACTGCTGGGCAGCCGTAATGACAATGCGGCCATCGCCCGACCCCAAGTCATACACGACGTCCCCCGGCTTAATATGCGCGGCCTCGAGCATCTTTTCGACGATCAATTGGGGTGTGGGAATGTACGGCGCCAGGTTTTCCGCGGCGCCGAATTTTTGAGCAAGAATTGGAGATGCGATGGAGCCGAACAGGAGCGCGATAGAAAATAACCGCATTGTTTATTGCGAACCCGAAATGCCGGTTCCGGTCCTTCCGAACTTCGATTTTACTATATGTCCCATGATTTCGCTCCATGAGAAAAATACGTCTCGTGGGCGCGTAATCGTGTACTCCAACCCTTTCAGGTACTTCACCGTGCTGCCGATGGCGTCCCGCCACGGGTTCACCTGGGGGTTCAGGTTGTAGTTCATGTAGAAGACTGGGGCTTTCACGTCGGCCAGTTGCTTGAGCGTTTCCTGCGAAAGTCCGTCCTCCAACATTACTTTAGGACCCGCGAAAATCACCGCATCTGGCTTTTCGTCCTTGAGTTCCTTTGTGATCAGGCCCGACAGAAACTCGGTATCGCCGTGTTTCTGGCTCAGCCTCTTCAGGTCCACTGTGCCCAGATTGAGAGAATTCAAAGCTTTCCCCAGTCCCGGGAAGTCGATCTGCGATGCATCCTGTTGGCGGTAAATGATGCGCTGCTCCTGCATGTTGTACGCGATGATCGAGAATTTGCCGATTCGCGGCTCCCGCGCAATGTTGCGCAAAATCGAGACCAGGGCATTCAAGTCGATCGGTTGCAGGGTCGCCGAAGCGGCATCCTGTGGGGCAAAGTTGATCACTACTTTGATGTTGAGTGGCTGTTCCTGCTGCTGCCGTTCTACCGGAGATTCCTGCTTGAACGGCTCGTGGTCGGCCGGCTGCACCGTGGTGGGTGCGATGTCCAGCGCCATCTGTTTGTCTTTAGTGGGAAGGGTCGCTTCAATATCCCAGTAGAACGAGCAAAGCCGCTCCGTCCGATCGCGCATCAGCCAATCGACGTGGTATTTTCCCTCGCCCACTTCGAATGTGCCTTGTAGATACGCGGGCCCGTTCGCATCTTCTTCGATCACGGGCACCGGAACGTGCTGCGAGAAGTATACCGGCTCATCGGGATGGCGCTCGGGAGTAACCCGGAAGACCATCGTGAGCTGATTTTCCGACCCGGCGAGTTCCTTCAGTGGAACCGTCACTTCGTAGCCCGCGTGATACTTCAGGTCGAAGCCAAGAACTGGCTTGTTGATATTGACGGTGCACGGCAGATCCTTGCGCACATCTTGTGCTTCCAGGACTGCAGCATCCGACGTGAACAGCCGAACCCGCCCACCCGGTCCGGACACCGGCATCAAGTCCTGCGCGGAAAGCACTCCGGCCGTTACCGCCAGGAGGCAGGCAGGGATTTGCACCCGCCACCAACTACTGCACCCCATCGACGTCCTAGGCATTGCAATCACGCTGAGCATCTGTGATACCAACGCACACTGTGGATCTATTGTCTACGTATTATGCCCTAGATTCGGAACACCGCAACGTCTAATTGGCAATCTCCTTTGTAAATCTGTACTACTCTCGCTACGCTCCACTCGCCGGTGCTGATCGATTTCCGCCGGTAGAATAGTGGTACTCATGTTCGGCATGGATCAGACTAAGACGCAAGGCGAAGAGCTGCCCACTCCAGACACACTGCCCGGCGATGTAATCGTCAGCGCGGATACTCGGCGCGAGCAGCGAATTCCGCCCGGGCAGTCACGCACGCGGAAGTGGCCGATTTTGGATGCGAGCGGTGCTCCCACAATCAATCTGGAGAATTGGCGGTTCCGACTTTCCGGCATGGTGGCGGAAGAAATTGCATGGGACTGGAAAGAATTTCTAGCGCTGCCCCGTGTCAAAGTCTTCGCCGACTTCCATTGTGTAACTCGCTGGTCGCGTCTCGGCAACCTGTGGGAGGGTGTCTCCACGCGCGAACTCGTCCGCCGCGCGGGCGGCGTTTGCGATGGCGGACGTTTCGCAATGGTGTTCGGCTACGATCGCGGTTGGACTACGAATCTGCCTTTAGCCGATTTCCTGGACGAAGACGCGCTCGTGGCGATTCGCCACGACGGTGAGGCAATTTCCACCGAGCATGGCGGTCCAGCGCGCCTGATCATTCCCAAGCTCTACGCCTGGAAAAGCGCTAAGTGGGTTTCGGGTGTGGAGCTAATCGAGAACGACCGCCCCGGCTTCTGGGAAGCCAATGGCTACCACATGCGAGGCAATCCCTGGCAGCAAGAGCGCTACAGCTTTTAATTGTGGGGCAGGCGCTTCCGCCTGCCCGTGCAACTCCTCTGCCTGAGTTCCCGATTCGGCAAAAGCGGCTTTTAACGCCTATCCGGAAAGCCGTGGCTGTGTCTAACCCATCATGCAGACGCTGCAGCGTGCTTCAACCGATACCGCGAGACATAAGCCGATCCCGGCGGAGCAGGCTCCGGCCTGCTCGCGGAATGAATCTCCTCCAACATGTCCGTGACTTGAATTGCGGAGCAATCGAAGCCGTACGCCTGTAACGCCCGCTCCACTTCGGGTAGTTGATCGTGGTAGGCGGGAAACTCCACCAGCGTGGTCGCTTCCATTACCTCGTGTCCATCCGCATAGCGGTACACCATCACCGCGGCGTGATAGAGCTGAGGGTTGATCGGGAAGGCGACGTACGCCAGCGCTTCCAGAAGGGATTCCAAATGTCGGGGGTCGACGTTGATCGAAACCGAAACTAACGCTCCGTTGCTGCCAGACAGCAATGGGCTAGCCGCTGTAACGGGCCAGACGCTCATTCTTAACCTCCAGCATCCGGCAGAGGGGCTCGCTCCAAAACAAAAAACCCTGGAGCCCAAAGGCACCAGGGTCGAATTGTTCTCGAACAGACCGACTCGCCTTTAGCACTTTTTTTCGTGGTTGCAATTAGATGGGCTGGAAGAGCCCTAAATCAATCCACGTTTCATCCTTAGGATACCTCTGATTGAGGTTCCCGGGCAAGAGTTTTAATGTTGCTACCCCGGAGCGATCTCCGTGAGCTCCAGTACTAATACCGCGCCGCATTTCGCGCAGACGATCGATTCGTCCTCCGCCAGGTATACCGCCGTCGAGTTGCATTTCGCGCATTCGGCCGTCGGGTCAGCTGCCTCGGGCAGTGGCTCGGGTGGAATTACGCCGGAAACGAACTTACCTGTTACCGAGGTCTCCGGTTCGAACGTGGTGCCGCACTCCGCGCAAACATGATTGAAGCAGCAATTGGGAGTGCAACTGTAGAACACCTCTCCCGATCCGCAGGTAGGACACGCGATGCTGAGTTTGCGAGTCGTCAATTATTTCGCCGTGCCGAAGAATTCCGGATCCAGCGTGACTGCGGACTTCTTCTGAATGTCTTCCAGCGCCTTCTGGGCCGCTTCCGGACGCAGGCGCTTCTCGAGTTCAGGCCTTGCCTCTTCAAAAGTCTTGCCGTTGCTCTTGCTGTCCAGCTTGATAACGTGATAGCCGAACTGGGACTTGATCGGTTCGCTCAATTCACCCGGCTTCAGCCCGAACGCCGCGTCTTCGAACGCCGGCACCATCTGCCCGCGTTTGGTCGTCCCCAGATCGCCGCCCTTCGCACCAGATCCGGTATCGTCCGATTCCGCCAGTGCGATCGCCCCGAAATCCGCGCCACCAGCGATCTTCTTACGAATTTCCTGTGCCTTGGCAAGCGCCTCGGCATCCGTCAAATCCTTCTGCCCGGGCTTCACCGGGACCGGAGATCCGGCCATGCGAATCAGAATATGCCGCGAGTGGATCTCATCCCAATCGGACTTGTGCTTCTCGTAATAGGCCTTCAGTTCGTCGTCTCCGATCTTCTGTTCTTTACTGACCTGCTCATACGCCAAGCCAGCCAGTAGATTGTCGTTCTGCACCAACGACTGCATCTTGAAGGCTTCGGTGGCGTCCAGCTTCCGTTTCCTGGCCTCACTCGCCAGCACCAGAATCTTGACGAGCTGGTCGGCGAAATCTTTGCGGGCGGGGCCGCGTGCCTGAGCCTGCGCCTGGGGCGGCAGTGACTCGATGATCAAATCGAACTGGGCGGACGTAATTTTCACATCGCCGACCGCGATCACGACACGGTCCGGCGGAACAGTTGCAGGAGCCTTGATCGGCTCGCTACTCAGCGTGACTGTAGGGCCGCCGGTAGCTGGATTCTGCGGTGTCGGAGGAGGGGCCTGCGCCAGCAAGCCACCGGCAACCCCAAAAATCAGCAAACTACGGGAAAAATGCATATTTTCTTATGATACCAGCCCCGGTCTTACCGAGCCGCGACCGCGAGGGAGCGGACGCCTCTAACCCACTGGCTCGACCACGGCCGACATGGAGCCTTGCGATCGCGGAATCCGCCAATCCGCGCCATAGGCATGAATCTGGTCGCGTGCGAATTCAGCCTGGGGCAATTCACAGACGATCACAATCGTACGTCCCGTACGGTCGAGCTCTTCTGCATGCCGGTAGCCTTCGATGGCCGAGAAGAGGAAGAAATGCTGCAGCATCTCAATCACGTAGTCGTACGAATGGTCGTTGTCGTCCAGCAGTACGACTTGGTAGAGCGGGACCGTTTGATCCGCCGCTACGATCTCGGTTTCCGGAGAGAGCGCAGGTTTCGACATCGGCTCTCAACTAGTATCTGCAATCAGAAGCCCCGCGACAACTGGCGGGCGGGAGAGAATAGGGTATGCGGCCAATCTATCTCGACAATCAGGCCACCACACCCGTGGACCCGCGGGTTCTCGAGCGGATGCTGCCCTATTTCGGGCCCAAATTCGGCAACGCCGCCAGTCGTAGCCACGCCTTCGGTATTGAAGCCGAGCAGGCGGTAGAGTTTGCGCGCAAACGCGTCGCCGCCTTGGCCGGCGCATCGCCGCGTGAGATCGTCTTCACCAGCGGAGCTACCGAATCGAACAACCTCGCCATCAAAGGCGGGGTCAGAGGCGGTTCCGTCATCACAGTAGCCACCGAGCATCGCGCGGTCCTGGACCCGGTAAAGAGCTTGGAGTCGCTTGGTTGCCGTACGATCGTCCTGCCGGTTGGCCGCGACGGGCGCCTCGATCTGGACGTCTTGCGCGCCGCCATCCAACCCGACACCGTCCTGGTCAGCGTGATGTACGCCAACAACGAGACCGGCGTGATTCAGCCTGTTCGGGAAATCGGCGCCATCTGTCGGGATCGTAGCGTGATCTTCCACTCCGATGCCACCCAGGCGTTCGGCAAGATTCCGCTGAATGTGGAGACTGATCACATCGACCTGATGTCGGTTAGCGCTCACAAGATTTACGGCCCGAAAGGCGTGGGGGCCCTGTACGTACGCCGTCGCGGGCCCCGTCTCACCGCGCAGATGGATGGAGGTGGGCACGAAGGAGGTCTTCGCTCGGGAACTCTGAATGTGCCCGGAATCGTCGGCTTCGGAGAAGCCTGCGCACTCTGCGCCTCGGAGATGGAGACGGAATCCGCGCGTCTCGCGGAATGGCGCGATCGGCTGGAAGCACACCTGATAGCGGAAGGCGCCACCGTTAACGGATCTCGCGAGCACCGCTTGCCTGGAAGTCTGAATCTGCGTTTCCACGGAGTGCTCGCAGCGTCCCTTCTGACGAGTCTTTCAGGGGTAGCGCTCTCCACCGGTTCGGCCTGCAGTTCCGCCATCCCTCAACCCAGTCATGTATTGCAGGCGCTTGGCCTCAGCACGGAGGAAGTCCTTTCTTCTGTGCGATTTGGCCTGGGGCGTTTTACCACCGGGGAAGAGATGGAATCGGCAGCCGGACAGATCGTTCAGGCGGTCCGAAAGCTCCGCGCGCTGACCCCGGCGTGATTTTGGGCGGGCCCGCATGCTATAATCCTCTAGTCTTTCCTGTTTAAAAAGATCCAGGGAACATCTATGCCTAAGCTTAAGACTCACAAAGGTGCGTCTAAGCGGTTCAAGAAGACGGGTACCGGCAAAGTGGTTCGCGGTAGAGCCTACGGTCGCCACATCCTGACTTCCAAGCCGCACAAACGCAAGAAAAGCCTTCACAAGAGCGTGGTGGCCGATAAGGCCGACCAGCCCGTTCTCAAGCGCATGCTTCCCTACTAGGGGAGTTTGCCAATTGTGCGGACGGAGCGCGTGGCACGTGCCCGACACCGCCAATCCTGTCAATAACCAATCAAGGAGATGAAACGTGCCTAGAGTAAAAAGAGGTACCCACCGCCGGGCTTCCCGGAAAAAGACGCTCGCTCTCGCGTCGGGATATTTTCTCACCAAGAGCAAGCTTTATCGTGCAGCACAAGAGGCCGTCGAACGCGGGTTGAAATTCGCCTACGTCGGCCGCAAGCGCAAAAAGCGTGACTTCCGCCGTCTTTGGATTGTCCGCATTAACGCGTCCTGCCGCGCTGCCGGAATCTCGTACAGCCAGTTCGTGCACGGCCTCAAAGCCGCCGGGCTCGATCTCAACCGCAAAGTTCTCGCCGACGTCGCCTTACATGATGACGCTGCGTTCACCCAGCTGATCAATTCGGCGAAGGCGGCTCTGGAGAAGGCATGAGCCCGGTTGAAGAAGGCGCCGACTCCCTTAGCAGTTTAGAAGAACGCATTCAGCGGGCCGTCCAACTGGTGGCCCGCCTCCGTCAGGAGAAAGAAGCCGCGCTCGAAGAGAGCGCGGAGCTTCGGGCCGATGTGGAACGCCTCACCGAAGAGGTGAAGACTCTCCACACCGACCGTAAACAAGTTCGCACGCGCATCGAAAAACTGTTGGGACAGATTGATCAGCTAGGCGCTGAATAGGCGCACGACTCCGGAGATCCGGATGGAAAGCACTCCCGAGAAACAGTCCGTCCGCGTTACTATCCTCAGCCGCCCCTACACGCTGCTGGCGTCGGGTGACCCTCGCGAAGTTCTAGAGGTTGCCGCCAGCGTCGATGAATTGATGCTCTCTATCGCACAGCGTGCGCCCAATGCCGATACCACGCGCATTGCCGTACTCGCCTGCCTGCACCTCGCCGATAAATTGCGAATGCTGGAGCGCGATCTCAATCAACTGCGAACTCGTGTCGATCGCAAGTCAGAGGAGTTCGCCGGCATGCTCGAACAACTCCTGGCCACGGAGGAATCATGACCGCTGCGCACTCACTCGTCGTTCTGTTCGGCGGACTCGCGTTCGCTGTTACTACCTACCAGTCGGAAATTACCGATTGGCGTCGTGCCCGTGAAGCGGCGCTGAAAGCCGAAGGGGGCTGGCTTTCTGTCGCCGGTCTGTTCTGGCTGCATGACGGTCCCAATCGCTTCGGCAAGGATCCCGGCAACGATATCGTTCTGCCGGACGGTCCCGACAAAGCCGGCGCATTCACGCTTAAGGATGGCAAGGTGACGGTGACGGGTGCGGATGGTGCAACTCGCCAGGTGGAACTCGATTCCAAGGATGTAGTAAAAGTCGGCCGCCTTAGTCTGTACGCCATCAAGCGAAGCGATAAGTACGGCATCCGCCTCAAAGACCCCGACAGCGAGTACGTCCACGCGTTTCACGGCATCGAATACTATGCGCCCAATGAAGCGTACAAGGTGAAGGCCAGGTTCGTCGCGGAGCCGCGCAAGATTCCGATCCTCAATATCATCGGGCAGACGGAAGATTCCGAGTGCCCTGGGTACGCAGTCTTCCATCTGCAAGGCAAGGAATTCCGTCTCTACCCGATTATCGAGGAGCCGGGCGCCAAGGAACTCTTCTACATGTTCCGGGATCAGACTACCGGCAAAGAGACTTACGGAGCGGGCCGATTCCTCTATTCCGCCATGCCGGTAAACGGCGAAGTCACGCTAGATTTCAACAAGGCATACAATCCGCCCTGTGCCTTCACGCCCTTCGCCACCTGTCCGCTACCGCCCAAGGAAAATCATCTGGCGGTGCGGCTGGAAGCCGGCGAAAAGAAATACGGCCACTAATCGCCGGGATGTTACCGGTGCTTTACGATTCGTCGATGACTTCGTAAGGAACGGGATGGAGAATCGGCTCCAGAAGTTCGCGTGCTTCCGCTTCGCATTCCTTCGGAATCTGCAAACGCAGCCACTTATGGAGGAACGCATCCGCATCGGAAACAATTGTCGTCACTTGTCCCAGAACGAAGGCAGGAATTCCGGCATCTTCCAACAATCCCTGCGCCATCGCTAGTTGAATGCGATCGCTGGTCTCGAGTATGACCATCAGTTCGGCATTCGGATCGAGCGGCATGTTCCACCTCTGGCTTGAGTATAGCGCCGGGCCCCAAGGTTGACGACCGGCCCCCAAACTCGCTAAAGTTAAGAGGTTCAGTTGCGTCCTTTATAATTGTCCCCATCGTCTAGCCTGGCCTAGGACACCGCCCTTTCACGGCGATAACAGGGGTTCGAATCCCCTTGGGGACGCCACTTCACTTTTTACGTTGCCGAAGCGCGTGTGCATCAGCCAGATCCTGCGGACGCGCGGCCGCTTCTTTATTCCGAATTAGGGCGTCGCACCCGATGAACAACACCCGAACGGAATCGATCGTTCCGGCGACTCTGCTATCCCACGCCTCTCCAAAACTCAGTCCGGCGACGGATGTGATCAGATCAATTCTGTTCGGCTTGACGCCGAGTTGGATTATTTGATCGGGCTGACAAAGCTCAGCCGGAAGTATCTGTAGGCCGCCGAAACCAAACTCGCGAAGTGTTTTCACTACGCGTTCGGCGTTCACAGGATCGGGACGGATTAGAAAATCAATGTCGGCGGTGAAGCGTGGATGTCCGTGCCATGCTACTGCAAAGCCGCCGACCACGAGAAACTCAACCCCGTTCGCGTTCAGTAATTCGATAAACTCGCTCAAATCCTTGCTGAGCGGCATCCGGATAGATCCTCTCCTGAAGCTCGAACACGATCGCTACTCGTTGTTGCGGGGACATCGCCAAGTCTGCCTCGATTTCCGCCTCCTCAGCGGCTTCCACGCTGTCAAAACGGCGCACCGTTCGTTCCATCACCTAGATTCTACCTCTCGAAGACGCACCATACGCGCCAACGCTCTCCGAATACCGACGGCAAAAAGCAGCGTCGTTTGGCGAGTTGCCGTAGCGATGTCGCTTCTCTAAATCTTCACTTCATCTTCGGTACTCGACAGACGAAGTTCCCCGCGTCGCTCGTCGAGCCCTTGCCCTTGTATTCCGCTACCTGCGGATAAGGACACAAGGGCCTCGTCATATCCACCTTGTTGTTGCTGACGTGCGCCGCCACAATCTGGTCAGGCGCGGCGCCGCCTTCGCGCCAGCGTTCGAGAGCCCCCATCGCATTGAATTGATCGGGCCCCGGCCCACCGCTGCAATGCCCCATCGCCGGCACCATGAACATTCGATACGAATCGCCCACCTTCGCCGCGCCGCCCATTGCCTTCAGCACGCTCTCGTAATATTTGACGCTGTGCATCGGTGCGATCTGCGGATCGCTCCATCCGTGATACTGGATCAGCTTTCCGCCCTTCGCGAAGAACGCGCGCAAGTCGGGATTCAACGCATTGATCGTCCCGCCATCGATCTTCTCCGCCAGAGTCGCATCGGCATCCGCGTTCAACGTGCGAAAATCCCAGCTCGGATTGCGAAACACCACATACTTGAAATGATCTTCGCCGATCCCAAAGGGCTTCGCTCCACCGTAGGTGGCCCAGCCCGCCTCGCTGCCCGGCTCCAGCCGCATGTAAATCTTGCGAGCCGTCTCCACCTGACCAGCAGTCAGGCAATCCGGACCGTCGCCGCCCTTGCATTGCAATACGGCTGGATTGAACTGGCAGCGCACCGGATCTTGCAGAATGCCATCCACCACGCCATCTAATTTGTCGCACGCCTGCATCACCGCGCTGTGCACCATGGCGAACTTCGCCGGCGGAATCAAACTGCCTTCCTCCTGATGCGATGCCTGTGCCACTGCCATCGACTGCGACGCGCGGCCCGTCCAGTTCGCCGCCGGAGCGCCCGCTACGATCCCGCCAAAATCGTCAGGATAGCGCTGCGCTTCCATCAACCCCTGCCGTCCGCCATTCGAGCATCCATTCCAATACGAGAGCTTCAATTCGGTCGCATAAAATGCCGCGATGATCGCCTTCGACTTCACCGTCATCTCGTGAATCGCGCGATAGCCGTAATCGATCAGCTTCTCCGGATGTCCCAGCGCGAACGAACCACCGGGCGTCTCCGACGACTTGTGCCCCGTGTCGGTAGAAGCCGTTGCATACGACTCGCGCAGTGCCGCCGCCATCCCCGCGAAGTTGATGCTGCCCGCCCATCCGCCGTTGCCCACCGCTTCGAATTTGCCATTCCAATCCGCCACCGGCATCCACAATTCCATCTCGATGTGCGAGTCGGCCGAGGGCGTCAGCACTGCGGCCACGCGGCAGTATGCCGGCAGCACGGTGCCTCTCGCCGGCCCGGCCGCGACCGTCGCGGCCGCGGTAATCGTGGTGTCCGGCAGTTTCAAGTTGCCCAGCCGCTCGCATGGTGTCTGCGCAATTCCCACCGCAGCTAGGCACATACCGATCCAGATCTTCAAGTGCAACCCTCCTGTTCCGCTTCGAGTATCCTAACAAAGTGTTCCGATACGCCTTCGCACTCGTTGTCCTCTCGAGCGCCTTTGCCCAAACGAATGACAGCGTCGCCGACCTCGCCATTCGCTATCTACCCGAGTTGATCCGCCTCGACTCGACCGACCCCCCAGGCAACGAGACCCGGGTCGCCCAGTACCTGAAAGCTGTGGCCGATCGCGAAGGAATCCCGTCTGAGATTCTCGGTGATAATCCGCAGCGCCTCAATTTCGTTGCTCGATTGCGCGGCAATGGCAAACGCCGGCCCCTGCTGCTGATCGCACACAGCGACGTCGTGCCCGCCGACCGCAAGCAATGGTCGGTCGATCCCTACGCGGCAGTGCAGATGGATGGCTACATCTACGGACGCGGCGCGGAGGACGACAAGCAACTGCTCGCGGCGGAGCTTGCCGTGATGGTGGATCTCCGTCGCCGCAAGGTCGTGCTCGACCGCGACATCATTCTGATGTCCGAAGCCGACGAAGAGTCGGGATCCCAGGGCGCTACGTGGCTGGTGGCAAATGCCTGGCCGAAGATTGATGCGGAATTCGCGCTCAACGAATATTCCTACATCCTGCCAACGCAGTCTGGCGTGCCCGTCTATCAGGTCCAAACTGCCGAGAAAGTGCCCACGCGCTTCAAACTCATCGCGAGTGGCACCGCCGGGCATGGCTCTCTGCCGCGCGATGATAATCCCGTACTGCACCTGGCGCGCGCCATCATGCGTCTCAGCGAAGCCGATCAACCCGTACGGCTCAACGCCACCACGCGCGCCTACTTCGCCGCGATGAGCAAGCTCCCCGACTACGCGTGGCTCGCGCCCTTCATGCCGAAACTCGAAAACGCCGCCACCGCATCAGCAGCCGCCGCCGAAATCCGTAAGCGCGATCCCGAGATTCACGCCATGCTGCGCACCACCGTCTCGGCAACCATGCTGACCGCCGGAACCAAAATCAACGTGATTCCCAACTCTGCTGAAGCTTCCCTCGACGCCCGCCGTCTGCCCAATGAGACTCACGAAGAGGTTTTTGCCCGTTTCCGCAAGATCATCGACGACCCAGCAGTTACGATCGAAGCGCCCACCAGCACCGAGCAACCCAATACGGAGCCGAGTTCGCTCACTTCGCCGCTCTATCTCGCGATGGACAAAGTCTTCCACGAAGTGTCGCCCAATGCGTTGGTCGTCCCGTTCCTCATGCGCGGCACTACCGACGGCGCCTATCTGCGTGCTCGAGGAATGGCCGTCTACGGTGTGCCGCTATTTCGAAAGGACGGCGAACTCCGCATGCACGGCAACGACGAGCGCATCTCCATCGACAATCTGCGCTCCGGCACCGAGCTCCTGCGCAAAATCGTAATGGAAGTCGCCGCCCCCCAATAAAACCACGTTACCGAGCCGCGACCGCGAGGGAGCGGTACTTCTGCTCTTACTTCACCGCCTGATTCACCGTAAACGTGTACAAGCTATCGCCCGCTGCGACCAGCACGTATTGCTTGCCATCCAGCATGTAAGTAATCGGCCCCGCGCTCGGAGCTGCCATCAACCCGGCGTGCCATAAGATCTTCCCATTCGCCGGATCGAACGCGATCAGATTCTGCCCGTTGCTCGTGAACAGCAGCTTTCCTGCCGTCGTCAGCATGTGCGTGACGCCATTCCCGCTGGGCCATTCGTGTTTCCACACCGTCTTGCCGGTCTTGTAATCAAGCGCCAGCAACGCGTTGCCTTGCGTTCCCGCCACACTATCCAGACCAGCCCACCCTTCGGGCCGTTCATCAGTGTCGGTGAGGTAGTACATGCTATACGGCCGGGCCGTGCCGACATACAGCAGTCCGGTATCCGGATCGAAGCTCGGCGACTGCCAGTTCGTAGCGCCATTCGAGGAAGGCGATACCAGCACTCCATCCGTAGTCGGGAATTTCGCTGGGTCCGGAATCGGCTGCCCCTTCGCATCCACGCCCTTCGCCCAGTTCACCGTATCGATGAACGGCGTGCTCACCAGATTCTTTCCGGTAGCACGATCCAGCAGGAAATAATATCCATTGCGACTGGCCTGTGCCACCAGCTTGCGCGGTTTCCCATCGATGACGCCATCGATCATCACCGGAGCTTCCGCGGCGTCCCAATCGTGCGTGTCGTGCGGCGACGCCTGGAAATACCACGCCATTTTCCCGGTGTCCGGATTGATTGCCACGATCGAGCACGAATACAAATTGTCGCCCTTGCGGCTCTTCTCCGCCATCACCGGGTTTGGATTGCCCGTGCCCACGATATACAGGTTCAACTCGGGATCGTATGTGCCCGGCATCCACGCCTGGCCCGTGCCATGCGCGGAAGCATACTCGTTCGGCCACGTCTCGATTCCCGGCTCGCCCTTGCGCGGCGTCGTCCACCACTTCCACTGAAGCGCGCCCGTCTCCGGGTCGTGCGATTCCACAAAGCCTGGATTATCCAGGTGATCGCCGCCGATCCCAACCACGACGTGGTTGCCGATAATCACCGGAGCGACCGTGGAGGTGTAGTCCAGCTTCGGGTCGGCAATCTGCACCTTCCATCGCTGCTTACCGGTAGCGGCGTCCACGCTCACCAGTTGACTGTCGGGCGTCTCGAAGAAGAGCCAGTTCCCATACATCCCCACGCCGCGATTTCCGATCGTGCTCCCAGTGTTCGGGGGATATTGATAGTGCCAAATCTCGTGCCCGGTCCTCGCGTCCACCGCCCAGACGTGGTTCGGCGCCGTGAAGTACAGCATGCCGTTCACCATCAAAGGCGTCGACTTGATCTGGACGGGAGCCGCCGGTGCCGCGGCCCCACCGCCCCTGCCGCCTCCACCACCGCCCGCCGTGTACCTCGCCGCCCATGCCAGCGAAAGCGTGTGTACGTTGGAAGAATTGATTTGTGTCAGCGGGCTGTGCCGCTTCCCGGAGTAGTCGCCGTTATAGGTCGGCCAGGCATCGGTAGGCTGCTTCAACAAGGTCGCCTGGGGCAGCCCTTGCGCCCACAAGCCGAAGGGCGCATACGCCAGTACAGCGAATCGAAGGAATCGGAAAAAGGTCATTTCAGGGTCACCAGGTAAGCGGTCATGTTATGAATATCGGCGTCGGAATAGACACGCAACAGCTCAGTATGTGCCTGCAGTGGATCCTTCAATTCCACTCTGGGCACAGCGCCTTCGCGTGCGAAGGAATGATACTGGCCCTTCGCGTCCCGCAGGGAAACATTGAAGTCATCGATCCGGTCCAGCTTGCCCGATACCGCCACGCCTGACGCCGGGGTCACCGTAACCATCACGGCGCTCTTTTCCGAGGCCGCGCCGCCGCGTCCACCGCGGGGCTGCAGCCATTTCCCTTGCAACGCGAGCGACTCATACCGGCTACCGACGCCCTTCAAATCGCCCGTCGCCGAGTGACAGGTGTTGCAGCGTCCTTTGGAATTGAAATATGCTTCGCCCTTCTTTGCATCGCCCGTCACTACATCCTGATATGCGTAGGTTGTACGATGCCCCGCTGCATACGTCTGTACGTGCAGCCACGCCACCAGGTCCGCGATCTGGGCTTCGGAAAGATTCAGCTTCGGCATGCCGGCGTCGGGCCGGCCGTCGCGAATCACAGGCGCGATCAAAATCCCTTTTTCGTCGTCCAGTACCAGGAGCGACCGCACCAAATCCGGAGCGCCCGGACCGCCTCTCCCTGTGTTGCCGTGGCAGCCGGCACAATACGTCGCATAGCCTTTTGCGCCGCGATCTACCGCCGCGGGGTCTTCCTTCGACCCGGCCAGCGCCGCTGCGCTCACGCCACCGACCGTCGCTCCACCGCGCGCCGCACCCTTCACGGCAGGCTCCTGCGCATTCAAACTGAAAGCTCCTGCTGCGAGAACGAACCCCGGCAGCATCCACCGCCTGAAACCCAGCATCATCCCTCCGCAAGCCAGTTTACCGCTTCCGCTTCCGCACCCGCCGATACAATGGAGCTATGCTCAAGTCCGCGATCGCTCTCGTTGTACTGGCCTGCGCACTTCGTGCCGAAATTCGGCCCATGACCCTGCGCCAGGCCGTGCAGATGGCCCTTCGCCAGAATCCCGATATTGCTCTTGCTCGCCTCGACGAAGACAAGGCGCGACAAGCCGTGCGCCTCGCGCGCGCCCCCTTCACGCCTCGCATTACCGTGGGCAGCGGGCTGGCCTACAGCTATGGATTCCCGATGAGCATCGAAGGCTCGGCCCCGAGCATTGTGCAGGCCCAAGCCGCGCAGTATCTCTTTAATCGCTCGCAGAGTCTCACTGTCGCTCAGGCCAAAGAGGACGCCCGCGGCGCAGCCATCGGCGTCGCCGGCAAGCGCGACGAGGTTGCCTACCGCATCACCTCCCTCTTCATCGATGCCGAACGCGCTGCACGTATCGGAGCCCTCGCCCGCAAGGACACCGAGAGCCAGCAAAAGGTCCTCGACACCGTTCGCGCTCAGGTTGGGGAAGGCCGCGCGCTGCCGATCATTGAGAAGACCGCCGCCCTCAACCTCGCGCGCGCCAATCAACTCGTCGGAGCTCTCGACGAAGACCAGGCGACCGCGGAGACAGCTCTCGCCATCGGCCTCGGCTTCACCGCCGAGGACCGCGTGCGCCCCACCGACGAGCAGCGCACCTTGCCGCCGCTACCCCAATTCGAAGACCAGGCCGTAGAGGCCGCCATGGGCTCTAGCAACGACCTCCGCCGCCT
>Ga0105237_10004843_pt1 | contig 15464 bp, 15 predicted proteins | sample KBSC24metaG_FD_81520 | JGI IMG/M metagenome (GOLD analysis project Ga0105237, IMG submission 81520) | Corn rhizosphere microbial communities from Kellogg Biological Station, Michigan, USA - KBS C2-4 metaG | ecosystem: Host-associated > Plants > Roots > Rhizosphere > Soil | place: Michigan, USA... | reverse complement strand
TCTTTTTCGATTTGACGGCGCTGCCGACTTCTTCGACTATGCCGCAATACTCATGACCCATGTGTGTCGGTCCGTCGAGGGGTTGCAAGCCGCGGTACGGCCACAGGTCCGACCCGCAGACGCAGGTCGCCGCAAGCCTGAGGATCGCATCCGTGGATTCGACTATTTTCGGGTCCTCGCGCTCCTCAAACCGGATGTCGCGGGGGCCGTACAGAACTGCGCCTTTCATGTTATCTCCTGCCTTTCATCAGTCTCCAAATTAACGAGCCGTGTAGCCGCCGTCGACGGCGAGCGCGTGTCCAATCACGAAACCCGCGCCGGGGCTGCAAAGCCACAGTACAGCCGAGGCGACTTCCTCTGGCTTGCCGAGCCGGCCAATGGGTTGCTCCTTCGTGATGTCTTTCATCGTTTCGGGCTCTTTAGCGATCATGGCGGCAACCATCGCCGTGTCAATGGCACCGGGACATATGGCGTTGATGCGAATGCCGCGCGCCGCATACTCAATGGCAGCGCTCTTGGTGAGGCCAATCACGCCGTGTTTCGTGGCATGGTAAATGGCGCGGCCGGGGATGCCGATAAGGCCTCCTATGGAAGAATTGTTCACGATGGCGCCGCTTTCCTGCTTGCGCATCTGCAGCAATTCGTATTTCATGCAGAGCCACACGCTCTTGAGATTGATCGCATTCACGCGGTCGAACTCTTCGCTCGTCGAGTCGGCGGTTTCAACAGCAAGGCTCTGCACACCGGCATTGTTGAAGGCGGCGTCCCGGTGTCCGAAGGCAGAGATTGTCTGTTCAACCATCTTCTTCACCTGGGCTTCATCCCTGACATCGCAAGCGATGGCGATTGCTTTATGACCCCCAGCAACCATCCGGTCCGCGATCTTCCGCGCCGCCGCTTCGTTGAGATCGACCAGCGCGACCGCCACGCCTGCTTCCGCGAAAGCCTCAGCCGTCGCGAGCCCCATGCCTGAGGCAGCGCCCGTCACGAGGGCGACTTTTCCTTAATGACAAGTCCATAGCTCACTCCTTCATGCACCTGGCCGATAGCTCTCCTTCCGCTCTTACTTTGCTTCTTCGAAAACTTTCCGCGCGATCGACAAGGCGGTGCTCGCCGTCGGCCAGCCGGAATAGAAGGCGAGGTGGGTAATCGTCTCGGTGATCTCGCCGCGTGTCACGCCGTTGTCCAGCGCCTTCTTAAGGTGAAACGGCAGCTCGTTCGTGCGGTAAAGCGAAATCAGACAGGCGATAGTGACGAGACTGCGGTCGCGCGGCATGAGACCTGGCCTTTCCCAAACGTCGCCGAACAAAACGTCGTCTGTATATTGCGCCAGCCCTGGCGCGATGTCGCCAAATGCCTTACGTCCATTGTCTGGCATAGCTGTCACTCCTTCGCGTTGGTTTGCGGACCGGCAAGGTATTGCTCGTCGGTGGCCTTTTCCATCCATTCCACGTTCTTGCCGTTGAGCTGCTCCGTAATGGCGATATGCGCCATTGCGGTGGTGGGCGTCGCGCCGTGCCAGTGCCTGTGGTTGGGCGGACACCAGATGACGTCGCCTGCGCGAATCTCGACGATGGTTCACCCTCGCATTGGGTCCAGCCAACGCCGTGGGTCACGAGCAAGGTTTGGCCCAGTGGATGGGTATGCCACGCCGAACGCGCGCCGGTTCGAACGTAACGAGGGCGCCCGTCACGCGGGACGGCTCCGGCGCCTGGATCATCGGGTCGATGCGCACAACCCCGGTGAAGTACTGTTCAGGCCCCTTTTGCGATGGCCTTGATCCGTTACGCATGATTTCCATAGGTGAGCCCTCTTTGGTTCGAAGTCATTCCAATGTTTCCCGCTGTCCCTAATTCCAGGTTACGCTCTTTATATCTTTTGAGTAGTAGGTATTAAAGACAAAGGCTTGTGAGCAGGATTCACTAATGGAACGCAACGATCTCAGTACTTTGGCCGCCTTCCTTTCTGTCGCCGAGGAACGCAGCTTTACCCGCGCCGCCAAGCGGCATGGCGTTTCGCCTTCGGCGATGAGCCATGCAATTCGAGGGCTCGAAGAAGACATTGGGGTGCGCCTGCTGTCACGCACCACGCGCAGCGTCGCGCCGACCGAAGCGGGAGAGCAGTTGCTTGCGCGTCTGCGCCCCGCTGTCACCGAGGTGCAGGAAGCTCTGGACCAGCTCTCCGGCCTGCGCAACAAACCCACGGGCCGCCTGCGGCTGTTGCTGCCCCGGCTTGCGGGCACGGAGCTGCTCGCGCCGAAGCTGGCGCAATTTACGCGCGACTATCCGGATGTCGTGCTTGATATCGCAGCCGATGACACGCACCTCGATATCGTTGCCGGCGGCTACGATGCAGGCATCCAATACGGCGAATACATTCAAAAGGACATGATCGCGGTGCGCGTGTCCAAAGACCATCGCGCCGCCATCGTCGGTTCTCCTGCCTATTTCAAATCGCATCCCAGGCCGAAAGCTCCGCGCGACCTGCTTGGCCAGCGATGCATTAATTTCCGCCACGGGCATGGCGGTGACGTTTACCGCTGGGAGTTCGAAAAGGGCAGAAAGTCGCTGTCAGTTGCGGTCAATGGGCCGCTGATCGTCGACGACGTGGAGATCGTGATCCGTGCCGCCCTTGACGGCATCGGTCTCGCTTTCGTGGGAGAGGACAAGGTCAGTCAGCATCTCGCGAGCGGCGCCCTCATTCGCGTGCTGGACGATTGGTGCCAGCCGTTCTCCGGTTTCTTCCTGTATTACCCGAGTAAAAGACAGCAGCCCGCCGCGCTGGCGGCTTTAATCGACACTCTTCGGCTTTGAGGCTTGCCATTCGGTTTTCACGTTCGCCGTCCGTACCACTCGATGACAGATTCCATTTTCGAATCCATGCCCTATCAGCTAAGAGCAATAACAGCAGCTATTTACGCTTTGTACAAAATCGGTACAACGATTGAGAAAATTGCTTATAACTTACCGAAACAAAAGGTGTGGCTCCCCGGCATGGGCTCGAACCACATTATTCAGTCCTCAGTCATAACGGGATCTTTTCAACCGCCCCGTTGGCGTTGAGGTTCAGCGGCAGCTCGATTCGGAAACTGGAGCCCTTGGCTGGCTGACTCTCGACGGAGATCGTTCCGGAATGCATTTCAATGATCTGCTTCGCAATCGAGAGCCCGAGGCCGGCCCCTGCGCGCTCACGCGTACGTGCCCGATCGGCGCGCCAGAAGCGGTCGAAAATGTGCGGCAGGTCGTCTTCTGCGATCCCGATGCCCGTATCCAACACGGAAATAACTGCTTGGCCGTTGCCGGCGCATAACGTGACGCGAACAGATCCTCCGCGGGGCGTATATTTCATGGCATTGTCGATCAGAATCAGCAAAGCTCGCCGTAGGGATTCCGGGTCCGCCTCCACAGGAACCGGCGCGTCCGGTGAAACCAACCGAAACTCCAGGCTATTGGCGCGCGCCAGCTTTTCACCTTGCTCGGCCGCTTCCCGAACCACCGAACGTGCATCCATGTCGTGGAGCTCGATATTTGCGCTACCGGCATCGGAACGAGCCAGCAGCATCAGGCTGTCGACCACCTGCGACGTCCTCTCCGCCTCCTCCAGAATTTCGTCCAAGGCTTCGAGATATTCGGAAGCCGGCCGATCCCGGCGCAAAGCAGCGACCTCGGCCGTGGTCCGAATGAGCGACACGGGCGCCCGTAGCTCGTGCGAGGCATCGGCCGTGAACTGTGCCATTCTTTTTACGGACAACTCCAACCGCGATAGCATCGCATTCAGGGTTTCCGACAGGCGTTGCAGTTCATCACGGCTCTTCGGAACTTCCAGCCGCTGCGTGAGGTTCTCGATGCTGATCCGTTGCGCGGTTTGCGAGATGGCGTCCACTGGCGCGAGCGCCCGCCGGCCCATCCAATACCCTCCTGCGCTTGCCGCAATCAGCAGTACCGGAGCCGCCAGAAGCAGCAGGGTCCGGAACCTTTCAAGCGCCTCCAGGATCTCATCGAGTGGAACGGCAACCTGAACCGAATACGGTTCACCGTGGACGGTTATTCGCTGCGAGTAGAATCTCAGCGGATGCTCCTCCACCTGCGCTGTATCGAAACGCGGCGAGCCGAGGCCGGCGGGCCTGACAATCGCGATGTTGTTGTTTTCCAGAGGCACCGAACGGTACAACCATTCCCCGCGCCGGTCGCAAACCTGGAATAGATCGCCACCCGGCCCTAACACGGAGTGTTCGCGGAATTCATCCCGAATTTCGGGCAGCGAAAGCGCTGAAATTTGCCGGTCCATGAACGTCTGGACGCCGCGAACGCGATCGCGCAGCGCGTCATCAACCGCGTCGTACAGACTGGCGCGCATGCCGAACCATGCTGCAATACTAAATGCCGCGATCCCGGCGGCAAAAACCAGAAAATACCAGGCCGCGAGGCGGAATCCGATGGAGCGCGTCTTCATGCAGGCTCCTCTTCCCGCAGTACGTACCCGACACCCCGGACAGTGTGGATCAGCTTGGCACTCCCTGGCAATTCGATTTTGCCGCGCAACTGCCGCATAAAAACGTCGAGCGTGTTGCTTTGGATATCGCGCTCGAACCCCCAAACACCTTCGATCAACCGGGCGCGAGTCAGTACCCGGCCAGCATTTCTCATGAGAAGCTCGACAATTTCGAATTCGGTTCGGGAAAGCGTTACAAACTTCGCGCCGCGTTTCACCTCGTGCGCCGCGGGATCGAGCACCAGGTCTGCAATCTGAAGATGCGTCCTCGGCTCCACCTGCTTGCGCCGAGCCAGCGCGCGGAGCCGGGCCAGCAGCACCTGGAACGAGAACGGCTTGGTCAAATAATCGTCAGCGCCTGCGTCCAAGCCCGTCACAATGTCTTCTGCGGAATCGCGAGCCGTCAACATCAGAATCGGAGTGGTTTTGTGCCCGGCTCGAAGGCGCCGCACTACGGCAAAGCCGTCCAGACCAGGGAGCATTACGTCCAAAACGATCACGTCGAAAGAAGCTTGTTGCGCGAATTCCAATCCTTCTGGTCCGGTCCCGGCGAGGGTCACGAATTGACCCTGCTCGTCCATGCCCTTCTTCAGTTGCCGTGCGAGCTTGCGATCATCTTCGACGATCAAGATGTGCATGGCTCCGATTATCCAGTATTCGCGACACGCCTGAAGAAATCCTTGAATAGCTGCACACTCACGAAATCCTCAGATTCAGGATGGAAACTGAAATTGCAATGGGCGCTATGCATTTGCTGGCTGTCGTTCTTCTGGCGCGCTTACCCTGCACGGCGGCAGTGATTTCCTTGGATAACTGCGCGCCGGGAACGCTTCCCTCCGGCTGGACGATCGCTATGACGCACAGTGGCCCGCCTCCGCGTTGGGAGATCGTACGGGACTCTCCGTCGCCCAGGGCTGGCTGCTCTCTGGCGCAAGTATCGCGCGACCCGACGGCGGGAAGGTTCCCGCTGGCCGTATGGAACGGCCTGTCGATTTCGGATGGCGAGGTCAGTGTTGCGTTCAAAGCAGTCGCAGGGGACGTTGATCGCGCTGCGGGTATTTTCTGGAGATATCAGGACCCAAACAATTATTACGTCGTACGCGCCAACGCTCTGGAAAATAATGTTGTGCTGTATCGAGTTGAGAAAGGCATCCGGCTTTCGATTCCGCCTAAAGGCATGCCTTCGCGATCCTATGGCGTGAAACATGCCATTCCTGGCGGCTGGAACACTCTCCGAGTGATCTTTCAAGGAAAGCTTTTTATCATACTTCTCAATAATGAGCGCCTGTTCGAGGCGGAAGACCAGACATTCTTGAAAACTGGCAAAACGGGGTTATGGACGAAAGCCGACAGTGTCACGTATTTCAGTGATTTCGCGGTTTCGGGAAAGTGAGGTAAAGCTATGAGGAATCTGACGAGATACATTATCATCTTTGTGGCCCTTGTGGCGGCCGCGGCCGTATTCGCGCAAAATATGCCCAGCGACTACGCCGGCGTTCTCAAAACGCTCGGGAAACAGGGGGATTTCAAAGATAACGTTTTGAAGATCAACATCCCGAGAAACGATCTAAAGGTCGCCATAGACGGGATCGCTACGCCTACGCCTTTTGGATTCGGCGGCTGGCTGGCGATGACAAAGGGCGAGGGTGAAAATGACGTGATGATGGGTGACCTTGTGCTGCTCGAAGACGAGGTGAATCCGGTAATGTCTGCTCTCCTGGAGAACGGCCTCGAAGTCACCGCTCTTCACAATCACTTCTTTTTCGACAGTCCGCGCATGTTCTTTATGCATGTACATGGTCACGGCACAACCGCCGACCTGACGCATCGCGTAAAACCAGCCGTGGACCTCATCGGCAAGGCAGGACCGCAGCACCACTACACGGTTTCTGGCGGAAATGCCCGCGTATCTGGCGGGCAGATCGACACTGCCAAGATCGCCAGCATCATAGGCCACTCGGGTGAGCAGAATGGACAGGTTTACAAAATCACCGTCGGACGAGATGATCTCCACCTGAAAGAAATGGGTGCGAACATCAACTCGCGAATGGGCCTGAATACCTGGGCCGCGTTTTACGGAACGGATGCGAACGCGGAGATCGCTGGCGACGTTGCCATGCTTGGGAACGAGGTCACACCCGTTCTCAAAGCGCTGCGCACGAATGGTCTGGAGGTGGTGGCCATACATAATCACATGATCGGAACGGACCCAGCCATCTACTTCCTGCATTATTGGGGCACGGGACCAGCAGACAAACTGGCCGCAGGCTTCAAAGCAGCTCTTGGCGAACTCGGCCACGGCCCGACTCACTGATAGATCGCGCGATCCGGGCCGGTGCGCGGCAGGGCGTTTGTCGCGTCTTCATTCGAAGATAAAGGAGGAGGAGATATGCCATTGCGTCAGGTGCTCACGCTGGCGGTCTTTGGGTTATCCGTAGCCTGGTTCGTCTCCGCTTCTGGATCTGAACCCGGACCGCTCACGCGGGTAGCGGATATCCCGTTGTCGGGTCCGGCGGTGCGATTCGATTACCAAAATATCGACCTCTCCAACAACCGGTTATACATCGCCCATATGAATGCCGGTCAGCTCGTTGTCTTCGACATAAAGAGACGTTCCGTGATTGGGACTCTGGACGGATTCCCCCGCGTTCACGGCGTCATAGCGGTGCCGCAACTGCAAAGGGTATTCGCGTCGGCGACCGGGGAGCACAACGTCGTCATCGTCGATTCGGAGAACTTGAAGATTATCGCCAAGGCAGGCCCGATCCGGTATCCCGATGGATTGGCCTACGCTCCCGGCGTAAAGCGGGTTTTTGTTTCCGATGAACACGGGGATGCTGATGCCGTAATCGATGCCACGACGAACGCCCTCGTGAAAACAATTCCGCTAGGCGGCGAGGCGGGCAACACTGTGTACGATTCCGGCTCCGGGAAAATCCTGGTCGCCGTGGGAAAGAAGAATGAACTGGTGACGATTGATCCGGCCGCCGCAGACATCACCGGGCGCTATCCTTTACCGGGTATTGACGGAGCACACGGGGTTGCCCTCGACGAGAGTGGGAGACTGGCGTTTGTTGCCGGGGAGGACAATCATAAACTCGCCGTCTTCGATCTCTCAAGCATGCGCGTTTTGGGAACGTACGCTGTTGGCCGTAGTCCCGATGTGCTGGCTTTCGACACGGGACTTAAGACGTTATATGTCGCGGCGGAGTCAGGGGAAGTGACGGTCTTCCAGGAAAACGGAAATGCTCTGGTCCTCAAGGGCATGATTAAGATGCCGCATGCGCATACCGTGTCTGTCGATCCCCAAACCCATCTGGTGTACTTTCCGCTGCAAAATGTGAATGGCCACCCGGTCTTGCGCATCATGAGTCCCGCCCAAAACTGAGGGAGTCAATCGGCAGCAAGAACCTGAACGCATCAGAAGGCGCCGAAGCTGGTTCAGCACAACTTTCGAAAAGCGCCTCGCCGGGGGGATCTGTGGGTTTCTGGTACGTCTCGAGAGCGGCTCGTACATCAGCCCGTGCACGCGGCGAAGGCAATGCCGGATAGCAGAGCCGCCCTTTCTATTTCCGCAGGCAGTTTTTCTTTTTCATCCGTTTGCCTCTCCCAGACTGAAGGCGGCAAATGCTAAAAATTGCGGTCGATCGATTCGAGCTCACCCCAGGCTTGATCGCTTTGGTGGATTAAGCAACGCAGCGCTATTTGGGAAGCCGCCGCATGGTTAGGCGATTTGTGTAATTCGTCCGTCTTCGACTTTCCATTCCCCTAGGAGGGGTGGGCCGAGAAGATCCATCCCGTGGTCGTGGAACAACCGGCGAAATTCATCAATCGACAGGGCCTCATGGACGTATGGCTTGCCGTTATACTTGCCTAACTCGCGGAAGAACTCCTCCATTTTGCCAGCGGGTTGGTACACATTAATAATCTTGCCCGGCTTCCCGCTCACGCAGGCCCACACGTGAGGAACCTTGCGCGGTATGAAAACGGACTCACCGGTCCCCACGCGAAATCGCTTATCACCAACCTCAAACTGAAACTCGCCATCAATGACGTAGATCCACTCATCGTGGTCGTGGTGGAGGTGGCGCGGCCCACCGCCTCCGCCGGTAAACTCGAAAACACACATCGCGCCGTCTGTGTCCTGTGCGGACACCTTACAATCAGCCGGTTCGCCGCCGAGTTTGATGTGCTCACCGAATCGGTCGCCCCCTGCGGCGACGCTGAATCCCACAAACATTTCCTCGCTCTTCATATTCTTTGTTCCTTTCAAGTGCTTGATGGTTTTGTCGATGGTTTCAATCAACGTGCGCGTCCGAGCAAGGTTCTGCTGGAGAACCTTGCGGTGCGATTGGAGGGCAGCGACTTTTTCGAAATCGGCCCTGCCCAGGATTTCCTTAATTTGCTTCAGCTCCAAACCGAGCTCCCGGTAGAACAGGATTTGCTGGAGAGTCAGGAGCTGCGGCTCTTCGTAAAACCTGTAGCCATTGGCGCCTTGCCGGGCGGGCTTGAGGAGGCCGGTTTCATCGTAGAAATGAAGCGTCCGCACGCTGACTCCGGACATCCTGGACACTTGTTTGACTGTGTAAGCCATCGCTTTACCCGGCAAGGACTACGCTCCTCCCCGCCGCTGTTTGCATTCTCGGGGATCACGTAACGTGAGAGTCAAGGGGGAAAGGAAGAAAATTTGGGAGGAAAGGCGCATTATGCCGGACAACATTGAATGCCCCGATCGGATCACGCGCCATTTGGAAGTGGCGCTGGCGTCGTTCGTCAAAATCGCGGATGACCTCCCGGTTACCGGCCATAGGTTGTCGAGGATGGTACGCGATACCGGCACGGCGCGGTCTATGGTCGAGGTTTTTGCCGCTGCTCGCTTCTGCGCCATGGAACTCATCGCGATTCTAAACCGCTGCCACCGTTTCGGGGGATTCGTCTACCGCCGAGCACGATTCACTTCCGGAGAGTCGGCCGAGTGCGCGTTGGGCTTTCGCATCTCCCGTGTCGGCTTTCGCGGTAAGGGCATGTTTCAGTTGTTCGATCGCGTCTGGATTGGGACCCAGTTTGCCGAGCGCCGGCTTGTTCAGTCCAGCCGGCTGGGCTCCGTAAGCGAAGGTGGTCTTACCGAGCGCCGCGAGCGCCTTTGCGGCCAACGCCTTCTCCTACTCCAGGCCGATTTCGCTTGGGCGGATCATCAATCGCGTCGTGCCTCCAAGGAACACAAACAGCGTCACGTTATTGGGCGCTCCGATCCAGAAAGCGGTACCGCCCAGGCCGGGCAAGTCCGTTGGATGATCGTAGGTGCGCGTATCAACTTGCTTGCGAGCCTCGTCTACGGCGTGCGTATCGGGGGGCGACGCGTACCGGACTTTGAGGCCGAACGCAACCACCTTCGGCGGCTTGGGCTGATTGGGCACAAAGTTGGTGAACTCGCAGTCCTGCTCAGGCGTGCCGCTAGTGAAATCCGGACCCAGGAGGGAGCAAAACGGCGCGGTGGGCTTCGGAGGCTGGAGCATCACTCTAAGAATGGTCTCCGCGTTGGCTTTGGAGAGCAACTCGCATGCTGTTTTATTTTGGGCAGGAGGCGGGCAAGCCCAATAGCATCCACAAACCAAACAGGAAAACGAAACGCGTCGCAAGGTGTCGCATGGTGCGGAGGATTATAAGACAAGTCTTCTCAATTTCATCCTGCATCTCCGAATTGAACTCCACTACCGAATTTTCCGGCATGCGGTGTCGGGAGTTTCAATATTTTGATCCAGTCTGGTTCAGTTTACACCGAGTTGCGATCTTTTGATGGCCGGTGAATGCGCGCCCGCCTGCTCGGGGTTTTCCAGCCGCTCTGTCTTCTCCTCCCGTCCGCCTGGTTGCAGATGCAAAGCGGTTCGAGGCCGAGCACACGGCCCCCTTGCGTCTTCATCTCTACGCATGGATTCGATTTTCAGATCCACGTCCAGTGAACTATTTTTCACGAATCAATGAGTTACATTTGGAGGCCGAGGTACAGAACTCGTACGCGGACGCTTCACCTCTCTTGTAAGCTTTGATGCTAAAGGTTGGCTCCCCATCTTGGATGCATTTAGAACTCTCGCGGCATAAAAGAGCGTCCGCTCGAACCAACAGAACTGCTTTACCTACAGCGAGATATGGACAGAACCGGCCGCCCTATCCAAGTTGGGCACCCAACTTGGATGCATGCGAAATCCACGCAGGCTCCCCGAGTAGGAGATGGCCCTCCAAAATCGGAGCCATTCAGACTCGTTTTGCTCAGCACACGTTTCCCTGACGTGAATGGGCTATTCTGAAGAAATTCATGCGCACCTGTGTCGCGGTAGCTTCGCTTATTTACTCCGTCCGTCGTTCGCCCAGGGGGAACCGTTGACGCCGGCACGGTATCTGAAACAGCGGCGCGCGTCGGACCTGCAATTCTCCCCTAGTGGCGACCGCTTGGCACTCACTGTTCGCGAGGCCATCACCGGCCGATCGACTCGAAGCCACCTCTGGATCTTGACGGTGGCTGATGAGCATCTCTGGCAGCTCACGAGTTCCGCGAACTCAGAAACGTCTCCCCTCTGGTCTCCCGACGGGAGTCGTCTTGGGTTCCTCTCAGATCAGGACGGGAGGATGCAGTTGCAAGTCGTCCCAAGCCACGGGGGTACTGCCATTCGGCTCACGGACGGTACACAAGAGATTCGCAGTTTTCAGTGGTCACCGGACGGGAGCCAGATCGCTCTTTTGGCTCAAGCGCCCAGCGCTCTGCATGAACAGGATGCTCCTCGTGTCGTCGGTCAAAACAGCCGCCATCCACAACTCTGGATTCTCGACACGATATCCAAACGCGCCCGAGCACTGACCAAGGAGCCTTGGAGTGTGAAGGAGATGCGGTGGATCGCTCCGGGCAATCTCCTGGTCATCGCTACGAACCAGCCGGAAGGGGCCACCTGGACTGAGAAGATCTACAGCGTTGCCGTCTCGGACGGGACCATGACGGAGCGAATCGCGCCCCACGGGCCTGTCAGCGGTCTTGAGGTATCGCCGGATCGGCAGACGTTCACGTTCCTGGGTTCGCGTCTTGATGGTCCGGTGGTGCACGATCTGTATCTGGCCGACGTGCGCAGTGACCTTCCGCCAAGAAACCTGACGGCAACCCCTATAGACAGGCCGGTGTGGCAAAGTGCCTTTCGCGACAAACGATCACTGCTAGCGCTCGTCCAGGATGGTTTTCACAGCCGGTTCACGAGTCTGACCTTCGACGGGACCACTACCTATTTGCCGGGTCAATCCAGAAATCCGGGCAGCTTTGCGCTGAGCGCAAACGGCGTCATCGCTTACGTCGGCCAATCGGCGACGCAACCCCAGGAGTTATGGTTGGAAAAAGACGCGGGAAAACCCAGGAAGGTCAGCGCCTTTCATGCCGATTGGGAGACCGTCGAACTCATCCGGCCGGAGATAGTGCGCTACGCAAGCACTGACAGAACGCCGATTGAAGCCGCGCTGCTCAAGCCAAAAGGCTGGCTGGCAGGTCGGCGTGTACCGCTGGTCGTGCTCGTTCATGGTGGTCCGGACGATTACTGGGACGATTCCATTGACAACGGGTGGGCGCAGTTGCTGGCGGCCCGCGGCTACGCCGTGCTATCCCCCAACATCCGAGGATCGCTTGGATACGGGTGGCGGTTCTTCGCGATGAACCGCGCAGACTGGGGTGGGGGAGACTTCCAAGACCTCATGGCAGGTGTCGATGTTGTGATCAAGAAGGGGATTGCTGACCCCAACCGCCTCGGCATTGGTGGCTGGTCCTACGGTGGGTACATGGCGGCATGGGCGATCACGCAGACGGGACGATTCAAGGCCGCTGTTGTCGGCGCGCCAATGACCGACCTCGTCAGTGAATTCGGCACGGAAGGGAATCAAGCGCAGATTGCGTCGCCTTTTACGGAGTGGTATTGGGGCGTGCACTACGAGCACCTCGACCGCATCCGGCAGCGGTCGCCGATCACGCACGTGCGCAACGCCCGCACACCTGCATTGATCCTCCGAGGCGAAGAGGATGACGACTCTGTTTTCAGCCAGGGAATGGAATTTTATCGCGGCCTCCGGCGCTACGGCGTCAAGACTGAGTTCGTCATGTATCCCCGTGAAGGCCACAACATCGGCGAAGAACAGCATCTCTTGGACGTTCTTACCCGCATGCTGTCGTGGTTCGACTCCGAACTAAAGCGCGAATAATTCATCCCGGTATGGTAGGCTCTTTTTCAAATCGGAAGAGCTGAGAACTTGAAGGCCGCGAGACTCGACTTATGCGGCTGGTACTCACAGATGGTCAGATGACAGCAGAGCGGTGTCAGTCCGTCCTCGATGTTCCATTCCCCAGCCAGGGTTCGAACCTGAAAACACAGGAGTTAGCTCCTTTTCGCTTCTCTGCAGTCCAATGTTTTCAATGGGTTGGAGTTTGGCTCCCCAAAAACCATACTTTCCAACTACCTCTCCGCCGGGTAACTTGTTGATTCTGATGAGAGTCCGCTTTTCTTTGCTCTTGAGTCGGCTCCCCAAGACAGACACAGATCCGAACACGCGAATGGAGAATTTCGGCGGAGTGACTTCCTCGAGGGCGTTAACTAGACCCGGATTTCGGAGTCACGTCCGGGCTCCCAGAACGCTATTCAAAGCAAACTGTCATGGGATGATCGCCGCTCTGCACCTTTATCGAACTCCTGAGTGCCAACCCGTGCGAATAGCGCTGCTAGGGGTTGACGGTCCAGCCGCGGTTGGCGATTGGTTTGATGCCGTTAGGATTGGCTCAGCCTAAATTTCGTGAGACGGCTGGCGTGCCTGGCCGGCTCCCGATGGGCGTAAGGTAGACTAGCGCTTATGCGTTCGTCCCTCCTCGCGGTGTTGTTTGCAGTTCCCCTGTTGGCGGCGGAGAGACCGGGTCCGTTCGCTCGCCTATTTGCACTCCAGGGTGAACACAACATCGTTGGAGAAAATGACTTCGGTATAGTCAACGGGTTTCTTACGGTAGGCGTGCCCTACCGAAATGCGACTGCCGTTAGCCGCGCGTTCGCTCCTCCGTACGCCAGTTCCGATTTTCTACTTGAACTATGGCTGTTCGGCGAGCGTGTGCCGGTGTCGAAATACGAATGGTTCCCTTCGGAAGTGCTACGGGAGGGAAGTCTCAAAGGAATCGCGGTATCTACTCGCACGATCCTGGTCCCGGGCCGGCGGGCGGCGATCCTCGAAACAACCCTTCGGAATACGTCGAAGGCAACGCAAAGCATCCCGCTTCGCTTCAGCCTTGGTGGCAGTCTCGAATACGTCCAGACTTGGGATTTTTCCCGGCCTGATACCGCGAAGCACAAGACAATCGCCGCGGAGGCCAGCGGCAAGATTATTCTGCGGAATCAGGACGGCGCGGTTGTAGTCGGTTCGGACATTCCTAATCTGAGATGGGAGCCATGGTCATTTCAATGGGCAAGCACGATAGAGCTAGATCCCGGGAAGAGCAAGGTTTTTAATGCCGTTCTCTCTCAGGACAAGGAAGAGAAAGCCGTAGCAATCTGCGATGAACTGTTGCAGGCACCCGGCAAATGGATTGCGTCCGCCGTCGAGGATTTCGAGACTCGCGCCGCTAAGTTGTTTTCGAACGTCCCTCGCCTGCACGCTTCCGACAAACGGCTGGAGAATTTCTACAACCGCTCGATTCTTCATTTCCTTTTGGATCAATGGCAGGTTCCGGAGTTCAAACTACATCCATATTATGGAACCGGGGCTGTGCTCGGCGGTACACTCGCCAATTATCTTTGGGATTTCGGGGAACCATGGGAGCTCTTCCCACTGTACGATCCCGATTCGACAAAGTCTCACATAAAAGCATTTTTATCCATCGATCTGGCAACTCATTTCTCCTTCGACCCGATGACCGGTAAAGGTCTCGGTCCGTTTTATCCGGTAAACCAGGAAAAGATTATCGGGTTGATCTATTTCTACGTGCTGGAGACTGGCGATACCGGCTTCCTGAAAGAGTCGGTGAATGGAAAGACTATCCTCGAGTGGGCAGTTCAGAATGCGACTTGGGGAGACGATTTGAAGAATCCTCTCGCCCTGATTGACTACGGCAACGGCAATCATCACCTGGAACTGCGGCACGAACTGCGCTATGACTATGTTCTGCCGGACCTGAATGGCCGCCGCTATCTCAACTACACGCGTGTCGCGGAACTTGCCGGAATGAGCGGCGAGGATGCATCCTACCTGCGCTCTCGTGCGAAGGAATTGAAGGCCTTACTTCGGGCGGAACTTTGGAGCCCAAAAGATCGCTGGTTTTATCTCAAGACGAATCGAGGAGAAAAGGATCTTCGCTACACGGTGCAGATGTTCAAGCTGATCGGCAGTCCCGTCCTCGACCAGGATCAGGAGGAGGGCCTGGTCAGTCACTTGAATGAGACAGAGTTCCTCTCCCCCTTCGGGCTGCACAGTATGTCGAAGCAGGATCCGGCCTATGATCAAGTTGATTTCGACAACGGCGGTGGTGGCTGTTATGTAGCGTTTCCTCCGCAGATCGCAGAAAGGCTCTACCGCGTGGGGCGCGTGCGCTCGGCAGAGGATATCCTCTCGCGCATTCTGTGGTGGGGCGAACGCACTCCTTACTGGGGGGATTCCTTCGCCGCCAATTACGTGGAATATCGCAAGGATACGCCTCTTCAATCAACTTTTGATGCGAGTGCGGCAGCGCAATCGATCGTGTTCGGAATGTTTGGAATTCGCGCGATGGCCAACGGCGACATATATGTCGATCCTCATCCGCCGTCCTTCTCGCCGTCAATCGCGCTCACGGGAGTAAAGGTGCGGGGCCGCGAGTTCGATGTTGTTGCTGATCCAAAAGCTTTTAGGGTCACGTTCGAAGGTCGAACGCTGACGTCGAAGATCGGAACGGCAGTCTCCATTCCGGCCCAACCCTAGGAGGCGAGTGCTCAGAC
>Ga0105237_10004841_pt1 | contig 15465 bp, 10 predicted proteins | sample KBSC24metaG_FD_81520 | JGI IMG/M metagenome (GOLD analysis project Ga0105237, IMG submission 81520) | Corn rhizosphere microbial communities from Kellogg Biological Station, Michigan, USA - KBS C2-4 metaG | ecosystem: Host-associated > Plants > Roots > Rhizosphere > Soil | place: Michigan, USA... | reverse complement strand
TGATGACGGTAGTGCCATTGGCTACTATGGTAACCAACCTGCCGATCAGTGTAATATCATATGATTGCCACTCTCCCGCGTCCTTCGCCATCATTTTGTTCGGGGGCAGGAAACCATAAATGGCACTGAACTGGTTATTGATAGGCTCTGGTTCGCCGCTTTTAACATCCATAACCTGTACTTCATACCGGCCTCGCAGGTAAACCCCACTATTACTGCCTTTTTGATAGCGAAATTCTATATGTAATTTAAAATCATTAAAGGTTTTATCAGTGATGAGGTTAGCGCCGGAGTGGAGGCTCCTCAAAATGCCCGACTCCACCGTCCATTGGTTTTTACCATCGGTATGCCAGCCTTTGGTGTCTTTTCCATTGAATAATTTAACAGGTGTGCCCCAAACAGGATCTTTGGCTCTTATCAGCGATGGTGCGCGGACTCCTGTAAAATGATAGGTAACCCCATCTGTATAAACCATGGTGCCTACTAATTCCTCACCCTTAAGCTCAAATTCAAAATCCATATTCCTGTTTCCTTCTTCCCACTGAGGTGGAATGGAAAAACTGTATTTACCATCATGTGGTTTAATTTCAGAAATAGGTCGCGCGCTTCCAAAAGCATATGTAAAACGACCGATGAGGATATGTGTGCCTGATTTTTGCACCTCCAACCACGACGGCAAACTTTTACCCGCCTTGTCTATTGTTATGTCCCATCGCCCTATGACTGCTGGGTCAGAAGCTTTTTTTAATGAAGCAGCTGATGCACTGATCGCTGAAAAAAGGAACAATGACAAAATGATTTGTGCCCGGATAAAACCGGAAATACCCTTGTAGCTTGTAACTGGTGAGTTTTTCATAATTCTAAATTACAAACTAACATTCAATATTTGATTAGTCTTTGTTGGTTTAAATTAATGCTGTGCAAATATTTCCTGGTGTTTTGGATCTACCAATTGCTGATTAAACCAATGTGGATACATAATTGTTGGTTTTGTTAGGTCGTTCAACAGGTCTACTTCCGCCGGTTTAAGCTCAAGGTTAATGGCTTGCAGGTTATCTTCCAATTGGTGCATCTTACTGGCGCCAACTATAATGCTTGATACAACCGGCTTAGTAAGTAACCAGGCCAATGCCACCTGGGCCACACTTGCCTGGTGTTCATTAGCAATAACCTTTAGAGCATCCACTACCTTAAAGCCAAATTCCTTATCAAATGGCAACAGGTCAAAGCCCGAAAGACGATTTTCCGGGTCTTTCAGGTTTTCGCGGTTGTATTTTCCGCTTAAAAAACCACTGGCCAATGGGCTCCAAACGGTCATCCCGATTTTGGCATATTCCATAAAAGGAACAACATCGTGTTCCACATCACGACCTACTAAGGAGTAGTTCATCTGGCCGTTGCAAAAAGGTTCCCAGCCATTATCTTTTTGCATCTGGTAGGCCAGGGCCGATCGCCATGCCGACCAATTTGAAAAGCCAACATATCTAACCTTGCCAGCCACCACCAGGCTGTTGAGCGCTTCGAGGGTTTCTTCTAGTGGGGTAAAGGGATCTTCTTTGTGCAAAATATAAAGATCGATGTAGTCTGTATTTAGTTGCTTCAGGCTTTTTTCGCATGAAAACAACAGGTGTCTTTTTGATAAACCAGCCTGTGTAATAGGCTCGCCGGTTCTAAAACCGGCTTTGGTTGCAATAACAACATCTTTGCGATGCGCGGCGAGCACCTTACCCAGCATAATTTCGGATTGTCCACCAGAATAGCCATCGGCAGTGTCAAAAAAGTTGATACCGGCATCCAGCGCCTTGTCAACCATTTCCTGAGCGGTTTGCTGATTAACTTTATAAATAGATGAGATGGAAGGATCATCACCAAAGGTCATGGTTCCAAAAGAGAGCCTGGATACAATAAGGCCAGTATTGCCTAATTTGCCGTATTTCATAGGTTTGATGGGTTTGTTTTTAGTATTAAAAGACGGTCTAATTTATTAAAAATGTATTTTATTATATAGGTGAAAATTAACCTTATATGAAAAAAATATCATCTGTAAGAAGGATAGCCATCTGCTCAAAAATAAATGCTTGATTATTGTTTAGAATGATTTTAAATAATATTGTTTGAAAACAATTTAAACGATACTTTTGCGGCATATCAAATACACCAACTATGATAAAAAAGATTACCTATTGCTTAATTCTGTTCCTGCTACCCTCCTTAACCTTATTAGCACAAACAGCAACTATTACCGGCTCTGTAAAAACAGTTGACGGAAAACCCGCCGACCTGGTGAGTGTAGCCATCAAAGGCACTAACAAAGTAGCTTTGACCGATGAGAATGGAAATTACCAGATCAAACGGGTAACACCCGGATCACACACACTGGTAGCATCGTTTATCGGGCTCGAAAAAAAGGAACAAACAGTTGTGACACGGTCAGGTGAAACGCTAATTGTTAATTTTATATTGAAAGAAAACTCTACCCAGTTGCAAGAGGTTGTAGTTTCAACAAAAAAATCAAATAAGATAAATGCCATTGTAGCCAAAATGCCCTTGAAAAACCTGGAAAACCCACAGGTTTACAATGCTGTTTCGTCCGAAATAATAAGACAACAGGGGATTACCGTATATGATGATGCGCTGCGCAACGTGCCTGGAATTACCAAAACATGGGGATCAACCGGCAGAGCGAGCGACGGTGGCACCTATTTCGCGATACGTGGTTTTGAAGCCCAGCCGGTTCTTATGAATGGTTTACCTGGTTTAACCAGCGGAGATCTTGACCTGGCTGATGTGGAAGAGATACAAGTGATCAAAGGGCCATCCGGTACGTTGTTTGGAGGAGCTTTTTTAAGTTATGGTGGTATGATCAATACGATCACCAAAAAGCCGTATTTTACAACCGGTGGCGAGATAGCCTATAACGTGGGCAGCTTTGGCCTAAACCGGGTTACAGCTGATGTTAATACGCCATTGAGTAAAACAGAAAAATTAGCATTGCGGGTAAATACCTCATACACTAATCAAAATAGTTTTCAGAATGCTGGCTTTCAAAAATCCTTTTTTATAGCGCCTGCCTTAACATATGAAGTGAATGACAAACTTTCATTTCATTTCCTGACAGAGATATTGCAGGAAGAAAGGGCAATAGCCCCAATATTTTTCCAATCAGACAGGTATAGTCCATTGCCTTTTAAAAATGTGAAAGACTTAAACCTGAATTACAACGAGTCATTCACGAGCAATGATCTGACCATGAAAAACCCCAGGTTTAATTTGCAGGCGCAAATGCTGTATAAAATATCCAGTCAGTGGACCTCACAAACGGTGCTTTCGCGTACAACGGTAAAATCGGATGGTTACTATACCTATATTTATGATGATGCCGTAGCAACAGATCAATATTTTGGGCAAACCTTTAATAAAGCTAATTACACAACCAGTACAACTGATGTTCAGCAGAATTTTAATGGTGATTTCAAGATAGGAAGCGTGCGGAACCGGTTGCTGATCGGCTTGGATTATTTTAGCCGTAATGTGATCAATAACGGATCAGGTTATGCTGTAGTAAGGCATGTAACCCCGCAAAGCGGTGAAGTTGCATACCCGGTTCCGGGTACCCATGATACTATACCGCCGGTATATTTATCTCAGCCCCTGGTTGATAATATTTTAGCAACTAAATCCGGAAACAGAACTAATGTTACCAATAGCGCCTACAGCGCCTATGTTTCGGATGTGGTTAATTTTACTCCTGCCCTGGCTGCCATGGCTAGTTTAAGGGTTGATCATTATGTATCTAAAGGCCTTAAAGGCGATCCGACCAGTAACTATAACCAAACATTTTTTTCGCCCAAATTCGGATTGGTTTACCAACCAGTTTTAGATAAAGTTTCGCTTTTTGCCAACTATATGAACGCTTTCATCAACGTCGATCCGCGTTCAATAGCTGATGCTAATGGTAATAACCCTGGCACACAATCATTTAAGCCAGAGCATGCTAACCAATGGGAAGTGGGTATCAAGACCAACCTATTGTCGGATAAATTAAATATTACCGCCTCGTACTATGATATCAGAGTAAGCGACAGGGTGTACACAGACCCGGCCAATATAAATGGTTATCTACAGGGTGGTACAGTTGGCAGCAAAGGTTTTGAAATAGATCTGAATGCCAACCCTGCACCCGGATTAAACCTGATCGCGGGTTACAGTCATAATTCCATCAAAATATTAAAGGGTAATAGCGATGATTTTTATAATGAACCAGGCAGAACCCCGGGCGGGCAAGGCGCGCCAGATCTGGCAAACTTTTGGGCTACTTATAAATTTACCAAAGGCAATTTAAAGAATTTTGGTTTGGGGATTGGCGGGAATTATGCCAGCCAGCAAAAGGCAATTGACAATAGCGTAACCGGGGTATTCTATTTGCCAAGTTATGTACTGATCAATTCGAGCTTATTTTACAATGTTGATAAGTACAGAATCACGTTTAATCTGAATAACATTACTAATAAGCAATATTATACCAGCTATTGGTCAATAAACCCGCAAGCACAAAGAAACTTTGCTTTGAGCTTTGCCTATAAATTTTAAATAAAGACTAAATCTTCTAATAAATAAAAAAGCGCGATCTGCAACAGATCGCGCTTTTTTATTTTAATATGATCAATAACCCGGATTTTGGGTCAGAGCTGAATTGAGTGCTCTTTGTTGTTGTGGTATCGGGAACAATTCTTTGTTTTGATTACTTGGCTGATGATCCCACCAGCTTCCGGTGCCAAACTTGCCAAAACGGATCAGGTCATCACGGCGGAAACCTTCAAAAATAAACTCACGCCCTCTTTCTGCAAGTAGCTCGTTCAATGTTAGCGTGATCGGGGTATAAGCAATAGCTGCCCAATCAGCATCGGTATAGGCCCGCTTTTTACAATCATTGATCAATTGTACTGCCTCAGCTGTAGCCGTACCTCCGTTTTTGCGCATAATGGCTTCGGCTTTGGCAAAATATATCCAGGTTAGGCGGTAAATGTTCCAGTCGGTATTATTATAGTTAAGGTCAGGCGCTACACCACCAAAACCGGCTACCTGGTTACCTAATTTATATTTATTAAAACGTACACCACTGTTTTCCTCACCCTCGCTCATGGTAGAAGGTAGGGCGTTAGGATCGGTACCATTTTGCGCGGCAACTTTGTTTTTGCGGATGTTATCAACAAATACCAGTTGTTGCCCGTCGTATTCATTACCACCAGTTGCTATTACCGGTTGATGATTATCAAAACGGATCATGGGACCTTGTAATAACCAACCTGTTTTTCTCAGGTCTTTATCATCAAAAGTGGTATATACACCTGGAATTAAAACAACGCCGTCATTACCGTTACGACTGCCACCATAAATAAATTGTTGCTGGAAATGATAAAATTCGCCAGTCCATGATGGTTGAAAATTGGCCTTCTGAAATTCATAGCTAATCGAGAAAATTACCTCTTTTGACTGATCGTTAGTCGGTTTAAATTGATCATTGATGTTTGGGTCAAGGGCCATGACACCGTTCTGTCCGCCAGCTTCACCGTTAATGAGTTTGTTAGCCGCAGCAATACAATCGTCCCACCGGGGTGTGCCCGACCATTTTTCGGCATTAAGATATAATTCTACCAGCATAGCATAGCCGCCCGCCTGTGTCATACGGCCAAGCATATCCCGCGAAAGTTTGGGCGCTTTATCAATATTGTCCTTGATCTCCTTTTCAATAAAGGCAAAAACATCTTTGCGCGCCACTGTAGGAGGTTTTGCAGGTATACCTACCTGTGTTACGATAGGTACGTTGCCGAACAGATCCATCAGTTTTAAGTAATGAAAAGCCCGTAACAGTTTCAATTCGGCAATATAAGCGTCTTTTTCTGTTTGGGTGATCCCTAATCTGACAAGATCGAGCTTAGTAATGTTCTCAATAGGATCATTACATAAACCCATGCCCCAGTACATTAATGACCAGGCATTATTAATTCCGCCTTCGTCATTGGTCCATGTATGGTAATGCAGCCTTTTCCATTTACCCCCGTCTTCACCATGACGGCCTTTAGTAGGCCAGGCCAGCTGATCGGCCGAAAGTTCGCTGGGGCGCCACCAGCCATCCTGCCCGGATGGTGTAACCCAGGCATTGGCATGTGTATATGGACGCAAAACGGCCGAAAGTACTTCGTTTTTATTATTGTAGAAATTGCTTGTGAGCAGGGTGTCATAAGCTTTTTCATCAAGCTTGGTACAAGCATTCCCGCATATCAATACAGTTATTAACAAGCTGTATTTTATCAGATGATTTAATTTTTTCATGTTAAACAGATTAGAAACCAACATTTAATCCAAGTAAAAAAGTACGGGTGCTTGGGTACGGGCCACGGCCATCAATACCAGGACCTAAGCCAGTATCGGCAACAAAATCAGGATCGTTGCCTTTGTATTTGGTCATGGTAGCCAGGTTTTGCCCGGATGCGTAAATCCTCAGGTTACGGATATAACTGGTTTTTAGCTTAAAGGTGTAACCAAATGTTACCTCGTCGAGTTTTACAAATGATCCGCTTTCCAGGTAGTAATCAGAATACATGTAAGTATCATTGATCTGCGCGTATTTGGTAAAGGCACTTCTCAACAGGTTGGTTTTACTCACTTTATTACCATATGATATGGCAGTAGTATTCAGGATGTCGTAATCAAATTTACCCCTTAAAAACACTCTCAGATCAAAACCTTTGTAGTTGAAGGTGTTGGTCCATGACGCATAATACTTTGGTATAGCATTACCAATGGGTGCGTAGTCGGTTACATTGCGGTCAAAAGAGTTATTGATCTGGTCGTTATGAACTTTTGAGCCATCGCGTTTGTAGAACAACCATTTGCCATCAGCATCAAAACCAGCAAAGCGTTTACCCCAGAACTCGCCCAGTTTGCCCCCTTCATAAGTACGGATAGCATCACCAAGGGCACCAAAGCCACCTATGCCTCCAAAGGTTTTATATTCCTGTTTGTAAATGGAATTGGAATAGGAATCCAGGGTGTTTTTGGTAGTGCTGGCGGCTAAGTCCATGTTCCATTTAAAGTTTTTGTTTTTGATAGCGGCAAAACTTAATGACAACTCAATACCTTTTGCGGATATGGTACCTACGTTTGCATAAATACTGGAGCGGATGAACGGTGGCTGCGGTGTTACGTAAGTATCTAACAGATCCTGTGTTTTACGGTTATACACATCGATAGCGCCAGTTATGCGGTTGTTGAAAATGGTGAAATCGGCACCAATGTTCAGCTCTTTCTTTTTTTCGTAGCGAAGGTCAGGGTTGGGGTTACGGTCGGGCCCATAAGTCTGGCGGTATTCGCCATCCGGGAAGCGATAGATCCCACCCGTACCCAGTGTAACCAGCGAGGCATAGTTACTAAAACCCGAGTTACCGGTAATACCGTAACCAACTCTTAGCTTAAGGTAATTGATAAAGTTTACATTCTTCATGAAATCCTCCCGGGTAACTGCCCAGCCGGCAGAAGCCGCCGGGAAATATCCCCATTTATGGTTGGCGCCAAATCTTGATGAGCCCTCCTTCCGCAGTATGAACTGGGCCAGGTATTTGTCATCAAAAGAGTAGTTCACCCTACCAAAAAAGGCTATCAGCTTGTTATCATTTTTATAACTTCCCATACCTGCTTTGCCGGCAGATAACTGGTTGCCGGCGCCAAGATTGTTTTCTTCAAAAATGTCGTTCACAAAACCATAGTTATTGGCGCTAAACCCTTCATAAACATTATAGCGGTAGCTATAGCCAAATATCGCGGTAACGGTATGCTTCTGCGCAAATGTGCGGTTATACTGAATAGTAGGCTCAATAGCAAAATTCTGACTTAAAGCAGTTGATCTTTCCGCGTAGCCTCCGTTCTTATAAACATCGTTTTCAATAGAAAATTCACTTTTCAGGTCGCGGTAAATGCCATCAATATAGCTGTCGCGTTGTACCGAACCAAAGATTGATGCTTTTAAACCATCAATGATCTGTAAGTCCATCTTAGCATCGGCAGCGGTAGTTTGCTGTTTGCGTTTATTGGTTTCCTGCATTAAACGGGCAAGCTGGTTGGTACTGGTGTTTTCAAAATAAAAGCTGCCGTCGGGGTTGTAGTTAGATAGTGTAGGGTTTTTGCTCAGCTGGTCTTCCCAACCGCCGCCGCCCAATAAATTGGCATTGTTAAAGTTGGTAACCAGGTTTATTTGTGTAGTTAATCGGTCTTTTAAGCCTTTTTGGTTAACGTTTAAGCGAAGGGTGTATTCCCGGCGGTCGTTTTGCTTGGCGAAACCTTCCAGGTTACGGAAATTGATACTGGCACGATAGCTGGTTTTGTCTGTACCACCCATCAACGCAAAGTTGTGATTTTGCGACAGGTTGTTTTTATGTACCAGGTCGTTAAAAAAGTCGGAGGTATGACCATAGTCAGTTGCATCCAGTTGTCCCGATTTGATCTTGTCCCGAAACTCAGCCGCGGTTAAAAAGTCTGGCCGTTTAGAAAGATATTCCCTTCTGAAATAGTTTGAATAGGTGTACTGCGGCGGACCAGCTTTGCCTTTTTTAGTGGTTACCAAAATTACACCGGCATTAGCGGTAGTACCATAAATGGCCGCACCCGATCCGTCCTTCAATACATCGATAGATTCTATATCATCCTGTTGCAAAAGATCAAGGTTACCACCAGGTATCCCGTCAATAACGATCAGCGGTCCTGAGTCGCCGGTTACTGTTACCACACCTCGCAATTGTATGGCAACACCCGAATTGGGGTTTGATCCGCCGGTGCGGGTGATCTGTAAGCCTGCAACTTTACCCTGTATCAGGTCGAGCGCGTTACGCGAACCGCTTTGCCTGAAATCGGCGCTGTCTGTATGGGCCGTGGCCGATGTGATCTCACCTTTTTTTTGTGATCCGTAGCCTATTACTACTACCTCATTCAGGTTATTGGCCGAAGGTTGAAGCGCTATGTTGACCAGGTGATTTTTATTGACATGAACCTCCGTATTTTGATAGCCAATGTATGATGCTATCAGTATGCCGTTATCCGGAGCCAAAATAGTGTAGGAGCCACTGGCATCGGTCACTACGCCTAAATTGCTGCCTTTTACCCGTATAGATACACCGATCAGTGGTTCCCCGGTAGTCTTGTCGGTTACTTTTCCTTTTACTGTAATATCATCGGCCACTACCGGAGCCTTGGCTCCTGGTAGTTTGCTGACCGGTGCCGGTTTAGGAACCAATAAGATATAGTTATTCCATTGCTTGTACATCAGGTCGGTGCGGTTAAGCAACAGCAAAAGCGTTTCTTCTACCGTGCGGGTGGCCTTGGGCAGCATGATGTGCTTATAATCTTTCATTTCGCTGCGCTTAAAGGCAAACCGAAAATCTGTTTGTTTTTCAATTTGCTTTACAGCGTACTCCAGGTTGGTATTGTTAACGCCCAGGTTAACGTTAACATCCCTGATAGTTTGCCCTTTTATTTCGCTGGCCAGCAGTGTACTGCAGCAAATAGTTAAAACGGTTAAGGTTACGGTGGTATACCTCATGACACTTAGGAGAATTGAAATTGGTAAAGAATTCCCCTTGGGAGGAGAAAAGAATTTTAACAGTAAAAATTTCATAATTTTACTTTGATTTAAGCGGTTCTCAAACTTGTTTAAACTCAATCAGATAAGCAGAGATATCAGCTCTGCTATCAATTTAAAGCCGTTGTGGTTGGCGCCACAGCGGTTTTTTAATGAAGGGTTGCGATCGGTAACCGATAGCTTTGGGAGAGTTAGGTTTTTTTCATGTTTTTCTGCTATTTAGGTTAATGAGTTATTATTTAATTGTTGATTATTATTGCTTTTGGATAGTAAAGCTTTTGCCTTGTTGCTTATAGCTAAAATGCGCTATCTCGCTCAGTACATTTAATACCTGGCCAATATGTTCGTGCTTTAAAAATGAAGCGCTGAACCTGCGCGACCGGATTTGTGGGTCGGTCAGGGTTATTTTAACATCGTACCATCTTTCCAGTGTTTCTGCCGCGTCTGCCATCTTCATATTATCAAAAATGAGATCGCCATACATCCATCTTAATTTTGCGAGTGTTACCGGATATCTCTTTGATAGTTTACTGATGCTGTTATAGCTTAAGCCCTGCTCAGATGTTAATACACCCAGCTGCTGATCTATAAGGCCTACGCTTACCTTTCCCCGGGTTACGGTTACATCAAACTCACTGAGGCCGTAAGCTTTAATATCAAATGCGGTACCCAGTACCTGTGTGGCCACCTTGCCCGTATGTATAATGAATGGCCTTGAAGCGTCATGGGCTACATCAAAATAGGCTTCGCCTTCCAGGTACAGTTCTCTTTTTGCCCCGGTAAATTTTGTGGGGAATTTCAATTTGCTGCCAGAATTGATCCAGACAATGGTGCCATCAGCCAGTTGCATCTGTATCTTTTGACCGAAGGGTACTGTTTTTTCCTCGTAAACGATCCCGGGTTGGGAAGCGGGTGTTTTTAAATACCGGTAGGCAATAAATCCTATCCCTAAAAAAAGTAATAAACCGGCGGCAATAGAAATAAACCGCCTGAACGGGAAAACAGGTTTAGGGCTTGTAGTTTCGCTATCGCCAAATCTTGGATCAGCTATTATTTTTTGATACAGCAGTTCGCTTTGCAGATCATCAAATGAATGATCGCTTTCCTCCAACTCCCATTGCGCTTTCATTAACTGATGTAAGCCCTCATCAGCCGAGGCCCGGGAAATATAATGCATCAACTGCTCCAGATCATTTTTAGTGATGGTGTTATCAAGATATTGTTTCAGCAGGTTATTGATGCTATCCTTGTTCATATGAATGGTTGATATCAGAGAGGTAATATATTGCGTAATACAACCCGAAATCGCTTTCGGGCTAGTGCTGTTTCAAAAAAATATTTTTTTATTTATTGTTAAATCCCCAAATCTATAGCGTAAAGGAAAAACGTTTTATATTAGGTAAAAAAGCCGTTTTTATTATATATTGTTTATTGTTAATATTTTTTAGATTTGATTTATTGTAGACCCATCAACCCCATTTTGTGAAGCTACTCGAGACCCCTGCCGCGAACTATGTAATCCGTCTGAAAAACTCAGATCAGGCCGCTTTTCGCGAATTGTATGATATATACGGTAAACGGCTTTATAACTTTACCTACCGGTTTTTAAAGAGTAAAGAGCAAAGCGAAGAGATGGTACAGGAGTCGTTTTTAAATCTTTGGATAAACCGCGAAAAACTAAAAGAAGAATATCCCATAGGGCCATACCTGTTCACTATTGGCAGGCGGTTAACGCTTAACTCCATGAAAAAAACAGCGGCTTCAAAAGAAGGGCTGGAACGTTTGTGGGCATCGATAACCGAATTACACAATGAGGCCGAGGAACAGGTTATTTTAAATAGTTTGCAGGAATTTGCGGCATCTGCATTAAATAACCTGCCTCCACAACAACAACTGGTTTTTCGGCTGAGCAGGGAAGAAGGCCTTTCCTATGAACAGATTGCCGAACGCTTGCAGATCTCCAGGAACACCGTAAAAAATCACCTGGTTGCTGCGCTCAAAAATCTGAAAGGTCAGTTTGCACAAGCAGATGTGGGGTATTTTGTGCTGCTGTCTCTGTCATTATACTATATGAATTAGTATTCCAAAACAAATACCATCACTCAGAAGCTGTCTGAAAATGGTTCTGTAGGATTATGATAATAAAACGACCGTCATTGCGTAGCGGGGACAACCGACTAAAGGGAGCTCATTAATACCTTTAAAGAAAAATTAATAACATTAATAATCCCCGATAAGCAGAGCCGCTCTGTATAGTTAGGGATTGCCACGCTACGCTCGCAATGACGACCTTTTTTATGTTGGTTATAGTTTAAAAAGACAGTCAAAGTTGCCTTCCTCATTTATTTGATCGATAGAAGCCCCCATTTTCTGATAAATAGCCTTGTTCAAAAATGGACCTATGCTGATTCTTTTTACCCCCGCGTTTTGTAATTTCATAAAATTGGGTAGGCCAGGTACGCACATCACATTGATGGGTAGCTTTGAGCTTTGAGTAAGCTTTTGCATATCGGATATCTGGGTGATACAAGGGAAAAATAAACCATGCACGCCCGTATTTTGATAGAGGCTTATCCGGTTAAGTGCGTCTTCCAAGGCATTGGGTAAACCCAGCAGGAAAGAATCGGAGCGTACATTGATAAATATCTTTATATTTTCTGAATCTAAGAGTTGACATATCCGGCGAAGTTTTTCTGTGAAGACTTCGGCGCTCTCAATACTTCTTTGTCCCTTAGCTACAACCGAATCCTCTATGTTGATACCCGATACGCCCAAATGGTATAACTGGATGATGTTAGCGGCTATCTGTTCAGGCGTATCGCCATAACCACCTTCCAGGTCGACGGAAAAGGGTATGGATACCGATGCCGCGATACGTTTAACCACAAACAGGTAATCCTCCAAACTCATATCCTGCCCGTCCTCATAACCCAATGTTTCCGCTACCGAAAGGCTGGATGTAGCTATGGCTTTAAAATTTTTCTGCTCGAATACCTTGGCGCTTTGCACATTCCAGGCGTTGCCTATGAGTAAAGGTTCTGTTTGCTGGTGTAGGGCTAAAAACGCTTCAAATTTATTTTTCATGATCTTATTTTTTATTGTTGATACAAAGTTAGAGTAGCCCGCTATCCGGAAATTGTACAAAACGGAAGTGTTAGATTTTTAAAACACAAAGGGCCGGCAAACTTGCCGGCCCTTTGTGTTGTTGCTGATATTAGGCGACAAGATCTGCCTCTGCGCCAAACGCGTGGTCGAACAAAACCTTCCAGCTGCCGTCAGCCTGTTGTTTCATTACCTCAATTCCTTTGGCGCTTATTTTAACCTCGCCATTGTCGGTAATGCTCCATTCAGACCTGCCCAGGGCCATATCGCCGGTTTGGATACAATAAACAGTTTTAATATCCATTTTGCCTTTGATAGATAATATGCCTTTAATGGCTTCTTCAAAGTTTTCTTTTCCGGAAACGGGTTTGCCGGGTTCAGGAACAATAATGCCGGTAACATCGTACATACTCAATACGGTGTTTACATCTCCGGTGTTAAAGGCGTTTGCCAATGTTGTGTGTACCTCTTCAGGTGTTTTTGCTAGTTTCATTTTTGCTGATTTTTATTTGTTGATACAAAATTATACCACCTGGATTTCAGGAAATTGTACAAATCGGCAATGATTAATAAAAAGCATTGGCCCGTGCGATTCCTTCCCTCGGGAAGGGGAGGAAGGGGTTTCATCGTCTGGATAAACCCCTCCCTGCCATTACACGTGTCTGCTACACCCCTCCCGTGGGGAGGGAAGCTCATCTGTCAAATAATAGAGGATTAATTACCTGCCAGTACCTGGTTAATAGGAGATGCCTGGGTATTAAAAGAATTGGGTGTTATGCCGGTAAACGACTTAAACTCCCTGATAAAATGCGACTGGTCAAAATAACCCGACTCATAGGCAATGTTGGTTAAATTTTGTCCGTTGGTATTAACCAGGTTGAGGCTATGCTGAAAGCGGTTTATTTTACAGAATAGTTTGGGTGGTAATCCTGTATATTGCGAAAACAACATATTGAGGTAACGTGCCGATATATTGTTACGAACCGAAATGGCTTCTATTTTTTCGTTGCCGGAGTTGTTGCTATATAAACTATGTACAATCTGACCAATGAAGTTGATCTTGGTATGCTTTTTTTCAAACAGCACCAGCCTGCTCCATAAATATTCTTCAATCAGGGTTATTCTTTTGTCCAGATCATTGATATCCAGCAGGCGGGCATGCAGGGTTTTTAATGACGCGCCCATCAGATCGGTGGCATCAACAACCTCGTTATTAAATTCGGCAACGCTTTCATTAAAAAAATATGCTGCCGAATGAGGGTAGAATCGTACACCCATCATCGTGTTTTCGCCTATTGATTTGATGGATAACGGTTTGGTGATCTGTCCCCAGAGCTCAATAGGAGGGGTGGTATAAAAAGAGCCATCCTTTTTAGCCTGCCAATGACCTTGCCCCAGGTTGAAAATTATTTCCGTGTTGCCGCTGGGGAATACAATATCATCATAGTTCACAGCCGAGCCCGACTCGTAAAAATACAAGCATTTAATATAAGGCTTAAGCCGCTCGCTCGGTGCAAATTCTTTAAATATCATGTATTGTTTTTATTACAACATATCCTGGAGGATGATTTACCTATATAAAGTTAAGAAAAATAACTTTTTGACAGTTAAATACATACCTTATTACATTCAGTTAACTTTTAAATCAACAGTACAAATAAATAAAGAATAAAACTCATGAAATTGTATAAAACGGAAGTGTTTTAGTTTTTATGCGGGGCTATCAGCCAATTCTACCTTCAGACCAAAATCTTCCCGGCTTATTTTTCCCTTACGCAGCTGGTTGATGTATTTAAGTACGCTCAGGCGGTCCAGCTCATTTTGATACAGAGCGCGGTCTTCGTCGGTTTTGGGACTGTCCTGTAATCTTATCCGGATAGATGAACGGGATAGCTCTTCTTCCAACTGATCAAGTGGACAGGTATAAAAATGCTGGAACATTTTTTTAGGGAAGGATATACGCATCTTTTTGATCTAATAATAGCATTATACTGCAAACTCACGTTTAAGCCATCGTGAATTGTGTGTTAACAACAAAGCCCATAAATGTTTCCATTTACGGGCTTTTGCTTTTCACGGGTTGGTATATATAATAGAAATTAAGGGCTTAGGTTGTTGCGCAAGTGCCCAAAATGCTGGCCGGCGCTCCTAATAAATACAGGTAAGTAGTGAGGTAATGGTAGCACCCTATTGACTGTTTTACGTTAGGATCAAGCAAAGAATTAAGCTCGAAACCTACAGGTACGGCACTATATCCCAGCCACAACAAAATTTTAGGCACCACATCGGGTTCGTTATAGATGCGGTAGCTTTCAGAAATAACGGTATTGTAATATTTAACAAAATCGGCATTGCCGGTACATGGCGATGCGTAAGTATAAATAACAACTGACCGTTTCTTGTTGGTGGCTGCCATGTGTAAACCGTATAAAGTTGCCAGGCTTGCTCCCAAACTGTGTCCGGCTACGGTTACCTGGGTATAATTATCCAGGTTAAATACGCTTTTCAAACCCGGAACCACGGTTTCGCTCAAGGCTATGGCCTTGTCAGATGATGAGGCGCCGGGTACCAGAACCTGCAAACTGTTATACAGATCTAAAAAACCTGCAACAACATTGCCTGAGTTAGGTGCAAACGGACATGGCACCGGATAAGCATGCAGATTATCCCACCACTCCATCCAACCTACGGTGCCGCGGATGGCGATAACGATACTGGAGGGGTTTGACAGG
>Ga0105237_10004839_pt1 | contig 15470 bp, 10 predicted proteins | sample KBSC24metaG_FD_81520 | JGI IMG/M metagenome (GOLD analysis project Ga0105237, IMG submission 81520) | Corn rhizosphere microbial communities from Kellogg Biological Station, Michigan, USA - KBS C2-4 metaG | ecosystem: Host-associated > Plants > Roots > Rhizosphere > Soil | place: Michigan, USA... | reverse complement strand
TTAATAGAACAAAATCATTTTATTTTATAATATTTATAGGTGTTATAAATATCCGGTTAACCTAAACCACATTATACTATATGCCAGTATCGCCGCACGAGTATAGCTTTAAAGAATATGAGATTAAACACGAACAGGAAACTATTCGATTTTATATTCATACGCCTCGATTTTCTCCTGCAAAAAGCACTTTTATTTTCCTACAGGGCTCGGGTGCGGTACCTTTATGTATTGAAAATAACGACGGTCACCACAGGCTAACTTTTTCATTGCATACCAATCCGCAGATCATTCAAAATTTTAACTTCATTATTATTTCAAAGGTGGGGTTTACTTTCAGCGGCCATCAAGAGGCTGAGGTTCCGGAGGAGTATCATCAAAAAACCAGTTTGGCTTACCGGGTTTTCCAGGTTGATGCGGTATTACAATATATCCTGTCAAACCAGTTAATCAGTAATAAGCATATCATCGTATGCGGCCATTCCGAAGGATCGGACGTTGCGGCTAAGCTGGCTACCATCAATAAAGATATCAGTCACCTGGTATTTTTAAGCGGCGACGGCGCATCGCAGTTTTTTGAATATTTCCTTTACATCCGCAAACGGATAGAACGGGGAGAGTTAGCCTTTCGTGAAGGGCAATACGAGATTGAAGTACTTACCAAGCAATTTGCTGAAATTATGCAAAACCCGGCCTCAACAAGCAAGTTTTGGCAAGGACATACTTACCTGCGCTGGGCTACATTTACCGAGCCAGCGCTAAAAAATCTCTTACAGCTTAACATACCCATTTTTATGGCCATGGGATCAAAAGACAAGGTGGTACATGCCGAAGGTTTTGACCTGATCGTCAGCGAATTTCTGTTCAATAAAAAGACAAACCTTCACCATCAGATCTATGAGGGTGCCGATCATGGATTTAAAGAGAAAAGCGATACCGGGACAAGCATTGATCATATTCCTCCATTAATAGCCGATATAGTTACCTGGTTCAATCAAACGTTAGTATCTTCCTAATCCTGAACCAACCATGGCCAATTATCAATTTATCCGCGACCTTATATTAAGGATCCCGCTATTTAGCTTTGAGGATTACTCAGTCCCCAGCGTGCAGGAGATTGCCAATGATCCGCAGTTTCAATATGCCATCTATCTGTCCAACCCGGTATTATACCAGGTATTGCTCCATAAGCATTTCCATATCAGTTCCTTTAATGACAAGGAATTACTCAGCATCCAGAAATATATCAACCGCATGTGTTTCAGGCCCACTCCTTTTGGCTGCTTTGCATCGTCGATAGTTGTTGGCTGGGGTACGGATGATGAAATTATATTGAAAGATAAAGCGCATGACCGCGTTCAACTGCTTTTAGACCAGGAAGTTTCACTCTTGCTGGCCAAAAAGTTACTCCATGAGGTTCCATATCCCAGGCAATTATTTTTAAACCCCACTATTTATCGTTTTAACAAAAGCTACAGGTTTGTAAAAACTACTTATGAGGATGGGGTTTCGGCGCCATCTTATACGCTCGACTCTATTAAAATAAACAGGTATATAGATAATATAGTCAGGCTATTTAAAAAAGGCCCCCTTTCCGAAACCCAGCTGTTATCTATTTTAGAAACCAGATGGAAGTTTAGCAATGAGGAAGCCGCTGAATTTTTGAGCATGTTGCTCTCCAGTCAGATTTTAACTACACAGCTTGGGCCAAATTTAATAGGCGAAGATTATTTATACCGCTTAATCAACACGCCTTATGCAAGGGATAATCATCTCTCGCTTCAATTGAATGCCTTATATAAAAAATTAAATACGGTAAAACCCTTTGCACAGGAGTTGTTATTGAAACTTGATGATGAAATAAAACAGCTAACAACTGGCAGCGCAAAAAAAACTAACCTGAATTTTTACTCAAACCTGGAACGAAAAAAGCTGACCGGGAGTTTAAACGTAAAGTACCAGGAACAAATTTCGGCAGCCATATCTGCTTTACAAGTTTTAGTGCCCTATGCATTACCGCAACAGCTTAAAGATTTTATAACCGAATTCAAGACCCGGTTCGACAGGCAAAAAGTGCCCCTGCTACAGGCCCTTGACCCGGACGCCGGCATAGCCTATGGCAGTGCTTCCGGCTCAGCAAAGGAGGGGCTCCTGAGTCAGGTTAAATTTAACTCAGGCGTTAAAAACTCAACCGTAATAGAATGGACCATGGTTCACCAGGTGCTGCTTCAGCTTTGGACAAACAATACAAACCGTGGCACCTTTGAGCCTATCGAATTAAGCCCATCGCATTTAAGCAAGATCGATACTACGAGCACCCCATTACCGCCATCCATGATGGTGATGTTCCGGGAAACTGAGGGCCGGATTTTTATTGAAAATGCAGGGGGATGTTCGGGCACATCTATCATTGGTCGTTTTACCTTATTTAATGATGATGTGTTGGATTTGAGCAGACAAATAGCCCAAATTGAAGAACAGGCAAACCCGGATGTGATATTCGCCGATATCGGCATACTCTCCGATACCCATACCGATAACATCAACCGGCGGTACCCGGTTTACCAATATGAGATCCCCATTAATTCCGTACCGGTTCAACCCGCATCTCAGCAGATCAGGCTATCCGACCTGGTGGTATCCGTTGTAAATGACGAGCTGGTGCTGGAGTCTGTATCTCTGCAAAAAGTTGTACTTCCCCGGCTAAGTTCGGCTTATAATTACGCGCATAATCACTTAAGCATCTTTAAATTCCTGTGCGACCTTCAGTACCAGGGCATTCAAAATAACCTAAGTTTTGATCTGGAATATTATTTCCCCAACTTAAAGTTTTACCCAAGAGTAAGTATAGGCAACATTATCCTAAGCGCTGCCAAATGGTACTTAACTACCAACGATATCGATTATTTGAACAAGGCAACGGAAAAAGAAGGTTTAGAGAAAATGCAGGAAATAAAACAACTTGTTCAATTACCCGATCTGATCTGTTTAACCAGGGCCGATCAGCAACTCGTTTTTAACCTTACCCAAAAAGAAGAAGTATTGGTATTGTTAAACTGCATAACCGGCACCGAACAGGTTAAACTGCAGGAATATTTTTTACCTAAACCCATTCGGCCTACAGTAGCCATAGCAGGGAAGCCCATGATCAACCAGTTTATAACCTTCCTGTATCAAACAGATAATGTTTACACGGCTAAGTTATTTAAACCACAGCCTGCTCTTAGCAAAAAAATCAAAAGAGAATTTGTACCGGGAAGCGAGTGGCTCTATTTTAAAATTTATTGCAGCCCCCAGGTAGCTGATCACTTACTATCCGCTCAGATTTTACCGCTCATTACTGCTTTAGAAAAAAAGGAGATAAGTTCCTGGTTCTTTATCCGCTACCAGGAATCGGGCTATCACCTTCGGCTCCGTTTAAAAGTAAACCCAACGGACATTGGCCGGGTGATGGTTAAATTAAAAGACCAGTTAGCCGTAAGTCTGCAAACCAATGAGATCAGCAAATTACAAACAGACACATACATTAGGGAAATAGAGCGATACGGGGCCGATATCATACCACTCGTTGAGGATTTTTTTTGCGTGAGTAGTAAGCTGGTTATTCATTTTATAAAAGTCCGGGGCTTGGTTTACACCAGCCACAGCCTGGCAATCATTGATATTGATCGGCTAATGGCCCTGTTTATGCCATCTGTTACCGATCAAATATCATTTTTACAATTAGTTTCTGATAGTTTTTACCAGGAGTTTTCCGGTAATAAGGCTTTAAAGGTTGATCTGGATTTGAAATATAGGGAATTAAAAACCGAGATCCAATCCTTGCTCCATGATCAGTATTACTTTAAAACGCTAAAATTGAGTAAATACCATCAGGATTTTTTACATCAGGCAGGTCAGGTAGCTAAAGAATCTCTCGAATGTGGCGCAGAGCGAAGGGGGGCGCTGCTTGCCGATATGATCCACATGCACTTTAACCGTTTATTTACCGAAGACCAGCGGGAGCAGGAGTATATTATTTACTATTGTATGTTAAAATACAAACTATCGGTAAAAGCCCGGCATTAGGAAAAGGTGACGTTAGCGCTTTTTCAAAATATTCAGATCCAGTTTCTTAAAAAACAGATCCCTGTAGGTTGCTCCTAATTGAAGCACCTTTTTGTTCGTTAAAAAGATCTGGTTACCATTTATAAATTTGATCTTATTGGTATTTACAATAAATGATTTATGGATCCGGCTGAAGCTGCTTTCGGGTAGGTGTAACTCTATATCTTTTAGGGTTATATAGGCTTTGTAATCGGTATCGTTTAAGTATATGGTAATAAAATTATTGCTAGCCTCTATGTAAACAATACTTTCATGATCGATCTTTACTATTTTACCAAAATCACTTTTTATATAAAAAAAGCCTTGTTCGTGCTCACCCGCTTTTGAACTATCTTTCTCCTCCATACTCCCCATTACTTTTTTAATACAGGTTAAAAACCGGGGATATGAAATTGGTTTAAGTAAAAAGTCGAGCGCATTTTTTTCAAAAGCCTCCACTGCATGGTTAGCGTGCCCGGTAACAAATATGATTTTAATTTGGGGATCAAGCAGGGTCGATAGTTCCAGGCCATTCAGCATGGGCATATCTATATCCAGAAAAAGGATATCAGGCTTGTCTTTCCGCACAGCAGCCAAGCCCTCCATAGGGTTATTAGACGTTCCCAATAGTGTAAGGTCAGGTGTATTAGCGATATAATCTTTGAGTAAATCAATTGCGTGTGATTCATCATCAATTATAAAGCACTTTATTGTGTTCATGTAAATTTATATTTAAATCTATTGAAAATATGCCATCCCTGTTATTGATAGTTAAATCATACTGACGTTTGTATTGGTTCTCCAGCCGGTTTTTCACATTCACCAGGCCCAATTTATTATTATTATGTGGCATGGAATGGGTTCGCCCTATTTTATTGATGGTGTAAAAGCTTAGGCTGCCGTTGTCTAATCCCACATAAATTTGTACCGGAAAATCACGGTCTGATAAATTAGCATATTTAAATATATTTTCAACAAAAGTTAGCAGCACCAGCGGAATTATTTTAATCCCTTCAAAATCGCCTTTTAATATTAGCTCAATGCAAAGTTTATTATTAAACCTTATTTGATTTAGTTTGATCAGGTTTTCTATCGCCACCACCTCATCTTTTAAACTAACAGTTTCGTTACTGCCGGTTGATTTAAATGAATAATGGGTGATCTCTGACAAAAGCATAATAACCTCTGCCGCTTCTTCTGAGCTTTTGTATACCGTATTATAAATATAATTTAATGTGTTAAATAACAAGTGCGGGTTAATTTGAGCCCTAAGCAAGCTGTTATGTGTAGCCAGCAGATCTTTTTCAAGCAGTATCTTCCTGCTTTCAGACTTCATTCGCTCATTTTCAAGCTGGAGTATTTTCCTTTTATTATACACACTGTATAAAGCAAACCAATAGCATGTGCTCAGGCCGATAAAATATATGGCACGCCATACGCTGGCCACAAAAAAGAAATAAGGAACACGAATTGATCTTAAAACCTTTACATGGAACCAGCTTTCCAGCATATAGTTCAGCCCATAATTAAGTGCTAAATAGACAATTATCTCTAAAGGAAGCAAGATTAAAAATGATACGAACCAGTTATGTTTCTTCTCAGAAAAATTTCTTAGCAATACCATCGCATTATAATAAAACAGCGCGATGTTAAGTGGATAGTGCACTATTTGATCAAGCAAAGAGATCTCTCCCGATGATAATATTAATAATACGGAAAGCTCGTACACAATAAATGATCCCCAAAAAATCAAATGCCAGAAAATATGAATACCATGGGTATTATTCACCATGCGTTTAAACTTGTTTACCATCCATTTAAATCTGTTTGCACAATAAATTTCATATTATTTATAGTATACTCTAATTTAAATAAAAAAAGAACCTATGAAAAAGTCCCAAACCTTAAAAGCAATATTTGAAATTGAAACAGTTTTCAAATTTCAACCAGACTCAAAGGTCCTGCATCTAACTGAAACAACAACAGTGGTAACAACATCGTCAACGGCCACGATAACTTCTGTTCAATCTCTTGGTTTTCAGAGGTTACCTAATAGCTTAAGAATATAACTCATCCTTAACTATTGCCGATTAATGATTTATTGAACCGCTCAAAGTAAAAGGAAAAGAACGATATATGATTAACTCATACCTGACTAATAATACAACAATCAATGATGATCTAAACAGGTTAATGGTTGATAAAACAATCTGCCTGATATCGGTTATTCATTGCTTTTATATATACTTTATATATTATTAGGTTAACTAAGGGATATTTAAATAGTGACCGGTTTTAACATGTTAAGATAAATATTTTTTTATTAATAAAAACTAACAGTAACTATTAAAAAAAATAATTTATAGGTAACCCGTTATTACTGCGGTAATAACAAATATATCAATCACAAACTCAAATTATAATTTATGGTTTAATATCCCCATAAATAATAACAATTAACGTATTTAAGAAAAAATAAGATAGAGCTAAAAATTTTATTTCAATAAATATAAATCGTTGATTTTAGCAAATTATTAATTATTTGATATCATAATACTTGGATTATGAATAACTCTTGTCAACTATCTGTTATTATTGTTGAAAATGACCAGACAGATGCGTCTACATTAAAACAATATATTTCCCGTATCCCGTTCCTGAATCTGTTAACGGTTTGCCGGACAGCCATCGATGCATTGGATCTGATCTATATAAAAAAACCGGATATCATTATAGTGGATGTAAATCTCCCAATGATGTCAGGCCTGGAACTCATCAGCGGGTTAACGTCGCAAAAACCACAGATCATCCTGACCTCTGCTCATCAGCAATATGCTTTTAACGGCTTTGAGCTTGATGTAACCGACTTTTTGCTGAAGCCCTTTGATTACCAGCGCTTCATTAAAGCGATATGCAAGGTTAAACAGAGGCGTTATAATTTAAACAGCGATATAAGTGTCAAAGAACTGATGCCTAAGCGTAACAACTTACTGGAAGATCTCCACACAAGAACGGCCACAAAGACTTTATCAAAGGAAGAACGGTTTATATGGGTTAAGGTTGACAAGAAAATGATGAACCTGAACACCTCCGAGATTGTGTACGTTGAAGGACTAAGGGATTATGTAAAAATCCACTTAGCCAAAATGAATTATGTAGTAAACTTAACCATGACCAAAACCGAAGAACTCCTGGGCAACAGCAGTTTTATAAGGGTAAACAGGTCTTTTATTATAAACAAGTCATTTATCATTTGTGTTAAAGGCAACACTATCGAAACCAGCCTGAATAACTCTTTACCTATCGGTGTAAATTATAAAGATGCTGTAAAGCAATTGCTGTTTAACTAAATCTCCTACATTTTTACCTAAGAAACCTCATCATTAGGGACGAATTATCAAGCCCCATTAAAACCTACTTTATAAAAACGCCCCTGGTAATTATACCAGGGGCGTTTATGTTGGTGCCATCTTATTCAAGCTTTTATCTTTGGGGTATCAAATTAATAACTCATGCCAGATAAGGACAGCACCAGGGTAATTTACAACAGGACACCAGAATCAGCAGCGATGTCGGCAAACGTTAAACGGGCAATGGCGATCACTGCCAAACTTAACCGATTGACGTTCAATGATGCTGATGAGATCCGGGTCTTGTTCAGCGATCTCATTGGTAAAAAGGTTGACGAGAGTTTTTTACTGATCCCGCCATTTTATACTGCCGGTGGCGATGAAATCCGCCTGGGGCATAATGTCTTCATCAATCAGAACTGCACTTTCTATGACCTTGGCGGCCTCTGCATTGGAGACGATGTGATGATTGGACCTAATGTAAGCATCATCACCACGGGGCATCCACTTGAACCATCGCAACGCCGCAAGGTCACCATTGGAAAGCCCATCGTCATTGAGCGAAACGTCTGGATCGCCGCCGGCGCAACGATTATCGGCGGGGTAACGGTAGGCGAAAACTCGGTTGTGGCCGCGGGCGCAGTAGTTACCCGGGACGTTCCCCCGAATACGCTTGTCGGAGGAAATCCGGCGCGGGTCATCAAGAAAGTTTATTGATTCAAGCCATTCTTAACCCGGTCGCCTTCTTCAGTAGCTTTTGGTTCGTTTTTCAGGTTACCGTTAATGGATTGGTTACCGAATGAATAGGTAAGCCTGAAATTAAAATAGCGCGTATTGGTAAATTGCGATAAGGAGTTATGCAGGTTTAAATAGTTAACCGTTAAAACATCCTTCCGGCCACGATAGATATCATAATAGTTCACATCGATGGTCAGTTTCTTTTTCAGGAATTCCTTTTTCAACCCCAGATCCAAGGAACTGAGGGCGTTAACCTGGTAAAAGTTAAAAACAGATGGTGAGGTATAAAAGAAAGCCGTGTTAAAATAAAAACCCGGACTAATGGTAAACGTACTTACAAAGTTATTGGTAAAGTTTATTTTGTTCCGTGTAAATGACCCGCCAGACAGTTGCGATTCATAATGATCATGCAGCACGGTGCTGGAGTTTTCCAGGGTCCACCAGCTGGCCACTTTTAAAGGAAAATTCAGATCGAACGAAATATTCCTCTTTTTATCCAGGTTAAGCGGTGAATAGGTTAAAATGTTGGTTTCGGAATTTAAAACTGGCAATTGGGTAATAATGTTTTTCTGAGTCCGGTAGCTTAACGACATATTAATAGAATGGATAGAGTATTCCAGTTTATAGTTATTGTAGGTACTTGGATTTAAAAAAGGATTACCGCTTACATAAGTATAGGGGTCAATAATAAATACAAAGGGGTTTAAGTCGCGGTAGCTGGGACGGCTTATTTTTTTGGCGTATGAAAGGGTAAGTGTTTGACCCGAGCCCCATTTTTTATACAACTGGGCGCCTGGCAATACATTGGTATAGTTTTTTGTAAAATCCTGCGATGCTATGGCCGCTGTACCTTTTGAGTGCGTGTCCTCTACCCTGGTACCAACCTCTAATGTAGCAAAGCCAAAATCATAATCTAAATTAAAGTAGTACGCGTAAATCTTTTCATCGTACTTAAAATCATTGGTTTGGCGGGCGGCATCAATAATCGCACTATTCCTTACAGAATCGCTTACCAAACCATCTTTGGTTGTACTATTGTTAAACTTACCGCCTATTTGCAGGGTTACCGCTTTTGACAAGGCCGTTTGAAAATCAGCATTAACGTTAAAAAGGTCAATGGTTGATCTGGCATCATTGATGATCCCCGAAGTATTAGTGGGCGTGTTTACATTTGAACTGATGGTATTTTGATTTTGAGTAAGATCATAACGGCCCAAGTTCGATTCTAAACTAAATTTGGTGCCTTTGTTAAAAGCATGCTCATAGTTAACCGTATAAGTGGAGTTTGTTGCATCGGTTTTGGTTAAACCGGTGGTATTAATGAGACTAACCAATTGGTTATCATCCGCGGTACTGCCTAAAAATGTTTTGGATACGCTGTTGGGCTCCTGGGTTGTTTTCAGGGTATTGCCCCGGTAATACACACCAAAAGTGTTGGCGGTATCGATATAATACTCCAGGCCGGCATTATAATAAACCAGCGTTGGCTTATTTTTAATGAACGATTTGGTATTGAGCAAATAATCCTGCCCATCCTGGTTATAATAACGGTTACCGGTGATGTCTGTAAAAGCAGGGGTCCATATTCTGCCGGCCGAGGCGGTAATGGTGAATTTTTTCTGCTTAAAGCTAAAGTCGCCGCCAAAATTAAACTGGTTGTATTTGTTCCGGGCATATTCTGTGTACAGTGAGGTATTATAGCCGGTTTCTTTCACTTTGTTTTTCAGCACAATGTTGATGATCGCTTTTCTATCGCCCTCGTATGATGAATTGGGGTTGCTGATGATCTCAATTTTTTCAATGTTATCATAAGGGATAGATTTTAGCTCCTCTATACTTAAAGGCGTCCTGCGGCCATTCAATAAAATATCGGGTTCCACGTTCCCGTTTATTTTAAACGATCCGTTGAGCAAAGCCACGCCCGGCGCTTTTTGCAGAACATCAAACGCCGTATTTGACGACGCGAAGATCTTGCTTTGAGCATTGATCTCCATTTTTCCGGGTTTGTTAGCAACCAGCTGTTTTTCGGCTTTCACCTGTACTTCGCCAAGTTGATTCAAATTGGGTATAAGCCTTAATACACCTATATTATGCACAGGTGTGGCACCGGTAAGTTCGATGCCGGCCTTATCCAGCATTTTATAGCCCAGGTAAGATACATTAATGCTATAGGTCCCCTTTTTAAGACCCTTGATGGTAAATTTACCAGCAGAATCTGTTTGGAGCGATTTAATATTATTGGGATCTTCAGAACTAATCAGTTTTACGGTTGCTAACTCAACCGGAGTATTATTTGAATTATCAACAACAGAGCCTGTGAGCGTTAAGTTACCCTGGGCCTTCAGCGTTTGGGAAGTAAATTCAAATAGTACAATAAATAATAATGTGAGCAACCTGATTAGTCGTTTGTTCATAGATAGTAGGTGTTATCTGATACTCTGCTATAAAGTCTCATTTCTTCCTAATTTAGTTTAAAGAAAATCGAACGCTTAATTTTTTCGATGAACTCACCCATAGTTTCGATATATGTTATATTTATTTATGACGAGTTTAATTGGGATATCAAGGATAGCCAGGAACGGGCAATTGTCAAAATAGATGAATAGTTAGGCAATATTTAATGAGCCGGATGTCGTAAATTCCTATTTATTTGTATAGGCTGATTTCGCCCCAACAGCCTCCCGGTCACCGGGCCACCTGATATAAACGATATGACCAAGCTATCTGTAATAAAATTTGCACTCCTTTTGTGTTTCGCCTTGCCGGCTATAATCGCCAATTGTCAAACACGGAATTTGGGTACCCGCATCACCTTTGGTAAAAACGCCAGGAACATCGCCCGGATAAGCAATGATTCCCTGGTGCTCATCAACGGTACAACCTACCTATTTACGGTGGATACTCCCGAAGACCAGGGTTTGGTTTCCACCAAAGTAAGCGTAAGCGACCTGCCCGGGCAACTGGCTTCCGCCGATGGCTCTGTTCAAAAATATACCATTACCGATAAGAATGGCAGCGCAAAAACCGAAGGTGATATCCAGACCGGCGATAAACTCGTTGTAAGCACACCAAAGGGGGCACCACCCAAAACATATCACATTGCCGTTAAATCCATGGCGCTTAGTGGCCAGCTAAGTTTGGATAATACAGCCATAACCGCCAATGCCAGCCGCGATGTGGTATTGTATTTTACCGCAGGGCAACGCAGTCCCGATGCTACCGTAAAAGTTTATATCCCGGCAGGTATTACCGTTACTATGGACAACACAACTGTAGATGTTATTGGCCGGGGTGATGTAAAACTAAGCGGCCTCGCCACGCAATCCATCGGGCGGGTTGGCACAAAATATTCTTATTCCAAAGTTGGTGATGTAAGCATTTCCGGATCGGTGACCAGCGGTTCGGTCCTCACATTCCGTCATCTCGACCTGAGGCCTGCAAATGGTGCCGATCTGAAGCTCAGGATCAACGGCGTAAATCTCAAAAAAACTGGAAAATATCCATTTCGTGCTGTATACAGTACGTCTAAACCGGAGATGCTCACAAGCCCCGGCACAGGCGGCGAAACGGCTTTGCTAACAGCTACCCATGCCATCTCTGATTTTTCACGCATCCCCGACACGGCCATGAGCTACCGTGAAATACCTGTTTTATATACAACAGCCAATTTTAAATGGGTTAAGGGTGCTAATGCTTCGGGTATGCAATTGATGCAATCTACAGATAAAGGCAAAACCTGGTTGGCAGCAAAGGCCAAAATTGATCCCAAAGCAGCCATCGCTTCGGTTCAGGGTTTAGCTCCCAATAAATTGTACACCTTTAAGCTCAATATTAAGAACGGGGCACAAAAAGGCTATTCAAACCCGGTTTGGTTTTACTCGGGCAAAATGGACATCAAATCCTTTGGCGTTACAGGCAGCGGCACCGATGATACCGAAAACATCAACAAGGCCATCGCCTACCTTAACCAGTTGGGCGGCGGCACCCTCTTATTTACCCAGGGCACTTATATGGTTCGCACCGTTCACCTGATGAGCAATGTTTTCCTGTACCTGGAAAAAGACGCCATCATCAAAGCCCTGAAAGGCGGCGATGCCCCGGAGTCAACCTGGTTTAGCGACCGTAAATACCGCTCGGGTCTTTCCCCTACCGATGCCGGACCCTATGCCGACCCCGAAAACTATATGACCAAGCAGGATGTCGGTCACCATTATTTTAAAAACGCCATGTTCTTTGGCGAACGGCTCGACAACGTAAAAATTATAGGCAATGGCCAGATCAACGGTAACGCCAACCTGGTTAATGGCGACGGCGTCATGAAAAACGCCCCCGACAATCGTTGCGACAAAATGTTTTCGCTTAAGCTGTGTACCCATATTGAAATTGGCGGTATTTATCATCCCGAAGATCTGTGGTATGATGAAAGCAAAGATGAGCCCTATTATATTGGCGCTAATGGTTCAAAAGTATTTGATAGCGAAAACATGCTCAAACTCGACCGCTCCGGGCATTTCGCTTTGCTGGCTACCGGTACCGATGGCATCAACATCCACGATACCTACATCTGCAAAAACAACCAAACCAATGTGCGCGATGTGTATGATTTTATGGAGTGCAACAATGTAACCGTCACCAATATATTCTCCCGGGTGAGCTCTGATGATGTGGTAAAACCAGGGTCCGACTGTTCGCTAGGCTTTACACGACCGGCCAGCAATTACCTGGTGCGCAATATTATTGGCGATACCAACTGTAACCTCATCCAGATAGGCTCTGAAACGGTCGATGATATTACACAGGTTTATGTGGATAATATTTATGTGTTGGGCGCCAACAAGGCCGGGTTCTCCATATCAACCAATGATGGGGCTCATGTAAAAGATGTTTACCTGAACAGTGGTCGCACCGGTCCCATTCGTGAGCGTTCCAAAATGTACCGCGCCACCACGCCATTTTTCATATCCATCTCCAACCGCGGGCGTGTTATCGGCGCCGAGGCCGGCAGGTATGTATTTACCGAAAATGGTAAAAAACACGACGAGCTGCTGATTAAAAACGTAAACATTGGCCAGGTGGAAAACATCAACCTCAAAGGCCTGGATGTGTATGAAGTTTACGGTGGCAGTTCATACGGCGGTAAAAAGAAACCTTATGATGGCAGCCAACGCAAGGCCACCCCGATCATTGCCGGTTACAAGCTGCCCGATAACGCCGATGTTACCGGCGGCCTGGATTTTAAACTACCCAACGGCCTGCATACCGGCTATATTAAAAATGTAGTTTTTGATGATGTCAATTTCCTGGTAAAAGGAGGCAACCCGCTAACGGATACCACCAGCGCTCCGGCTGAACTTGGTGTAGGGCAGTACAATGCTGCCGACCTGAAAATACAGCCCTCCTACGGACTTTGGGCCAGGCACGTGAAAAACATCTCCGTAAATAACTGCACATTCAATTATGAAAAACGCGACAGCCGGTACGCCCTGTTTTTTGATGATGTGATCGGTGCCAGCATCAGCAATATAAAAACGGTACATGCGCAGGATAACCCTAAGGTGATCGGTACAAAAAAAGCTCAAAATGTACAGATATCAAACTCGGTTTATTATAATGATACCTGGGGAAATGCCCCGGCAACACTAACAACACACTAAGGGTGTCACCCTGTCCAAAAAGTTCAAGCCCAGTGCGATTCCTTCCCTCGGGAAGGGTAGGAAGGGGTTTCATCGCTATGTAAACCTGCATCACGCATAGTCGACTCACCCGGTCTGCGCTTCGCTGGACCACCCTCTCTCCGGCTTTGCCGCAAAGAGGGTAAAGAAAAAAAATAAAAAACCCCTCTTTCCGCCGCAGGCGAAGAGAGGGGTGACGAGCGCAGCGATGTCGGGGTGAGTCGATACCGCGTTCGATTCTATAGTCTAACTTACGAAGTTTTAAAACTGCGAAGCACTCAACGAAGTCATTAAAAATAAAAATATCTGAGTTAAACTTCGTAAGTCTGCATATTTAATAAGCATATTCCTCCACAGCACCCAAAGCTTTGGGCAGTGCAGTTTCTTTGGTTTCGCCTCTGAAATGTCCTTCCACGCGGAAAGCGGTTATATCCGTAAGACCAATTAAACCGAGGGCAGTTCTCAGATACGATTCTGTAAAATCATAGCTTTTCATAGGCCCTTCAGAGAATACCCCGCCTGAGGCGATAGCCAGGTAAACCTTTTTGTTTTTTACAAGCCCTTCCGGTAAACCACCTTCTTCATAACTAAAAGTAACACCACGTCTAATAATATGATCAATCCATGATTTTAATGTAGATGGGATAGCAAAATTATACATCGGCACGCCAATTACAATAATGTCGGTATCCTTCAATTCGTTTATCGCCGCGTCGGAGTGTTTAATAGCTTCGCGGTGCTCAGCTGTCCGCGCTTCATCTGGCGTATAAAACGCGGTAAGATGTGATTCCTCCAAATACGGGAATGGATTTTTGGTCAGATCACGTGCTTGCACTGTACTACCGGGGTAAGTCGCAGATAATTTTTCCAATATCGCGCCTGATAGTTTGTTGCTGTAGGATTCGTTCCCGTTAACACTAGAAATGATATTCAGTATCTTTTTCATTGCTTCTTATTTTTTTGTTTGATCAAAGGTATTCACTATTGCTATGCAAAAGATAGTACTATACCAAAGGATAGCGCTATCCTTTGGTATAGCGATACCATAGATCGAACCAAAGCTGTACTCTTGCCATGAAGATAGAGTTGTCATGCTGAACGGAGTGAAGCATCTTCTTCGGCAGGCATATTGAAGAAGATCCTTCGTTCCTCAGGATGACAAAAAGAGCAGTCTCGTCACTTCAATACTTTTAGCAGGAGGCCCAGAGAGGACAAAAAGCCTGGCCCCGTGCGATTCCTTCCTTGGGGAAGGGGAGGAAGGGGTTTCTATACCATGTAAGCTTGCATCACGGACATACCTCCCTGCCACAACACTATCCAACCGCACCCTTCCCGTGGGGGAGGGAATTGGAAAAGAAGGCTGTCACCCTGAGCTCCGTCGAAGGGTAGAGCGCAGAGGTCTGCCCGCCATACTTCGACAGGCTCCTTGATAATCCACCAAGGCAATTTTTTTTTTACACCCCCCATTAATCCATTCCCTCCAATTCAAGTCTGATAGAAAAAGCATATCTCCACCAAAATGGCAGAGGCGCTTTTTTATTCGTTTATATATGATCGTTATAGTTAAAAAACGTTAAATAAATGACTGTACGTCAACTTTCTGTAGGTACATACGATTTGTTTT
>Ga0105237_10004836_pt1 | contig 15473 bp, 10 predicted proteins | sample KBSC24metaG_FD_81520 | JGI IMG/M metagenome (GOLD analysis project Ga0105237, IMG submission 81520) | Corn rhizosphere microbial communities from Kellogg Biological Station, Michigan, USA - KBS C2-4 metaG | ecosystem: Host-associated > Plants > Roots > Rhizosphere > Soil | place: Michigan, USA... | reverse complement strand
TTCTCTTTAGAAAATATCCAAGCTGCGCCTAAAGCTCCAAAATTACCAAACTGTCTGTCCGGTCCAAATCGGCTACTGCCGTCTCGTCTTCCTGTCAAATTTATGACATATTTATCCTTCCAATTATATGCAATTCGTCCAAACAATGCATTGTAGTGATAAAGAACATCTGAAGCTCCGACAAACGATTGAACAGATGCAGCCATTATGTTTTCAAGAAGTGCATTACTGGAAAATCCACTACCGGATTCTGCTCGTGAATTTCGCGTATTCTCTTGAAAAGTACATCCTATCAATAGCTCTAAATTTCCCTTTGAAATTTTCCTATTGTAATTCAGTTGAGGTTCAATGATCCAGGATTGACTTTTTGACAAGGAAAAGGAGCTAGATCTAACATCTGGAGAGTTATTGAAAGGTGGCGGACGAGAAGTCGAAGGAAACAAAATAGTTTGTTCCATCCGCTGTTGTGAATACCCAGCGTTTAACTTAATATCTAATCCTTGCAATAAATTATAATCTAATACAAGATTCCCCGAATAAAAATCAGAAATTGCTTTGGCATGATTGGCAGTATAAGCTAATGGGTTTAGCCAAGTACTCCTACCTTGGTAAGATGCCCAATTAAGATTTCCATAGGAGTCAAAAATAGGAGGAGCATCGGGAGGAAGGTTAATATAAGATGTGAGATCCACATTTGGCATATTGCTATTGTCATTCACATAATTAAGTGTAAGCTGGGAACGTATTCGTCTGTTTGCTGAGGCAGTCGTTAGCCCCACATGCAAAGACCCTTTCTGGTCCACATAGTCTCCCGGAAATAATGTACTCTGGCGACTGAAACCGCCACCCATAATATACTGGGTGTTCGCATTACCTCCTGATAAATTCATCTGAGCATTGGTAAAGTGATTGGAGTTATCCATCAGCACTTTTTGCCAATCAGTATAGCGGGTTGTATCCCAAATTAATAAATTAGGCCAAAGAGATGCGTGGGCTGAATTCAAAAATTTTGCGAAACCGTCATTCACAAGCGCTTCTCTCATCATTACCAAGTATTGAGGAGTATTGAGGAGTTGTATCTTCCGCGTGACTTTGCTGGTACCAGAATAGACATTTACATCCAGTTTGTTTCGGCCAATCTTTCCCTTTCTGGTTGTAATAAGTATAACTCCGTTTGCTCCTCTGGAGCCATAGATGGCCGTTGCATCTGCATCTTTGAGTATCTCAATACTTTCTATGTCTGCAGGATTAAGGCTGTTGAATGGGCTCATACCTTGACCAGCCCCATACAATCCTGGGTTACCGAAATTCGAAGTTGGGCTATTAAATACTCCCCCTCCAATAAACTCACTTGTCAATGATTGTGATCCAAAAGGTATCCCGTCCACGATGTACAAAGGATCGTTGGCAGTTATAGGCTTTCCGTTAGGTATTGTATTCTGTCCTCTGAGTCTAATCACGCTGTAGGCCCCTGGCACTCCCGATACCTGCGCAATGCTTAGACCTGGAACCCGCGCTTCAAGTGCCAAAATGGGATCTGTCACCGGCTGTTTCACAATGTCTTCTCCTTTCACGGTGACGCTGCTTCCGGTGTTCAGCCGATTAGAGGTGGAATAGTACCCTTTCACCACCTGGGCATCGAGGATGTTCGCCGAAGTCGACATCTTTACCTCCAGAAATCTTCCCTCTAGAGGTACAACATCCCTCGTACCAAAACCAATATGACTGATCACTAATTCCGAGCCGGCGGGAAAGGAAGGTAGCATAAATTCCCCTTTCACATTAGTGAGGGTACCCCTGCCCGTACTTTTTATCGTCACCGACGTTTCAGACAGCGGCTGCCCTTGGTCCGTTAGGACCACCCCCTCCACCTTGATCATCTTTTCTGGACCCGGAGTGGCCAAAGCGTATACCGAAGCCTTGGCAGCTGTATTAATCACCACCACCTTTTCTATCACCTGAAAAGTAAATGGCAACCCCGCAAATACTTTCTGCAGCGCCTCTCTCACCGGCAAATGCTCTATATGCACACTTATCGTCTGCTCGAACTCCTGCATATTCTTCGAGTATACGAAGTAGTAACCCGTCTGTTTTTGGATGTCTTTGCAAACTTTTTCCAGCGGTGCATTCGTCACCGACAAAGTCACCGTCTGAGCCGTTCCTTTGGCGCCGGCATGCAGTACAAATGCAGTAAGCAGTATTATGGTCAATCGCATGATTAGCAGGCATTTTCGCCACCTGCAATAAGCAGCTGGTTCATGAAATGAATATTTCATAAATTTGTTTTGGGTTACTGGTATGTTGTTAGGATTGAAACAATGACGTACAATGGGGTAGCCCGATAAAAGCCGGCTCCGGTACCAATGGTCGCCGGTTTTTATTTTAGATACTCCAGGAGGAATAGCGTCAGCCTGTGTTGATATTGGCCAAGTGTAAAGATTTGTCCATGGTGGGTGGGCTTTGGTTTACTAATCAAATTCTAAGTTGGCCTAACAGGATCAGGAAAGATTATCATTATGGGAATACAGTTACCTTCTTGCCATCTATCCGGAAATGTACCCAGCCGGTGGCTTCGAGGATCTGTAAAAGTGTGGAGAGGTTGACTTGCCTTGGGACCGTTCCGTTCAACTGCTGTTTTACTTCACCGGAATAGTCCACCTCAATATCATACCATCGGGCGGCTTGCCGCATAATGGATTCTATGGAAGCATTGTGGAATTGGAATAAACCATTTCTCCAGGCAACAATCGTTTCTACTTCTGGATTATCGATAAGATTTAAAGCGGATGTCTGTTTGTTAAGGACGACCTGCTGATCGGGTTTCAGCTCCATTTTTTTGTCTCCGTTCCGGACGACCACATCTCCGCTGATCAGCGTAGTGGCCTGATGGTCCTCATCGGCATAAGCCATCAGGTCAAATTCGGTACCGAGCACTTCGACCTCCATCCGGCCGGCGGCAGCCGGCCCGGCCCCTGGTAGTGGGCTAACCTGAACCCGGAATGGTTTGGACTTGTCTTTTGCAATCTGGAAATATCCCTCGCCAATGAGTTCTACACTCCTCGTATTCCCCGCAAAGGAAGTTGGGAATCGCAAACTGCTGGCCGCATTGAGCCATACCTTGCTGCCGTCCGGAAGGATCACCTGGTACTGCCCGCCAATTGGAGTCGAGATCGTATTGTAGCTGACGGCGCCAATAGCGGCTGGGCCCTCGCTGGCTTTGCCAACCTTATACACCAATTTGCCGCTGTCCGACTTGATCACACTGACCGTTCCCTGCTGGGCCAGCTCCCCATTACCAGCATTGTCCAAAACGATCTTTTTACCGTCCGCCAATTCCAGTACTGCCTTGTCCCCGCCAGGCGTCACGTCATTGTGGTAACGTTCCGACACCGGCAAGGCAGCTATATTGGTTTTTCCTTTATTCAGCGTATAAAATACGGCCGTACCGATCACTGCTACCAAAACTGCAGCGGCGATCCAATAAAACCTGTATTTATGTCTTGCTTGGGTTATTTCTACTATGGGAGCGTCCGCAGCAACACCAAAATCAATTTTTTTTTGAAGGTCTGCCAGCGCTGCCTTCTCGTCGAAAGAATACATCACCCGGAGGGCGGACTGTAATTGATCCCAATCAGCACAATCTTCAAATAACTGCCGGCTCAAAGGATCCTGTCGACTGAGCCAGGTATCCAAAGCAATCTGCTCATGAATATCCAGTTCATTCGTCAAGCGGCGGAAGAGCAATCCCCCAATGTCCTGCATGGTTTGTATTATCTGTTGATCGTTGTTAGACATAAATAGAACTAAATATTCACGAATAGCAATTCAACAGTTAGTTAGGTGATAAAAACGGAAAGGTTAATGGCTAATGGGGCTGTTCAAGGCCATACTGCCGTATAAAGACAGTACTTAACTTAAAACATCTTACTCAGCACATAGTACTAGCTAAAAGCCCGAAATTTCTCATTTTGAGTAGGGTCGACTGCTAAAATTTGACACATTTTCACTTTAGCAGGTGAAATCCTAAATTTCGTTAAACAAAACACTACATTCCTTAGAAGAAATAAGCTAATCCCTCTCCACCAGGAACACCTCCAGGTCCGGATTTCCCTTCAATCTGGCCATTCCCTTTTCCACTATCATCTTCACTTCCGCCTTGACCTGCATATATACTTCCCTCACTGCTTCCTGCGTCACCTCCCGCACTATTGGCAGCGCATGTGAAGGCGAATTTACCATCTCATCCCGCAGTATTCTCGCATGGAAAGCCTTGAACTCCATTTCCTTCCCCGGATCATCCGCCACCACTCCCACAAACTCCCCCGAGGACAAAGTCGCCACTCCGGCAATATTCATGCTCTCCATCCAATGGTCGGAGGTGCTAAATGAAGTATCATGGCTATTGGTCGAGACGGACTTATGATCCCGCAATACCTTAGGGAATCGTTCACTCACTCTCAACGCCGTCTCACCACCCACCTGGCCACAAAACACATTTCCCGCGATCGCCAGGATCATATCCGCCTCGCCCTTCGAATACTGCGTGCGCAACTGGTTGATATCCTGAACCGACAGTACAGGAACGATATTATTACTTCGCGCCGTTGCCATCGTCGTCACCATACTAAATGCCCGCACCGTAGCAAATTCATCACAAACCAGGGCGCAAGGATACCTCCCTGCCCGGTTTACCAGCCTGTTGAGCTGATCGATATACAAAGACAGCACCGGCCCAAGCGCCTCCTGCCGCGGCGGATCACGCCCAGGCAAAGAATTTTCGGCGCCGCGGGATCATTGATCTCCAGCGTACAGTCATTACCCGTAAGGATATAATACAGGTCAGGCGAAGACAGTCTCGCCAAAGGGATCTTAGCCGAAGACACCTGGCTGTCCAACAGATCCATTATGCCATCCCGGTACGACACAATAAATGGGTTGATCAACGTCCTTACCTCCGGCTCCAGCGACATGATACTAAACAAAGGCTCATACTCCACCTGCGCCAACTCTATCACATGCGGCAAGGTGCAATACTTCCCATCCTCGAATTTCCGGAGATACCAGATCAGGGCCGCCAGGAAGTTGATAGGGCTTTCCACAAAAAACTCCCCTTGCTTATGTATCCACACCTTGTTGAGACTGTATAACAACGTCCGGCTGAGACCAAACGCATCCGATATCCATTTCAACCCCACAAGATCCAGCACATTACACCGGCGGCTCCTCGAAATATCCGAGAAATTGATAACAAAGAAGGATATGCCTTTCGGATATTTCGGCGGGGTTATGTTTCGCAGGTTTTGTTACCTATGGACAGACTTTTTCGGAGTGGTGGCAGCAGAAATTCGAGAAAAAAAATGTGTTTACATGTCTGCTTTGCTTTTAAAATAAGATCTCCGTTCTTAAAGACATAGCATTTAAGTACCCTTCTAAGATGTGCTTCCAGTGCCGGCGACATCCTGGCAATAGAATGAAGGTAAGCGATGAGCAGTTCCATTTGAGATAAGGTTTCCGGAAAATTACTCCCTTTTCTCAAATAAAAAATTTGATATTTGTCACAAAATTCTTCTTACGCCACGGGAAAACAAATCCCATCCCCCTCCCAATACGTAACAGCCAGTCTGTGATCCCCCACCAGTATCCCAATCCCCCTGAAACTCGATTTTCCACTAACCACCCATTCAAAAGAATAATAGGTTATTTTGGATTCTATCCGCAATGTTCCCGTCACGGGTCCCCCTTTTTCTTCTATCCAGCTCACATAATAGTCGCCGGCTATAGCGTCTTTTTCGGCGCTCTTCTTCTTTCTGGCAATTTCATTCATGACCTTTTTGCTTTCCGTATGGGTGTTGGTCCATACGCCGTTGAGACAGCCGTCGGTGATGATCTCGTAAAGGATCATGCCCCATAGCTGGGCCCCTCCGCCTTTCTTATTTTTCATGATAATTAAGCAGTAAGTTTGGTTATCAAATATAGACAAGAGGAAAGGTCAGAAACAGCGTGAAAACACCTGATTTTAAATGCCAAATTGTAACGAACCAGGCTCCCCGGTATTTTCTACCGGAGGAGCTACTGGCAGTTACAAACTAACTAATAGGGAGATTCGTACAGATAAGATTCTCGGCATATGCTGCGCAGAGTGCGCAGCCCTGGACCAGGTCTGATAAAAAAGAAAGGTTTAATGATTCAATGGTATCGATTCGCGCAACCCCCATTACCGTGTGACAACGATTGTATTGTCCTGCATACGCACTTCAAAATGCAGGTCCGGCAACTCTAAAATGTTCAATAGCCTTTTTATGGGCAGGTCACGTTGGGTATTACCAGACCCAAACGGACCATTTTTTATATTATTATCAAACAGTATACGCATGTGATAGGCCTGGGCCACCTGCGATAAAGCCGTCTTTGTATCCAGCCCGTTGAAATTGAAATACTCCTCCTTTAATGACAGCATGCTGGTGAGATCCATATTCGGATCTATCCTTATTTCTCCTCCTTCGCTGATGCTGGCGCCCTGGGACGAGCGTACCTGCGTTGAATTCGCACCGCTGCGCACTCTCACCAGACCGGACGCCACCGCCACTTTTGCATTCCTTTCGCCTAGATAGTCCGACACGACAAAGTCGGTTCCGAGCACCTCTATCTCTTCCTTATTCGACTTAACAATAAAGGGATGACGACTATCGGGGGCTACATCAAAAAACACTTCCCCCGTCACTTCTACTACTCTTTTGTCTCCAGTGAAGGCAGCGGGGTATTTTATGGAAGAACCCACATTCAATTTCACCTTGGTGCCGTCGGACAGCAGCAGCTTGAACCGGCTGCCATAAGGGACGGTCAATGTGTTATAGGCATCAGGAGAGGCTTGGCCCGCCAGGGCGGCGACATATTTCAGCAGCTTGCCGTCCTCAGCAAGGCTTGCCTGCATATTGCCCTGTTGGGCCACCACTCCGTCTTTCAATGAATCTAAAAGCCGGGTAGCTCCATCTCCCAATACCAGCCTTACCGAGCCGCTGTCAGGAGCTTTCCGGGAATAAATAGGATCAGTAGGTCCCCCGGTAGGAGTCATGGCTGATTTATCTTCTGTACCGGGGGCCTTTAATAGATAAGTGAGGATAAGACAGACCAGCACAACCGCTGCAGCCCCCCATAGGTAGGGCTTCAGACGGCGGATCGATGGCCTGTATAGCGGTACGGTCAGCGTACCAGGTTCCGAAAAAGGCTCATTTTCAAGGATGCCGGCGTCGATCTTTTCCAGCAACGAAGCTTTATTCATACCCATAAATACCCTTAGGTCATCAATGATGGATGTATCACTGATGACCATTTGCACAAAAGCCTCGTTCCGGGCAGACGCCACACGCCAGCCATCCAGGTCCACCCTTCCCTCTTCGGTCAGGTCCCGGCATACAAGATTAACCAGTAATTTAGCTAAGCGCGTTTCATCTAGCATAATAGATTCCTTGTTGGGATGGATCATCTAATTTTCCATAATTATCCATGACCTCCCAATCATAAAGACACATGTACTGATCGAAAACTTAAAAATCGGGGGAAGTTTTTTTAAAATATTTTATTGCATCAGGCCCCGGAGAAGGATCACCAACAGCAGACCCTGCCAGCTATCCGCCTTTAACGCATTAATTTTCATCTGATTAATGGCTTTTTCGCCATAAGTTCTTACCTGGTATTCCGAGAGACCCATTTTTTCCGCTATTTCCAGGATCTTCTCATTATATAAATACCTCCTGACAATGATCTCCTGCTGTATGGCCGGTAAGCTCCGGATCAGGGTTGCCAGCATCTCCCGCATCTCGGCCCGGACGACATTATGTTCCTGCTCAGCGGCCCATTTTTCCTCGACGGCAGTCAATTCCTCCAGGGCGGCAGGGTCGGCCAGCGAGGCGGGGACCAGCTTCTTTCTCAGCACGTTATAACAGGAATTGCGTACTGCTCCATACAGGTACTGCTGAATATTTCTCACCTCGGCTAATGAATTTTCATGTTTCAGCAGACGGATGAATACTTCCGCCACCGCATCGCTGGCCAGATCCTTATCGTCCAGCAGCGTGTATGCAAAGAATTGAAGGCGTTCCCAATGCTCATCCAGCAGGGATCTGGGGTCCAAATTTTCTTGACTCATAAATGCAGTACTTCACCGGCCTGTTGCCGGTAGTGAAGAAGTGACGCAGATAACTATGGAAATCTAAAATACTAAAAAATGGGGAGTATTACACTGGCTGGCCAGCAAAATAAATAGAATGATCTGTTTGTCGGAGAATCGCATGCGGAGGAACTGTAGGGCCTTACCCTTATGTTCCTTTACGGTGTGAATAGAGATTTCCATATGCGTGGCGATCTCATCGTTCTTCATACCCTCGAGATAAGCCATCTTAAATACCATACGACGTTTTTCGGGCAGTTTCTCGATCTCGGCGTATATCTCCTGCATAAGTTCCGCCTTGATCATCTGGTTGATCACGAGGTCCTGCCCTTTTTCTTCCTCAAGGTACATGAGCTCTTTACGGGACGACTCTTTTACCTGCACATGCCGGAGAAAGTTGAGACAGGCGTTGCGGGTAGTGATATAGAGGAATGCCTTGATGTTTTGAGGGGTGGCAAAATCAGTGTGCTTTTGCCAGAGCTTGACGTAGGTGTCCTTTACAATGTCCTCTGCATCCGGCTGACTTCCGATGAGTTGGGACGCAAAATAGCAGAGGGGCCGGTAATGCATTTGAAAGAAGGTAGTAAATGCTGCTGGATCACCCTTTTGAAAGTCGATGATGATGTCCGGATTTATCTCAGGATGGTCCATGTGTAATCTCTATTTAGCTACTTTTATGATGATTGTTATCAGAGGGTTCCCTTGCCGGAAACGTCCGATTGATCGAACAATTAGATTTTAGCGATTGACTAATAGGAAAGACAAGGTGACAAGGCTATATAATCATCATTACAGGAACACAGCGCCTCGACTCTTACAATTTCATCAAGGAAGGCAATCGTTCAGGTTTGTGCTCTCAGGCGGTGGTACCAAACTAATTAATTCTTACCGAAATAGCAAATAATTTGTCCTTTCAGAGCATTTCCCGTTTTGATAGGATACGGAAGAGTTTTCGTCTTATCTTCTTATACTAGAAAGCCCCCTTCCCGAGGCTGGGAAAGGGGTCTGGGTGTAGGGGCGGGTTAATAATTATTTACAGAGAAAATGTTCAAAGGTGTTGAGCTTAAAGGGTCGGGCGATCCGGATATCACGATGGTATTGCTTTTATACAAGGTATAACCCCAGTAATAACTCGTCAGCGAGTCACCCGTAGCCTGATCCCTTATTACAAATTGATAAGAACCTCCCACATTGGCGCCGGCATTATATTTTTTGAAATCCGTGATACCCTGATAGCCAATGGCAGCGAATTGCGTATTATTCAGGTCATCCCCTAGCAACGTTATCGTTATCGCCTTACCGCCAATGGAAAGGTTCACAAAGCGCACCCCCACCGAGCTGTCGCCATAATAAGGAATATTATCCCTTACTATCATCGTATCGGCATGTGTGGTATCCCCGGAAAGAAAAAAGGAGTAGATGCCGCCGGACGCAAGGCTGAGGCTGCCGTTGAATATCTTAAACAGCGTATCCGTACTGGGAACTACGAGACAAGGGACTGTTCCGGCCACCGGTGAATACAGTTGAGAACTGCCATACCACACCTGGATCATACTATTACCGGTGGGGTCGTTGTAATACCGCCCGGAAGTATCTGCACCCAACTTAGGAACAATGGGATTGGATGTAGCCATTGCATTAATGACGGTGAACGACGCAGGCGGTGGCACCACCTTCGCCTTCTGACAAGACATTCCCTCGATCAAGAATACAGCCGGTAGTACAATCATGACAATGACCGGTAAAATTTTTCTCATTTGGAAAGTTAGTTATAGAATTAAGATAAAAAGCACTCATCAGTAAGACAAGGTCTTCTGTTTATGGCAAGGCCCCAATACCATAAATTCTTCATCTTCAAGGCTTCTTAGTGAATGGCTGGACGCAGGCTCTAATCCGGAGATGGGTTTAATGGAAAGGAGGGAGAAGGGCTCCCTGCAGTATAGAAACACCCGAGATGACAAAACACACTATTCCCGGGGAATCTTTTTTACTTAAAGGGCAATTTTATGGACTATTACAAGGGTATCTTTAGTATTTGCGTCCCCGCGAGCTTGTGGGGATTTACCGCTAAAGGTTACTACAAAATACGTTACTAGATATGCAAAAATTACAGTACCAACTACAATCATCGTAAATGTTCTTGTCTTCTTATGCTCCAGTGATCGGTTGAGATCGAATCTCATAGCTTTAGTTTTTGGTAAAAGGCCTTTGTCATGGATAATGAGCCCATGTTGCAATAGTTCTCTTGTGCCCTAAGGCGGATCCTATATCAATGATTTATGCTGTGAAAAGAATATTAACCTGGCGGCCCCAGGTATTTGGATTGAAGAGAGGAGTTACTTAAAAAAGCAATTGGAAAACCTTTTATGAAAAAAGGCTGCAATGCTAACCAGAGTGCCATTCAAATGGAATTTAGTTCAAAGACACGACTTTGAAACAATGAAAAAATTAGGGTTTGAAAAATCTTTATCTTACTCGTTAATCTCGTTCAAAAACTAACGATCATTAGCCTAATAAAAACACTCGAGTTAAGGAAAAAGACTAGCGCTCCTGCTAAAAAGTTTGCATTTTAGAGGAGTGTGTATAAGAAGTATGTTGAATAAGAAAAATTTGACGGAGATAGCACGGCTAATAGATAGGCTTACTTGGACATTATAGAAACACGCGAATACCACTTAAGTAGTATTGTTAGTATAAAAAACACCTCTATACCGCAAAAGAAAAGGCGGGACCCTCCGGTCCCGCCCTCGTTATGGCTATTCTTACTTCAGGCTAATTTGAGGCAGCTTACTTTTTCTGCCAGTTCCTCAATATCATCTCCACACGTCTGTTCTGCGCCATACCCTCCGCCGTCTCATTCGAAGCTATCGGACGGTGCGCACCGTACCCGTGGGTCTCCAGCCGATCCTCGGCAATACCCCTTTCCATCAGGTACTTCTTCACTGCCATGGCCCTTCTCACCGACAGCGCCGCATTCCTTGCATCCGTACCCTCGCTGTCCGTATGACCCTGGATCACCAGTTTCAGTGAACTATCCGCCTTCAGGACCGCCACCACATGATCCAGCTCCTTCAGACAGTTCTTCTCCAGGTTGGACTTGGCGCGTACAAAGAATATACGGTTGGAGGCACGGCTCACACTCATCATCAGGTCCGCTCGTATCGGCGGGCATCCCGAATTTGCCGCCGTACCCTTCACCAACGGACACTTGTCGTCGTCGTCATTCACCCCATCCCCATCACTGTCCGGAGCCGGACAGCCTTCGAAATTCGGCGAACCCTTGACACCGGGACACTTATCCTTATTGTTCGGCACACCATCTCCATCATCATCGGGGCAGCCAAGCAATTGAATGGGACCCGCGCTATCCGGACATGCATCCTTTTCATCAACGACGCCATCACTGTCACGGTCATGCGTGATGATGATCTTTCTATACAAGGTGTCGGACTTCTTCTTGTCTTCTTTTTTGTCCTTTTCTTTCTCCTCATCCTTCTTATGCTGGAAGATGGGCACCGTCAGTCCTATATGCACATCCGCATGTTGTATACGCTTCTTTATCAGGTTGCTCATCACCGATCCGCTGCCCACGAACAATGGCCCAAGCCGCACACCGGCGCCCCAGTTCAGCTGCCCTTGCACATTATAAGATACAGGCGAATAGATGCTAAACCATTTCTTCTCCAGTCGGGGTGTGATCGTAGCGGTCGTAATATAGTTTGGCGTCACCTGGTTGGTATTAGCCACGGTATTGAAAAGGATGTCCGCATTGATAAATATCTTTTTGTAGACATGGTAGTCGGCATTCAAATGCAGTGCCGTCGGCAGCTTGGCCTTTATTTTGGAGGAAGCGCCCTTGGCTACGATAAGCCCGCTGTCCTGCAGGCGGGTGAAGTATTGGTTCACGCTCTCGGTATCCGTCTTTGCCAGCTCGCTGGTATTATGACCGTTGAGAGCCATCATATAGCTTTGCCCATTGGGGGAGTTATAAAAGTTGATAGACCCCAGGTCCGTCAGACTAATACCCAGACGCATCTTATACGAGTCAAACTCCGGCTTCCATTCATATACCAGCCCCAGGTCCATTCCCCATCCGCTGCCTGAATTCTTGGTAAGCGCATCACGTATGCTGCCCCCGGTACCAAGTTGGTCCATATTGGGGGTATATCGCACGTCGACATTTCCGGTGAAATTGGTCACCTTATTGGTAGGGTCGATATTCAGGTTCATCTGCCCGGTCGAGATACTGCCATACGATATTCCCGAAATATACTTACCCGTGACACCCACCTTGAGCCGGTATTTATCGGTCTGCTTCAATATCCTGCCTAATGAAAGACCCACTTCCGCAAAGGACATGGTCTTGAATTGAAGGCTCCGGTTGATGATGTCTGTATTGTAATAGCTTGCATCCGGATTGCCCATCAGCCGGAATAAAGGATCGCCCAGATTGAACAGGTTGCCAATGCTGCGTACACGGGTAATGATCCCGATGGCATCCTTCTTGTCGATGTTGAACATCGCCGAGGGGCCGAGGATATCCGTATTCAAATAGAGATATTTATAACTCGTGTTGGAGGCTTTATAAAAACCATTCCCTTCTGAAAGATGTGCGAACTTCAGGGTGAAGAGATTTTTCTTGTCCAGCTCGTAGGCGTTGTTGCCGGCCAGACCGCTAAGGGAGATGATATTTACATTGACTTTGTACTTACTACCCGCCAGGCTGCCCGGGTTGAGAAGGACACCATTGACGCCGGAATAATTGTCATAGCCATAGCCTAAAAAGGATTGTGGCATGGCGGCCAGACATCCGACAAGGCCCACTACCAGTAGGACTGTCTTTTTCCATTGACGCACAGACACATAGGTCTTCAGTCTCGGTTTCATACGAACGGGTTCTGGTTTTTGTATAGGATATCTCCCTCTTTTTCAAGAGTTCTCTGAATTCTCTAAAACGGAAAAAGTCCCATTCTATTGTAGTAGCGATGGGACAATTACGTCGTAAGCTTTCTGTGGATAACGTATGGAACAGGTAGTCTGTCCTAATTCTCCGGCTTGCTCAGCTTATCTACATCCACATCTTTGTTGATGTCCAGCTTCTCTATGCTGGTCTTTGCACCGAAACCGCCGACAACAAAAGAATTAGGAAAAACATATCCGTCAGGCGTCTTCTGATAATCGCCAAAATCTATATTGAGGAGTGCATTGGGATCACGACGACCGCCGCCTCCGCCCATCATACCGCCACCCTTGCGGCTCTCCCGATCAATATAATAAGTTTGAGCATCGATATAGTAGGTTACTTCCTGTCCTGAAGAATAGGAGACTTTAAGTTTGTAGCATTTCTTCCCACCTGACACCGTATCCATACCCTGCAGATCCACTTTATTTCCTTTCGCAGCGTAGTCTACAAAAGGCCCCGAAGGGTCCAGCTGCGATTGAGCTGCCTTCAGCGCCTCATCCGGCATGGCGGTAAAAGCTCCACCATTCCGGGGGTTCGAAAACCAGCCTTTCGTGGGGGTGGCGATGATCACCACCTGGCCCATCCCGAAGTTTATCTCCTGGCGATAGAGCTTTTCCTTTACCTTCCAGGTCTTCGTGTTGATCTCCATCCCATTGGCATTGACTGCCGTCCCTTCCATATAGATTGACTTCAGGGCCTGGAGCTTGTCCTTACCCCCCATGGCATCGATGTGTTTGGCGATGATATCATCTGCCGTCTGGGCCTGCAGATTGACCCCAGCCGTTAAAAGTATAAGTGCAAGAGAAACAATTCTTAAATTGATCATATAACAAGATTTATAGTCGCTCATAAAGGTATTATTTCTTTAATTTCCCGTCCGAAAAGGAACATATATATAATTAAACCATTCGAATGATCCGGATCACAGGCCAGTTAGTAGACATTTTCACTCAAAAGATATACCCCGCGGAAGTCGTGATGGCAGACAGCAAGATAAGATCCATCACGCCCCTGGAAACTGATGCAGCAAACACTGCGTCCCTCCCCTATATCCTGCCCGGCTTTATCGACGCCCATGTCCATATCGAAAGCTCGCTGCTTATACCTTCTGAATTTGCCAGCCTAGCCGTCGTCCACGGCACCATCGGCACAGTCAGTGATCCGCATGAGATAGCCAATGTCTGTGGTATGGAAGGCGTGGAGTTTATGATCCGCAATGGCCGGACCGTCCCCTTTTATTTCAACTTTGGCGCCCCCAGCTGCGTACCCGCCACTACTTTCGAGACAGCCGGCGCCGTCCTGTCCGTGGACAATGTAAGGGAGCTGCTGCAGAAGGATGAGATAAAATACCTTAGCGAGATGATGAACTTTCCAGGTGTGCTGCACAGGGACCCGCAGGTCATGGCCAAGATCGCCGCCGCTCATCAGCTAAACAAGCCAGTAGATGGCCACGCCCCCGGACTACGGGGTGAGCAGGCACAGGCATACATTGACGCCGGCATCAGCGCCGACCATGAATGTTTTACGGCCGCCGAAGCCCTGGATAAGCTGCACTATGGCATGAAGATCCTCATTCGCGAAGGCAGCGCCGCCCGCAATTTCGAGGCGCTGGTCGACCTGCTTCATGACCACTCTGACAATATCATGCTTTGCAGCGACGACAAACACCCCGACAGCCTGCTGCTGGGACATATCAACCAGCTCTGCGCCCGGGCCATCGCCAAAGGCATTCCCCTGTTCAATGTATTAAAGGCCGCCTGTCTCAATCCTGTGCAGCATTACAAGCTTGACTCCGGTCTGCTCCGCCCCGGCGATCCTGCCGACTGCATCGTGGTAGAAGACCTCCGGCAGTTCAAAGTATTGCAGACCTATATCAAAGGCCAGCTCGTGGCTGAAAATGGAATATCGAAGATCCCCCGCACCCCCAGCGTCGCTCCCATCAATAACTTCAATGCCGAGCCGCATACCCCCGCCGACTTTGCCTATCCCCTCGACAAATGGGGCGAGCAGGAGAACGTGGAACAGGTCTATGTCATCGAAGCCCTCGATGGTCAGCTCATCACCAACAAGCTGATCGTCCCCGTGGCCGACACCAGCCCAGCCAACGGTCATCTTCAAAGCAATCCGGAAAAAGACATCCTAAAAATTGTGGTGGTTAATAGGTACACCACCGCCCCCGTCGCCAAGTCTTTCATAAAAAACTTTGGTTTCAAACGAGGTGCCATCGCCTCGTCGGTAGCTCATGACAGTCACAACATCGTGGCCGTAGGCGTGGATGATGAAAGCATCTGCAGGGCGGTAAACCTTGTCATCGCTCAAAAAGGCGGCCTCTCCTGTACCGAC
>Ga0105237_10004833_pt1 | contig 15477 bp, 11 predicted proteins | sample KBSC24metaG_FD_81520 | JGI IMG/M metagenome (GOLD analysis project Ga0105237, IMG submission 81520) | Corn rhizosphere microbial communities from Kellogg Biological Station, Michigan, USA - KBS C2-4 metaG | ecosystem: Host-associated > Plants > Roots > Rhizosphere > Soil | place: Michigan, USA... | reverse complement strand
GACCCGAAGCTGCCACCGCCCGATCCGGACCCCCGAGAGCCGGGTCCGTTGCCGGTGCCCATCCGCGAACCTGAGTATACCGATCCGGACGTGATCGATCCTCCGCCGCAGCCCCTTCCCGCGTGAATTGCCGTTAATGTGTCCGCCGTTCGCACGCGAAGCTAAGGTGTTTTTGCGCCCGCGTCCGCGATTAAATCGCGCATTAAAGCATCTAGCCATTTTTGACGATGTTAGTACGGACATGATAGCCCGTACTCACAATGCCTTCCGCGATTCTGCGATTCGGGCCGCGGATCGCTTACCCCTTTTATCGTCCGTCCTTCACCGCTCGATTCGTTTGTTAGGGCAGGGCGATGACGTTTCCATCAGCGATCTAGGAACGGTCATTGAAGAAGACGCCGTCATTACCGGCAGCCTGCTGGCGATTGCCAACTCGGTGCTGTATTCAAGGAATAGCAGCGTGGCGTCGGTGCGTCTGGCCATTGCACGCCTGGGAGTGAATAAGACCAGGAACGTGCTGCTGGGATTAACCGTCAGCAAATGTTTCAATTCGGTACGGATTCTAGGCACCTGGTCATTGGCGCGCTTTAACGCGCATTCGCTTGCCGTGGCGACTTTGAGCGACCTGCTGGTGCAGACCGTCGAGTCCGGCGACCCGGAATGGGCGTTTATGGCTGGATTGCTGCATGACATTGGCCTCCCGCTGCTAGCGGTAGGCCTGCCCGAGGAGTTTCGAAGTATTACGGCGAACGCCGCGAACGATGCGGAAATCATCGAGCGCGAGCGGGATCTGCTGGGCTTCACGCACTTCGATCTAGGCGCGGAATTGTTGTCTCGCTGGAACTGCCCGCGGATGGTTCAGGAAGCGGTTTGGTCCTGCGAAACCGTGGAATCCGCCAATGAACAGCCGCCGAAACTGGGCGCCATTGTCAAAACGGCCAGTTTGCTGGCGGATGCGAACGGCATCTCCACCTTCGATAACGGTGAGGACCCCCAGCGGACGATTGAACTGCTGGACGCGCTCAAAATACCCTCTCCCGCGGAGTTCATTGAAAAGTTCAAACGGGAATTCAGCGCGCTGCAAGCTGCCGTCTAAGGCGCATTTCGCCACGTCAACCGCTGCGTCAAATGAAGCACCCCAAATTTCTCTCGAAGGCTTGTTCCACGCGCCCGTCGGGCCAGACCACGATGGGAACCATCACGCCGTAGCGGCGGGCTTCATGTCGTCGCCGGTGAGGGGGGCGTCCTGATAATTGGCCTCGAATTTATCACGATTCACGGCGGCTTGCGCCAGAAAATCGGCGTAAGTAAGGCCTTGCGTGAACCGCTCTGGAGTGACGACCGTCGTTGCGCTGGGCATAGCTGTTTTATTGTATACATTGAGGATGTCCAAAATGCTTTTGCGCATAGCAGCCATTACGGGCGGATTAATATTTCTATCAGGGGCCGCGTTGGGCCAGACTCAAAATTTGTCCAATTCCGGCAAGGAATGGTTGACCTACGGCCGCGATGCGGGCGAGACGCGCTACAGCCCGTTGAATCAGATCAACGCGACCAACGTGAGTCGTTTGGCACAGGCGTGGTCCTACGAACTAGGCGCGGGCGGCGGCAATCAGGAGGCGACTCCGCTGGTGCGCAACGGCGTGCTCTATGGCATCACCAATTGGAGCGTGGTCTTCGCCGTCGACGCGCGCACCGGGAAAGAACGCTGGCGCTGGGATCCGGAAGTGAACCAGGCCGCGGTGTTCCCCAAGATTTGCTGCGGCGTGGTGCATCGCGGGCTGGCGAGTTTTCAAAACCTGATCATCGCGCCCATCATCGACGGCCGGCTGCAGGCGCTCGACGCGGATAGCGGGAAAGTGGTGTGGGAAGCGCGCGTGGCTTATCCGCAGGAAAACTACACGGTGACGATGGCTCCGCGGATTGCGAAAGGAAAAGTGATTGTCGGCGTGAGCGGATCGGAATATCCGGTACGCGGATTCTTCGCGGCCTTCGACGCGCTGACCGGGCATTTCGCATGGAAGTTTTACACGGTTCCAGGAGATCCGTCGAAGCCTTTCGAGAACGCGGCGATGAAAGCGGCGTCGGCGACCTGGGACTCGAAAGCCTGGAAGATGGGCGGTGGCGGGACGGTTTGGGATGGCTTCGCTTACGATCCCGATGCGGATCTGGTTTACGTCGGTACCGGCAACGCGGGACCCTGGCCGGAAGAGCTGCGGCACTCCAAAGGCAAAGATAACCTTTATGCGTGCTCGGTGCTGGCGGTGCGGCCAGACACCGGAGAGTTGAAATGGTATTTCCAAATGGTGCCGGGCGACTCCTGGGATTACGACAGCGTGCAGCAGTTACTTCTGGCCGATATCACTGTGAAAGGGCGTTCGCGCAAAGTGCTCATGCAGGCGAACAAGAATGGGTTTTATTACGTGCTCGACCGCGTCACGGGTCAGTTCATTTCCGGACAGCCGTTCGCGCAGGTAAACTGGGCGCGCGGACTCAACGAGGAGACCGGCCGCCCCATCGTGAACGAAGCGGCGCGTTACGGCGCGCAGACGATTTCGCTTTCGCCGGGACCGGGAGGCGCGCACAATTGGTCGCCGATGTCGTTCAATCCGGCGACAGGATTGGTTTATATTCCCACTTCCGCAGCGAGCGCCTACGATTACACGCTGGATGAAAATTTTGTGTACAAACCGGAGGGCCAAAACCTAGGCGTCGTGCGTCCGGGCACGCAGGCGCCGACTCCGGATACCGCCGGGCCTGCGGTCGCTCCGAAGAATACGACGAAGTTGCCCTCGCCGCCTTCGATTGGACCAGAGCCTCCGCCGCCCGGCCAACGGGGGATCTTAATGGCGTGGAATCCATCCACCCAAAAAGAGCGCTGGCGCGCCCCGGGCGGCGGCGGGATCGGCGGCGGGACCGTTACTACGGCGGGTAATTTGGTATTCCAGGTAATTCCCGACGGGCGTCTGGTTGCGTATCGCGCGGACACGGGAGAAAAGCTGTTGGAAATCAAAACAGAGCTGCGGGGCGGGATGGGGCCGCCGATCACGTATGAGCTTGACGGTAAGCAGTACGTTTCGCTGATGGGGGGAACGGGGCTGGTTAAGCGGCGCGCAGACGCGCCTCCTCCGCCAGCGGACGCGCCGGCTCCGGCGCAGCCGAAGTTGTTAACCTTTTTATTGCAATGATCCGCCGTGATTTTCTGAAGTCTACGCTGGGCGGTGCGCTGCTGTTCGCTCGCGACGCAAATGCGCAGTCGACGCCGCTCGCCGACAATCTTTTTCTCATCACTGGCGCGGGCGCAAATGTGGTGGCGAGAACTGGGTCCGATGGCATCCTCTTAGTCGATGGTGGCTTGGCCGAACACGCCGCTGACCTCGCCAAAACAGTCGCGGCGTTGCCGGGAGGGCGGCCGGTGCACACGCTGTTCAACACGCATTGGCATCCCGAACAGACTGGTTCTAATTTATCGTTGCGCCGCGCCGGGGCCAGCATCATTGCGCACGAAAACACGCGGCTGTGGATGACGACGGATATCACGCGCCCAGGGGAGAATCGCACGTTTCCTCCGGCGCCGAAAGAAGCGCTGCCCACGAAGACGTTCTACGACAAAGACTCGATCACGGTCGATGGGGAGCGCATCGAATACGGCTACCTGTTGCAGGCTCATACCGACGGTGATCTGTATGTGTTCTTCCCCAAAGCGAACGTCCTCTGCATAGGCGACGTGATCTCGGGGAACGGCTGGCCGTTCATCGACTGGTGGACGGGAGGCTGGATCAACGGCGTCGTCAGCGGCTTGGAGACGCTGCTGAAAGTGGCGAACGCCGACACGCGCATCGTCGCCGGCCAAGGACCCGTGCTGACGCGTGCGGATCTGGAAGCGCAATTCAAAATGTTCAGCGCGATTTCGCAGCGTCTGCGAACGATGCTGTTCGGCGGCAAGAATATCGACGACGTGCTGGCCGCGCAGCCCACCAAAGAGTTCGACGCGCTCATAGGCGATCCGAAACAGTTCCTTCGCCTAGCGTTCCAGAGCATGTGGGGCCACTTTACTCCGGACGCCTGAGGGACAATACTAATAGACGGAAGAAAATGTCCAAATTGCGGCCAATCAGCGTTTTGGTGGCGACTGTCCTTGGCGGGATTTTGTCCTGGGGCGCGCCTGCGCCGGCTACATTTCTCGCGCAGGCGGACCAGCATTGGGGCATGCTCAAGACGTATTGCGTCGGCTGCCATAATGCAAAATTGCGCACCGGCGGGTTGGCATTCGATGAGCTCGATGCGGCTGGCGTTCCCGGCAAAGCGCAGGTGTGGGAAAAAGTAGTTCGCAAGTTGCGCGGCGGGATGATGCCGCCTCCGGGGATGCCTCGTCCTGAGAAACGGCAAGCCGATGCTTTCGTTTCGTGGATGGAAGGTTATCTCGATGCGTCCGCGGCGCTCGATCCCAATCCGGGGGAAGTCGCGCTGCACCGGCTCAATCGGAAAGAGTACGCGAATGCGATCTACGACATTCTGGGATTAAAGGTTGACGCGTCCGAATTGCTGCCGCAGGACGCGCAGGCCAACGGCTTCGATAACATCGCCAACGTGCTGCAGGCGTCGCCGGCGTTTTTCAATCAATATATGGCTGCGGCGCGAACGGTGGCGGTGCAGGCGGTGGGACGCCCCGATGCGCGGCCAGGCAGCAAAACCTATGTCAATCCCGCTAAGGGAGCGCAAGCCTTTCACGTAGACGGCCTTCCGCTGGGCACGCGCGGCGGTTTCGCGGTGGAGCACACGTTTCCATCCGACGGCGAGTATGAAATCAATCTGCCTAGCCCGCTGCGCAACATCTGGTTCGTGGGGATCGAGCATCAGTCGACATTCATCATCACGCTCGACGGCGCCAAGATTTACGAAACCAGCATTGGCGGGCCGGAGGACGACCGCGCGCTCGACATCGATCAATCGCCCGCGCAAGAAAAGATCGAGGCTCGTTTCAAGAACATTCGTTTCCAGGCGAAGGCCGGTCCGCATCAGATCGCCGCGACTTTCGTGGCGCGAACGCTTTCGGAATCCGATGACCGTTTGCCGAGTTTGGGCGACAGCGTTGGGTTCGACCGCATGGCGCGCGTTAACAGCTTCGAGATCCGCGGCCCTTTTAAGCCGAGTGGCCTGAGCGAGACGCCCAGCCGCCAGCGAATTTTCACTTGTTACCCGAAGGCTCCCGCCGAGGAGCAGGTGTGTGCGCGGCGCATTCTCTCGACCGTCGCGCGCCGGGCGTACCGGCGGCCCATCCCAGAAGATGACTTGCGAAGCTTGATGGCGTTCTACGAAGCTGGGCGCAAGCGCGGCGATTTCGATGAGGGGATTCGGAGCGGGCTGACGCGTATCCTGGCGAGTCCGCATTTCCTGTATCGCGCGACTGTGGCTGAACCTGCTAACAAGATCGCTGAGTCGACCTACCGGTTGCACGATCTGGAACTGGCGTCGCGACTCTCCTTCTTTCTATGGAGCAGCGTGCCGGACGACCAACTGCTCGAAGCGGCCGAAGCGGGGCGCTTGAAGGATCGGGCGGTGCTTCAGCGCCAGGTGATGCGGATGTTGAACGATGGGCACTCGCGCACGCTGGCGAACAATTTCGCTTATCAGTGGCTTCAGTTGAGCGCTCTCGACGAAATCGTTCCCGATCCCAAAGTTTTTCCTTCCGCCGACGTGCGCGACGATATGGTGCGCGAGGTGGAGTGGTTCGTCGACAGCGTGTTCCGCGGGGACCGCAGCGTGCTCGACTTGATGACGGCGGATTACAGCTATTTGAACGAGCGGCTGGCGGTGCATTACGGTATCCACAATGTAAAGGGCGATCTGTTCCGCAGAGTGCAAATGGATAATCCGGTGCGTCGCGGGTTGCTGGGCAAGGGCGCGGTACTGATGGTGTCGTCGTATCCTGACCGCACGTCGCCGGTGCGCCGCGGTGCGTGGATTCTGGAGAACATCACGGGAACGCCGCCGGCGCCGCCGCCGCCCGATGTCGAGGCGTTGCTCAAAGACAATAAGGTAGGCGCGAAAGTTTTTAAGTCCGTACGCGAGCGGCTGGCGGAGCATCGCACCAAAACCACTTGCAATGCGTGTCACGGAATTATGGATCCGCTGGGGTTTGCACTGGAGAACTTCGACGCGGTGGGGCGCTGGCGCAACGTGGAAATGTTCGCAGGAACGCCGATTGACGCGACCGGGAAGCTGACTGATGGAACGCCGCTGGCCGGTCCTAACGATTTGCGCGAGGCGCTGCTGCGGAACCCGGAGCAGTTTGTGCAGACGTTCACGGAAAAACTAATGATGTACGCGCTCGGGCGGAAGCTGGAATATTACGATATGCCGGCGGTGCGCGCCATCGTGCGGTCCGCCGCGGGCGATCATTACCGGTTCTCCTCGCTGGTGATGGGGATCGTTTCGAGCGATGCGTTTCAACTTAAGAAAGTAACCGCAGAGCCGGTGAAGACAGCGAAGAGGTAGAAAGAGGCAGCCATGTTCATTTCGAAAAAGCATCTGTCGCGCAGAACCGTACTGCGAGGGTTGGGCGCGGCGGTTAGTCTTCCATTGCTGGACGCGATGGTGCCGGCGGCGACGGCGCAATCGAAGACCGCGGCCAAGCCGGTGCCGCGCATGGGCTTCATCTATGTGCCGCATGGATCGGTTCTCGACCGCTGGTCTCCGACCACTACCGGTACCGACTTCGAGCTTCCGCAGATTCTCAAACCGCTGACGCCGTTTAAAAGTCATCTCACCGTGGTGAGCGGATTGCGCAATAAGGCGGCGGAGAGTCCCACGCCGCACGCGATCACGGCCGGAACTTGGCTCGGTTGCGTCGCGCCGGCGCCGCAGCAGGCTACGCTCGCGGGGACCAGCGTGGACCAGCTTGCGGTCCCCTACATCGGGCAGAACACGCCGTTCCCTTCGCTCGAACTTTCGACCGAGCCGGGCACTACTTGTGACCCGACCTTCGGTTGCAGCTACGGCCACACCATCGCGTTCCGCACGCCGACGCAGGCGCTGCCGATGGAATACAACCCGCGCAAAGTTTTCTACCAGTTGTTCGGTCAGGGTGACAATGCGCAGGAGCGTACCGCGATTGTCGGCGAGACCAAGAGCATTCTTGACGCCGTCCTAGGCGATGCCGCATCGCTCGAAAGCCAGCTCGGTAGCAGCGATCGCGCGATGGTGAGCGCGTATCTCGACTCGCTGCGAGAGATCGAACGACGCATTCAAAATACGGAGAAGAGCAACCTCTCGAAAATCGATCTACCGGACGCGCCGATCGGCGTGCCCAACGATTTCAACGAGCATTTGAATTTGATGTTCGATCTGCTGGCGGTGTCCTACCAGGCGAATCTCACTCGTATCTTCACGTTCATGATGGGCAAAGAAGTGAGCATGCGGACGTTCAACAACGTCGGCGTGCCGGATGCATTTCATCCGCTCTCACATCACGGCAATAATCCGGCGAATCTCGACCGGCTGTCGAAAGTGTTCGCCTATCACAGCGAGGTTCTGGCGCGGTTCGTCAAGAAATTGTCGGAGACGCCCGATGGCGACGGCTCGCTACTGGATCATTCGATCATTTTGTATGGCGGCAATATGAGCGACAGCAATCGCCACAATCACGACCCGCTGCCGTCAGCGGTGATTGGGCGTGGTTATGGAAAGATCAAGGGCGGGCAGCACCTGTCTTATCCGCAGAGCACGCCGCTGGCGAATCTGATGCTGACGCTGCTCGATCGCGCCGGCGTCCCGGTGGACAAGATCGGCGACAGCAACGCGGTGATGGCGGAGGTCTAGGTGAAGCTTGCCGCAATCGTGGTCCTGGCGGGCGTGTGCACTGCCGCGTCCGTCAATCGTGACGAGTTTTTGCGCGCGGTGCACAGCGGCGACGGCAATGCGGCTGCGGCCATGATTCAGCAGGGCGCCGATGTCAACGCTCGTGAAGCCAACGGGACGACGGCGCTGCACTGGGCGGTTTATCACCAGGACGTGGCGTTGGTGAAGCGCTTGCTCGCGGCGGGCGCGAAGGTTGCGGTGGTCAACGATTTTGGTTCGTCGCCGATGCAGGAGGCTGCGATCACGGGTAACGCCGCCGTGATAAGACTTCTGCTCGACGCTGGAGCGAACGTCGAATCGGCCAATGCCGAAGGGCAGACTGCGCTGATGGCGGTGGCGCGTACGGGCAATGTGGAAGCGGCGAAGACGCTGATCAAAGCTGGCGCGGATGTAAACGCCGCCGAAAAGTTCGGAGGCCAATCAGCACTGATGTGGGCTGCGGCGCAGAGCCAGCCTGCGATGATCCGCCTGCTGCTGGAGTATGGCGCGAAGGTCAACGCACGCGGCGCGATTCGTGATTGGCAGACGCGCATCACCGCCGAGCCGCGTCCTAAGGACCGCCATCGCGGAGGGTTCACGCCGTTGCTGTACGCGGCGCGCGAAGGCTGCATCGATTGCGCGCGGGCGCTGATCGAAGGCGGGGCGGACATCAATCTATCGGATCCGGATCGCATCTCGCCGCTGGTGCTGGCCCTGATTGACCAGCGTTTCGATTTCGCCGCATATCTGATTTCAGCGGGTGCGGATGTGGATCGCTGGGATTTGTACGGGCGCTCGCCGCTGTACGCCGCCTGCGACTTGGCGACGTTGCCGACTGGCGGACGTCCTGACACGCCGTCGACCGACAAAACCACGGCTCTCGAAGTGATCGACATGCTACTGAAGGCGGGCGCGAATCCGAATCTGCAATTGAAACTGCGTCCGCCGTATCGCAACGTTCCTTTCGACCGCGGCGGCGATCAGGTGCTGTCGACTGGAGCCACGCCGCTGCTGCGTGCATCTAAGGCAGGCGACAATCCCCCGGCGATGCGTCTGTTACTGGAGCATCACGCGCTGGTCGATTTGCCGAACGCCGACGGCGTGACGCCACTGCTGATTGCCGCGGGCATGGGGCACGGCATCAATCCCAGCCGCGGGCGCTACCAGGGCGATGAGGATGCTGCGCTGGCCGTGGGGATTCTGCTCGACGCGGGCGCTGATATTCATCGCCGCGCGGCGAACGGAATGAACGCTGTGCACAGCGCCGCGATGAAGGGATGGACGGCAACCGTTCGCTTGCTGGCGGAGCACGGCGCGGAGGTCGACATCCAGGATCGCGACGGAAAGACGCCGCTCGATTACGCAAGCGGGAATTACAAGCCCACGCCGCAAGGTGGCGGACTGGTGGTTCCGCCGACGGTGAATCCGGAGACGGTGAAATTGCTGCAGCAGTTAACCAAGGTGAACTAGAGCGTCCGGAAACAGTCGGCGGCGGGCGGCGCCTTCTGGATGTCACCGAGCTCTTGCAATTGCGCGATCAGCATTTGCCAGCGGTCCTTGGTCATGCTGCCGAGCGGCGTACCGGCAGTTTCAATCAGCGGCTTCTGGGCTTCGGCGACTTCCGCGAAGACCTCGGGCGCCATCGAGGGATTCAGTTGGTTCATGCGCTGATTGGCGGGCTGGGGGTCGTCGAGGTAAGCGCGCCAACCTTCGCGCACCGCGGCCACCATGGCTTTCACGCGATCTGGGTTTTGACGAAGAAAATCGCCGGAAGTTACCAGAACGGTGGTGTAGGGATTGTAGCCAGTGTCGGAAACGTGAAACACCTGCACGTCGGCACTCTGGTGTTTCGCGGTTAATGGCTCCGAGACGATAAAACATTGCTGAGCGAAATTTTTGTCGGCCAGGAATGCGCTGATGTCGCCACCGGGGGAGGGCACGATCTTCACTTTGCCGAAGCCGTATTTCTTTTCGAGCAAGCGCGCGTAGGGGAGGCCGCGCTGCAGCGCTAGTGTTCCTCCGCTCTTCAGTAGATCGGCCAAGCTCGTCAATTTGCGCGAGGCGTGGACCATGATGCCTTGCGGATTGTTCTGGAACACGGCGAATAGCGCCACCACGTCGTTGCCTCGCGAGCGCGCCACTACCAGTTCGTCGGCGGAGACCACGCCGAACTCGGCCGAGCCCGCGCCGACCATCTGAATGGTGGGCGTGCCTGCGCCTCCCGGCAAGATGTCGACGTCCAGGCCGTGCGCCTGATAGGGCGCGGCATAGAATCCGCCGAACTGCGGGTCGGGCTTCCAGTTGAGCGCCAGCCTGATCTTGCCCGGCGCTTTGCCGCACGCGGCCAGCAACGCGGCGCTTCCAGAGAATACGAACTGTCTACGATTCATTGTTCCGACGCGTGCCATCGTCGCAGCGTAACATAACTCACCAGATTGATCAGGCCGAAGAGCGCCAGTCCCAGGACCGACGCGAGCAACACGGCGGCGAATACTTTATCTACGCGCTGCTGGGTGCGGGCGACATCGACTACCGATCCCAGGCCTTGTCCGCCGATGAATTCTCCGACGATCGCGCCGATCACGGCCAGGCCGGAGGCTACGCGCAGTCCGGTGAGGATTTGCGGCAAGGAGGCGGGGAAACGTAATTTCCATAACGTGACGGGCGTGGATGCGCCGTACAGGCGAAACAGATCGCGCAGTGCCGGTTCTGTCGAAAGAATGCCGCTGAGGGTGTTGGCGATCACGGGGAAGATGGAGACTACGAATGCCGACGCTACCACTGTGCGCGTTCCATAGCCGAACCAGATTACTAGTAGCGGGGCGATGGCGATGATTGGGACGGTTTGGAAGAACACGGCGTAGGGATAGAACGCTCGCTGGATGGCGCGCGAAGACGAGAGGAAGACGGCGATGGCGATTCCTATCGCGGTGCTTAACAGAAAGCCGATGAGGGCGCTGGTCGAAGTGGTCAGGAGCGCGGTTAGGAGCTCGGCGCGGCTTTCGATCATGGCTTGCAGAACGGAACTCGGGGCTGGCAGCAGATACGACTTCACTAAGCCGTAGCGGACGGCGAGCTCCGCCGCCGCGGTTACGACGACCAGCGGAATTAGCGCTGGGATGACGCGGCGGATCACGATTCCTCCTCCATCGCGCCCAGCAGTGCCTGCATCTCGCGGCCGAGGCGCGGGTCCATGCGCAATTCATCGTTGCGTTCGGCGGGGAGATCGAGGCGCCGGTCGAGTTTGATGCCGCCGCCGCGCTTGGTGAGAACTACGGCGCGGTTGGCTAGGAATGCGGCTTCGGAAATTGAATGGGTGACGAAGATTACGGTGATTCCGCGCGTCCGCCACAGTTCGCGGAGTTGAATGTCCAAGCGGAAGCGTGTGATTTCATCGAGCGCGGCGAAGGGTTCGTCGAGGAGCAAGAGGCGCGGCTGCGTTACCAGGGCGCGTGCTAACGATACGCGCATGCGCATGCCGCCGGAGAGCTGCGCGGGATAGCGGTCTTCGGCTTCGAACAAATTTACTTGCTGGAGGGCGGCGCGCGCGGTCGCGTAGCGCTCGGCTTGCGGGACGCCCATTAACTCCAAAGGCAGCGCGGCGTTGTCTAGCACGGTGCGCCACGGGAGCAGGTGCGCGTCCTGAAACACGAACGCGGTTTGGAAACGCTCTTCGGGTTGGATGGCGATGTGTCCGGCGCTGGGCTCGATCAGCCGGGCGATCATGCGCAGGAGAGTCGACTTGCCGCATCCGGAGGGACCGAGAATCGCGATGAACTCGCCGGCGGCGATTTCGAGGTTCATTCCTGAGATCACGACGAGATTGTCAAAGGCTTTGCGTACGCCTTGCAGCTGCAGAGCGACGCCGCCGGGTGGTTGCAGGGCGCGCCCCTATTTCACTACCGTCTTGGAGACGGCTTCGTTCTCGTAGGCGTCGGAAACGCGCACGGCAATGGTGGCTTCGCCGGCGCCGCGGTCGGCTTCAAAGCGATAATCGTGCTCTTCGGAATCGGTGAGGCGGGTGGTGGGTTCCACTACTTTCCACTCGCCGCCGTTTATGGAATATTCGGCTTTGGCGAGCACGTTCAGCGCGTCTTTGGCGTGGAAACGGACTTCAATTTTCGTACCTTGGGTGGTCGCGGTCAGCGCGGTGATTGCGGGCGCGGTGTTGTCGATCAGGAAGCGATCGCTCTCGCGCGACGTGGTGAGCGTTTGCTCGGGCGTGTTCGAGGGCGCGTCACTCGCCGTCACGCGCACGCGGTATTTTCCGTCGGGATAGGCGGTTGAATCCCAACTGTAGAAGCGCTCGCGCAGGTTTTCACGGAGCGGCTTCCAGGTGGTCTCGTTGTCACCGCGGATTTCGATTTTGAATAGCAGCGTGTCGGCGTTGTCGTCGTTGGCTAGCCAGCGCGCTCCGATGGAGCCTTTGGCGTAGGTCAGCGCCGGGGACGATCCGGAATCCGCCGCGGCGCGGGCGGGCGTGGGTGCCGGAGTCGTGCGGCCCAATACAGGCAGCGTCAAAGTCGCTGGATTCGGTGCGGCTACGGCTACTACAGGGGCTGGGAATTTGTAATTGGGCGGCGTGGTTTCGATGGTCTCGATTACCGGAGCCACGTTCTTCATCTCGTAGGCGGCGGTTACGTCGTAGAGTTCGGCGGCTCCTGCGACGGTCGCGCGATATTGCAGGAAGCGGGCGGCGGGCGATGATACGCGATCGCCCGTAAGCTTGGCCCATGGGCTCCAGTCTTTTTGTGCGCGGCTGACGTTGCCGCTGCGGGTTTCGAAGGTCACGGCTCCCGTTCCGGCGTATAGGGAGGTTATGCGGCCCCAATAGGAGAAGGCTCCGGCGTCGAGCACATCGCTTTCGAGCGTGCCCGATGGTTCGCGCTCGGGGCCGATGGAGAAGATTTCGCCGATGTTGCCGGTCACTGCGTACAGGCGTCCGTTCGCACCTGTGGCGAAACCGGTGACTTGCGCGGCCGCCAGGTTCAAGAGGCGCGTGTAGGTGTGATCGGAGTCCAGGCGGTACACGTTGCCGCGATTGCCGGTGCCGGCGATCACGCTGCCTTGCGCGTCGAAGGCTAGCGCGTAGACCACGTCTTGCGGATGCGTCCAGACGCGGCGGGCGTAGCCGTCGGGTTGGATGCGAAAAATTTCGGAGCCGCCTTGCACGCCGATGGGCGCTCCGGTGCCGGTGGGCGGAGCTGCCGCGCCGCCACGTGCAGGACCACCGGTGGGGACGGCGAGCGTTATGGTTCCTTGACTGGTTTGCACCTGGCGCTGCGGCGGCGTGGGGGCGGGGGCGGTGGCCGGTGCTTTGGTTCCGGTGCCTGCGGCGTAAACGGTGCCGTTGGGTGCGACGGCCACGGCTGTGATCTCGCGCTTGTCGGCTTCGTACAAAACAAAACCTTCGCCGGCGGGAGAGATGCGCAGGATCAGGCCGCTGGGGTCGGTGCCGGCGATCAGGTTGTCGCGCTGGTCGATCGCTAGCGAACGCACGTGAGCCTCTTCGGTGCGATAGAAGACGGAGCCAGCGCCATTGGGCGTCACACGGTGGATTTCGCCTTGGTCGCCGGTGGCGACGAACAAATCGCCTTTGCTGGAAAACGCCAGGGCCCAGATGTATTTCGCGTGTGGGTCGTAGAAGACATCCACGTTTCCGGGGGCGGTGCCTGCGGCATCCACGCGGAAGACTTTGCCGTCGGGCGAAGTGGCGGCGTAGACGCGGTCCTGTTTATCGATGGCGATGGCCTGGATGGCCATGCCGTCGAGTTCGGCTAGCGTCTTCGCTTGGCCGGCGGCGTTCACTACGATGAGTTTGGATTTCGAGCTGCCCACGCCGCCGCCGCCCGCGTAGACGTTGCCTTTGGAATCGCGCGCGACTGTCCATAGAAAAGAAACTGACGGGTCGTAAATATCGCGCACTACGGGCGCGGGCATCAGGCGGCCTTCGCTTGAGAGCGAAAGTTTGTGCAGCGTGCCTTTCTCGAAGTCCGCTGATTCGGAGTGTTCCCAGACTTGCGTCTCGACGGCGGAGAGCGGCAACAAAACGCACAGCACCGGCGCTAGAGTGCGCAAAAATCGCATGAACGTGACCTTCTTTAACCTTTAATCTTATTTGACTTTGATGCGCAGCGAGTAATTGCCGCTCACCACTTGATCGAACGGAATCGACTGCTGCACTTGGGTGCTGTCGGGCGTGCCCACTAATGCCCGGCTGGCGTTGCGCTCGGTCTGCATCACGTTGACTACCGACGACGGAAGATTCGGCAGCGTTTTGTCGGCGGCGTAAAATGTGGCCCGGCTCTGCACCAGCGACACGTATAAGCGATTGTTGTCGCGCTCCTGATTCAGCAGGGAAACGGTCGAGGCGATGTCCATATTTTTATTGTTCTGGGTGGCGCCGTCCTGCGAGCGGTCTAGCGTATCGGCGTCGCTGAATAGCAGGCGGTGTTCGCCTTTCGGCATGCCGGCTGGGATCTTGACAGTGAGCGAACGCTCGATTCTTTCGCCGCGATAGGGGCGAAGGAAAACTTTCACGGGGATCTCGGTGCCGGCTTCCACTTCCGTCGTCGGCGTCCATACGGTTTCGATTACGGCTACGCGGCGGGCGGGCAGGAGATCGATGGTGGCGTTCACGCTTTTGAGTTTGGGCGTCGCTACGTTGTTCAGGAACAGGCGGTTGAATTTGTCGCCCCACCAGCCGGCTAGGACCGTGGGCATGGGAACGGGGAATTCGCCGGGCGCGAGCATGGTGGAGACGTGGATGTTGTCGGAGCCGTCCATCATGACGTCGGCGGTCATGCGGTAGGTCATCTCGTCGGCGTAGAGATTCATCTGCTGCAGCGAATTGCTGAGCGTGGCGGACATCAGGAACGGGGTCCACTTCTGATGCACGAAGACGTTGAAGTTGAGATCTTTTTCTTTGACGATGGCGTCGTTGTCACCGCGGGCGCGGACGCGGACGTGAACAGGGATTACGGGGGCTTCGGCGCCGAGTTCGCCCATGATGCCGGTGAAGCGGTCCTGGCGGAGAGCTCCGACTACTTCGGTGGCGTTGCCGACTTTGTTGGGCTGATATGCCGAGCTGAGCACGGTCAGGATTTCGCTTTTGGCGATGGGCATGTCGACGGGTCCTAGGTCGAAGAACTGGTGGCCGAAGGCTAGGATGCGTTTGCCGTCGTTATAGGTGACGGTTCCCATGCCGGTGGTGGACATGTCGCCGGAAACCAGGATGCCGCTGACGGCTTCGCCGGGGTTGAGAGCGTGCTCCCATCCGGCGGCGGGTTTCGCGGTTAGGGCTCCGGCGGCGGCTCCGCCTTGCACGGGCGCGATGCCCATTTGGCGGAACAGGGGTTCGTAAGTGTTCAAGGTTTCGGCGGTGAAGCCGGAAAACACCAGCGGGGTTTCGATGGGCGTCATCAGCGGGGTGCGCGAAGGGAGCGGGGCGGTGCCTCCGGCGGCTACTAATTGCGACACCAGTTCGCTCGGCATTTCGTAGGCGGCGGCCACAGGTGACACGGAGGGCAATTTATCGGGGGTGCGGGCGTCGCTGGGGCGCGACATGTCGAGTTCCTGAATTTCGAGCATCGATTCGATGGGGGTGATGCCGCAGATGGCGTCGGGGGAAAACTGGCT
>Ga0105237_10004831_pt1 | contig 15482 bp, 14 predicted proteins | sample KBSC24metaG_FD_81520 | JGI IMG/M metagenome (GOLD analysis project Ga0105237, IMG submission 81520) | Corn rhizosphere microbial communities from Kellogg Biological Station, Michigan, USA - KBS C2-4 metaG | ecosystem: Host-associated > Plants > Roots > Rhizosphere > Soil | place: Michigan, USA... | reverse complement strand
GGGCCGGATCATCGGGGCCAGCAAGATCGCGCGTAATATCACGGATCAGAAGGAGGCCGAGCGTATCATCTCCGAGGGTGAAAGGACACGTGAGCTGGCCGAGCTGAATACACGTCTGGCCCGATCGAACAATGAGCTGGAGCAATTCGCCTTTATTGCGAGCCACGATCTGCAGGAACCATTGAGGAAGATCCATATATTTTCCGAGCTGCTGGAAGAAGAGCTGGCCCAGGAGCCGGATATACCGAAGGTCAACGGCTACCTGGATAAGATAAAAGGCGCTTCCAACCGCATGTCCAAGCTTATAAAAGATGTGCTGGAATATTCAAGATTGTCGCGTGCGGACTATTCCATTTCCAATGTGGATCTCAACCAGGTGGTAAAAGAAGTGCTGCATGAATTCGAGCTCACAGTAATAGAGAAAAGGGCTCTTATCGATGTAGGCGCCCTGCCGGCAGTGCGGGGCATCGGTCCGCAGTTCCATCAGCTGTTCCGCAATCTTATCGGCAATGCATTAAAATTTAGCCGGCAGTGTCCTAAGATCTGTGTCCGGGCAGACGGTTATCATATCACCGTAAAGGATAACGGCATCGGGTTTTCGCAGGAATTTTCCGACAAGATCTTCGACATCTTTCAACGCCTCAACAACCGGGATGTCTACAGCGGGTCAGGTATAGGGCTTGCATTATGTAAAAAGATCGTCGAAAATCATGGAGGAACCATCAAGGCCGAAAGCCAGCAGGGTAAAGGTTCTACATTCCACATCTTCCTTCCAGGCTAAATCCTGCGGGTATCGTAATTGCTGCGAATACCGACGCCAATTATGCTATGGCGGGTAGGGGAAATGAAATAATTTAAAAGGCCGCCTCCCCATGAGACGGCCCTTGTTACGGCAATGAAGCTTACGCTTCCTGCACTTCTTCCTTCGCCTTGACGTTAATCCCGCCTTCGGCGATGCTTGTCAGTTTGCTATCCGCATTTTTTTCTTCGCTCAAGGTCACGCTCAATAATTCCGCTGCATCGGCATAGCCAAGCGTCCTGGCAAGTGTCACCAGGCCGCCATAAGTTGCAATCTCATAGTGCTCAGCTTTCTGTCCTGCGAAGATCAAACCCACATCCCGTTGTGCCGTATTTTCTTCCGTATCGTCGATGATCTCCTCTCCTTCATCTGCGATGCCTGCGATGGCATGGCATTTTTTTGCTTCGGCGGGTTCTCCTACTATTTCAAAGATCTTTTCCAATCTGCTGACATGGTTCTTTGTCTCCTGCAGGTGACTGTTGAAGGCCTGTTTCAATTCGCCGGAGCTGGCCGCTTCTTCCATCTTGGGAAGCGTTTTTACAAGTTTCTGTTCGGCCCAATATATATCCTGGAGCTGCTCGACAAAGAAATCCTGTAATTTAGAGTTCCGGGCTTGACCCGTCTGTGGCTGCGTAGTTGCCATATAACTGTATTTTAATTTTAGACAATCGATCACGCAGTCATCTGCAAAATTTTTATGCCAGCCCCGGGATAGGGTTGGTATAAGAATAGCATGCCGATGTTGAGGTGTTTTTTACCTATTTTTATGGACTATATACCTTATCATGCCGTTGTTGGAAAAGCAATTGTTCGTCCGTCGCAGTACATTGAAAGGGGCCGGAAAAGGCCTGTTCACCAGTAAGCCCATTCCCAAGGGAGCGAAGATCGTAGAATACAAGGGATCTGTATCCACCTGGAAAGAAGTGGATGATCGGGAGGGGCTCAATGGTTACATTTATTATGTCAACCGGCATCATGTCATTGATGCATGGAGAGACAAACGTGCACTTGCCCGTTATGCCAACGATGCGAGGGGCATCGTGCGCAGTGAAGGCGTTCGTAACAACTGCAAGTATGCCATCGAAGGGCTGCGTGTATATATTATTGCGCTCAGGAATATTCCGGCGGGCAGCGAGATACTGGTTGGGTATGGAAAGGAGTATTGGGATATCATTTCCGAGAATCTGCGCAAGTCGGGCTAGAGCAGGGCCTTTGCTTTTTTTACTACATTTTCAGGTGTAAAGCCAAATTCCTTAAAGAGCGCGCCGGCGGGAGCCGACTCGCCGAAGTGAGTGAGCCCCAGAACATCGCCTTCATCCGTCACGTATTTATGCCATCCAAGGGGGGAACCTGCTTCTACCGCCAGCCTCTTTTTCAGGCGGCGTGGAAATATCTTTTCTTTATATGCATCGTCCTGTTTTTCAAACAATTCCCAGGAAGGCATGCTGACCACCCGGGCGTGGATGCCTTCTTCCTGCAGGATCGTTTGTGCTTTTAGCACCAATTCCACTTCCGAGCCGGTGGCGATGAGGATCAGCTGCAGGTCGCCTTTTGCCTCAGAGAGGATATAGGCTCCTTTTTCCAGCTCTGTGCCGGCGCCATACTGTGCGGGATCTAGAATGGGAACGCCCTGTCGGGTCAGGATGAGCGCTACGGGACCGCCTCTGTGCTGCAGGGTAACCCTCCATGCCTGTACTGTCTCGTTGGCGTCCGCGGGACGGATGACTGTAAGATTGGGAATGGATCTAAGGGAGATGAGCTGTTCGATGGGCTGGTGTGTTGTGCCGTCTTCACCCAATCCGATGCTGTCGTGTGTATAGATGTAGATGGGTCTTATTTTCATGATAGCTGCCAGGCGGATGGGAGGGCGCATGTATTCTGAGAAAATAAGGAAGGTAGCTCCGAATGGAATAATACCTTTTGTGAGCGCCATTCCATTAAGCGCGGCACCCATGGCATGCTCACGTATGCCGAAATGAAAATTCCGTCCGCCCGGATTTTCGGCTGTAAAGGAGGCGTAGTCGTTCATATTCGTATCGGTGGAAGGGGCCAGATCGGCAGCGCCGCCGATGAGCGGGGTGATGGCGCCGGCAATGCTATTGATGACCTTTCCGGAAGCCTGGCGGGTAGCCATTTTACCTTCCTTGCCATCACCGGGTTTGAATACAGGGAGTTTCTTCTCCCACCCGGCGGGCAGCTCTTCTCTGAGGGCCTTTTCGTATTCGAGGGCGAGGTCGGGATATTTCTTTTTGTATGCCTCGAAGAGAATGGTCCATTCATTCTCCCGCTGCATACCTTTTTCGCCTGCCGCGCGATAATATTCGAGTACTTTACCAGGGACGACAAAGGATTCGCCGGGGTCGAAGCCGAAGAATTCCTTTACCAGCCGAACCTCGTCCTCTCCCAGAGGAGAGCCGTGAGCACTGGCCTTGTCTACTTTATTTGGGCTGCCATAGGCGATGTGAGTGCGTACCTTTATCAGGGAGGGGCGTTCTTTTTCCGCGATGGCGTTGGCGACGGCCCCGGAGATGGCTCGTATGTCGTTGCCGTCCTCAATCGTCTGTACATGCCAGCCATAGGCTTCGAACCGCATGACTACGTCCTCGTTGAAGGCGAGAGCGGTATCCCCTTCGATGGAGATGTGATTATCATCGTATAAATAGATGACGTTGCCCAGTCCCAGGTGTCCGGCGAGGCTGGCGGCCTCAGAGCTGATGCCTTCCATCATGTCACCGTCGCTGCAGATGGCGAATACCCTGTAATTGAAGACATCGAAGCCGGGCTTGTTAAAGCGCGCGGCCAGGTGGCGCTGGGCGATGGCGAATCCAATGCCATTGGCAAACCCCTGTCCCAGGGGGCCGGTAGTTACTTCTATGCCGTCCAGGAGGCCATATTCAGGATGTCCTGGCGTCCGGCTGTGCAACTGCCGGAAATTCTTTATATCATCCAATGTGATATTATATCCTGTAAGGTAGAGCAGACTGTACTGCAGCATGCAGCCATGTCCCGCGGACAGTACGAAGCGGTCCCTGTTGGGCCAGTGCGGGTCCTTAGGATTGTAACGCATGTGTTTTGACCACAATACGTGACCCATGGGGGCGGCGCCCATGGGCATACCCGGATGCCCGGAGTTGGCTTTTTGAACGGCGTCGACAGACAGTACCCGGACTGTGTCGATGCACAATTGCTCGATGTCTGTAGTAACGGTAGGCATAGTTGACTTTCGCGAAAAAATCGTGCCATTACGGTAAAGCCCTGGCATGTCCATTGAAAGAAGGGTTAAAACTCTCAACATGTCATTGTCGCAGATAATCATAGACAGGATACAAAATGAAGGCCCTATTTCATTTCATGATTTTATGGAGATGTCTTTGTATTATCCGGAGTATGGATATTATTCCACATCGAGAACCAGGATCGGGGAAGGGGGGGATTTTTATACGAGCCCCTGTGTCTCCTCTCTTTTTGGGGAGATGATCGCCCGGCAGTTGGAAGAGATGTGGCACTGGCTGGGCAAAGAGCCATTTTCCATCCTGGAGTATGGGGCGGGGACCGGTGTTCTCTGCCGGGATATTCTTCACAGTCTTAAAAAAAATAAGGAGTTATACACCGATGTCCGGTATCATATCATCGAGAAGAGCGGAGCCCTGGGTATGCGGGCGTCGCTGCCGGAGAAGGTGAGCCGGCACGACGATATCAAGGATGTTCCGCCCATCGTCGGGTGTGTGCTATCGAATGAGCTGATCGATAATTTCTCTGTACACCAAGTGGTGATGCAGGAGGAACTGATGGAAGTGTTTGTGGATCATGACAATGGGTTTACGGAATGTCTTCGGCCTGCGTCCCGGGAATTGAAGGATTATTTCCAGGAGTTGGGAGTGGATCTGCCATGGGGTTTTCGCACGGAGATCAATCTCCAGGCCATCGACTGGATCGGCCGGGTGGCGGGGATACTGAAAAGGGGATTTGTGCTGACCATCGACTATGGATTCCCTTCCCGGCTTTTGTATGACCGGCATCGGAGCCAGGGGACGCTGGTATGCTATCACCGGCATGCGGTCAATTACAATCCTTATAACTATATCGGGGAACAGGATATAACCACGCACGTGAATTTTTCCGCCCTTTCTCATTGGGGTTCGAATTACGGGCTGGAACTGGGAGGCTATACAAACCAGGCTTATTTTTTACAGGGACTTGGGTTGGCGGCGCGCTTAAAAGATATGGAGGATAGGGGCGAAATGCAGGAATGGAGCGCCAATGAAAAGCTTTCTCTTATCCGGACCCTTCTGATGGATATGGGAAGCAGGTTCAATGTGTTGATCCAGTATAAAGGGCTGCGAAAACCACTGTTGTCCGGGATGCGATTTCCGCAGCCTATTTGAATACGGTGGGACGGACCGGGGGCCGGGTGTTCAGGCGAGCGCTGAGACATGAATGCATTCTTCCGCGCACAGGCGGCAGGCTTCGGCGCAGACGCGACAATGTTCCATACCCATTGCGGCATGTTTTTCACATTCTTCCGCACAGGCGGTGCAGATGTCTGCGCATACCTGGCAAAAAGCGTCTGCGTAGGTGCCGTCCATCATCATTAATTCGGCCGTAGAGCGGCATATAGCAGCACATTCCAGGTCCAGACGGATGCATGCTTTTAGCGTATCCACTTCTTTTTCATCCAGGCAGGCCGATGCGCATTGATGACACATGGAGGCACAGTAGATACATGCGTCGATACAGGTTTGGTATTTGGTATAAGACATAAGATTGTTTTTTTAGTGTTAACCTCTTTTTCGTGTTTTTCCTTCAATTTGTCCTTGGCTTTGGTCAGGACCTTTTTCTTCGATGCACTAAGGTTCTTGCCGGCCCTGTTGATGTAGAAGTTCAACATGGACATGGCGGATTGATAGGATGTCCCTTTTTTCCAGGTCGAGCGCGTTGCTGTGCTTTGTCACTCCGGCGGACCATTTACGGCCTCCGGAGGACTTAGCGGTTTTTTTTGCCAGCCGCCTTTTTATGGCGGTGGGGAAGCTTATCTTGAACCTTGTTCACCTTCTTCTTCTTCGCTACCTTCCTGTTCCTCATTTTCTTCCTGTTCTTCATGGATGCCTTCGAATTCAGCCATTACGTTGATCTCGCATTCGGCGATCTCGGTGAGGAGGAGGTCGGTATCCTCCTCTTCCATCAAGGTCCTGTCCAGGATCTCGGCTACTTCGTACTGTCCCATGGTGATGGCCATTTGAACGAGGCCGCCGTAGGAAGCTATTTCATAATGCTCAACCTTTTGTGCGGCCATGATAAGGGCGGCGTCCCTGGTCATGGTGTCCTCTTCCGTCTCGTCAATAATAGTTTTGGCTTCTTTGAGAATGCCTTCGATGGCTTCGCATTTCTTACCTTCTACTTTCTGGCCCAGAACTTCGAATACTTTTTCCAGGCGGCGGCAATGTCGTTGGGTCTGATAAGTGTGGTCTTCAAATGCTTCTTTCAGCTGATCCGTGGTGGCCGCTTCCTGCATCTGCTGTAATCCCTGGATGATCTTTTGCTCGGCATAATAGATATCCTTGAGCTGATCGAGGAAGAATTTTTCCAGGTACTGACCGCTATCGGGCTGGAAGCTTCTTGGGGAGGAGAGTCCCGAAGAGGAGGAGGAAGCGCCTCTCTCCATGGTGCCCGAGGCAGGCCGCATCGTGGAAGATCGTCCGCCGTCCTGTCCACTGTCCTGCCCTTTGGCTGATCGGCTGCCGCTGGAGCGGGAACTGGTGTCGGCTGACCGGCTGTTGCCCGAAGACCTGCCGGAGGACCTGTTGTCAGTGGACCTGCTGCCAGAGGAAGACTGTTTTTTAGCGGTATTGCTTTTTGATCTTTGTCCGCTGCTGCGGCGCGCCGTTGCTGTTTGTTTCATGATGAGTTGATGTCTTTTTAATGGTATCATGGCTCTTGCAAGCTCGGGTCATGATATGCGTTTTAATAAATTGAAACTTGACAAATAGGGTCTTTCGACCCTATTTGATTATCTAACGGGAACTGCGACTGCCATAGCCAGAGCGTCCGCTGCGGCTGGTGAACTGTCCTTGTGAATTGCGGCTCTGGCCTCCACCTCTTCCGGAAGAACCCGAGCGGCTGCGGTTGGAGGAACTGGAACCCTGACGGGATGATGAGCCGGAACGGTTGCTGCTGCCACGATTGCTGCCACCACGGCCACTTCCCTCATTATGCCCATAGGCTCCTCTTTTCTCATGATACGCACGTGCTCCCTCGCTGGAGATGCGGCGTTGTGTATTTCGATCCATACCGGCGAATCCTCTTCCGGAGGAACCACTGCGGCCGGAGGAATTGCTGCGACCAGAGGAGCCGCTGCGACTGGTGGAACTGCTGCGACCAGATCCGCTGCGACCGGCAGAGCCACCACGGCTGGAAGAACCACGACCTCCGGAAGAATTCCTGGAACGGCCCCTGTCATAATTATACTCTTCTTCCTCCTCATAGCGGGAATAAGGGCGATGGCCATACTCTTCTTCGTCTTCATCGTAATCTTCGTCATAATCCTCGTTGTAGTCTTCTTCTTCTTCTCCATAGTTCTGATAACGAGAGGATGGACGGTCATCTTCATCATATTCATCCTCCTCCTCGTCGTAATCCTGGTCATAGTCATCTTCCTGATAACCGCGACCTCCATGAGAAGCCTGACCGCCTCTGCGGCCCATCTGTCTGCGCTCCTCGGGATCCATTGACGCAAAACCACGTCCTTTTGAATTTCTCGTAGCCATACATTAAAATTTTGTGAATGGTAAATATGCGTTTGTGAAGCTTCGCTGACCTAAGGCAAAAAAACTATGCCAGCCATTTTAAAGCATAGACGTTCAGGAGGAAGAAAATCCCTGCCCCTTTTATTCCCCGAGGTATAGCTGGCATAAGATTTATGTCGATAGGAATAAACTAAATATGGCTACGGCAACGCTAACCACGAAGGCAACCTCTTCCGCTAAAAAAAAGACTGCTAAGGCTATTCCCACTACCAAACAAGGTTCGAAGGACCTTTCCGCCAGCTTTAATAAATTTAAGAATTTCAATGGAAAGCTTTACACTGGTGTGCAGATCGGGCGGGGACATCACTGGAATTATGACAAGGGCGACTGGAAGGAGACCAAGATCACTCCGGATCTGTGGGAAGTTTCGTATGCTGTAACCAAGCGAAGGGTGGGTCATGCTCCCGACTATTCCGGGGTACCCGTAGGTACGCAATATCATTGGTATATATTAGCGCATCAGACGGCCGTCAAGCTGAATGCGAATGACTATGAGACAAAAATGACGGGTTTGAAATTCAAGCTGGCGCATAAACGGGCGGATAAGGAAAAATGGTCGGCTACAGGTCCTACGCAACGAAAGCATCTGATCAAATTCCTGAAAGAATTTATCGAGCAACTGGAAAAGAAGCCTATCGCGCTGGAGTTCGTGTATAAGGATAAGACGATAAAAGGGGAGGCTATTCCCATTTCCCAGACCTGCGAGAAGGGCGTGTGCTATGAGCTGGATGTCTGGCTGAACAATGACAGCATGGGTATCATCCGCTATAGCAAGAGTGGGTGGAAGATGGACCTGGTCAATGATCAGACGCTGGTGGATGCTATCGGGGAGCAGATCATGGAGTGGTTTGAATAAAATTAATAAGGGCTGCGCAAGCAGCCCTTATAGTTACTTTACTTTTCTCCTGAGGCCTCGTAATTGATACCTCCTTCGGCAATCTCAGTCAGTTTCTGATCTGCATTCTTTTCCTCATCCAGCGTTTGTTCCAGGAGTTCGGCTATGTCGTCGTGTCCCATCGTGCGGGCAATCTGGATCAGTCCACCATAGGTAGCGATCTCATAATGTTCGGCTTTTTGTCCGGCCATCACGAGTGCGACATCCCGGGTGGCTGTTCCTTCATCCGTGTCTTCGATGACCGAGCTGCCTTCTTCGGTGATGCCTTCCATAGCGTCGCATTTTTTGGCTGCGGCCTTTTCGCCTATCATTTTGAATGCCTGTTCAAGACGTTGTACATGGGTTTTTGTTTCTTCCAGGTGGTCGGTAAAGGCGGATCTCAATTCTTCGGAAGTGGCTGCTTTTGCCAGCCTGGGGAGCGTCTTTACGAGTTTTTGTTCTGCCCAGTAGATGTCTTTGAGTTCGTCGATAAAGAACTCTTTTAGTTTGGAGTCTTCTACGGGGGTGTTAGAGCGGGAGGCGGCGCCTGCCTGGCTTCTGGAGTTTGTCTGGGACCTGGAGCCTCCCTGGGACCTGGAGTTGGTCTGGGTTCTGGAGCCCGACGAGATCCTGGAGCCCGAGGAGGTTTTCGAACCCGGTCTCGAACTGGTAGAGGGTTTGGAACCTGCTGAAGACTTTGAGCGGGTCGAAGTACTTCCATTGCCGGAGCTGGTGCGTTTGGATGCGGTATTAGTTTTAGGCATACAATAGATTTTATGATTAAGAAATGGTTTACTATAATTCAAAGGTTATAAGGTAAAAGTGTGCCACACAATATGTTTTACATTCAAGCGGCATTGGGGTTTCAGTTTGTAGAAAATATTACTCGAGATCTGATTTTCATTACGTCGCATGATGGATTCGACCTCACCGACCTTGTCAGCTATGAGCAGCGGCATAACGAGGCGAATGGCGAGAATAACCAGGATGGTCATGCGGATAGTCATTCCTGGAATTGTGGGACGGAAGGCCGGAGCGTATTGATACTGGTATCATCCAGATCGTAAACCACGATGCCCCATGCCGGCAGAGTAATCTCTTCGCCGGTGTATATGAGTTCAGGCAGCTGCGTGTGGGAAGTCAGGATCCGGACCCAGCGATCGGCTCCGTCATAGATCAGCCGGTAGTTCGCCTCTTGATCGGAAAAATTGAATACGACAGCGAGCTGTCTGCTGTTGTCCGCGCTGTGACGATGTATGACCAATACAGAGCGGCCTGCGAGGTCGGCCCTTATGTTCTTACGGGAGAGGTCTTTTAGCAGGGGATGTTTTTTTCGCAGGGTGATCAATTGCCGGTGCCAGTCCAGGAGGAGGCGATACGGTCCTTCTTCTCTTTTGCTCCATTGCAATCCGGATTGGATAAACAGGTTTTCGTCCTGGGGGTCTGGCGGCTCCCCGCCCCATTCGAAGGTCTCGAATTCTTTTTTTCGTCCTTCTCTCAATTCATCCCGCAGGTGCTGGTCTTCGTGGTCGGAGAAAAAATAGAAGGGGGTGTCTTCCCCATATTCTTCACCCATAAATAGCAGGGGAAGATAAGGCGAGAGGAGTACGGCTGCCGCCGCCAGCTTCAGACGGGGATGGTCTACGAGGACGGAAAGGCGCTGCCCTTGCGGCCGATTGCCAGGAAGGTCGTGGTTTTGATTGAATACGACGAATTGATGTCCCGGCAGACCTGTGGCGGGGGCGCCGTGACGGCGATGGCGGAAGGTAACGTATTCACCGCTGTGGACGAATCCTTCTGTATAAGCTTTGGCAAACTGTTCCAATCGTCCGAAGTCCTTATAATGTTTGATGCCATCCCTATCGAGGAGGACATAGAGGGCATGGTGGAAGTCATCCATCCATTGGCTGTCGAAGCCATAGCCGCCCATCTCCGGAGGGGCGACGACGCGGGGGCTGTTGATATCGGACTCGGCTATCAGATAGAAGGGGCGTCCTGATTGTTGTTCCCATTTGCGAATGGTGGTATGCAGCAGGTCCCAGATGCGGACGGCATTCCTGTCGAATATTTCATGGACTGCGTCGAGCCGCAGCCCGTCGATGTGGTAATTATCCGCCCAGTGCAGCGCATTGCCGATGATAAAGTCTTTTACTCCATCGGACCAGGGGCCATCGTAGTTGAACGCTTTTCCCCAGGGTGTTTGATACTTGTCCGAGAAATAGGGTCCAAAGAAAGGAAGATCGTTGCCTTCATTCCCGGCATGGTTATATACTACGTCCAGAAATACTGCCAGGCCGTGTTGATGACATGCATCCACCAATTGTTTGAGCGCATGCGGGCCGCCGTAGGTATTTTGGACTGCATAGAGAAAGGTCCCATCGTAGCCCCAGTTACGGGTTCCGGGGAATTGGGCCACGGGCATGAGCTCGATGGCATTGATGCCTGTCGAAACAAGGTCGTCCAGGAAAGGGATGATGGCTGAGCAGTTTCCTTCTTTTGTAAATGTACCGATGTGCAGCTCGTAAAAAACAAGCTCTTCCAGCGGCAGGCCCCGCCACTTATCGTCGTGCCAGGTGTATCGGGAATGATCCACTACTTCGGATGGGCCGTGGATGCCGTTGGGCTGGTAATGGGAGGCGGGGTCGGGTCTGTCGGCTTCATCATCGGGGCGATAGAAATAATGGTGACCTGTTCCTACACCGGGCACTTTTATATGGAAGTATCCGTCGGAGTTTTTGTCCATGCCGATGCGTTTGTCTTCATCAGGCAGATGGAGGATCATGCTGTTCTTTTCCGGCGCCCACACCCTGAAGGTGCAGCTGTCGTTATGTATGATGGTCGGTCGCATTTGGATTCGAAGAGATGGATTGCCATTCGTCCAGGCGGACGATCAGGCCTTCGTCGCCTCCCAGGTCGATCCTGTCGTTGACAATAGTTTGTTCCTGCTCAGGAAATGTATCTATAATGATCCTGCCTTTGAAGTGAATAGTGCCAGGGGAGAAATAGCAAGGGCGATGGGTGAGGTTCAGCACTATGAGAAAAGGGGAGCTTCCCTCTTTGTGGCGGATATAGGCCAGCATCTGGTGATCGGAAAACACTGGTTTGTAATCGCCTGTCATCAGGGATGGTTCCTGTTGCCGCAACCGGATCAGCTGCTGGTAGAGATTGAGCATGGAATATTTATCCTGCCGCTGGATCTGGACATTGTCACGCATCCAGGTCTTGTCCAGTCTCAGCCAGGGCGTGCCGGTGGTGAACCCGGAAAGTTCGCTGTTGTCCCATTGCATGGGCGTACGTTCCGGATCGCGGCTGAGGTTTTTATCAGGCATGTTCAGTCCTTGCGGGTCCTGTATCTCATCTTTTGGAATAGGAACATCGCGCATGCCAATCTCGTCGCCATAATAAAGCGTAGGTGTTCCCCGCAGGGTTAGCAGGAGAATGGCGGCGACCTTTGCCTGCTGGAGACCGATGCGGCTGGTGATCCTGGGCTGGTCATGATTGCCCATGACCCAGTTGGGCCAGGCATCCGCCGGCAGTACACCTTCGTATTCGTCGATGTTGGCCGCCAGTATTTTGGGGTCCCAGGGAAGGGAGATAAGCATAAAGTTGAATGGCAGATGAGCTTCTTCCCTGGCATTGGTGCCGTAATAAGTCACCAGCTTATTCACCGGCAGATATATCTCGGCTATCATCAGGCGCTGTTGGTATTGATCCAGCAATTTGCGCATCCGGGCGATGATGTCATGCATTTCCGGCTGGTCCGTAGAATATACCGGGAGCAGCTGGTTGTAGGTGGCCATGGTGGGCTCGTAATCAGGATTGTGCGGATTGTCCCGGAGCTGTTTGTCCTTTATCAGATGCCACATGGCGTCTACACGGAAGCCATCTACGCCTTTGTCCAACCAGAAACGCATGATGTCATGCATTGCATTTTCCACTTCGGGATTACGCCAGTTGAGATCGGGCTGTTTGACAAGGAAGGCGTGATAGTAGTATTGTTTTGTCTTTTCATCCCATTCCCAGGCGCTGCCTCCGAAGACGCTGAGCCAGTTATTGGGCGGGCTGCCATCGGGTTTTGGGTCCTTCCAGATATACCAGTCCCTTTTGGGATTGTTGAGGGAGGAGCGTGATTCCCGGAACCAGGGATGCTCATCCGAACTGTGATTGGGAACCAGGTCCAGTATCAGCTTCATATCGGCGTCGTGAATGCGTTTTAGCAGCTCGTCGAAGTCCGCCATGTCTCCAAAGGCGGGCCATACGCCTTTGTAATCCGAGATGTCGTATCCGAAGTCGGCCATGGGGGAAGGATAGATGGGAGAGATCCATATTGCCTTTATTCCCAACCCTTTCAGGTAATCCAGCCGCCGCATGATGCCTTTGAGGTCACCGATGCCGTCCCCATTGCTGTCCTGGAATGAGCGCGGATAGATCTGGTAAATAAGCCCGTCCTGCCACCAGAGATATTGTTGATTGTTAGCCATGTCGTAAGGGGATGCAAGTAGGATGCCATGGCATAGGTTTTTTAATGATGAGTACATGAAAGAGCGACCAACATGGTGGAAGGAAGCCGTGATCTACCAGGTATATCCCCGCAGCTTTAAAGACAGCAACGGAGATGGGGTGGGAGATTTGAAGGGTATTATCTCTAAACTGGATCATATTGCCTCGCTCGGAGTAGATGTCGTCTGGATCAACCCTGTGTATGCATCTCCGGACAGGGACAATGGATATGATATCAGTGACTACCGGGCTATTCAGCCGAAGATGGGTACGATGGAGGAACCGGATCAATTGATCCGAAAAGTGCATAAAAAGGGGCTGAAGATCATCATGGATATGGTGATCAATCATACCAGCGATGAACATATCTGGTTCAGGGAGGCGCGGAGCTCGAGAGACAATCCTTTTTATAGCTATTATCACTGGTGGCCGGAGGAAAAGGGGGAACCTCCGCACCGTTGTGGATTTTTTGACCCTGCGGGAAAGGGGTGGCATTATAATAGAGCTACCCGCAGCTGGTATCTGCATTATTTTTCAAAGCATCAGCCCGACCTCAACTGGGAGAACCCCGAGGTGCGGGAGCAGCTGTATGATATATTGAGGTATTGGCTGGATAAGGGAATAGACGGGTTCCGGCTGGATGCCATTACCTTTATTTCAAAGGATACCCGATGGCCGTATGTGACCGATACGATCCTGAAAGACGGGTACTATGGCGACTGGGGACATTATTACGCGAAGGGGCCGCGGCTTCATGAGTACCTGCGGGAGATGCATGAAAAAGTATGGCGCCACTACGATGTTCTGACCATTGCCGAGGCGCCAGGAATAAAAGCCGACGAAGCAAACTGCTTTGTGGACCCCGGACGGAACGAGCTGAATATGATGTGTCATTTCGACGGCATTATGTCTGGATATATGCAGGGGGAATTCAAGAAGATGCAGCCGGGCGGATATAACCTGAAAGAGCTGAAAAAGATCTATACTGATTGGGACAACGCTTTGGATGGCAGAGGATGGGGGACCATCTATCTGGGTAACCATGATCAGCCCCGTATGATCTCGCACTGGGGTTTTGATGGTGCCGAATACAGGGAACTGTCGGCCAAGATGCTCTTTACTTTTTTGCTGACCATGCGGGCCACCCCCTTTATTTACAACGGGGATGAGATAGGGATGGTCAATATACGATTCAAGGATATTGAAGACTACCAGGATATAGAGACCCGTCAGGTATATCAGCGTATAAAGGACAGCGGGGGAGATGTAAACGCATTTATGAAGGATCAGGAGTTATCGGGCAGGGACAATGGGCGGACGCCTTTTCAATGGAACGAGCGCGCCTATGCGGGTTTTACAAGGGGGAAACCCTGGCTAAAGGTTCATCCCAACTATATTCAGATCAATGCGGCGGCACAGGAGAATGATCCTTCTTCGCTGCTCAATTTTGTACGGGAGCTGATAGGGCTGCGGAAAAGTATACCTGTATTAGTTTATGGAGAATATGAGCTATTGCTGCCGGAGCATCCGGAAGTATTTGCCTATTGCAGAAATGGGAATGGGGACCGATGTATCATTCTATTGAATTTTACTTCGCGCGACGTGTCCTGTCCTGCCGACTGTCCCATACCTATCGGCGGGGAGATAATCGTGAATAATTATTCAGGGATAAGGGAGAGAGATGGTCACTGGCTGTTGCGGCCCTACCAGGCGCTAGTGTGCCGGGTATCGGCCGGCCGGGAGGTATGAAAAAAAATAAAAGCCCGGATCAACTTCGGGCCTTTATCTTGCTTTACCAGACCTTTTACCCTAAAAGTTATTTATTTATGTCTTTTGGGAATTACATTTTCGTCTTTTCTGCGCAGGGCCTCGTTGTACCAGCCACGTTCGTTAGCATAATTTGAGCCTGCATTTTTCTCGCTGCCCTGTTTGTAGGAGTGTTTGCCAAGGTCATTCGATCCCTGGCCAAAGTCTGAGCCTCCCTGGATAGTTGTCTCGTGGTGGTAGGTGGCTTTGCTTTTGGGATTGCCTTCCCGGATGTCATTTTGTTTATTCTTCATAGTCCGAAGTTTTAGTTTTTACTGCAAAAACTGTTCCCCGGAGAACCAACTTTCTCATGCTCTTCGATGCCGGGAACGATTGCGTAAATAAACCGCCAGGAGCACATTCCGGATTCGGAAGAATGTTGGTACGTTGGGAGACGATTGCCCAAAATCATAAACTCAACTGCCATTATGAAGCCATTATTCTTTGCAGCACTCGCACTTTTTTTTCACACTGCCCTTTTCGCACAGACTGCTCCCATCAAAGGGAAGGTCATAGATGACAGCACGGGTACGGGTATCCCGGATGTGACCGTGATGCTGTCGGGCGGCGGTGGGACATCGACCGGGGCTGACGGCTCCTTTATGCTGCCCTTCCCTGCGGATGGGCGGAAGCACACACTTACTATCTCCAGCGCCGGGTATAACAGCCAGACTGCCAATGCCAGCAATATGGCTCCGCT
>Ga0105237_10004830_pt1 | contig 15484 bp, 14 predicted proteins | sample KBSC24metaG_FD_81520 | JGI IMG/M metagenome (GOLD analysis project Ga0105237, IMG submission 81520) | Corn rhizosphere microbial communities from Kellogg Biological Station, Michigan, USA - KBS C2-4 metaG | ecosystem: Host-associated > Plants > Roots > Rhizosphere > Soil | place: Michigan, USA... | reverse complement strand
GAGATCACAGGTTCTTCGTTCCTGCCAATGACGTCTTTGGTAAATCCCTGAAAATCAGAAAGCGCGGGTGGATCGGCTTCTCCGAAGACGATGAGAAAAGATGGGCGGCGGAGCCGCGATTCTCTTCCCATCGCGTTGCGGAGAACGCGATCCACCCGCGCGTGTTCCGAGCGCGGGAATCTCCAACGTCATCCCGAACCAACAATCCCGCGAAGCGACTTGGGGGTCTCAGAATGACGGGGAAGGGGACACCCACCAGATGGCACAAGCGCACCGTGGCTGAAACAATCCTCCTTCGAATCTTTCCTCCGCTCCCCGCGCGTAGGGCATCCCTCCGAGAAGGTGGTTGAGGTGCCGGCCGTGGCCGGTGACTTCGGGCGAGCCGCGGCCCTCTCATTCTTCTCCGCGCCTCCGCGGTCATTTCCCCTGCCGAATGGCCCTGAGTCGTTTCGACAAGCCGTTTCGACGGGCTCAAGGTCCCGAGCCTGCCGAGGGACTCAAGACCCTGAGTCCGCCGAAGGGGTTGCGGCTCCGCCGCGCCGCGCCTCAGCGTCTCCCTTTCATCGCCGCATTCAGGCTACCCCGGCTTCTGCACCAGTTCTTCCGTCGGCACGATCACTTCCCCGACCTTCGTAAACTGATTTCCATTGCGCTTTTGCGCCGTGAGCTTGAGCCGCCGATTCTCGCACGTCGGACACTTCCGCAGTTCCATGGTGAGCATCCCTTTCGTCCGGAACCTCGTCTGATCCGGGATCGCCGCGAAATGGTTCACGGCCGGCTGCAGTTCCCCGGCATTGAGCATTTGCGCCGTGGACTGGAAAGCCTGGTCCAGTTCTCCCATCTCCTTCCAGCGCGTGGCGCGACTCCAGATCCGGTCGAAGTACCGCGAGCACCGGCCACAGTATGGGACCGCCGCCAGCATCCCGTAAACCCCGAAGCCGCCCAGGCAGAACCCGAGAACCTGAAGCGTCGCCACCCCCCAGCCCCACTTGCCCAATTCCGTCGGCTCATCCGAACTTCTGGAAGTGCTCTTGTAGGCCATGTGCTCCGTGACCGCCACGAGATACTCCGGGAAGCTCATCACACTCTCCAGCGGCCGCCCACCGGCCCGGGCATGGGTGTAATTGAGATGGTGAATCGAAAAAAATGTCCCGAGCGACACCAGCACAATATTCAAAAGCAACAGACGGGTCGGCCGATGGTGGAACACCCGTGAACCCGCCCAGTATCCAACCGCCGCCACGAACCCGCACAGAATCGCGCCCACCGGAATGATGAAATTGGCCATCCACGTGTAGACCGCAAAATCCCACTCCTTGGCCGCATAGAACGAACCGTAAGCCACCCCCGCGCTCGTCAGCATCCCGGCCCCCGTGACCAGCATATCTTCCATCAGCCCGCGCCGGGATGACTTTTTTGTTTTCGGCGCAGCGCCGTCACCCGGTCCGGGGGCGGGTGTGGTGGGTGGAGGCGGGACGGCGTTCGGCAGAGCGTCGGGGGAATCCATGGCAAGGAGATTGAATTGACGGCAACATTTACTCCGCCGGCCGCCCCGATGGCCAGCCTTTCGTAGTAACCTCCGAAGGAAGCCCGCAGGGTGCTCGCGCGGGCGAGCATTCAACCGAGTTCCGCGAGCGCCGCCCGGGGTATCCCCCCAACGACCGGTTACTTGAAAAGCTTCTGCGCGAAATGATAGAGTGCTTGCTTCCACTCCGGCGCGTCGTGCGCATGGTCGGTTACGTGCCAGACGTGAGGCACGCCGTTCGCCTCCAGGTAAGCGTGGACGTCCTGACTGATGTGGATAAGCCCGTCCCGGCTGCCGCAAGAAAGCCAGAGCAATTTCAGTTGCCTGGCAGTCGCGGGGTCGGGCAGCAGTTCCTCGGATTTGCGGGTGTTCGGCGCGGAGGAGAAGCCGCCCACCCATGCAAACCGCTCGGGATGACCGAGGCCGAAATTCAGAGACTGTCCGCCGCCCATCGAGAGTCCGGCGAGCGCGCGGTGTTCACGGTCGGTGTAGGTGCTGTAGCGTGACTCGATCGCCGGAATCACATCATCGAGTAAATCACGCTCGAAGACCGCGAAAGAGGGGCTGTGCTTGAAGATGTCGCCCACGGCGCGATCATCCTTCTGCGCGCGGCCATTAGGCATCACGATGATCATCGGAGCGGCCTTGCCATCGGCGATCAGGTTGTCGAGCAACACGTCTGGTTGTGTGAAGCGCTCCCACTCCGTTTCGTCGCCGCCGATCCCGTGCAGCAGGTAGAGCACGGGATACTTCCATTCGGAATTATATCCGGGCGGCGTGTACACATTCATCTTCCGCCGCGTGCCGATGGTCTTGGAATCGTATTCGATCATGGTCAGCTTCCCGTGGGCGATGCCGTCACGCCGCACATCCCAACCAACGGGCGGCTCGGGAAAGGCGGGTTTGTCGTCTGCGTGCAGGACAATCCTACTCCAGGACGCTCGCGGTGCCGTCGCTTGCCCCGCTCCGCCATCCGGTGGTGAAGTGGGCTCCTGAGCAATGGCAGTCACGGCCGCAGCGACCAGGGAGCAAAGATGTGAGATTCTCAGCATTAGGCGTTGCGATTTCGTTTTGGGTAAGCGTGTCCGAATCCGTTTGAGGCAGGCCCCGGCTCTTTCCAACGCTTCATTCTCGGTGAGCGGCATAAAAGTGGCCTAACTCGGAGGGCTGGGGGCGACGCTCATTTTCTCTCAAAATACCATGCGTGGGGGTGCTGAGAAGCGATTTTGAGCGCCGGGCTTGGGGGTGACGCGCAATTCGTGAGGTTGACCCGGTGAAGTATCCAGCGGTGCGATCCGGTTCGCCGTCCCGTTTCCGGCGGAAAACATGAACTGCCACCAGGAACGACTTATTCTTGACCCGTCCAGCGTCCGATCCGCACGGAAACCGGCATGAAACCCGCGCCACCAGATTCCGCCCCGGCTTCGAGAAAAGGAAAGCCCCGCACCAGCCTCAGCCACGAAGAACCAAGAACCAAGAACTTCCCCAATCCCAATTCCCGAAAAACACCCCTTCTCAACTATCACAATCCCCCCACGACAAAAGTGATCGCCGCCCCCGTTCTCGCCGAAAAGACTCTCCAAACGCCCCAGAGCGCCGGAGGCGCTGTGACACGAATGTCACTTGGACATCGCCGAATCCGCTCGCTAGCCTCCCGCACGATTTGCCCATGAAGACTCTCTCTCCCGCTCACTTTCTCAGCCGCGAATTGAGCTGGCTGGAGTTCAACCAGCGGGTGCTGGATGAGGCGCTCGATCCGACGAATCCGCTCCTGGAACGGGTCAAGTTCTTCACCATCACGAGCTCGAATCTCGATGAGTTCTTCGAGGTGCGGGTGGCCGGGCTCAAGCAGCAGATCGAGAGCGACGTGGTGGAGCGCAGCAATGACGGCAAGACGGCGAGCGAGACCTTGCGGGCCATCCGCAAGCGGCTGCGGGGAATGATCGAGCAGCAATACAAGTGCTGGCGCGAGGAACTGGTCCCGGCCCTGGCGAAGAATGGGATCGAGCTGATCGACTATGAGCACCTGGACGAATCGGACCGGAACTGGGTGGAGCAATATTACCGGGCCAACGTGCGGCCGGTGCTGACGCCGCTGGGGATCGATCCGTCGCACCCGTTTCCGCAGTTGCTCAACAAGTCGCTCAATATCGTGGTGCAGCTCGATATCGAACGCGAAGGCGAGACGGAGCGCCGGCTCGCGGTGGTGCAGGTGCCGCGCGTGCTGCCCCGTCTCGTCCGGTTGCCGCGCGAGGACGACAAACCCGACTTCATTTACCTCGGCAACCTGGTCGGCCACTACCTGGCCGATCTCTTCCCGGGGACGAAGATCCTCGGTTTCTGGCATTTCCGGGTGACGCGCAACAGCGAACTCTACATCGACGAGGAGGACATCGGGAATCTGCTCAAGGCCGTGGAGAACGAACTGCACAACCGGCGCAAGGGCGCGGCGGTGCGGCTCGAAGTGGAGGGTGGCTGCCCGGCGGAGATTTATCAGTACCTCCTCGAGACGCTCGATCTGACGGAGGAGGATCTCTACATCGTGGACGGTCCGCTGAACCCGGTGCGGCTCATGGCCATCTACGCGGGCGACCACTCGCCGGAGCTGCGCGACAAGCCTTTCGTCGCGCCGACGGCGCCGGCCTTTCGCGGGACGAACGATCTCTTCACCGTCATCCGCCAGCGCGATGTGCTGGTGCATCATCCCTACGAGAGCTTCGGCAGCGTGGTGGATTTCCTGGAACAAGCCGCGTCCGATCCCAACGTGCTGGCCATCAAGCAGACGCTCTATCGCACGGGGGGCGATCCGCGCATCGTCGGCGCGCTCATGGACGCGGTGAAAAATGGGAAGCAGGTCACGGCGGTCACGGAACTGAAGGCGCGTTTCGACGAGGCGAACAACATCCAGTGGGCGAGAAAGCTCGAGGAAGCGGGCGTGCACGTCGTCTACGGCATCGTGCACCACAAGGTGCACAGCAAGATCGCGCTCGTGGTGCGCCGCGACGAGGACGGGCTGCGCCGCTACGTGCACCTCGGCACCGGCAACTACAATCCCAGCACGGCGCGGCTCTACACCGATCTCTCGCTCTTCACCGCGCAGCCGGATTACGGCGAGGACGCGACCAATTTTTTCAATCTCCTGACGGGCATCAGCCATTTCCAGGGGGCGAAGAAGCTGATCATCTCGCCGTTCACCACGCACGAGACGATGATGGGGCTGATCAAGAAGGAGCGGGAGCACGCCGTAGCAAAGAAGCCCGCCCGGATCATCGCCAAGATGAACTCGCTGGTCGATCGCGAGATCATCGAAGCGCTGTATGCCGCCTCCCAGGCCGGGGTGAAGATCGACCTGATCATCCGCGGCATCTGCTGCCTGAAGCCGGGCGTCGAGGGGATCAGCGAGAACATCTCGGTCCGCAGCGTTGTCGGCCGTTTTCTGGAGCACTCCCGCATCTTTTATTTCGAGAACAGCGGCACGCCGAAGGTCTTCGTGGGCAGCGCCGACTGGATGCCGCGCAATTTCTTCCGGCGCATCGAGGTCGTCTTCCCCATCGAAGACCCCACGCTGCGGGACCGCATCGTGAACCAGATCCTGGCCGCCCAACTCGCCGACAACGTGAAGGCGAGCATCCTGGCCAGCGACGGCACCTATTCCCGTCCCGCGGTGAAGAAGGACGACGCCCGGAGTTGCCAGGCGGAGTTCATGGCCCTGGCCCTCGGAGAGTCGAAGGCGCGCCGGACGGGGCGGCCGGCGAAACGGGCATATTCGAAGGTCGTCGTCGCGAGGTCGCCCAAGTGAAGCAGTGCTCAGTTCTTAGTGCCCGGTGCTCAGTCAACCGTGGCGACGCGTTGGGGTGAAATCATCCGTTCCGTCGGACTCGTCGGACTTGTCGGATCTGTCAAACTTGAGCGCGATGCACAAAAAAAGAGCGGGAGACTTTCGTCTCCCGCTCTTTGCGTAATTTCAGTCTGGCCGGTGCTTATTTCGCGGCGTCCGCGGGCTTGCGGGGGCCGCCGGGGCGCAGTTCCTTGAATTTTTCCTTTTGCTCGGGCGTGAGGATCGCGGCGATTTCTTCCGTCTGGGTCTTAGCCAGCTCGCGCATCTTCGTCTTGTCGTCCTCGGTGAGATTCTCACGTCCTTTCGCCATCAGATCCTTGAACTGCGGGGCGTTCTTTTCGTAGATGGCCTTGATTTTGTCCTGCTGGTCCTGGGTGAGACCGAGCTTCTCGGTCAACATTTTCAGGCGCTCGGCCGGATCCATGCGTCCGGCACCGCCGCCACCGCCGGGGCGGCCCGCGGGCTTGCCGGCGTCTCCGGCTGCTTTGGGAGCATCGGTTCCGCCGGGCGGCTTGGGCGGCACGGCGTCTTCAGCGAGAGTGAGGGCCGGCAGGGCGCATGCGCCCGCCAGCACGAGGGAGAGGATGGTGAGTTTTTTCATCGTCGCGCAAGAACCCCCGGCGAATGGTGGAGTTGCGGGAGAACTCGAAAAATATTCTAAGAAATGCAAAAGGACACAGCCCGGGAGCCGTGTCCTTCGCAAAAACTGAAAATGTCGGGCTGGTTACTTCGCGGCCTTTTCCTCGATGTACTTCACCACATCTCCCACGGTCTGGAGCTTTTCCGCGTCTTCGTCAGGCACTTCCACGGAGAATTCTTCTTCAAAGGCCATCACGAGCTCCACGGTGTCCAGGGAGTCGGCGCCAAGATCCTCGATGAATGAAGCGCTCGGGGTCACTTGCTCAGGATTCACGCCGAGCTGCTCGACGATGATGTCCTTCACTTTTTCTTCGATCGATTTGTCTGCCATAAAAGGGGTGGTTGGAGCTGTGTGGTTTGGTTGGTTTCGGGGTGCATGCTTTAGAGTCGCTACCGGGGATTGGCAACAACTAATTCGGACTTTTTCCCCCGGCATTTCTGGATGAAAATCAACGCTGGCGTCCGCCCTCACACGCCATTAGTAACAAGACCTATGAGCGATTTGCCCCAGGAATTTGACCTGAAGTTTTTGCCGGACTGGCTGAAAGAAAGTCCGGCAACGAATCGCTATGCCGATTACCAGGGCGAAAGCGACGACCGCGGCCGGCGCGATCGTGACGACCGCGGGCCGCGTGGACCGCGCCCCGGAGGCCCGCGTCCCGGCGGGCCTGGCGGCCGGCGCGATGACCGTCGTGGCCCTGGGGCTGGACCACGCTCCGATCGTCCGGGTGGGAATCGCCCGGGAGGCCCCGGCGGGAATCGGCCGGGTGGAAATCGTCCAGGTGGACCACGCCCGGGCGGGCCTGGCGGCCGACGGGACGACCGGCGCGATGATCGCCGCCATGACGACCGGCCTCCCCGTGAAGCGCCGCGCCCGGCGCCCGCGGGCCTGAAAGTCGAGATCCTTCCCGAGCCGATCGCGGCCGCGGGCATCGCCAGGCAGATCAAGGCGAGCGGCCGCGCGTACGCCGTGTTCAGCACGAGCAAACTTTTCCTCGAGCGCCCCGAGCGCCATCGCGTGAAACTGACTTCCAGCGATGCCGCGGTGCCCCTGTTCCAGATTCAGGATGGCCCGGTGTCGTTCGACCGTGCGCTCGTGGAGCGCAACGCGTTCTTCACCGCCAAGCCCGATTTCTACACCGAGGAGACGGTGCAGGGAGAGCCCATCAAGGGCAATTTCTCCAACGTGGCGCGGGTGCGCGCGACGGGGGCGCTGCTTGGGCCGACCAATCATCACGGCTACCAGCCCGCGCTGCGCAAGCTCTACGAGGAGCGCTTCAGCCGGCGCATGTCGTTCCCGGAATTCCAGCAGACCGAGATCGAGATCGTGACCGACGAGCAGGCCGTGGCCGACTGGAAGGAACAGGCGCGGTCCACGACCACCTACACGACAACGAAGGAAGCAGAGCCCATCGTCTTCAAGACGCTCTTCGACACCGAGCAACATTTCCGGAAGCACTACCTGCCGGAGCTCGTGAAGAGCGGCCAGACGCTGGAGTGCAGCGGCCAGGCGGCCCGCGCGGGCGGAGACCGCCACGTCAGCGCCGCCGTGCGCGAAGCGTGGGAAGCCGAGAGCCGGTTCCCCCAGCAGATCGTCAATGGACTGCGGCCCTTCCTCATGGAGGCGGGCCTGCACTTCTTCAAGCACCGCAAGCGCATCCTCTTCGTTTCCGCGACCAAGCCGCAGCGGCATCCCGCCGGGCAGGTTTTCTCCGATGGCGTGACCGCGATCCTGCAAACGGTGGAAGCGTCGCCGCGCATCAAGCGGCCCGATTTGGCGCTAAAGATTCTCGGCGAAGCGCACGACACGCCGGAGTTCACGGCCCGCAAAGCGCAGCTTGCGGCCGATCTGCATTATCTCATTCACGAAGGACAGGTCATCGAATTCTCCGACGGCGCCCTGGAATTGCCGCTCGCCCCGCTGGACAAGAGCGCGCAACCGCCCCAGCACCAGCAACAGCGTGGCGGAAAAGGAAAGCCGGGCGGCGGGCAGAGGCCTGCGGCGGCACAAGCCGGGGCGCCGGCGACCGAGGCGGAATCGGAAGTGGAAGTCATGGAAGAGGCGGCTGAGACGGAATCAGGCGACCCGGCCGACGCTGTGACGGCCGAAGCTGTGACGGCTGAAGCGGCGGCGGTGGAAGCCGGGCCCACTGAATCGGAAACGCAGACCGCACCCGAGGCGGTGAGCCACGAAGCCGTGCCGACGGAAGTCGTGGCGGCGCCGGTGGAATCGGAACCAGCCGCCGAAACTGCGGCGACACCCGTGGAATCGGAGGCGGGGACGGTGGCAGAAGCTGAAACGTCGATTGAGGCTGAGCCGACCCCGATGCACGAGCCAGAGCCAGAGCCGCCCGCTAAGGTCGCGTCAGCAACACCCGTCGAGGCGCATCCAACGGCGCCAGCTCACAGCGACGAAAGTCACGCAAGTTAAGGGCGCGCGCGTTCTTTCCGTCTTCGAACGGAGCTTCTCTCGTAGCACGAGCGGCCTCTTTTCACACCTCTCCCCGGTGTCAAGCCGCTCTGGACACTCACCCCGCGGATCTCCGGCCATCGCTCCAGCACGCAGGAACCACTGAGCAGGGTGTAGTGCGCCGGTGCTCTGGTGCTTTCGGAAGGGGGCGAAGGCGGGCTGTTGGAGGCGATAAGGCGCGCGTATCGTTTTCGTTCCAGCCTTCCGCCGCCTTCGCCCCCTTCCGAAAGCGCCAGAGCACCGGCGCACTACAAGCACGCAAGCGCCCAGCTTCACGTACTCTGCGAGTCGCCCCCTCGCCCCCTCGCCCCCTCGCCCCCTCGCCTACTTCGCCGAGATTGAATGCAGCTTCTTCAGTTGGTCGAAGTTCGGGAAGAATCCTTCCACGGTGTAATCCTGCCCGGCGACCATGTCCCGGGTCGAGACGTCCACCGAATACTCCAGGCGCTCGTTGGGATTGATGGTCACCAGCGTCGGCTCGTTCGTAAACGCCTGGTCTTGCGACCACGTTTCAATGGTCTTCCCGTCCTTGGTCTTCAAAAGCACCTCCACGCGCTGCGAGGTGGGAAAATCGAGCTGCACCAGTTTCTTGGAACGATTGGTCAGCGTCAGGGTCACTTTCATCACTTTGTTTTCGGAGACTTTCACCGGCTCGGGGGCGACGACCATGCCCAATTCCACGTTGTGAAAGGTGACGACCGGCTCTTTCGCCGCGCCTTTTCCCTTGGTCGATTCCAGCGGATGCATCAGCCGGTGGATGAAACTGGGCTTGGGCGTGGGGGTGGCGGTTGCCGTGGCCGCAGGCGGAGGGGTCGGGGTGGCATTGGCGGCCAGCGTGGCGGCGGGAGTCGCGGCTTCCTCGGCTCCTCGCAGCCCCAGGGGCAGGGCAAAGGCAGCGAGGCAAAATAGGGAGCGGAATTTCATCGCGCACATTTAGCGGGACGCGGCATGGTTGGCAAATGGCTTCCCTCACCTTCCCCGAAACGCTTTTCCGCAGAATCGCCCTCCGCGGGCTCCTGGCCCTCTTCGCCTGCGCTTCGCTGGGCATGGCGAAAAAGACCGAGGTCACCGTCCGCTTTTTTGAGGAGGCCAATGCGATGGACACCGACAAATTCGCGAGGGTGATCACCTTCAAGCATCCGCCCCGCAAGGGTTACATTTCCAGCGTCCCGGCGGTCCATGAGGGGATGATCAAGGCGGTCTATCCGTTCCAGGCGCCCGACAATACGTGGGGGTGCACCTTTTTCCTCAATGCGAATGGACAGATGTCCCTGGACGTGGTGAGCACCTCCCACAAGGGCGGCACTTTGGTGGCGTTTCTCAGCACGAAGACTGGCACGCACCAGGCCGCCGAGATGCTCATCGACCAGCGGATCACCGACGGGATCATTTCCATTCCCAGCGGGCTCACGGAGCTGGAAATCGAAGCGATCAAGCAAAACTGGCCCGTCGTCGGGGTGAAGAAGAAGAAATAGCCTCGCGCTTTCGTATCGCCCTTGTCCGAATACCTGCCACTCCTCGCCGCGGTTGCGCCGGTCTTCATCCAAATCGGGCTGGGCTGGCTCATCCGCCGGATTGGGTGGCTCACGGAGGAAGCCGATGCGAGCCTGCTGCGGGTCATCGTCAATCTCGTCTATCCCTGCCTGATCGTCGATACGATCCTGGGCAACCCGGCGCTGGAGAAAGCGGGCAATGTCCTCCTGGCACCGGTCGCGGGCTTCGTCACGGTGGTCACCGGCTACGCCATCAGCTATGCGGTGGGGCCGCTCGTCGGCACCCGCGAGCCGCGGCAACGGCGCACTTTTGCCTTCACCACGGGCATTTACAACTACGGCTACCTGGCCCTGCCGATCGCGGCACGATTCGGGACCGAGACCAGCGGCGTGCTCTTCATTCATAATCTCGGCGTCGAGGTGGCGCTCTGGACCGTGGGGATCATGGTCATATCCGGCGCGGGCCGCGGGGGCGGCTGGCGGCAGATTTTCAGCGGCCCGGTGATCGCCATCGTGTGTGCGGCGGCGCTGCACTTTGCCGGAGGGAAGACGTGGATGCCCAGCGTGGCTCTCAAGGCCGTGTCCAGTCTCGGGGCCACGGCACTGCCGCTCGGCCTCATCCTCACCGGCGCCACCTTTGCCGATCACATGCGCGATCTTTCCGCCCGCAGCAATCCCCTCGCCACGGTGGGCGCCTGTCTGCTGCGGCTCGGGGTGCTGCCGCTGATGATGATCGCGCTGGCGCGGTGGCTCCCCTGCCCGGTGGAACTGCGCCGTGTCATTGTGATCCAGGCCTCCATGCCATGCGCCGTTGTTCCCGTCATTCTCTCGAAGTTTTACGGTGGCGACCCGGCCACGGCCCTAAGGATCATCCTTTTCACCTCCGCACTGGGAATGCTAACCATTCCCTTCTGGCTCCAGCTCGGCCTGCGCTGGGCGGGGGTCAACTGAGATTTCACGTTGTTTTCGCGCGTTCGCGCTTGAAGCGAGCGGGAAGGGCGGAGAATGTTCTGCGCGACCGCCTTCAGGCGGCACTGGCCGCGACCGGCGGCGACCGATTTTAAATCACTTAATCCAACACATTTATGGCAGTTATCTCACGAGGTCTCGAAGGAATCATCGCCGCGGAAACTCGCATCGGAGATGTGCGCGGCGATGTGGGACAGCTCATTTATTGCGGGTATGATATCAACGAGCTCGCGGGCAAGGTCAGCTACGAGGAGATCGTGCATCTCCTTTGGCACAATCGCCTGCCCACCCAGCGCGAACTCGATTCGCTGACGACCGCCCTTCGCGCCGAGCGGGAACTCCCGCAGGGCGTCATCGAGTGGGTCACCAAGGCCCCGAAGGACGCCGCGCCGATCGATATCATGCGCACGGCCGTGAGCATGCTCGGGTGTTATCCCACGGTGCGGCACGATCTGGACATGCCGGAGGCCAACGCCATCGCGATCAAGCTCGTGGCGCAGATCGGCATCATCGCCGCCTATTTTCACCGCAGCCGGAGCGGGCTGGACCTGCCGCCGATCCGCCCCGACTTGTCCGAGGCCGGACATTTCCTCTGGCTCATGACGGGCAAAGAGCCGACCGCCGAAGCAACTCAGACGCTCGATGTCGCCTATGTCCTGCATGCCGAGCACGGTTTCAACGCCTCGACCTTCACCGGCCGCGTGGTCGCCTCGACCTTGAGCGATATGTATTCCGCGGTCAGCGCCGCGATCGGCGCGCTCAAGGGGCCGCTGCACGGCGGCGCCAATGAGGGCGTGATCCACATGCTGCAGGAAATCGGTTCGCTCGATAAAGTGGACGCGTGGATCGAGGAAGCGCTCGCGCAGAAGAAAAAGATCATGGGCATCGGCCACCGCGTCTACAAGGTGCTGGACCCGCGAGCGCCACATCTCAAGGCCATGGCCATCAAGCTCAGCGAACAGCTCGGGGAAGCGAAATGGATCCAGATGAGCGAGCGCATCGCGTCGATCATGAAGGAACGCAAGGGGCTGAATGCGAACGTCGATTTCTATTCCGCCACGGTCTATTACTCGCTCGGCATCCCGACGGACCTCTTCACCCCGATCTTCGCCATTTCGCGCATGAGCGGCTGGACGGCGCACATCCTCGAGCAATACGCGGACAACCGCCTATTCCGCCCGCTGAGCGAATACAATGGAGCGGCGGTGGGGAAGAAAGTGGTGCCGATCGCGGAGCGATAAGTTCGCGAAGCCAGTCGCTGGGCGACGAAACTTATTGTTTGGCCGGTCCGAGCATCTTCAGGATATGCCGGGCAAGGTGTTCCTTGATCTCGCGGTGCCGCGGCACAGGCTGAGACACCTTGGTTTCCAGGTTCTGATACCAATCGTGCCTGCCGCCGTGGCGGATGAAAACGCAGCCCAGTTCCTCGATCTTGCTGATGAGATCCCGATGCTTCACGCCACTTCCATCTCGGCGTGACGGCGCACACACGGAATCTCACCCGAGGTAAGGTCGCGAAACAGATCGAGTAAATGAGCTTTCAGATCCTCCAGCGATTCACCTTGCGTCAGGTAATCTGGGAACTCATCGAGATGCCCCAACCACGCATCGCCATCCTGCCAATAGGTGAAAGCAAGGGTCTTCATCAGACTGATCTTATCCCGAGCCTTCAGAAATGACAAGTCGACGGGCAGCAGGAGAGTACGCAACAGCCCACGCCGGACGTGGTAACCAAGACGCAGGATGCGCCGCGCCATCACGCTTGCGATCGACCAGGCTGGAGGATCGCAAGCATGTTGGCCTGCCGCTCATTCAGAACCTCAAGCCGTCAAAGCGTGGTGCAAAATCGCGCGGAACAGGATAGGCTCCGCCCAATGAGTTTGCCCCCACCCTCGCGCGATGCGGTTGTGCTGGCGCCGCGCGACATGCTCCCCACCCGGTGGCAGGCCCTCGCGTTTCAGGCCAAGGCCGTGGTGTTTCGCCTGCGCCGGGTGCTCCACGATGCCACGCAGGGAAGACCGCCGCGGCTGGTGCGTGGACACGCGGGTTCGCAGCGACCAGTCCTCGCGACCGCGCGAGGACCGCTCTTCGCGACGGGCAGTGGGGCGGAGTTTGCGTTGCAAGCGGGCAAGGTGCAAAACCTGCGGCTGGCAGCCCGAGCCCTGGATCGGCTGGAGGTTCCGCCGGGGGTGACTTTCAGCTTTTGGGCGAATGTCGGACGGACCACTCGAGGGCGCGGTTTCGTCGAAGGCCGGGAGTTGCGCGAGGGGTGCGTGATCCCGAGCGTCGGCGGCGGGCTGTGCCAGCTTTCCAATGCGCTCTATGACTGCGCGCTCCACGCCGGGTTGGAAATCGTGGAGCGGCATGCGCACTCGCGCCGGCTGCCGGGCTCGAGCGCCGAGGCCGGGCGCGATGCCACGGTCTTCTGGAACTATGTCGATCTGCGCCTGCGCGCGGATTTTCCCTGGCGCATCCACGCCACGCTCACGCACGACGAGTTGATCGTGCAAATCCTCGGCCGGCCCAGGTCCTCCACCCGTTCGGGAGTCCGCACGGCCACGGCGCCGGGAGACGGGCTGCAACCCGCCGCGGAGAGTTGCGAGACGTGCGGGATGATCTCGTGTTTCCGCCATCCTTCGGCCGCCGGGCTGCCGCAGAGCGCGATCACCGCGTGGGTGGTGGATGCCTGGCAACCGGAGCATGCGGATTACGTGAAAGCGCATGGCGCGCCGGGAGATCACCTGCTTCTGCCGCTGCATAGCGAGCGCTGGCGAGTGGGACCGTACCGCTGGCCGGGCGCGGGTTTTGCCCGGGTGCACGAAGCGCCATGGCAGGTGCTCCGCCGATCGTGGGTCTCGCGCCGCCTCGCGTCGCAAGGCGCCGCCCGACAGCGGGCGCTGCTGCGCATGGATGAACAATTGGCCACCGCTTTCGAGAAACGTTTGCCGGCGCTCGCCACGCATTTGGTCGTCAGCCAGAATCTGCTGCCCTGGCTGTGGCAAAGCGGCGCGCTGGGCGGCCGCACCTTCGACGTGCTGATGACGCGTCTGCCGATGCAGGAATTGGAACGGGTGCTGGATGAGGCCGCGGCGGCCCATCCTCAAAGCCCCACCCTGGCGGATTTCCGCGCGTCTTCCGCAGTGTCGAGAGCGGAAACGGACGCACTGGCCGCAGCCAGGCATTGGATCACGCCGCATACCGGCATGGCGGCGCTGGGCGGCGAGCGTGCGGTCGTCGTTCCATGGCGCATTCCAGATCGGCGCGAGGCGCGTCGCGGAACGAAACTGGTCTTCCCCGCGAGCACGCTGGGACGCAAAGGCGCCTGGGAATTGCGCGAGGCGCTGCGCGAATTGCGCCTCTCGCTCACACTCGGCGGACCGGTGCTGGAAGGGGCGGGATTTTGGGAAGGAGTCGAGACGGCGCCCGCGGGCGCGGACTGGCTGGAGGGGGCCGCGGCGGTCGTGCTGCCCGCGTGGGTGGAGCATCAGCCCCGCCGGTTGTTGCAAGCGGTGGCGGCCGGCGTGCCGGTGATCGCCTCAGCCGCGTGCGGCCTGGCTGGAGTGCCTGGGGTGACGACGGTGCCGACGGGAGATATCGTCGCACTGCGCGCGGCATTGGCTGGGATATGCGCGTCGCCAGATTCCGTGGCGCCTCAAGCGACAGCGCCGTCCCCGCCCTCTTTGTCATCCTGAGCGGAGCGGGGAAGCATGGGCGGAGTCGAAGGACCTCAAATATCCTGCGGGTTCGCGTGCGGAGCCGCAGCAGCGAGCGTTATCCACCGACGCTCCGCTCAAGAACCCGCGGAAGATGGAGGTCCTTCGACTCCGCCCATGCTTCCCCGCTCCGCTCAGGATGACAAAGTTTGATGCGGCGCTCGCGCTACGTGCGGCACCGCATCCGCAATCAACTCCAATGGCCTGACGTTGTGGTTGCTGCGCCGGCAGACTGAGTCTCCAGACTCAACGCTTGACGCCTCGCACCGGCTCCACCCCATGCTGGCCGCATGACTCTTCCCATCGGATTCGCCGTTGTCGGCACCGGCATGATCGCCGAAGTGCACGCCCAAGCCATTCAGGGCACGCCCGAGGCGCGGCTCGTGGCCGGATGGTCGCGGTCGGCGGATAAGCGGGCGGAATTTGCTTCGCGCTTCGGCTGCCGGACGGCGGAATCCCTCGAGGCCCTGGTGGCCGACCCCGAGATCCAGGCCGTGACCATCGCCACGCCGAGCGGCGCCCATGCCGATGTGGCCGTGCCGTTCCTGGAAGCGGGCAAGGCGGTACTGTGCGAGAAGCCGCTGGAAGTTTCGCTCGCGGCGGTGGATCGCATCCTCGATGCCGCGAAACGCGGGGGTGGCACGCTCGCGGGGGTGTTCCAGATGCGGCTCGGACGCGGCGCGCGGTTGCTCAAGCAGGCCGTGGAATCCGGGCGCTTCGGGCGGCTGACCTTGTGCAGCGCTTACATCAAGTGGTGGCGCTCCCAGGAGTACTACAGCTCGTCTCCGTGGAAAGGGACGCTGCACCTCGACGGCGGCGGGGCGCTGATCAACCAGG
>Ga0105237_10004829_pt1 | contig 15484 bp, 11 predicted proteins | sample KBSC24metaG_FD_81520 | JGI IMG/M metagenome (GOLD analysis project Ga0105237, IMG submission 81520) | Corn rhizosphere microbial communities from Kellogg Biological Station, Michigan, USA - KBS C2-4 metaG | ecosystem: Host-associated > Plants > Roots > Rhizosphere > Soil | place: Michigan, USA... | reverse complement strand
GTTCCGAAACGGGCCCGCGTTTGACAGCACCTGTCTCTAATGGTTGTGTGAGACGGAACGCGAGCTTCTGCATTTACAGAACCACGCGGTTAGTCCGAAATTCACGACAATGGCAAGGCTGAAATTTGGGGAAGAAATAAAGCGGGGATTACTGAGCGCCGCGGCTTAGTAACATCGTTTTAACCGTGTGGAAGATGATATACAAGTCCAGACTAAACGACATGTTCTTGATATAAAACAGATCGTATTCCAGCTTTTCGATCGTATCTTCCAGGTTTTCGCTGTACTTATAGTTAATTTGCGCCCAGCCGGTAATTCCAGGTCGAACGCAATGACGCTGACGGTAATACGGAATGCGGCTGGACAGCGTCTTGACAAACTCGGGACGCTCGGGGCGAGGTCCCACAATCGACATATCTCCCCGCAGCACATTGAACATTTGCGGCAGTTCATCAAGTCGGAGTTTACGAGTAATGCGTCCTACGGCTGTGATGCGGGGATCGTCTTTGGAAGCCCATACCGCTCCGGTCTTAGCTTCCGCATCGGCGCGCATGGAACGAAATTTGAAGACGGTGAAGGAAGTTCCATCCAGTCCGACCCGAACCTGGCGATATAAGATCGGTCCCGGCGACGTAATCTTGACCGCCAAGGCTACCAGCAGCATTACCGGCGACGCGACAATCGTACCGATGCCGGCCACTACGAAGTTCGACAGATTTTGGAGTAGCAGCGTCTGGCGGCGCGGCCCCAGTTCTCCGGAATAGATCAACTGCGAAGGCCGCAGTTCCTGCACGCAAACCCGCCCGCAGACCCGCTCGTAGGCGCTGGCCGCTTCTTCAATAATGTTGCCGGCAAACCGCAGTTCCAGCAGTTCATTCACCGGCATACAGTTGCGGCGCTCATACATGCCAACCACGATATGGCTGGGACGCGTGGCGGTCACAATATCACGCAGAGACGATACGGGACCCAGAACTTTGCCGCCCGGGTGCGACGATTCCTGTTCGGGAAAATCACCTACATACCCCACTACCGCAATTCCCTTCTCCGGATGGGTGGCAATGTGCTCGGCGATCGAAACCAGTACCGGACTGTTCCCGACCATCAGCAGTCTTTCCCTGCCCACGATCTGGACGACATAGTGGGTGAATATATGCCTCCAGACAAAGATCGATGACATCGCCAGAAAGCTGCCTGTCGCCATGACCCGGAGCGGAATGCGGAGATCGCGATCCACATAACTCACCATGCCTTGCATTAGGAAGGCGATTCCCATCACCAGGCAAAGCTGCTGCAGCAGGATCACACTCGATTTAAGATTGATATCCGTATAAAGATCGTGAAGATACAGACCAATTAGAATGCTGAATACAACTAAGCCTATACTTTTGATCCCGCCATCATAGAGAAGATAATCGCTGGGATCCGATTGCAGGATCAAATAGCAGGCAAGAACAAACGATCCGGTAACCAGCAGAATCTCGGAGATCAGCAGGGCAAGGGTACCAGCGGGTATGAAGACTCGAAATAGACGAATCATCCAGAAGGGGACCGGACTGAGCCAATGTCCAGCTTCACATTATAACCGCATTCCCCCCGATTGCCGCTTTATCGAAGCGCGGTTAACTCTTGAGATTGGTGGGAAATACGCGGAAAATCGCTGCCTGTCGTGACAAGCCTTCATCTGTACTGTTAACGTTGGGTAACGCCACATAGCAATCTGCGGGAATAGGTGGAACTGCTTGGCTTGACAGGCTCAGGAGGGTAGCGTCACACTTTGATTTGCCCTGCGAGGGTTTAGCCGCGGCAAAGGAGACATGATTTGAAATTGGTACGCCTGCTCGTGCTGTTCGGAATCGCACTGCCGGCCCTCGCGCAGTACGCCGGACCGGCGATTCTTTCGCGAGGGGAGGCGCCCACAGCTATTTCAGCTCCGGAAGTCAAATTCCGCCCGTTCGTCGAGTTTACCGCGGGGTATGAGACCAATCTGACGGGCGTTGCCGTCACAGATGCACAGGGCACTCTTCCCGATCTGAATTCCTCTACCTTGTCTCTGATTTGGGGGATTAGCGGCGCTCATAGCTGGAGACATACCAAGATCGCGTTGGACTACCGCGGCGGTCTGGATGATTACCGGCAACAAAGCAGGTTCGACAGCATTTCGCAAGCCCTCCTCTTTGCGCTGACACAGCAGGTTTCCCGGCACACCAGCCTTTCCATCCACGAATCTGCAGGTGTTTTCACGCGAGCTTTTGGACAGGGCAGTCTCTCGCAAACGATCCCATACGATCCCGCCCAAAGCTTCATTCCCACTACCGATTTTTTCGATAACCGGACCACGTTTTCCGACACCCAGGTGAATTTCAATATTCAAAAGACTTCCCGGCTTTCCTTCAGTCTGGCTGGTGATTACATCGTAACCCGCTATCGTGCAGCCGGTTTGGCTGGTACGAATGGCCTCACAGCGTCGGGAAACACCCAATACAGGCTGTCCCGGCGGTCCACCATCGGGGCTGATTACACTTTTGGACGTTTCGTTTCGCAACACCAGTTCGGCGATGCTGTATTTCATGCCGTTTCCGGAACATTCGCCCGGGCGCTCAGCGCCAAAACTGAATTTTCAGGTTCTGTTGGCGCCGCTCACCTGGAACAGACCTCGCTGGTCAGCGTTCCCATCGATCCGGCCATTGCCGCACTTTTAGGGATCAGTGCCGCCACCGAAATCAACCATTTTGTGACTTGGGTAACGTCCGGGGGCCTCCGACTTTCTAGAGGTTTCCGCCAAGGTGTCGCTTATGTAGGGATATCGCGCGGAATCAATCCCGGAAATGGCCTTTTTACTACCTCCATTTCCACCGACGCGACGGCCGGCTACACATACACCGGATTGCGGCGATGGAGTTTCGGCGCCAGAGCCCTCTACAGCCGCGCCAAATCGGTAGGCAATATACAGGGTGATTACAAAACGTTGGCGGCTGGCTTTTCGGCGTCCCGCAGCCTCGGACATTACGCCCATCTCGTTTTCGGCTATGACCTCCGACAGTACGATAGCGGGAGCTTCAACAATTACAATCGTGTCATCCAGGCCGCGCATTTTGGGATCGGCTTCGCCCCCGGCGATGTGCCGTTGCGGATCTGGTAGGGGTCGCCATACCCACAGCGGGTAAGTGCCCACCAAACCTCAAATCCCAATCGCCCTTTTGCCTGAAAGGCTGTGGGTCTTCCGACTCATAACTTGGGATAGCGCCTGCTAGCAACCAAAGAGAAGCTGTTTCGCATCTCGGCAGCTTTTTATAATCCCTTGTGAATGTGTAAATTAGGTGCATTTCCATATTTGGAACGCACCTGAACAGCTGAGCCAGGGGTAGTGAAACAAACCGCCTATGCGAGTCGCGGATTTTATAGCCAAAACAGTGAAGCAGACGGGGACCGATTCGGCCTTCCTGCTTTCAGGCGGCATGATGATGCACCTGATGGACGCCTTCGGACGCCTGGAGAATTTCCGCTACTACTGCAACCATCACGAGCAGGCATCCGCAATGGCTGCGGACGCGTATGCGCGGCAAACGGGCAAGCTCGGCGTCTGCCTGGCCACCAGCGGGCCAGGTGCCACTAACCTGCTAACGGGTCTGGTGGGCGCTTATCAGGATTCCATCCCGATCCTCTTCCTGACGGGCCAATCCAAGCGCGCTGAAACGATCCGTGCCAGCGGCATTGTGGGGTTACGGCAATGTGGCTTTTTAGAAGCCGATATCGTGCCGATCGTGGAATCCGTGACGAAGTATGCCGCCGTCATAGAGAGTCCCGAACGCGCCCGGTACCACCTGGAGAGAGCGCTCTACCTGGCGCAGTCCGGCCGCCCCGGCCCGGTGCTGCTCGATGTACCGCTCGACGTGCAGGGTGCCTTGTTTCCCGAAAACTCGGAGCATTTCATTCCGGAGCCGGCAATGATTCCGGTGGCGCAAGAGGAGGAGATCGACGACCTTCTCCAGCGCATTGCAGAAGCGCAGCGTCCCTTAATTCTCGCCGGCCACGGGATCCGGTGTGGGGGCCAAATCGCCGCCTTCCGGCAGTTCGTTGAGCGGATGCAGGTGCCCGTCATCACTACTCCGATGGCGAAAGACCTGCTGCCTTCCCGCCACCCGCTTTTTATTGGACATCCCGGCCCGCAGGCAGTACGTGGTGCGAACTTTGCGCTGCAAACCGCCGACCTGCTGCTGATCATGGGGTGTAGTCTTCACGTCCAAACCACGGGCTACGAAGCAGATCTCTTCGCCCCCAAAGCGGAAAAGATCCAAATCGATCTCGATCCTTCCCTGTTGCAGAAGCAGAAAATCGGCGTGCAGACACAGTATGCGTGGGATGTCCGGCAATACGTTCCGCTGTTGGGGGAACGCGCCAACCGGTTTCGCGATGGCGTGCCCGCACCGTGGATGGAAGCTTGCCGTCGCTGGAAAGAGCGCTACACCAGCCGTAACGAGCCCCACGTGTTGGGAGAACCTTCCGCGCCTATCAATCTCTACGAATTCGTCGAGTTGTTGAATCAGTCGCTTTCCGGCAATGAAACCATCCTTACGGACGCGGGCCAACCCTACTACGTTCTGGGTCAGGCGCTTGAGATCAAGGGATCACAGCGCTATCTCATTCCGGGATCGCTGGCCGAGATGGGCTGGGCTCTCCCCGCGGCGATGGGAGTATCAGCGGCAGACCGCAGCCGTCCCGTGATCGCCATTGTGGGCGACGGGTCGCTGCAGACGAACATTCAGGAATTACAGAGCCTGGTCCACCATGGCTTCAACGTCAAGCTGTTCGTGATCAACAATGGAGGCTATGCTTCCATCCGCACTACGCAAGCGAAATTTTTCAACGGGTTTTATGTAGCCTGTACGGAAGAATCCGGCGTGACTTTGCCCGACACGGCGAAGATCACCGCCGCTTACGGGCTTCCCTATGTCCATTGCCCGGATCGTTCCGCAGCGGTTCAGGCAATCGAAAAAACCCTCTCCCACCCCGGCCCGGTATTGTGTGAGGTGATGGCGCAGCGCGACCAGCGTGTCTTGCCCGGAACTCCGTCACAGCTGCTGGCGGACGGTCGCATGCGCTCCCAGGCGCTGCATGAGATGGCACCGGTGGTCAGCATCACCCTCGACGATCTCCTCAGCGAAACACAAGCGGAGACGGTTCCGCAAAACCGTCAGTCATGAAGACGATCAGCGTGGTGACACCGTGCTACAACGAGGCCGCCAATGTAGCTGAAGTCTACCAGCGTGTGCGAAACACGATCGCCTCGCTCGGCTCCAGCTATTGTTACGAACATATCTTCATCGACAACTCTTCCACGGACAGCACGGTGCTGATTCTCAAGAGGCTGGCGCTCACCGATCCGAACGTCAAGATCATTATCAATGCCCGAAATTTCGGGCATATCCGTTCGCCCTTTCACGCCATAACCCAGGCCCGCGGCGACGCGGTCATCAGCATCGTGTCCGATCTACAGGATCCGCCGGAAATGATTGCCGACATGGTGCGCGAATGGGAGAACGGTGCTTCCATGGTGCTCGGCATCAAACGCACCAGCCAGGAGAACCCTCTGATGTTCTGGGTCCGGAAGCGATATTACCGCCTCGTCAATCAACTCTCTTCCGTCGAGACGTTTGAGAATTTCACCGGGTTCGGCTTGTATGACCGGCGCGTCGTGGACCTGCTGAAATCGTTCGCCGACCCTTACCCCTACTTTCGCGGAATGATCGCGGAGATCGGGCTGCCGCACAAGAAACTCTATTACGACCAACCCACCCGCAAACGCGGCATCACCAAGAACAATTTCTATTCGCTCTACGACCTTGGCATGCTGGGCATCATCAACCACTCCAAGGTGCCGTTGCGGTTGACGGCCTTTGCCGGGTTTGTCGGTGCATTTCTTTCGTTTCTGTCGGGCTTTGGATATTTCTTGTACAAACTGCTTTATTGGAATCGTTTCTCAGTGGGAGTTGCCCCGCTGGTGATCGGCATCTTTTTCCTGGGATCGATTCAACTGGTCTTCATGGGAATCCTGGGCGAGTACGTGGGAGCGATTCATACACAAGTCCAGCAGCGTCCTTACGCGGTGGAACTCGAGCGCGTGAATTTCGAATATGCGCCTGGACTGGCGGAGGACGCCCACAGAGGGCAAGACACCAACAGTGGGTCGGATACCAAAAGGCTGGCCGGTTAGAGCTCCTCTCTTCGATAGCTCAGCGGTGATTGCCAGGCTGGCGCGAGCGAGGCGCAAGTTAGAAAGCACCGCTTGCTTCAGATGTTACAGAACCGCGACCGCGAGGGAGCGGATTTCGCCACGGACTGCTCGGGGACCAGGCCTGCCTGGCGACTGCGCTCGAGCCGATCGTGACCACCGTAACAGCCGGCCGAAACTAGTCCGAATTGATCACCCGAAAATTCAATACATTCGTTAGATTTCAGCTAGTCCCGCTGGTACCTCGCGACTAACCAAAGCTATTTCAGATATAAGGGTCTTTATAACTTAATATGGGTAGGCAATGTACCTGCGCACTACTCTTCTGGCGCTGGTAGCTTCGGCGATTTCCCTGCCCGGCGCCACGCTCCTGATGCCTGATTTTGCCGGCATTCCGGCAGGTTGGCAGGTGGACCGCTACGATCCCCACTCTTTCGCGAATATCGGCGTCTTCCAGGGGCGCGACAACGTGCTCGGAATCGAGATTACCAGCGCGGAAGGCTACCTCTTCCGGCCAGCCGCTTTTCAATCGACGTTCTACAACACGCAGGGACGAGGCGCCTCCATTAGCGGCGGCGCCGATTCGCTAATCTCGGCCGACCTCTACATCCCGTTCAACTGGAGCAATTCCCTCATCGGTACCGTCCGCACAGATATGTGGGGCGTCCTGTCGGGCGGCGGAAGTGTCACCGACTTTCCGCTAATCGGCTTTACCAACTATGGCGGCACGCCGCGGTATCGCATCTGGGATGGGAATGTAGCAGGCGGCTGGGTCGATCTGCCCATACCGGTCACCTACGATGCATGGACGAGTTTTGCCCTCGAGTTCACCGGCTCGGCATATCTCTACCGCATCAATGGCGCCACGGTCTACACCGACAACACGATCAATGGCAGCACCGCCTTCAGCGGGGTGAATATGGAGGCGTACAACTTCTACGACCCCGCCCTCGCAGGGGCCACTCCAGTGGACTACACAGCCTACTGGGACAACACTGTGGTGCCGGAACCCGCAACCCGCGGGGCGCTGGTCAGCAGCGCGGCGATCTTGTTGCTCGTCTTCCGGCGTAGAAGAATCAGGGTGGCCAAGTGAGGCGCTGCTTCGCCATAGTCTCCGCGATCGTACTGGCAGGCAGCGCACACGCCGCGACGATTCTCTTCGATACTCCGCTGGTATCGCCCCCCGGGCTTTATTTCGGCAACGGAAACAGCAATAGCAATTTCACCATCAGTACCGATGGTGTTACCGAATTGGGATTAAGCGTGCTGTTGCGGTACGTCGGGCCGATCGATCCAGGTGCCGGCAGCGATGTGTACCGCGTTCCCACCGGACCACCGCCCTCCCCGCGTACCGGCGCCGCGTGGGGGTTCGTATTCTCCGTGAACACGCGCTATCAGGGTGGCAACGCGCTCCTGGGAGATTTCCAGTACGCGCTCACGGTAGTCGATCTGACGACCAATACCGTGGGCCCGACCGTCGATCCCGTACGTGGAATCGTGGACAACGCGGGTTTTGGAGCAGCGGGCAAAACGGCGGGTGTCTCGCTGACCACCGAGTGGGGAGCTCAGAACTCGGAGGCTCTGAGCTTTCCCTCGTTCCTGCCGGGCTTCAGTGCGAACGCCCCGGATCTTTATCAGATCACCTTGACGCAACTTTCTGCCGACGGCCAGACCACGCTGGGATCGGTCACAGTGTTCGCCGATGCCACAGCTCCAGAACCAGCAACCTGGGGGTTGCTGATCATCGGCGCGCTGATGGCCGGGCTCCTGCGGAATTACCGAACCGCGACCAAGGGGGCTGTGAAAGAATGTGTCTCCCGCTTAGTGGGGCGGGCAATCCTGCCCGCAGCCGGCTTTTAGCCGGCTCAAAGCCGCCTGCGGCCAGGATTGGCCGCCCCACAGGATTTTTTCACAGACCCGCCAGGGAGCGGACTCTTTAGCGGAAGAACAAGCCGCTGACAACCGCATTCGAGGGTTGATTGGTATTGGTTACGCGTAGAGTCACGTGGCCGCTCAGATTCCAGACCAGGTACTGGCCTCCCACGAAATTGGCCACATTTTGAGAATCCAGAACATTGCCGTTCGTGTCCAGCACCTCCACTCTCTCGGTGCGACTGTAGAAGTTGTCCCAATCGAGCAGGTAGAGCGCCACCTGGTGGGCGGCAGTATCTTTGAAGTTCAGGTCGATATCGAAGCCATAACCGGAATACCAACAGCCCGCGATCCGGCCGGATGGCGGCAATTGAAGAGCACGCGTATCCTGCGTCGAGTTGGTCCATACATACGAACTGTTTCCGGTTGGCGTGACCGTTACATAAGACGGAATGGAGGACCCGCCCGCAATCACGTTATACCCGTCTACTCCATAGATACCCTGCCAGGAACCCGCCGTGGTGGTGTCTAACTTCAGGAATTTCGCGGCCGCAGTTGTGGCGGGCAGAGGAACGGGACCCGCTCCGCCGAAGAACAGGCCTTCGAGCAGCGCATTCGAATTGTGAGCCGGATGTGTGCTCGTGATTCGAATGGTTACGTGTCCCGACATGGTCCACACCAGATACTGGCCATTCACGAAGTTGCTGACCGAGCGGGTATCCACTACTGTGCCACTGGCATTGAGCACATCGATCCGTTCGCTTCGTTGAAGCCCATCCCAATTCATCACATAAAGCGCAACCTGGTGGTTGCTTGAATCGTGGAAGGCGAGATCCACTGTCATCGTGCTCAATGTGTACCAGGCCGCGGCGACACGGCCGGTACCGTCAGCGGTTTGGAGTGCCCGCTGGTCGGTCGTCGATGTCGCCCACACATAGGTGGAATTTCCCGTAGGCGTCACCGTCACATACGAAGGTACGTTATTGATATTGCCAATGACGTTATACCCATCGGTGCCATACACGCCACGCCAATTGCCGGCGGTGGTGGTGTCCACTTTGATAAAGCTGACACCGCTGGGAGGAATCACGGCCGTAATCGTTGTGGAATCGTTGCTCGTAGCGGTGGCCGAGCCTCCTCCGGAGACGCTCGCCGAATTCACCAGCGGGGAGCCCGCTGTGGCGGAAACGTTCACCGTGGCGGTGATGGCCGGATAGCTGGCGCCGCCCGCCAGGGAGTCCGTGCGCGAGCACGTATTGCCGGTGCAAGTCCAACCCGTGCCGCTCATCAGAGCGAGGGTCATGCCGGCGGGTGCAGTGTCGGTGACAGTTACTGTACCCACAGTGGGCCCAGCCAACGCGGGATTGGAGACCGTGATGGTGTAGGCTGCGCCGTTCTGTCCCTGCGTGAAATTGCCCGCGTGCGTCTTCGAAATTGTGAGGGCGGCCGGCGCCGCGCTGAAATTCGCCGTTACGGTGTGAGGTGCCGACATGGCGATGTTCTGCGGATTCGTGCTGCCCGTCAGATCGCCGCTGAAGCTCGAGAAGCGATTCGTCCCGCTAGCCGTCGCCGTGAGTTGTACCGAGCTACCCGCGTTGTAGTAGCCATCGGTGGAGGATGGATTCGCCGTCAAGGTGCCCGAACCCGTAGGCGAGACGCTGGTGGTCAGCAGGTACTGCGTGGTAAAGCTGGCGGTGTAGGTGCCGGCTGAGCTGGGCGCGGTCACCGAATGACTTTGCGCACCGCCGTCGCTCCAGTTGGCGAAAGAATATCGTGTGCCGGTGCCTTGGGGAGACGTCGTGGCGAGCGTGTGGCTCGATCCCGGAACCCAGTTGAAAGCGGCCGGAGTGGTAAATGTGATGCCGTCTACGGTGACCGAGCGCCCGGCCGGATTCGACGACACGGTGATCGGAACAGTCGTAGCCGTCCCCGTCACGGTCAATGTGAAGGCCTGTGCGCCGGATGCGTAACCCGAAATCGTGTCGGTGGCCACCAGGGAGAACTGGAACGGACTGCCGGCCGATGAAACCGGCGAGCCGGTGATGGCCCCGGTCGAAGCATTTAAGGAGAGGCCGCCGGGTAGCGTTCCGGCAGCGATGCTCCAGCGGCGATTGGTGGGGTCGCCGCCGACCGCGGACACGGTAGCGCTATACGATGAGCTGACCGCCGCCGCCGGCAGGGTGGCGGGGACGACATACGGCTTAGTCTGTCCGCTGATATCGGAGATGTGGAGCACCGAGTTGTCCACCACTTCGAGATCGCTGACGTGGAGCCGCTTGATGCAGGCCAGGTCATCGTCACTCCACCGCGGATCGGGCGCTCCCGTGATGAAACCCACCGAGCCGTGGTCGCTCATGTAGGCGCCATACTGCTGCAGCGCTTGCAGAACGGTGGCCGCCTGCGGATTCGTGGAGACGGGACAGGTCGCCTGCCAGTTCACGCTTGCTTTCAAGCGATAGAGCAGACCCTGGGGCGGACCGCTGCCTCCGCAGCAACCTGTACCGGGCCACACCCAGCCATTGGTCGGGCTCGGGAAGGTGATGCGCAGCGGATGGTTCACCGCCATCGGCACCTCGCTGTAGTGAATCAACAGCGGCACCATGGGAATTCCCGGCGAGTCCTGCGCGCCGTTGTCCAGGTCTGCCACCGAAGAAGCGATCGCGTTGCTGTTGAGAACGTAGCGGGCGCCCGCAAGCATCATCCAGGTATTGGTGGTCCCATTGAACATGCTAGGCACCGCGTCGGACTGGTAGGTTTCGTAAAGGATGCAGGGGCCGGTCTGCGGACCGCTGATGCTGTTGGAGCTCGTCTGCAGAATCAGAATGTGGTGGTCATCGCCGGCCTGACCGTAGGAGGTGCCTTCGATGACTTGGTTTGGCCAGCTGAAAAACGGCCATTGATACGTTCCCGCAGGTGTCGTCTGGCCGCTATTTGCCAGGTTCACGTTCATTAAAGGCTGGTTCGCCGGGACTCGCAGGTAGGGAATACCGCCGGGGGTGGGATAAAAGCCCGTACCGAAATCCGGATGAAGGGAGCCGGTAAGATAGCTGGACGGAATCTGGTGAGCCGGATTCGTGTCCACAGGCAATTGATCGACCCGTTGATTGTAGATGTTATCAACCGGAAACATCTGGCAGCCGCCATAATCGGACACGCTGTTGACAGCGAAGTTCAGGGTGGCGGTAGCGGTAGCGGAGGCTGCGTCGGTCACCTTGATGGTCACCGCATAGCCACCCATGCCATTTACCTGAGCGGCGGTCACGACTCCGGTGACGGAATTTAGTGTCATTCCTTCAGGCAAACTGGTGGTAGTCGTCGTGACCACGGACCAACTGTAGGGAGTAGATCCCCCAGTCGCGGTCAATGTAGTCGAATACGGCTGGTATTGGGTCGCAACCGGTACGCTCGTGGAAGTGATTCGGAGTTGGGCAAGTCCGGATGAGGCCAGGACGAGGAGCCCAAGCGCGCACCTCATCGCTGAATGGTTAATATTTAAAATAGCCATCGGTAAGCACCTTATTACACGGCCAAGAAACGGCCTTTTAGTTACGGTACTGCCAGTATACGTGTATTAAGGGTTTTACCTATATGGCAAAACTTAAGTTTTGGCCCTTTTGAGCTAGGGTTTAACGAAACTGCTGAACGCCCGTCGCAAGCGGCCGGATCAAGTCTTGCGTTTACAAGGATTTGCCGTATGCCTCTCGTTACTGAAGAGTCGCTAAAACCGCCTTACTGACCTTCGCCACGACATGCACCTGCGGGTCCACCACCTCCGCGATTTCATACCGGATCGAGGTGCCCAGCACGATGTTCGATTCATTCGCGGAAAGTTTATAGTCGCGTTCCAGCCAGCGCGCCAGTTCGGATGTAGCTTGCTGCAGTGCGTCCTGTAAAGAGCCCGCGATTCCCGAAGCCATCAGATATTCGTCGCTCTCGAAACGGGGGCCCTGCGTCCTCTTGCCGCGTATCAGCTCCACTTTGAACTCCACGTCCATCGAAGTCTCGAGCGCATCGCCGTTCAGCTCGCCATCGCCTTCCAGCGCGTGTCCGTCCCCGACAAAGAGCAGCGCGCCTTCCTGATACACCGGCAGGTAGACCGTGACTCCTTCGCGGAGACCGTTGTAATCCATGTTGCCGCCCCACGACCCAAGCCAACCCGCGCGGAACGATTGGTTGGCCGGAGGCGCAACCCCCACGCAGCCCAGCATCGGCTGCAGCTTCACCTGAAAATTCTTCATCCTCTCTGTGGGTTTGGTGAGCTTGGCTATGCCGGCCTGGTGATCGAGGGTCCATTCGCTGCTGAAGTTCTCGTCGAACTTGGCGTCGCGGAAGTAGCCTGGCGTGACGGCACTGGGTACGATGCGATCACCGCTGCCCGCGGAGTTGCGGTTTAGGCGGATGCGCGTGAATTTTATAGCGAGAGTGTCGCCGGGCATGGCGCCTTCCACATAGAACGGGCCGGTTTCAGGATTGCCTCCGAGCGAACGGCGGACCCCTTTGGCATCTCCGCCGCCCGCGTCCACAGTGGTGGTCTTGATGGTGTCGCCGGGGTTGATGTGGAGAACGGGTTTGATGGCGCCGGAGAAGACGCGCTGGAAGGCGGTCGGCTCGAACTGGTGCGTCTTCGCCTCGGTGGACAGCTTCGGAGCACGGCGGGCATTCCAGCCGAGCTCGTCCTTGCCCTGCTTCACCGTTCCGCTCATCTCGTCGCCGCTGATCGTTCCCGTCAGCTTGCCCCATTCCTTACCGTTCGGGCGAATCAGCGTGAATGCCAGATGGTCACCATCCACCGTCCCCTCCAGCGTCAATTCGTTGAGCGTGCCGGTCAGCTTGGTTCCATCCGCCTTGAGTTCCACGCGGGCACCATCACCCTCCTCACCAAACCGGACGATGTGGAAATTCCATTGGCCGCTGACATCCGCGGCGTAGGCCAACAACGGAAGGCACAGCACGAGCATCGCTTTCATCATGAAGCTGTATACGCTGAAAGGGGCGAATGGTTCCCTCCCCGGGCTGATTCTACCGAGCCGCGACCGCAAGGAAGCGGACACTAACCTGGTTCCCCCGGCCGGAGGAAGCGGTACTTCGTCGGCAGCTATAAACTCCACCCACAGCGGGTATCGATAGCTCTGTGGGTGATCGGCCCACTGTGGGTGGAGTGCCGCCGGTCGGTCGCATGCCCTGAGGGTGTGGCTTGCTACCATGTGGCGGTGTCCGCCAAACGTGCGCTCATCACCGGGATTACGGGGCAGGACGGCTCTTATCTTTCTGAATTACTGGTTCAAAAAGGATATGAAGTCCACGGGATTGTGCGCCGTGTGGCGCTTGAGGATCCTGCCAACCGGCTCTCACGGCTCCGGCAGATCCGCTCCAGTTTGAAGCTGCATGCGGCGTCGCTCGAAAGTTATGCCAGCATCCATCGCGTGGTTCACGAAGTTCAGCCCGACGAGTGCTACCACTTGGCCGCCCAGAGCTTCGTCAGTTATTCGTTCGACGACGAATTTTCCACCCTCAACGCCAACATCAATGGCACCCATTTCCTGCTGGCAGCGTTGAAGACGCTTCGGCCCACGTGCCGCTTCTATTTCGCCGGCTCGAGCGAGATGTTCGGCATGGCTGAGGAGGCCCCCCAGAGCGAAGCGACCCGCTTTCATCCCCGATCCTCGTACGGCATTAGTAAAGTGGCAGGCTTCCACCTGACGCGAAACTACCGCGAGGCCTACGGGATGCATGCTTCGAGCGGCATTCTCTTCAACCATGAGTCGCCACGCCGCGGCTTTGAGTACGTAAGCCGGAAGATCAGCGCCGGGGTGGCCCGTATCCTGGCCGGCAAAGCCGACGATCTCTGGTTGGGGAATCTGGAGGCGCAACGCGATTGGGGCCATGCCCGGGAATACGTGGAAGCCATGTGGAGGATGCTACAGCAAGATCAGCCGGACGATTACGTCGTCGCAACCGGGGTATGCCACTCGGTGCGCGACTTCGTCGAGTTGGCGTTTTCGCTCGCGGGACTCGACTATTGCCGGTATGTCAAGAACGACCCCGAGTTGTACCGTCCCGCCGAAATCAACCTTTTAAGAGGTGATGCGAGCAAGGCTGCCCGGGTATTGGGTTGGAGCCCAAACGTGGGATTTGAAGCTTTAGTGCGGGAAATGGTGGAGCAGGACTGCCTGACTGTGGGTTTGAAACCCACTGCTTAGAACCCATGGGTCTTATATATAAACCCATGGGTGGATACCTGGAATTCAATCTATATCGAATCTTGGGAAGTTGTGGCAGAATATAGCTGATCGCCGTGGCTACCCTTTTGAATCCTCGACTTCGCCGTATTCTCTCCGGCCTCTCGCATGACGATCTGTTGTGGGAAGTTCCCGGGCAGCCCTACTTTACCCAATTCAACGAACGCACCGGCAAACAGGCACGCGTCCACATCGACACCCTGGCCCAGATGGAACAGATGGGCTTAATTCGCCGGCAGCGCCAATCGGAGTCTGCTCACCGCCTGGACTTCTGGGAAATCACGGCGGAGGGCCGGGAGACCATCCAGGATCGCAAGACGGCCGCCTCAGTAGCCTCTTCCCGAGCCCGCAAAACAGCTTAAGCACTCCCTCTCCTCCCCGATCACCCGCGACCTCTGCGCCCCCTAGTCCCCGCCGTCAGTGAGAAAGTGTAACCGAACCGGTACTCAGCCTTCGTTGTTTTCTCTGCGTCTTCCTCCCTGTCTCTGCGTCTCTGCGGTGAGCTTGCTTCTTCTAACTCTCCATTTGCAGAAATGTCCACACTTTTGGTTTTTTTGGATTAACTCTTGCGGGTTGTCTAGATTTGACGTTACTATCTACTGGAACATCGATGCAACGCAAGAGGTCGGCCCATAATCTCACAACAGCCCAGGTAGCTCGGCTTTTGGGGGTTACGAAGAAAACTCTGTATAGGATGCTTCAGGACGGAAGGATCCCGGAGCCTGTTCGCAACCCGGACAACAACTATCGCCTATGGATTCCTCAGCAAATCGAGGCAATCCGGCAGGAGCTTGCCAAGTGATCCGTCTGACGATTGGAAATCAGAGAGGCGGCGTCGGGAAAACTACGACGGCAGTTACGATCGCCCGCCTGTGGGCGGAGCGCGGCTTACGAACCCTGCTCGTCGACGCCGATCCGCAGGGATCGATCGGCTCGATCCTGCGCGTCAAGCCTGAGTTGTACCTGAATGATTTTCTCTGGAACAAGCGGCGCCTGGCGGACTGCGTCATCCAACCGGTCAAGAACCTGGATGTGCTCTGCAGCAACCGCGATACGCTCGAGGCCGAACAGCGAGCCACCGGTACCATCGGCCGCGAGCGCATCTTCGAAAACATCTTCCAGCCGATCGAGGACCATTACG
>Ga0105237_10004827_pt1 | contig 15485 bp, 10 predicted proteins | sample KBSC24metaG_FD_81520 | JGI IMG/M metagenome (GOLD analysis project Ga0105237, IMG submission 81520) | Corn rhizosphere microbial communities from Kellogg Biological Station, Michigan, USA - KBS C2-4 metaG | ecosystem: Host-associated > Plants > Roots > Rhizosphere > Soil | place: Michigan, USA... | reverse complement strand
TGAGTTGTGCGACGGGCCACGGGCACGAGCATCGCAGGGGAGTCGGAGCGAAGCGGAGACCGCCTCGCCGAAGCGCTGCGGCGGCCTGCCCGCCCCCGCCTTTGCCGTGCCGACCTCTGCACCGGAACGCGGACAACGACTGTCCGCAATGGGCCGCAAGCTGCCGGCTGCTCGTCACGTCCCCGGCCGTCGGCGGTCTGCTGCTCGAGGGATGACACAGGGTGTCTCATGGGTACATCCCATGGGCTGCGTTTGCGCTCATCACAGCCACCGGTAAAGCCGTTCAGGCACGCGGCAGCGGCGCTTGTTCAGCACCGTGCCGAGCACCCTCGCCTGCACCGCGTGCAGGTTGTCGATCAGCTGGGCCGCCACCGGCGCGCGGGTCTTCTCGGCCTCGAGCACGACGACCACGCCATCGCACATCGGCGCGAGCTTCAGACCGACGCTCGACGAGCCCGGCGCCGGCATGTCGATCGCGACCAGTTCGAAGCGCCCGCGCAGCGCGTCGAGCAGATCCTTGCGCGCCAGCAGGTTCCAGCCGATGTCGCTGTCGGCGATCGGCCCGAGCGAGGCGACGAAGACGCCGCGGCTGTGCCGCGCGACCACATCGTCGAGCGGCCGGCCGCTGCGCAGTGCGTCCAGCAAGCCGGGGCGTTCGTCCGACAGGCGTGACGCGGAGACCAGCAGCACGCGCCGGCCCAAGGGCGACGCGTTGGCCAGCGCATAGGCCCGCGCCACGGTGCTGGTGCCCTCGCCCGAGCCGCTGGCGATGAAGGCGACGAGATGCCCCGAGCCCGGCGGCATCAAGGCATCGATGCGCGCCGACAGGGCTTCGATCTGGCGCCGGTCGATGCGCGGCCTGGCGGCCTTCGGCCGCGTGTCCATGACGAGCGTGGGCTCGCCGAACGCCTGAGGCGGGGGCGTACCGGCAGCGAACCGGCGCATCAGCGCAGCGCCCGCCTCCATCGCACTGCGGCCGATGAAGCGCGAGTTCGTGGTCAGATAGCGCCAACCCAGCCGGCGCGGCTCGCAGGCGAGGCGGTACAGCCATTCGAGTCCGTGCTCGCGCATCCACGGCGGCGCGCGCTGGGTGGTGCCGGCATGGAAATCGAAGGCCGCGCCGACGCCGAGCATCACCGCGCCGATGCGCCCGCGATGCTGCGCGATCCAGCGCTCCTGCTTCGGGCAGCCGAGCCCGACGAAGAGCAGCCCGACACCGGCTTGCCCGACCTCGCGGCAGACCGCCTCGTCCTCCGCCGCGCTGGCCTCGCGAAACGGCGGCGCGCGGCGGAAGGAAATCTGCAAGCCCGGGAAGGCCGCCTCCAGCTGCTGCTGCAGCGCCGCCAGCACCGGCTCGGTCGAACCGAACAAGCCGATCTTGACACCCTGGTCGCGCGCCAGCCGGCACAGCTGCCACATGCTGCCCGGGCCGTCCACCCGGTCCTGTTCGGCGAAGCCCTTGGCGCGCAGCGTCCAGGCGATCGGCGCGCCGTCCGGCACCACCAGGTCGGCGGCCTGCAGGCTCAAGTGATGATGCGTGTCGCGCGATGCCAGCACCGCCGAATGCACGTTGCAGAAGGCGACACCGCGCGACTCGCCCGCCTTCGCCCACAGCATCACCTGGCGCAGGAAGGCGGCGGAGCGCAGCACGTCGATCGGCGCCCCGACCACCGGCGCACGCCGCCGGCCTGCCCACGGCGCCTCGGCCTGCGCGACGGCCACCGTGCGCAAGGCCTTGAAACCCTGCGCCAACGCCTGGTAGTTGTCATAGAGCGGGGCCAGCACCTGCTCCGGCTGGTAGGCCTGCACCGCCGCGAGCGCCGCGGTGCGCCAGCGCGGCGGGGCGTCCAGCGCCTCCGCCAGGCCGGCCGCGAACGCCTCTTGCGCATGCGCCGCAGCGATCACCCCGTTGACACCCGGCCGCACCACGCGCCGCACCTCGCCGACATCGCTGACCACCGCCGGCGTGCCGCAACCCATCGCTTCGAGCAGCGCCATCGGCATGCCTTCGTAGGCCGAGGACAGCGCGAACACGTCCGCCGCGCGCAGCAGGTCGGCGATCGCATGCGGCGGCCGCAGCCCGAGGAAATGCACGCGTGCGTACACGCCGGCGGCCGAGGCCATGTGCTCCAGCCTGCGGCGCAGCACGCCGTCGCCGACGATCAGCAGCTGCAGGTCCTGCCCCTGCGCGACCAGGCGGATGAAGGCCGCCAGCAGCAGCTCCGGATTCTTCTGCGTGTCGAGCCGGCCGACCGAGATGATCCACCGGCTCTGCGCATCGATCGCGAACTCGTGCGCCAGCACGTAGCGCAGCAGCTGGCGATCCTGCGGCGCCACCGGCGAGAACACCTCGGCGTCGACCCAGGTCGGCACGAAGCGGATGCGCTCGCCGAGCGACGGGTAGCGCCGGCGCAGCGTTTCCACGCCCGACTCGCGCACGCACCAGGCGCTGCTGAAGCTCGAGACGGCGCGCGCCTCGATGCGCTCGTAGGCGGCCGGCAGGCGCCGCCAGAGGTTGTCCGACGCCGCCGAGACGACCGTCTGCGGGTCTTGATGGAAGTAGGCGTTCTTGGGCCGCGGATCCGCGCTGTAGAGCAGGCTCGGCTCGACCCGATGGAAGTCGAAGACGTCGAAGTCCCGGTGCAGCCGGGCGCGGTGGCGCCAGGCCCCGGCGCTGAAGCGCAGCGAGAGCGGCGCCAGCCCGCGCTGGCCTGCATCCGCGACCGAGACCACCGGATAGAAATCGAAGCCGCGCGCGCCGATGTCGCAATGCGTCCAGCGGCCGAGCGGGCGCATCTCGGTGTCGGTGGTCATGCCGACCAGGCTGAACTCCAGCTCCTGCGGCGCGAACTTGACCATGCCGCGCAGGAAGGTGTCGATGCCGCCGGGCACGATGCCGAGCGGATCGGCGGGATAGAAGATTCTGATCTTGGCAGGTGTCATGGCAAGGCCCTCCTCGGGCCGTGGCGGCAGGGATGCAGCGCGACGCTCAGCAACCACAGCGAGACGCTCTTCGATGCCAGGGTGTTGGCTCCGCTGGCGACGAAGAAATAGACGATCACCGCAGCGCGCATCGCGGCCCCGGCGCTGCGCCAGAGATGGGCGGCGAGCGCGCCGATGCCGATCACGAACGGCACGAAGCCGATCGCGCCGAAGAGCAGCAGCAGATAGAGCCAGAAGTTCTCGATCGCCTCGTAGCGCGGATCGATGCCGATGCGCTGCGCGAGATGGTCGATCCGGCTCACCGGGATGCCGATCCAGAGCTCGCTGCCGCGCACGTAATCGAGCAGTTCCCAGGCATGCCAGCGGGTCGCGGCGCTGTGGTCCCAGCCGAAGTTGCTGAAGATGCGCTCGCCGAGGCCGCTTGCCGCGACGATGCCTGCCAGCAGGCTGCACGCCAGCATCGCGCCGAGCAGGCCGCCGGTCAGCTGCAGGTAGCCGTAGTCGCCGCGCGCCACGCGATGGAGCAGCCCGCCGCCGGCGAGCAGCAGATAGAACGCCGCGCCGACGAAGGTGGCGCGGCCGCCGAAGCTCAGCAGCGCAAGCGCCAGCAAAGCATAGAGCGGCCAGCGCCAGCGTGCGGGCCAAGGAAGCAGGCTCAGCGCCGGCAGCAGCGCGACCGTGACGAGGGCATTCAGCAGCGGATGCCCGAGCAGCGCAGACGAGCGGAAGAACGCCTCCGCGACCACCTCGCCCCGGCTCGCGCTCAACGGCACTAGACGCTGCTGCAGCGCGAACTCGCCGATCGCGATGACCGCGTTCAGCGCCAGCAGGCCCATCATCAGCGGCAGCAGCCGGCGCTGGCGTTGCGGCGCGTGCAGCAGCAGCGCGAGCGCGCCGATCGCCGGCGTCCACAGCGTGTCGATGATGAAGGCGAGCCCGGCCGGGCCGTGCCGAGCCGCCGTCCAGGCGAAGACGAAGACCATGCAGGCGAGCGACAGCGCCAGCAGCGGGTGGCACCTGAACTGCGCCACGGCCACCGCGAGCGGATTGCCGTGGCTCGCGAGGCCCAGCAGGTACGAGGCGAACAGCAGGTAGGTGGCGGGATGGATCTTGGCGGGAAAGGGGCCGAGGGGCAGGTCGTAGGGAATGCCGAGCAGCGCCAGCGCCGGTGCCGACAGGCACATCGCGAGCATGACCGCTCCGACGAGCAGCGCCCAGGCCAGCCGGCGCAACGCGGGCTCTTGCAGGCCGCTCATCGTGTTCATCGTTTCACCTCGCGCCCGCGGCCGGGTCCAGGCCGAGCGCGGCCAGCGCGGCGGGCTCGATGCGGCGCGGCGTGTCTTCCACGATGCCGAAGATGTCGCAGTAGTCCCACAGCGTCCAGCCGATCCGGTTCGCTTCGAGCGCGCTGCGCGTGTCGGCGATCCAGCGATAGCGCGAGGCCGGGTCGACGTGGGCGCGGATCACGCCGAACTCGTTGCACAGCAGGCGCACCTGGTTCGCACGCGCCCAGTCGCCGGCGCGGTCGATGCGCCGGCGGATCACGCCGGCGTCCCAGCCGCCGGCGAGGTGCTTGGCCAGTTCGCGCGCCGCCTGCGGATGGGCATGGGCGAGGCCGGGCGCCACGCCCGCCTGCGCCGTGGCCGGGTAGCGGATGCCGCTGCGCAGCCCGGCCGTCGTGTGGCGCTCGTCCAGCCAGGCGGCACCCTGGTGGGTGAAGAGGAAGGGATCGTAGTCATGGAAGACGTAGGCGACGTTGCGGTCCGGCAGCAGCGCGAGCCGGCTCAGGGCCTCAAAGCTGCTGCCCTGCGCCGCGGTCAGCAGCACCAGATGGCGCGGCGCGGCGGCGCGCAGTGCTTGCAGGTAGCGCCGCTGCACCTCGGGCCAGCGCGGCGCGGCGCGGCCGTAGTACTGCGGCTCGTTGCAAAGCTCGAACGCCAGCTGCCGCGGCGGCGTGCCGGCGAAGGACTCGGCGAGTTGCTGCCAGAGCCCCGCGACCGCCTCCTCGGCATCGCCATCGGCTTCAATGCGCGCCTTGGCTTCCGGGCTCCAGTGCAGGTCGATCACCACCTCGAGTCCGGCTGCGAGCGCGGCTGCGACCGCATCGTCGAGTTCGCTCTGGAAGCCGAGGCCGCCGCCGCGTGCAGGGCTCCAGCCGGCGACGGCCGGGTCGATCGGGATCCGCACATGGTCGAAGCCGAGGCTGCGCAGCATCTGCATTTCGGCGGCACCCACCGGCCGGTTGCGCTGGTATTCGAACCAGTGCGTCAGGTTGAGGCCGCGCTGCAGGGCCGGCAGCGGCGGTGTATCGGCCTCGGCGCCTGCCGCGCCGGCGGCACCGCTCAGCAGCCAGGCCGGGGCCACCGCGAGCAGCGCGCGGCGGCTTGGGTCCGGCAGCGCCGCACCGGCTTGATCCCGGGTCGATGAGCTCATGGCGAAACTCGCGAGATGGTGCCCAGCAACGGCAGCCCGAGGCCGCGCTGGGCCTGTTCCGGCGTCAGGAAGGTGTCGCGCCACAAGGCGCTGAGGAAGGCGGTCAGCAGCGCCGCGCAGAGACTCAGCAGCACGCCGATCGCGATCACGATGCTGCGCATCGATTTCGGCTCGAGCGGCACCGTCGGCTTCTGCACCACGCTGACGTTCGAGCGCCGTTGCCGATCGAGATGGGCCAGCGCCGATTCGTCGCGCAGCCGCTTCGCCGCCGCCTCGTAGTTCGCCTCGGCGAGGCGGCGCTCGCGCTCCAGCTTGCGCCAGTCGCGCTCGCTGGCTGCCAGCTCGACAAGGCGCCGGTCGATCGCGCCGCGCTGCTCCTGCAGGCTCGATTGGCCGGCGCGGGCCTGGCCCAGATCCGCGCTCGCGCGCAGCAGCTCGGACTCGGCCCCATCGCGCACCGCGCTGCGCCCGGTGCGCACCGAGCGCGGCGGGTTGGCGTCGAGCTCCTGCAGATACTCGGCCGCGCTGCGGCTCTCGGCTCGAACGTCCTGCACCGCGGCCTCGGACTGGAAGAACTTGGTCTCGGCCTGGCGCTCCTTGACGCGCAGGTCGAGCATCAGCTTGCGCGCGCTCTCCGCTGCCTCGCCGCGCTGCGTCTCGCTGGACAGCACGATCTCGCTGGGGATGCTGCCGAGCCGGTCGCGCAAGGCCTGGCTGCGGCCCCGCGCCTGCGACAGGTTCAGCGCGACATCCGTTTCACGCTGCTCCAATGCGTTGCGCTGCGCCAGCAGCAGCGACTGCTCCTCGGCGAAAGACTGGATGCGATGCGTGCGCTTGAAGGCCGCAGCGCTCGCCTCGGCGCTGTCGAGTTCGTCGGCACGCGCCGCGAAATCGGCCTGCGCGCTGCCAAAGCCGGCGGTCGAGAACACCTGCATGCGCTTGCGCAGATAGGCATCGATCAGGCGCTGCAGGACGAGCGCGGCCATCTGCGGGTTGTCGTGCCGGAAACTGATCTGCAGCAGGTTCGAACCCTTCAGCAGTTCCGCATCGAGGGCGCGCGTGATCGAGAGCGCCGCCTTGGCCCGTTGCTGCTCGCGACCGCCGGCAGCAGCCAGCGCGGGATAGATCGTCGCGGCGCCCATCTCGGCGACCACCTCGTCGATCACGTCGCGGCTGGCCAGGATGCGCGCCTCGGCCTGCTGCGTCTGCTCGAGGTCATAGGCCATCGGCTGCGCCGCAGCGCCGTCGCCGACCTCGGGCGTGTACATGTACTCGCGGCCCAGCCGCAGCAGCAGCGCGGCCTCCGCGGTGTAGCGATCGGGCACGATCTCCGCGCCGATCGCGGTCAGCAGCAGGCCGATGAACAACGCCGCAAGAATGCGCCGCCGGTCGCGGTGCAGGATCACCAGCGTGTCGCGCAGCGAGAAGCCATGGCCGGCGGCGCCGTGCAGCCCGGGCTGCTGCCGAGCGTCGGCGGCCGTCACCGCACCACCCCGTCGCGATTGATCGTGTAGCTGAAGCCGAGGCTGATCGGCAGCACGCGGCGCACGTACTGATCGACCCACAGGCCGACATCGGCGATGCCGCTGCGCGGCACGATCACGACGTCGTACGGCGACAGCGCGAGATCGTGCGCGTCCTGGCGGCCTTCCATCACCGCCGCGAGATTGACTTCGAGCGCGCGCTGCGCCCCGTCTGCCGCCCGGCGCAGCACCAGCACGTTCTTCGGCTGGGCCGTGTCCTTCAGGCCTTCGGCGGCCATCACCGCCTGCACCACGGTGAGCGGGCCCAGCAGCGGCTGGACCCCCGGACGCGCCACCTCGCCGCCGACGAAGACCCGCTGCGACGCGACCGGACCTTGCACGTTGACCGTCACCTGAGGCCGCCGCACCCGCTCGGACAGGGCCGTCTCGACCCGGTTCGCGAGTTCGCTCAAACTCAGTCCGACTACAGTCAATTCGCCGATCATCGGCAATGTGACTCGGCCATCCGAGCGCACGACTGCGGTCGTATTCAATTCGGGTGTATAGAAGAATCGAAAGACGAGTTCATCGCCATTGCCGACGATATAGCCTTCGGATGCGCGCCGGTCCGGCGAGAGTCTGACCGGAGATTCCCGGTCAGACTCCGCAGCCCAGACCCTCAATGACATGCACATGACAATCACCAGAAGAACGCTGAAGCCAGCGGTGTGCCAATGCCGGCGCCCGACGAGGCGATGCTTGGTTTTCATTGCGGCAACTCGCCTTGTAGCCTTGCAGTAAAGAGAACCGGACCTCTGCAGATGATCCGCAGAGCGCACGAACCCAACCAAAAGCGATGATATTGGCTGAGTCGATGTTTGTATTAGTTCCCCCCTAACCTGAAGCCAACTCTCGGGGTTGTCCTGTTCTTTCAAGGTGAAATTGAAACAATGTATTTCCAATTCATCCCTAGGTCGATCGAAGCGAGCGCCGGATGCGGCGGTGGTCTCCGACTCGTCGGACTCGCCATTTCTCGTTGATGAAGTTCAGTCCGATTCAAGACAAATTGAGTCCATCAACTGAAAGTTCTATCTGCGGGATGGCGATTCCCGAAGCAGCGGCTAATGTGTGATCGTCGATGGGTCACTCATATGAAGATTGCAGTTCTCCTCCTGGCCGCGGCGGGCGTCATGCCGGCGCTGGCCGAGCCGGTGCTTCGAAGTCACGCCTTGATGGCCGACGCCTTCGGCGACGGGATGGTGCGGGATATCGCGGGCGCCGGCGTGCCGCTTTCCGGTCATGGCAACCCGCTGGCGACGGAGGGCCCGCGAGCCGACGAAGTGCCGCCGCCGCAAAGCCCGGTGTGCGCGCTGCCCGGCGAGGGCGCGGCCGTCGGCCAGGCGCCGACAGGCGCCTCGGTGCCCGAGCCCGCGCCCGAGCCGTCGGCTCCGCGCCTGATCTTTGCCGCACTCGCCGCGATCGCGTGGACGGTCGGCCGGCGCCTGAAACGCTGACGCTCCCTTGCGCCCGCTGAATGCGCTCGACGCGTAGCGACGCGTCCTTGCAAGACCCTCGCCGGCACATTGCTGCTGTTCACGCTGAGCAACGGCTTCAAGATCCTGAACGCTGGGGGCAAACTACCACGGTGCGATCGAGGGCTCCGTGATGGTGATCGGCGCGGCCATCGACACCGTCCGGCCCGCCCGCGCACAAGCCGAGATCGAGGAGATCGTGCGATGAACGATGCCCTGCCCAGCCTGCGACAAGCCTGGCCGCTGCCCGCCGCGATGCGGCCGATCGTCATCATCGGTGCCGGCGGCATCGTCAACGATGCGCATCTGCCGGCCTATCGGCAGGCCGGCCTGCCGGTGGCCGGCGTGTTCGACATCGATCCCACCCGCGCCCGCGAGCTGGCCGATCGATGGGACCTGCCGACGGTCTACGCCTCGCTCGAAGACGCGCTCGCGCAGCGCGAGGCCGTCTTCGATCTCGCGACCCCGCCGGCCGCGCAGATGGCCACGCTGAACCATCTGCCGATCGGCGCGGCGGTGCTGATCCAACAGCCCTTCGGCCTCGATCTGGCCGATGCCACCCAGCGCCTCGGCGTCTGCCATGAACGGCGGCTGACCGCCTCGGTCAACTTCCAGTTGCGCTACGCGCCGATGATGCTGGCGCTACGCGACGCGCTGGAGCGCGGGCTGCTCGGGCAGCTGCTCGACGTCGAAGTGCACGTCAACCTCGCGACACCCTGGCATCTGTTCCCGCAACTGAAGGCCAACGATCGGGTCGAGATCGTCTCGCATTCGATCCACTACCTCGACCTGATCCGCGGGCTGATGGGCGACCCGGGCCACGTCAAGGCCGGCAGCTATCGCCAACCCGGCAGCGGACTCGCCGACACGCGCACCACCGCGCTGCTGGATTTCGATTCGGATCTGCGCTGCACGCTGTCGATCAACCACCACCACGACTTCGGCCGGCGTTTCCAGGATGCGCTGCTCCGCTTCGAAGGCAGCGAAGGCGCGGCGGTGGTCAAGCTCGGGCTGCTGCTGAACTATCCCGACGGCGAACCCGACGAGCTCTGGCTGTGCCGCAAGGGCAGCGAGTGGCAGCAGGTGCCGCTGCAGGGCGCCTGGTTCCCCGAGGCCTTCATCGGCAGCATGGCCAACCTGCAGCGCTTCGCGAGCGGCGAAGACGAGCAGCTGGAAACGGCCGTCGACGACGCCTGGCACACGATGGCCCTGGTCGAAGCCTGCTACCACTCCGGCGCGACGCCGGGCACGCCGGTGCCGCGCGCGCCGAGCCGCCTCGTCTCCGGATGAGCGGTCCGCGGCGAGTTCGGTCTGTAACCATCCGCATCGGCGGCCCACTCGCAAGCCGATCCAGCCAGCCGGCCGCCACGGCCCACATTCCGATACGCACCGAACCATGATGATCCGACTGAGGGGCCTGACCTGGGACCATGAGCGTGGCCAGGGACCGCTTGCCGCCGCGGCGGGCACCTTCGAGCAGAGCCACCCCGGCGTTGCGATCGATTGGGAAACCCGGCCGCTGCCGGGCTCGGCGGCGGAAGCACGCGAGATGCTGGCGGGCGACCATGATCTGCTGGTCGTCGAACATCCCTGCATCGGCCTGGCCCATCGACACGGTTTGCTGCTGCCGCTGGACGAACCGGCGCGCGCCGCCGAGCTCGAGGCGCTTGCGCGCCACAGCATCGGCCTTTCGCACGCCAGCTACCAGTTCGCCGGCCGCCAGTGGGCGCTGGCGATCGACGCAGCCGCGCAGACCGCCTGTTATCGCCCCGATCGCCTCGAGCGCACGCCGAGCCGCTGGGCCGAGGTCATCGCGCTGGCCGAAGCCGGGCGCGTGCTGTGGCCGCTGCGGCCGGCGGATGCACTCGCGAGCTTCTTCAGCCTCGCGGCGAACATCGGCCATCCGGCGGCGGCCGGCACCGGACGGTTCATCGATGCCGATGCCGGCCGGCAGGTGCTGAAGGCGATGCGCGCCGTCGCGCGCCACCTGCCGGCGGCATGTTTCGAATGGGGACCGCTGCAGACGCTCGAAGCCCTGGCGCTGCCGACGCAGCAGGCCGCCTATTGCCCGCTGATCTTCAGCTTCTCGAACTACAGCCGCTCACGCTACCGGCCGAAGCGCGTGGCCTTCACGGACATGCCCGGCCTCGGCGACCAGGGGCCGCGCGGCGCGACGCTCGGCGGTTTCGGCATCGCCGTCTCGGCACGCACGCCGCATCCGGCGCCGGCCTGCGCGTTCGCGTTCCATGCGGCGAGCGAGGCGGTGCAGCGCAGCGTCCATGTCGACCACATGGGCCAGCCGGCGCATGCGCTGGCCTGGTCGGACGAACATGCGAACCAGCTCTGCACGCATTTCTTCCGCATGACGCGCAGGACGACGGAGCTGAGCTGGCTGCGGCCGCGGGATGCGGGCTTTCTGGCGGCGAGCGAGGCGGCCGGGGAGATCGTGCACGCCTTCCTGCGAGGCGAAGGAGACGAGGAGGACGCTTTGCTGCGGCTCGCAGCAATCCCCTTCGAGACGGCATCGAAGTCTGGTCTCGACGGCAAGGAGGCCCTTGCCTGCGGCGCCGCACAGCCTCAGGGCGTGACGATGTCGAAGTAAGGGGCGAAGGTCTCGACGTTGACGAACACTTTCGCCGTCGCGGTGGATACTGCGATCTCATCGAGAGGACGGATCATGCGCATCGCGATCATGGGTTCGGGTGGTGTCGGAGGCTATGCAGGCGCCTGGCTGCAGCAGGCCGGCCAGGACGTCGCGTTCATTGCGCGCGGCGCACATCTCGAGGCCCTTCGGCGAGACGGCCTGCGCATCGAGCATCCGGATCGGCCGCTGCATTTGCCACGCGTCGTGGCCACCGACGATCCGGCGAGCGTGGGGCCGGTCGATCTCGTGATCTTCGCCGTGAAGCTCTTCGACACGGACAGCGCGGCGCAGGCGATGGCGCCGCTGGTCGGGCCCGGCACGCGCGTGCTCACGCTGCAGAACGGCATCGACAGCGTGGCCATGATCCGTCGTCACGTCGACCCCGCGGCCGTGGTCCTGGGCGGCGTCATCTATGTCTCCGCCTTGATCGATGCGCCCGGCGTGATTCGCTCGCCGGGAGGCTTGCACGCGATCGTCGCCGACCGGGCTCAGGGCGACGCGGTGATGGCGCGCCTGGAACAGGCGACAACGGGGCTGGACGGACTGTCCGTGAAGCTCAGCGACGAGGCAACGCGCACGATCTGGGAGAAGTTCATCGCGCTGGCCTCGCTGTCGGGCGCGACTTCGCTGCTGCGCGTTCGCATGGGCGCGATCCTCGGGCATCCCGAGACCCACGCGTTCCAGCGCCAGCTCGTCGAGGAAGCCATTGCCGTGGCACGAGCCCGAGGCGTCGCGGTCGGTGCGGGGCTGGCGGACGAGGTCATGGCCAAGCTGGCGACGATGCCGCCGTCGTTCCGCTCATCGATGGCCGAAGACCTCGAGCGCGGAAACCGCCTCGAGCTGCGCTGGCTCAGCGGCCGCGTGCATGGCCTGGGGATCGAGCTTGGCGTGCCGACGCCGGCGCATACGGCGGTGTACCGCGGCCTGGTGCTCCACGAAAGTGGCCGCGCAGCCGCCACGGGAAAAAAATAGGCCGCCTTCCTCCCGGTTATCGGCGCACCTGCCGGGGCCTGGTCGCGGTGTACTCCCGGGGCCGCTGCGTCTGCGCAGCGGCGACCGCCCAGACACCGAATGACACCCACCCGCCCTCGCCGCTCCCACTGCCTCACGGCGCTGCTGTGCGCCGCCCTGGCGCTCTGCAGCGGCGCCGCCACGGCCGCGCGTTGCATCGACGAAGACCGGCTGCCGCCGCCGGACGCCGCCGCCAGCGCGCCGGCGCCAAGCGTGCCGGTCGACGCCCGCACCCAGCTGCAGACCCTGGTGCGCGACGCGCTGCGCCAGAGTGATGCCGTCGGCGCCGCCAACCTGCTCGCGCAGGCCGCCGAAGGGGACACCGCCGCCGCGCGCGCCGCCGCGCAGCCGCAGCTCTCGCTCTCCAGCACGCTCGGCCCGAGCGGCAGCAATTACGAAGACAGCGCCACGTCGAGCGGCTTCCAGTCGCGCACCACGGTCAGCTTCAGCGCCTTGATCTATGACGGCGGCCGCACCCGCGAGCTGACCGACTGGCGCAGCCAGCTCGCGAAGGCGGCCGAGCAGAACGGCGTCAGCACGCGCGAGCAGATTGCGCTGCAGGCCGTCTCGCTCGCGATCGAGCGCAGCCGCTTCCGGCTGCAGACGCAGATCTATCGCCAGTACGACCGCCAGATGAGCTGCCTGGTGCAGGCGCTCGAAGAGATCGTCGAAGCCGACCGCGGCCGCAACAGCGAGCTGGTGCAGGCGCGCAAGAACGAACAGCAGGCCGCGCTGCTGGTGGTGCAGAGCGCGTCGACGCTGCGCCAGGTCGAGATCCGCATGCAGCGCCTGATCGGCAGCCGGCTGCCAACCGGCGACGGCATGGGCGCTTTGCTGCTGACCCCGCCGCCGCTGCAGCAGATCGTCGCCGAGGCCGAGAACGCGAGCGACATCGCCAGCCTCGCGCTGCAGGCCGATGCACAGGAGAGCCTGGCGCGATCGGTGGCAGCCGAGCAGAAGCCGCAGCTGTCCTGGGTCGTCTCCGGCGCCAAGGCGATCGGCTCCGGCCGATCGGCCTCTTGGACCGCCGGCGTCTCGCTCAACGTGCCGCTGCTGAACCCGGGCGCGCAGCCTTCGCTCGACGCGGCGCGCGAACGCGCCGGCGCCGCACGCCTGCAGCTCGCCGATGCGCTGGAAAACCGGCGCTACAAGATGGCCGAAGTGCACGAACAGGCGCTGAACGCCTTCGAACGTGCACGCCGCGGCAGCGAGGTGGTGCGCGACAGCGACCAGCTGCGCAACGCCACCCTGCAGCAATGGCAGCAGCTCGGCCGCCGCTCGCTGTTCGACGTGATGTCGGCCGAGAGCGAGCACTACGCGCTGCGTGTCGCCTACATCAACGCGCTGCACGACGGCCAGCAATCCACCGCGCTGCTGCGCTCGCTCGGACGCGGCATCACCGCGTGGCTGCAATGAGCCGCACCGCCACCCGCCGCGAACGCCGAAGGAGCGGTCCTTCGATTCCTTGGGAGCCCCCCTTCATGTCCGATCTCCAAACCCCCGCGGCCGCCGCCCCCGTCGCCAACCCGCTGCTGCGCGCGATCGAGTTGCAGAACCAGGGCCGCATCGCCGAAGCCACCGGCCTGTTCCGCGAAGTGCTCGCGGTGCGGCCGAACGATCCGGTCGCGCTGTACTCGCTCGCCGGCATCCTGATGCAGCAGAACGCGCACGACGAGGTGCTGCGCCTGACCGAACGCGGCATCACGCACACGCCCGACTTCGCGCCGATGTGGTTCGCGCGCGCGCTCGCGCTGCAGGCCGTCGGCCGGCGCGAGGAGGCCTTGCGCGCCTATGACCGCGCGATCGCCCTGAAGCCCGACTACAGCGAATGCCTGCTCAACAGCGGCGCGCTGCTGCGCGAGATGAACCGCCATATCGACGCGGTCGAGCGCTTCCAGCGCCTGCTCGCGATCAACCCGAAACACGAGTCCGCGCTCGGCAACTGCGGCATCCTGCTGAGCGAATTCAAGCGCAGCGACGAAGCCATCGCGATGTTCGAGCGCCTGCTCGCGATCAACCCCGACTATCCGTACGGCAAGGGCCTGCTCTGCTACGAGCGCCTGCACGTCTGCGACTGGACGAACTACCCCGCCCTCTCGGCCGAAGTCATCGACGGCCTGCGCGACGGCAAGAAGACCTGCAAGTCGCTCGGCCTGATGGCGATCAGCGACTCGGCGAGCGACCACCAGCAGGCCGCGCGCATCTTCGCCGCGCAGTGGTTCCCGAAGCCCGCCGCCGCGCTGTGGAACGGCGAGCGCTACAAGCATCGCCGGCTGCGCATCGCCTACGTCTCGCCCGACCTGCGCGAGCACCCGGTCGGCCACCTGATGGCCGGCGTGATCGAGCGCCACGACAAGACGAGGTTCGAGACCATCGGCATCTCGCTCGGCGTCGACGACGGCAGCCGCATCCGCGCGCGCATGCAGCGGGCCTTCGATCGTTTCATCGATGCCCGCCGGCAGACCCCGCTGGAGACCGCACGCCTGATGCGCGAGATGGAGATCGACGTGGCGATCGACCTCGCCGGCTTCACCAGCGATTCGCGCTGCGGCATCTTCGCGCACCGGCCGGCGCCGGTGCAGGTCAACTACCTCGGCTACCCGGGCACGATGGCCACCGGCTATCACGACTACATCCTGGCCGACCGGCACGTGATCCCGCCGGAACACCAGGCCTTCTACACCGAGCAGATCGCCTATCTGCCGGACACCTACCTGCCGACCGACCGCGGGCTGCAGATCTCCGAGCACACGCCGAGCCGCACCGAGTGCGGGCTGCCGGAGAGCGGCACGGTGTTCTGCTCGTTCAGCCACGACTACAAGATCAACCCGGCCCTGTTCGACGTCTGGATGCGCATCCTGCGGCGCACGCCGGGCAGCGTGTTGTGGCTGGTGGCGCGCAATGCACAGACGCGCGCGAACCTGCAGCGCGAAGCCGCGGCACGCGGCGTCGAGCCCTCGCGCCTGGTCTTTGCCGAACGGGTGCCGCGCGTCGAGGACCATCTCGCGCGCTATCGCCTCGCCAACGTCTTCCTCGACACCTCGCCGTACAACGCGCACACCACCGCGGCCGATGCGCTGATGGCCGGCCTGCCGGTGATCACCTGCAGCGGCAATGCCTTCCCGTCGCGCGTCGCGGGCAGCCTGCTGCGCGCGATCGGCCTGCCCGAACTGGTCGCCGAATCGTTCGAGGGCTACGAGGCGCTGGCGATCGAGCTGGCCCAGCACCCGCTGCGCCTGCATGACCTGAAGGCCCGGCTGCTCGCCAATCAAACCACCCACGCCTTGTTCGACACCGAGCGTTTCTGCCGCAACCTGGAAGCCGCACTGGTGGACATGGCCGTCCGAACCGGCGCGACCACGCTCACCGCCGATGCTCCCGAAGCCCCGCCCGCTCCCCCGCCCGCGCCACGCCGGCTGCACATCGGCGGCAAGCTGCGGGTCAACGGCTGGGAGGTGA
>Ga0105237_10004825_pt1 | contig 15489 bp, 13 predicted proteins | sample KBSC24metaG_FD_81520 | JGI IMG/M metagenome (GOLD analysis project Ga0105237, IMG submission 81520) | Corn rhizosphere microbial communities from Kellogg Biological Station, Michigan, USA - KBS C2-4 metaG | ecosystem: Host-associated > Plants > Roots > Rhizosphere > Soil | place: Michigan, USA... | reverse complement strand
TTGTCGATGTAGGTCAGCGTCTGCTGCAGGTCGATGATGTAGATGCCGTTGCGGTCGGTGAAGATGAACCGCTTCATCTTGGGGTTCCAGCGACGGGTCTGGTGCCCGAAGTGCGCGCCGCTATCCAGCAGCTGCCGCATGGTCACTACGGCCATGTTTGTGCCTCACTTGTTTTTCGGTTGTCGTCCGGTATCGGGTGATGCCGGACCCTGGCGTCTGCTGCGTACCGGACCCAACTCGGTTGCCCGAATGGGACCGCCCGGCATGCGATTGCGACCCGAAATCGAGCCGCGTTGCAGGCGCGCGAAGTCAACCCACGAATGCGGATTGCAGGTGGAAGTTTACACGCTCGCCAGGGGTGCTTTTGTCCACAGTGCGCCGGTTATCCACAGATCGGGGTTCACCGGGTACCGAACTGTCCGCCGGCGCGCTGAACTGGGGTGATGCGGATCAGCCTGCTCGTGGTGCTCATGACGGTCTGCTCGACCGGCGTGGCGGACGCCGCCGACGGCCGGCTGGACTGGCCACTGCGACCGCGCCCGGCGGTTATCAGGGCTTTCGACGCACCGCAGCCCAACTGGCAACGCGGGCATCGGGGCGTCGACCTCGCGGGTTCTGCCGGCCAGACGGTGTACGCCGCGGCCCCCGGCACCGTGGTGTTCGCCGGAGAGCTCGCGGGCCGGCCGGTGGTGTCGGTCGCGCATCCGGGTGGGCTACGAACCAGCTATGAGCCGGTCCGGGCGGCGGTGCGGCCCGGAGCCGTCGTCACTGCCGGCACCCCGCTGGGGACGCTGGTCGCCGGGCATCCCGGGTGCGCAAGCTGTCTGCACTGGGGCGCGATGTGGGGTGCGTCGTCCAATGCCGACTACGTCGATCCCCTGGGCCTGCTCGCCGAAACCCCCGTGCGCCTCAAACCCCTCACCCCTTGACCGCGAGCCAGCCCGGGTACTCCACCTCCCCGCGAGCGTCCGTGTTTGTACGGCGACACGCCGCAATTGGCGTGCAGGTTGCGCACTCTCACCGGCCGCGAGCGGCCCCAAAATGCACACCTGACCCCGCGTGTCGCCGTACAAACACGGCCGCTCGCGGAGGTGGGAGGTCAGGCGCGGGGGTGGGCCTGGTCGTGGACGGCACGCAGCCGGGCGACGGTCACGTGCGTGTAGAGCTGGGTGGTCGCGAGCGACGAGTGCCCCAGCAGCTCCTGCACCACCCGCAGGTCGGCGCCGCCCTCCAGCAGATGAGTGGCCGCGCTGTGCCGCAGGCCGTGCGGCCCGATGTCGGGGGCGCCGTCCACAGCGGAGATGGTCTGGTGCACGACGGTCCGCGCCTGGCGCGGGTCGAGGCGTCGTCCGCGCGCGCCGAGCAGCAGTGCCGGGCCGGACGTCGCGACCGCGAGCGCCGGACGCCCGTCCGAAAGCCAGGCCCGTAGTGCATGGCAGGCCGGTTCGCCGAACGGCACGGTGCGCTGCTTGTCACCTTTACCCAACACCCGCAGTACACGCCGGCTCTGGTCCACGTCGTCGATGTCGAGGCCACACAGCTCGCTGACCCGGATGCCGGTGGCGTACAGCATCTCGACGATCAGCCGGTCGCGCAGCGCCATCGGATCACCTTGTTCCGCACCGGAATTCGCGGCGGACATGGCGTCGACGGCCTGGTCCTGACGGAGTACGGCGGGCAATGCGCGACGGGCCTTGGGGGTCTGCAGCCGTACCGCCGGGTCGGTTTCGAGGAGCCCCCGCCGCACCGCCCACGCCGTGAAAGTCTTGACCGCCGACGTCCGGCGAGACAGCGTCGTCCGCGCGGCACCCCTGGTCGCCTGTTCGGCGAGCCACGACCGCAGCGTCATGAGGTCCAGGTCCGCGATGGTCGCGTCGGAGCCGAGAAATTCAGCCAACGACCGCAGGTCGCCCCGGTAGGCGCGCCGGGTGTGCTCGGAGCGGCCACATTCGAGTTCGAGGTACTGATCGAACTCATCGAGGACCGCCGGGTGCACTCCCCTACGTTGGCAGAACTCTCGGCCGATCGCCTGTCACGCCACCCGCTGGTGGCCGAGCTGTGACCTCAGACGTCGACGCGGCGCAGGGCGTCCGGCGTGAGTTCCTTCAGCGCCCGGTAGCCATCGATGGCCATGGTCAGGTCGGTCTCGGCCAGCAGCGACCGCAGCACGTGCACGACACCCGCGGTGCCGGCCAGCGCCATCCCGTACGCGTACGGCCGGCCGACGCCGACGGCGGTCGCGCCCAGGGCCAGCGCCTTGACCACGTCAGCACCGGTTCGGACGCCGGAGTCGAAAAGCACCGGAAGGCCGTCGGCCGCCTCGACGACGCCGGGTAGGCAGTCGATGGCCGGGATTCCGCCATTGGCCTGCCGGCCACCGTGGTTGGAGCAGTAGATGCCGTCGATGCCGGCGTCGCGGACGCGTCGCGCGTCGTCGGGATGACAGATGCCCTTGACCAGCAGCGGCAGCGTGGTCAGTGAGCGCAGCCACGGCAGGTCGTCCCAGCTTAGTGGATTCCCGAAATCCTGCACCCACTGCATCACGACACCCTGCGGGTTCTGCTCGGGCGGTGCGGGCAGCTTGGCCCGGAACACCGGGTCGCTGGTGTAGTTGGAGAGGCACTGGCCGCGCAGCTGTGGGAAGTTGGCCGTCGACAGGTCGCGGGGGCGCCAGCCGGGCACCCAGGTGTCGAGCGTGACGACGATGCCCTTGTATCCGGCAGCCTCGGCCCGACTGACCAAGCTCGCCGCCAGGTCCCGGTCTTTCGGGGTGTACAGCTGGAAAAAGCCTGGGGTGTCACCGAATTCGGCAGCGACGTCCTCCAGCGGATCACTGGTGAGCGTCGAGACCATCATCGGTACGCCGGTTTGGGCCGCGGCCCGCGCGGCGTGCAGGTCACCGTGGCCGTCGCGGGCACAGATGCCCATGACGCCGATGGGCGCGAGGAACAGCGGCGAGGGCAGCTTCAGACCGAACAGGTCGACAGTCAGGTCGCGCTCGGTGGCCCCGACCAGCATCCGCGGCATCAGCCCCCAGCGGTCGAAGGCGCTGACGTTGACGCGCTGCGTCCGCTCGTCGCCGGCGCCACCCGCGACGTACGACCAGATCGACGGCGGCATCGCGGCCTGGGCGCGCTCCTCGAGTTCCGCGAACGAGATCGGCAACGTCGGGACGACACCGCCCAACCCCTGCAGGTAGATCTCGAGCTGGTAGTCACCGAACGCCATCACGCCCGCCCTTCCGTTGCAGCTTCAGCTGAGAATCGCACCTTAGCGTCGGCCTGCGCCGCGGTTTCGGCCTATGCCTCAGCTTCGACCTTGGCCAGCTCGGCCTTCCACTGCCGGAACGTCTCTTCGGTGCGGCCGCGGCGCCAGTAACCCGAGATGGACGCCCATTCGGCTCCCACGCCGCGTTCCTTGCGCAGGTACGGCCGCAGATTGTGCATGACGGTCTGGGCCTCGCCGTGGACGAAAACTTGGACTTGCCCGGGCAGCCAGTCGGCCGCCCGGACCGCGGCGATGAGCGGCGCGTTGTCACCGGCCCGGTCGTCGGGAACCAGGTCTGCGCGGCCGCCGCGGTGGATCCACTGAATCCTCACGCCTGCGGGCGCGGTCAGGTCAAGTTCGTCGTCCGGGCCGTCGACCTCGATGAAGGCCTGTCCGATCGCGTTGGGCGGCAACGCTTCCAGCGCGGTGCTCAGCGCCGGCAGCCCGGCTTCGTCACCGGCCAGCAGGTGCCAATCGGCGGCCGGGTTCGGCGCGTAGGCCCCGTTGGGTCCCATGAGATACGCGGGGTCTCCGGGTGCCAACGACGCCGCCCACGGCCCGGCCACCCCGCTGTCGCCGTGCACGACGAAGTCGACGGTGAGTTCGCGCCGTTCGGCGTCGACGCTGCGCACTGTGTAGGTCCGTACTGTCGGGCGCTGGTCTGCCGGCAATGTCTCGAAGCTGTCCAGGGTCAGCGGCTGCGCGAGACCGGCCACCTGGACGCCCGCGGGCACGATGGCGAACTTGACGTAGGAATCGGTGAATTCCTTCGGACTGAAGGTGTCGAACCCGTTGCCGCCGAACACAACACGAATCATGTGCGGGGTCAGGCGCTGGGTGCGGAGTACTTCGAACGTATGAATCGGACGACCTGCCACGCCTCGACTATACGAGCGGCGCGGCCGCGATGGTGGCCTACCGAGCCAGCATCGCCGCGGCGAACTTGGGCTTCCAGTCGGAGGTCAGCAACGCGCCGAAGTTGGATTCGAGGTCGTCACGTTTGGCGGTGTCGGTGTCGCGCACCGCGAAGATGAACGCCGGGCCGCTCCAACCGGCCCCCGCGACACCGGCCATCACCTGCAGGATCTGCCGCGCTTGTTCGTCCTGGCTGACGCCCCGGGCCTGCGGTGCACAGGTCGAGGCGCCCAGTTCGGTCATCCAGACCTTCTTGTCACCGTCGCCGTTGACAGTCATCAGGTCGTGTACGCGGACCAGGTCCGACCATCCGTTGTCACCGTCTTCGGCGATGCCACCGGGAAAGACGTATGGGTGCATCGCGGTGGCATCGAAGAATTTTCGTGCACCGCTCGCGTACATATCGGCGAGAAATTTCGTCGGTGCGTCCGGGCCGGTGGCGCGGCTGAGTCCGGCGGCGATGACGGTGGCATCGGGCTGGATGGCCTTGATCGCCGGGTACGCCGCCTTGAGCAGCTCGGTGTAGACGGCGGCGCGGTTGTCGGTGAACCCGAAGAACAGTGGCAGGTTCGGCTCGTTCCAGATCTCCCAGTCGGCGACCCGGTCGCCGTAGCGCTGCACGACGGCCGTGACGAACGCGGCGTAGTCCGCCGGATTGATCGGTGGCGCACTGAAATACGAGCCCGGCGCCCGCGCCCAGGTGGGACTGTACGCGATCAGTCCCAGTACCTTCAGCCCCCGCTTCTTCGAGCCGTTCACCCAGTGGTCGACATAGTGCCAATTGTATTGACCCTTAACGGGTTCCACGATGTGCCAGTCGATCAGCACCCGCATCCATTCCGCTCCGGTGCGGGCGACGGCATCGAGTTCGCGGTCGGCGTCGGCGTCGCTCATCCAGGACTGGGGCGCGCCGACGCTGAATCCGTAGCCGCCGTCTGGTACCACCGGCATCGCGACGGGCGAGGCACGCACCCACAGGCACTCGCCTGCCACTAGTGCGACGACCAATCCGATGACGGCAGCGAGCCACCTGAAGCTGCGTCGAACGCGAGCCGTGCCAGCAGGCATTCAGGCGCTCGGGGGCAGTACGGGCAACGGATCGGTGGCGATGCGGTGCGCCTCATCGGCATCAATCCCCAAGGCGCGCAACACGAGTTCCGCCGTGGCCGAACCGGCTTCACGCCAGGTCTGGTGACCTTCGAGGACCTTCCACATGGCACTGACCGTGGCGCCCTGGACCAGCGAGGCCACGCTGTCGACGCCGACGTCCCCCAGCCGATAGCGGCCTGCCGCCACGCCGGCGTCGACGTCACTGCTCGGCGGGCCGGCCATCCACGTCCGCAGCGTTTCCTCGCTCAGACCGAACTTGACAGCGAACCGGCCCAGTTGCGGGTTCTCGTGCGCGTAGCGCACCCACATCCGAATCCCGGTCGCCAGCCGCGCAGCGGAGTCGTCGATCGCCCCGAAGGACGCCGAGACCCGCCGGTGCAGATCCGCGGTGATCTCACCGACGACCCGGTCGAACAAATCGTCCATGGAGCCGACGTTCCGGTACAGGGTGCCGCGGGCCACGTTGGCCTCTTGCGCCAGCTCGCTGATGGTGACCTGCGTGGTGCCCTTCTCGACGAAGAGCCGCACGGCCGCCGTCACGATCCGGTCGTCAGTCGTGGTCATGGCCGCGCTCCTTCAAGTTCTCCTGCACCGCCTGCATCACCTGTCCAATCCACAACGATAGCAACAGCGATTGCACAGACCATCTGCGTTCTGAACAACTTTGTTCAAAATACACCCTTGACTTGAGTTGAACACTTCTGTTCAATTCAGTACATGGATGTTGACAGCAAAAGCAATCAACGATGATCGCCACCTCGTCGGGTGACCGCGTTCCGGTGCTGATCGCCGGAGGCGGACCGGTCGGCCTCACGCTGGCACTGACCCTGGCGCAACACGGGGTACAGGCACTGCTTGTCGAACGCAACCCGTCGACGACGACGCACCCCAAGATGGACATCACCAACGGCCGCAGCATGGAGCTGTACCGACAGCTCGGCATCGCCGACGACCTCCGCAAAGTGGCTGTGCCCGAGGACAATCCGTTCGACGTCGCATGGGTCACCAAACTGAACGGGTGGGAGTTGGCCCGGTTCAGCTACCCCGGTGTGACCGGGCGCCGTGACGCCATCCGCGGATGCACCGACGGCACCATGACGTTGGAACCGCCGATGCGGGTTTCGCAGGCAATCCTCGAACCCGCACTGAAGGAGATTCTGGAGACGCGCACCGGCGTCGACGTCCGATACGGCTGGGCGCTGCAGTCCTTCCGCCAGAACGCCGATGGCGTCGATGCGGTCATCAACTGCAGCGCAACGGGCGAGACCCGCACCGTGCGGGCCGACTACCTTGCCGGTTGCGACGGAGCCGGCAGCATAGTGCGGCGAGAACTGGGAATTGCATTGCATGACATCGATATCCGTCGCATGGCCGCGCGTGAGATCGGGCTGGGCAAGGTCGTCGCAGGAACGGTGCGGGCATTCGCGGAGCAGCGACAGACCCCGATGGACGGTCGCGTGTACATGGTGCATTTCACCTCCACGGCCCGCACGGTCCTGGAGCGATTCGGCACCACCTGGCACACCCAGTCTCCCGAGGGCTGGACCCTGATCTCGCAGAACGATCGCGACACCTGGACGTTGCACACGCTGATCGGTATGGGCGTCAAGACGGACGAGATCGATCCGAAGCAGTTCCTGTTCGCCCGGCTGGGAGTCGAATTCGATTGCGACATCGTCGTTGCCAATGAGTGGCGACCCCGGCTCTCTCTTGCCGACTCGTACGGGCACGGCCGGGTCTGGTTGGCCGGCGACTCAGCCCACCAGGTGGTGCCCAACGGCGGCTACGGCATGAACACCGGCGTCGGCGACGCCGTCGGGTTGGGCTGGGCTTTGGCCGCGGTCATCAACGTCTGGGGCGGTCCGCGCTTACTCAGCGCCTACGCCGCAGAACGCCGCGCGGTCGGGATCGCCAATCGAGATGCCTCCGCACGACACACCCTGGTGCGCCTGGCCATCCAAATGGCAAACCGCGCATCGCTTTCCGGGCATGGTTGGGCGGCCGACCGCGACCGTGCGCGCCTCGGTCGCGAAATTCTCGATCTCGGCAATCTCGAAAACGAGGCCGACGGAATCGAATACGGCTACCGCTACGACAACTCACCGGTCATCTGTACGGAGCCGAACCGCCGACCGGCCGGCCCCTCGCACCGGTACATCCCGAGCACTGTGCCGGGAGCCCGGCCACCCAGCGTCTTCCTGCCAGACGGAACTGCCCTTTTCGACCTGTTCGGACCCGGATTCACGCTACTGCGCTTCGTCGATCTCGACGTCACAGAGCTGACGTCCGCGGCAACCGATCGCGGCGTCCCCCTGACGGTCGTCGACGTCCGCGACGCGCAGGCCCGAAACCTCTACGAACGCGACCTGGTGCTGATCCGTCCCGATCAGCACGTGGCGTGGCGCGGGAACCGCTTGCCCGACGACGCATCCGAGGTGATCGACCGGGTCAGGGGCGTGGCCGGCAGCTCGATGCGATCGTCGCAGAAGGAGTATTCACGATGAGCGGCAACATGATTGGTGCCCACAACGGCCTGCACAGCGCTGACGGCGCGCGTCAGGGCGAGCATCCGGGCCGCTCCCGTAATCCGCTGACCAAGGTGACTGACGTCGCCTGGCTGGAGTTCGACAAGCCCGATCTGGCGCGCGCCGAAGCCTTTGCCCACGCTTTCGGCTTCGGCACCGCGCTGCGCACCGACACCGAATTGCACCTGCGTGGCAGCGATCCCGACGCGCCGTGCGTCCTCATCCGGCGTGGCCCGCAGACGCGGTTCCGCGGGATGGCGTTCACCGCAGGCGAGGATGCAGACTTGGTGCGGCTGGCCGACAAAACCGGCTCCCAGGTCACGACACTGCCGGAGTCGATCGGCGGACTGGGTGTGGAGTTGACCGACCCCAGCGGTATTCCGGTACGCGTGGTGTCCGGCACCCATGCGCTGAGCCCGCTACCGACCCAGGCACCCCACACCCTCAACGTCGGTGACCACGTAGAACGGATCAACGCGACGCAGCGCCCGCCGCGGGTCCCGGCGACGGTGCAGCGCCTCGGCCACGTCGTCGTCCAGACGACCAAATACCGTGCCGCACTGGGCTGGTACCTCGACACGCTCGGCCTGATCGTCAGCGACTTCCTGTACTTCCCGGGGCAGCGCGAACGCGGTCCCACCATGAGCTTCATCCGGTGTGACCGCGGCTCGATCCCGACCGACCATCACACGCTGGCGCTCGCACTCGGTCCCGCGAACCGCTACGTGCATTCGGCCTACCAGGTCAGCGACCTCGACGCTCTCGCCGCCGGCGGCGAATACCTCAAAGACCATGGCTACCAACACTCTTGGGGCATCGGCCGGCACATCGAGGGCAGCCAGATCTTCGACTACTGGCGCGACCCCGACGGATTCATGGTCGAGCATTTCACCGACGGCGACATGTTCGACAACACGCTCGAACCCGGATGGGCGGAGTTCACCGCCTCCGGCCTGGCCCAATGGGGGCCACCCGCGACCGCCGACTTCCTCGGCACCAGTCCCCGGCACGCACGCGGCGAAATACGCGAACTGCTCACCGCGCTGCGCGGCAACAACGAATTCGACATCCACCGCCTCATCGGCCTACTGAAAGCTGCCAAGTCATGACCATCTCTGTTCTGCGCACCGCCGACGCCTGGTGGGTCTACACCGCAACCGGCGCCGCCAAGATCGCCACCACCGATGTCCATGCCACCACGGCCGAACTTCTTACCGACCGCGCCGCGATCGAGGCCGCCGCATCCGATACCAACACGGTGCCGGTCGACAGCCTCGATCTGCTCTCGCCCGTGACCGCACCCTGCCGGGTGGTCGCCCAGATGACCAACTTCGCCTCACACGTCAGAGACGCCGGGATGGAACCGGCCTCGATCCCGCTGACGTTCTTCCGCAAATCATCGGCGTCGATCGCCGGTCCGACCGACGCGATCGTCAAGCCCAGCCACGTGCGGTTCCTCGACTACGAGGTGGAGATCGGCCTCGTCATGGGCACCGACATCCCGGTCGGCAGCACCATCACCGACGCCAACCTCGCCGATTACGTGGCCGGATTGGTGGTCACCAACGACGTGTCCGCGCGCGACATCCAGTTGCCCCAGACGCAGTTCTACGAGGCCAAGTCCTACCCCACCTTCACGCCCGTCGGGCCGGCCCTGGTGCTGCTGACCGCCGCCGAGCTCAAGCGCTTCGGCGAACTGCGTCTGCAGCTGCGAGTCAACGGCCAACTGCGGCAAGACATGCGCGTCGGGGGCGACATGATCTACTCGCCACTGCAGGCCCTGCAATCGCTGACCCGCTTCCAGGATCTGCGCGCCGGCGACCTGATCCTGACCGGCACGCCCGTTGGCACGGCGTTGAGCGCGCCTCCCAAGGCGGTCGCACTCATCGGGTCGCTGCTGCCCCCCGCCGTGAAGTGGAAGGCATTCTTCAAGAGCCAGGCGCGCAACCCGAAATATCTGCACGACGGTGATGTCGTCGAAGCGACCGTGGCCACCGACGACGGCGCCATCGACCTCGGTGCGCAGCGCAACATTGTGAAGTACGCATGAGCGCGAATCGCTTGTGGCCCAGGTACTCCAGCCCCAGCGATCTGGCGGAGATCGAAGCTGTCCCGCTGTCCGATCGCGGGCTTCCGACCTCGACCTATGCCGCGCTGACGCACGCCGCGCAGATGTGGCCGGACCGGATCGCCGTCCGGGTGCTACCCGATGGGCAAGGTTGGCAAGCCGCCGTGAGCCGCACGTTCGGGCAGCTGCTGAGCGACGTGAATCGAACCGCCAACCTGCTGCACGACTTGGGCGTTCAGCGCAATGACGCGGTTGCCTTGATCGCGCCGAACTGCGATGAGCTGATTACCGCGACACTGGCAGCGCAACTCGCCGGTATCGCCGCGCCCATCAACGGTGCCCTCTCGCCGGAGCATGTCAGTGAGTTGATGCGGCGATCGGGCGCCCGGATCCTCATCACCGCGGACGCTCAGCTCGACCCCGCGGCTTGGGCGGTCGCCGAGCGTCTCGTCGGCGATGGCCTGATCGATGCTGTCCTGCTGATCGGACCGACCGGCGCCGAACCGATCGACATCCCCGTAGTGGCGGGAGCGAGGGTCGAGTATCTGAGCCGACGGGCCGCCGCCTACGACGGCACTCGATTTCATGGCACCACCCCACGATCCACGGATCTGGCCGCACTGTTTCATACCGGCGGCACCACCGGCGCGCCGAAACTTGCCGCGCACACCCATGCCAATGAAGTGGCCGATGCATGGATGATCGCGGTGAACACCCTGCTCGATGAATCGTCGGTGTTGTTCGCGGCCTTGCCGCTCTTCCATGTGAACGCACTCGTGGTGACTCTGCTGGCGCCATTGCTGCGCGGACAGCAGGTGCTGTGGGCCGGCCCGCTCGGCTACCGCGATGTGACGTTGTATGGCAATTTCTGGAAAATCGTTGAGCGCTACCGGGTTTCCGCCATGAGCGCAGTACCCACGGTGTACGCCGTGCTCAGCCAGGTCCCTGTCGACGCCGACATCTCCTGCATGCGGATGGCGATCGTCGGCGCCTCCGCACTGCCGGCCGCGGTGCGCAGCGAATTCGAATCACACACCGGCGTCCCGCTGCTGGAGGGTTACGGCTTGACCGAGGCGACCTGCGCGAGCGCGCGCAGCTTTCCCGACCACCCGCGGCCGGGGTCGGCCGGGCAGAGACTGCCCTACCAGCAGTTCAAGACAGTCCGCATCGACGATGACGGCAATTGGCACGATCAGCCGTCCGGCGAGATCGGCACCTTGGCAGTCGGTGGCCCGACCGTCTTTCCCGGCTACGTCACCGGCCGCGACTCCCGCGGCTTTGTCCTGAACGGCAACGGCAAACTCGTCGACGGCTGGCTCGACACCGGCGACCTCGCCTGGATCGACGACGACGGTTTCGTCCACCTGTGCGGACGCGCCAAAGATCTGATTATCCGCGGCGGGCACAACATCGATCCGGCGATGATCGAAGACGCGCTACTGACCCACCCCGACGTCACAGGCGCCGCCGCGGTCGGTCGTCCCGACGTGCACGCCGGCGAGGTGCCGGTCGCCTATGTGACGTTGCGGCCAGACACTGTCGAAACTCCGGAGACGTTGCAGCAGTGGGCGGTTGAGCGCGTCGCCGAGTCAGCCGCAGTTCCGAAAGCTGTGATCGTGATCGACACCATCCCGGTGACCGCTGTCGGCAAGCCGTTCAAATTGCCGCTGCGCGCCGACGCCGCTCGTCGCGCGGTCAGCGACGCCGTCGCCGATGTCGACGGCGTGCGCGACGTGACGGCGGATACCGAAGACTCAGCGACGGTCGTCACGGTGCGCGTCGCACCTGGTACCGACCGCGCCCCGGTCGAGGCGATCCTGGGCCGCTACGCCCTCACGTGGCGGCTGCTGGACGAGGAGTGAGCACCATGGCGCCAACCCCCAAGCCGATCGTCGGATGATGCAAGTCGAGGACCGAAATGCCTGACTCTGTAACCAAATACGTGCCCGTTGTCGTCGTCGGAGCGGGGCCGACCGGTGTCACCGCGGCGACATTGCTCGCCGACCACGGGGTGCCGACACTGGTTCTCGACCGCTGGGAATCGGTCTACCCCCAGCCGCGCGCGGTGCATCTGGATGACGAGATTCATCGCATCCTCGCCCGCATCGGCGTAGCCGAAGAATTCGCCGCGATTTCACGGCCGGCACTCGGTTTGCGGTTGCTCGACCAGAACCACCACACGCTGGCGCAATTCGACCGCGACCCCGCCCGCAGCAGGCACGGCTTCCCCCAGGCGAACATGTTCGACCAACCCGAACTGGAAGAACTGCTGCGCGCCAACATGGCCACGCACCCAAATGTGCAGCTGCGCGGCAATTCCGAGGTCACTGCCGTCACTCAGCGCGAGCCTGGCCGCGTGCGGGTGACGTACTCCGACCGTGCCACCGGAACGGAACACGCCGTCGAAACCGGCTACGTGTTGGGCTGCGACGGAGCCAACAGCATCGTGCGGGCCTCCATCGGTGCAGCCATGGACGATCTGCGCTTCGAGCAGCGCTGGCTGGTGGCCGACGTGGCCACCGAGGCTCAGCTCGATCAGTGGGATGGCGTGCACCAGGTATGCGATCCCGTTCGGGCCGCGACATACATGCGCATCGGCCCCGACCGATATCGCTGGGAATTCCGGCTGCTGGCGCCGGAAACCGCAGCTGACTTCAGCACGTTGAAAACGCTTCGACCCCTGATCGCCCCGTGGATCGGCGATGTGGCCGACGACGACCTCGAACTGGTACGGGTCACCGAGTACACCTTTCGGGCGCAACTCGCCGACAAATGGCGGGACCGTCATGTCTTCCTCCTCGGCGATGCTGCGCACCTCACGCCGCCGTTCATCGGGCAAGGCATGGGCGCAGGCCTACGTGACGCGATGAACCTGGCGTGGAAAGTCGCGGGCGTGATCAACGGAGAACTACCCGAGGCACTGCTAGAAACCTACGAACAGGAACGGAAACCCCATGCGCGCAGCATGATCCGCCTGGCGTTGGCGATGGGGTGGGCGATGACCGCCGGCGGTCACGCCGGCAACATGGTGCGGCGCACTGTCGCACCTCGGCTGCGGTTGATACCCGGGCTTCGCGACAAGCTCACCAACGGGACCACCCCCGGGCTGCACGAGTCGGCTGTGGTCATCAAAAGCCGGACACCCGGCCACCTTGCCGGAACCCTGTGCCCCAACCCGGTCCTCGCCGATGGACGGCGCCTGGACACGTTGCTGGGCAACAGCTTTGCGCTCGTCACCACTACGCGCCCGCTGGCGTTTCAACTCGCCATGCTCCAAGACCACGGCGTCGTCGTACATGTCGCCGAACCCGGGGGCCAATTGGAGCGGTGGTTACGTCGCGGCCGCGCCACCGCTGCCGTCGTCAGACCCGATCGCACGGTGATGTGCGCGGGCCGCGACGTGTGGAAAATCTGCGCGGCCATACCGGGTTTCACGTTGTCCGCTCGGGCACACAGCGCCCACCCGCCCTTCCAGACCAGTTAGGACGCGCTCCGCGCGCATGTCCACCGCCAACGTCATGAGAGGAACATCAATGCAACGCCGCCCCACTGGCCTGCCCACCTACGAACCCGACATCTACTCCGTCGATGCCATCACCGACCCCTACCCGCACTACCAACGAATGCGTGACCTCGGTCCGGTGGTATGGCTGGCGAAGCAACGGACATATGCGCTGCCGCGCTACGCCGAGTGCAAAGCAGTGCTTCGCGACGACAAGAGCTTTCTGTCAGGTCGGGGTGTGGCACTCAACCCGGTCACCAACCGAATGTCGCAGGGCACCACGCTCAACAGCGACGGTGTCGAGCACGAACAACGCCGCAAGCGTGTCGCACACCGCATGCTGCCGCGCGCTCTGCGCACCATCAGTGACACCGTCGATGACACGGCGCGCAGCGTTGTCGACGCCGCGCTCGGCAAGGGCGCTATCGACGGCGTCAACGACCTCGCGGCCGCGCTGCCGTTGGCCGTCGTGCCCGACCTCATCGGATGGCCTCGCGATCAGCGCGACCACCTGGTTGCTTGGGCTGGAGCAACATTCGATGTACTCGGCCCACTCAATTGGCAGGCGATCAAAGCGGTACCCAAAACGGTGCTCATGCTGCGCTTCGCCCGGCGCGTGGTTCGCGAGCGCAACGTCATCGAGGGCAGCATGGCAGATGAGCTACTCACCGCCGCCGACGAAGGCCAACTGGCGCACCACGAATGCGCGCCATTACTCGTCGACTACATCGCCCCGTCGATCGATACCACGATGAGCGCTATCGCGAACGGGTTGAATCTCTTCGCCAGGCACCCCGACCAGTGGCAACTGCTCAAGGACGACCCCGGACTCATGGCAAACGCCGTCAATGAGATCGTCCGATACGAGCCCCCGCTGCGCGCCTTTGCGCGGTGCACGGCGCAGCAGGCCGAAATCGCTGGAATGCGAATGCCTTCGGGCGCACGGGTCCTGGTGATCTATGCCTCCGCCAACCGCGACGAACGCGAGTGGGAAAACCCCACGGTGTTCGACATCCGACGCGACGCCGGCCGTCACGTCGGTTTCGGACACGGTGCCCACGCTTGCGCCGGGCAGGGCTTGGCGCGCTTGGAAACTACGGCGATGTTGCGGGCGCTCCTCGAGCGCGTCGAACGGATAGAGCTGGCCGGTACGCCGACATGGGCGGTCAACAACATCATCCGCCGCCACGAACGCTTGCCTCTCAAGCTGATTGCCGCCTAGCGCGCGCTACCGGGACAGCGAACTGCCTCGGCGCCGCGCCGCCATCACCAGAACTCGCCGCTTCGAGCGCCTCCCGCTCGAGCTCGCCGTCACCACTGAGGACAACCATGAAAGTAAGCGTCGACAACAACCGCTGCGAGGCCCACGCCGTATGCGTCGCTCAAGCACCCGAGGCCTTCGAACTCGACGACGATGGAAATCTGCACTACCGCTTCGAGGGGCGAGAGGTCCCGACCGGAATCGAAACAGCGGTTCGCGGGGCCGTCGATGCGTGCCCCGTCGCGGCGCTCAGCGAGGCACCCTGAGATGAGTCAGACAGTGCGTGGTGTGATCTCCCGGACCAAGAAGCAGCCCATCGAGCTGGTCGACATCGTCATCCCCGATCCCGGTCCCGGTGAAGTGGTCGTGGACATCATCGCCTGCGGCGTGTGCCACACCGACCTCACCTACCGCGAAGGCGGCATCAACGACGAATACCCCTTCCTGCTCGGCCACGAAGCCGCCGGCACCGTCGAGTCCGTCGGCGCCGGCGTCACCCACGTCGCGCCCGGCGACTTCGTCATCCTCAACTGGCGCGCGGTCTGCGGCGAATGCCGCGCCTGCAAACGCGGCCGCCCGCACCTGTGCTTCGACACCTTCAACGCCACCCAGAAGATGACATTGACCGACGGCACCGAACTCACCCCCGCCCTGGGCATCGGCGCCTTCGCCGACAAAACCCTCGTCCACGAACGCCAGTGCACCAAGGTCAACCCGGCCATCGCCCCCGCGACCGCAGGGCTGCTCGGTTGCGGCGTGATGGCGGGCCTCGGAGCGGCGATCAACACCGGCGGCGTCACGCGCGGCGACACGGTCGCGGTGATCGGCTGCGGCGGCGTCG
>Ga0105237_10004823_pt1 | contig 15491 bp, 10 predicted proteins | sample KBSC24metaG_FD_81520 | JGI IMG/M metagenome (GOLD analysis project Ga0105237, IMG submission 81520) | Corn rhizosphere microbial communities from Kellogg Biological Station, Michigan, USA - KBS C2-4 metaG | ecosystem: Host-associated > Plants > Roots > Rhizosphere > Soil | place: Michigan, USA... | reverse complement strand
AAACGTGCGCTTGCGATCACTCAGGGGACCGAGGCCGGTATGGTGTCCCACAAACGCCATCCGCTTGTGCCCCAGGCTGCGAAGGTATTCGGAAACGCGCTCGACGCCCTTCCGGTAATTTGACTTGATGCTGAGGATGCTGCGACGCGGGGAGCCGACGTCGTATACCACGGTCCGGATCTTACGCTCCTCGAGTTCATCCAGAATTGCAGGCTCGATTTCCGAAACCACCAGCGCCAGCCCGGCCACGCGTCGGCCGAGCATGATCCGTACACTGGAATGGAGCCACTGCGAATCGTAATCGGTGTTCGCCACCAGGACTTCGTACCCGTTGGCGTGAGCCTCCTGTTCGAGGACGCGGAAAATATCCAGGAAAAACGGGTTTTCCAGGTTGGAGACAATGAGACCCAGGGTCCGGCTGACGCCGCCAGCCAGGGCGCGCGCATTCACATTGGGGTAATACTTCAGTTCCTCAATGGCTTTCAGCACGCGGGTTCGCGTGCTGCTCTTGACCACGCCGATATTGTTCAGGACGCGTGAGACCGTGGCCGGTGAAACACGCGCCCGTTGAGCAACATCTTCAAGGCTCATTCGTTCAGGCCAGCAGCCTCCTTTGGATACTGCCCAGGGCGCCCCGTACTTCGATCCCAAGTCTTCTATAGAACGGCAACCTCTATCCTAACCGATTCATGGGGATCAGATGTCTGTGGGCAACCTAGCTCGAACCGGCGAAGGAAATGGGCGGGTATGAAGAACGCAATAAAACAAGGTTCTTTCGGCTGGTGTATAAAAAGACGACTAGTCTCTGGAATCGATGCGGCCTGTGTTAACTCAAGTTAGAATCGGGTCGAGTCTCAGCCGAGGAGCCAGATGGAGCTGCTGGCTCCTCATTCGCGGGAAATCGAGACGGATCAGAATGTGAAGCGGCCAATAAACGTGCCCGAACGCATGCCAGTTGTGCCGGATGTCGGGACGATCGTTCCGAAGCCGCCGCTATACAGGCCGGCATTGGCACCGGAAGTGAACTTCGTCGGCGGAGTCGAGAAGTTTCCCAAGTTGATTCCGGGGAACTGCGTCCGGTTGAAGACGTTCGCGAACTCGACACGCAGGTTCAGACTGTAACGGGCTTCCTTTCCGAAACGGAAATTACGGCTGAAGTTCGCGTTTTCCACGGGTGCGCGAATTCCACGGAACCAGCGGATCGAGCTCTGATCAGCTCCCCATTGCCCGTCCGGAATGTTCTGCCACGCGGCCGGGTTCAGAACAACCGTCTTGGTCGGATCGAAACAGTGACAATTCACGTTGATCGGGTCGGTGTGATGATTGCCGTCGTAGTCGAACCAGTCCACCGACCAGGGGTTCATCGGGTTGCCGTTCGCGTCGTTCTTCAACTGGGCGCCCCCCGGTCCGCGGCCGAGGAATTGGCTGATCGGCGTGGTGCTCGTGCTGCTTGGACGCGCGAGCAAGCCGGCACTCGAGTAACTCAAATACCAACCAATGCCCCAGCCTGACAGCGCGTAGGACACGGCCTTGTTGCGAAGAACGGGCAATGACGAATGAACTCGCGGCACCTCATACTGTGCCGTCAGTCGGAATAGATGGGGGTTGTCGAAGGTGCCGAGATTCTTGCCGAGTTGACGATTGAACACGTCGGGAGAAGTCATCTGCTCCAGGGTCTTCGAGAAGGTATAATTCGCGTTGAAGCTCAACCCGTGGCTGAAGCGCTTGTTCACCGTGACCTGGAGCGAGTCGTACCAGTTCTTACCTAGAGGAGCATTCGATGGATTCATAGCGCCGGAGTATTGAGGGTAAGGAAGCAGCGATTGGCGCACGGTCTGGCTGGTCGGGAAGTTGGCGTAGGGCAGCAGGGACACACCGTGAGCCGCCAGCGTGCTCTTGTCGGTCGGCGTAAGGTTCGCAATAGTCTTGTTTAACAAGGTCGAGTCTGCCGCGCTGCTGAAATCGTTGAAGCCATAAGAACGCAATACGGGCTCACTGAGTACGTTCAGCGGCGCAAGGCCGCCGGCATCCCACCAGACGCCGCGGTTGGCCACGTAGGCGGCCTCGACAACAAAGTTGCGGCCGACGGATCGCTGGAGTGTTAAGTTCCATTGGACTAGGCGTGCGGGCCGGCCGGCGTTCCGATCAATATAGGTGGGAGGCGCGGAGCTTACCGACCCCACTGCCTGGCCGGCGTTGGGCTCAGTCGTGGGCCACACTGGGTGTAGGTCGGAGGGCAGTCCGTCTTTCAACAGACCGACGATCTGGCCAAACCCAGGCGTGCCCTCAGTGGCAGTATTCACAAGCCCGCCTACAGTCGAAACGGGAGTGGCGTTGTACACGACTCCGACGCCTCCTCGAACCACCGTTTTGCTATCAATCTGATATGCCACGCCGACTCTTGGTCCAATGGCGTACGGATAATTATCAGCGAAGTGGCAATTGCAAACCGACTCGTATTGGCGTGCGCCGAGTCTGCCTGAGGCCGCCGGATTCGGGACCTGTGTAGCGAAAGAAGAGTAGCGGCCATACTCTTCGGACGCGTAAGTTCCATAATCCCAACGGACGCCAAGGTCGAGCGTGAGCTTCCGGGTAACCTTCCAGTTGTCTTGCAAATATATCGAGGTCTCTGACTTTTGGCCGCGCGCGGCCACTGGGGCAGCTACCGAAGCGCCGCTCTCGCCTCCCAACAGAAAAGACGAGAAAGCAAAGCCGGTAAAACCAGTGCTCACCGTCGTGCCCTGTAGGGAGGTTTGCTGCGTCCAGTTGGTGCCGAAGTTGTAAGTGCCCGTTGTGTTCGAAAAATTGTAACTGGGAAATCGCTCCAGCCGGATCTCGGCGCCGGCCTTGTAGGTGTGTCGGCCCCGCACATAGCTGGCCGAAACATTGCCTGCCGGGCGACGCTCATAGGTTTTGCTACTGGAGCCTGAGCCGAGGTTGCTGATGCCGCCAAGCGCCGCGCTCGGCGAAGTGAAGAGAGCGTTTGTTGAGATGACCGGGAATGTGCCGGGCTGCGTTTGCCCGACCAGACCCAGTTCCTTGAAAGGGTCGTACCCTGCGCTCGTGGATAGCGTCGAGAAATCGTCGCTGTTCCAGCCCAAGCCCAAGTGCAGCAGGAGACGCGAGGTCGCGGTGTAGTCATAGTTGAGGCGGACCGTAGGAGAATAGGCGGAAGCCTGAAGTGAGGTGCTGATGAGGACCGGGAAATTGTCGACGCCCGTGGGAGACCGCGGCGTGCTGGTGCTGGTCCTCTGATAGTAGAATGACAGCCGGCCTTTGGAACCAATGACCTGATCGATTTTGATGGAGGGAATTTCAGAGACGCGATTCTGGCCGTACGGCGCCTGATAATTGCTGCCAGCCTGCCCGCGCTCAGCGTTTGTACCCAACGGCAGTGGGATGAGTGCCAGCATTTTGACGGCGATAGGATCAAAGCGAACAAGTGGAATCTGGTTCGCAGGAAAAGGATCGCGGACAACGCTTCCCCCGACGGTCTGCTGGGTGGTTGGATCGAATATCGTGCCGCTGGGGATCGTACGTCCGAGCGGGTCCTTGTAATCGCCGGTCGCAGTCGCCACATTGCGCCGTTCCTGGTTGATCAGGTTCGCGAAATTGCCCGCGCGGTAGTCTGGGGTGGGAGTGGTGGTCGACCCGGTGTTAATGATTTTCGACTCGCGGTATTGCTCAAAGCTCCAAAAGAAAAACGTCTTATTGGTGCCATTGTAGAGCTTCGGAACTCTCACCGGACCGCCAAAGGTGAAACCCCAGTCGTGCTGCCGTATCTTGTTGCGCAGTCCGGTATAGGGCTGGGCCGCGTTTAGTACCTCGTTGATGGCGTAGTCATAAACGGTGCCGTGATATTGATTGGTGCCACTCTTGGTCACCATGTTGACGATGCCGCCGCCCGCAGTGCCGAATTCGGCGGCGAAGTTGCTTGTTTGGACAGCCACTTCCTGAATCGCGTCCACCGACGGTTGTGTTTGCATCGTAGCGCCCACCAAACCCGGCGCTGTAGAGCTTAAAGTTTGGCCGTCCAGCCGCGACTGCAGCGTGTTGGATGGAGTTCCGTTGATGACGGTGGTGGTGGCTGGGCCGGTCCCGAGGTAGCGGATTCCAGGGACCAGGCGCACGGCTTGGAACGGATCGCGGAAACCAGAGTTGGTCGCGCCCACGATCAGAATCGGTAGATTGTCCAACTGAGAAAGGGTGACGTTCTGGGCCACCTCGCTGTTCTCAGTCTTCAGCAGGCTCGCCTCCGCCGTGACGGTCACAGACTCGCTCGCTTTGCCGATTTCGAGCAAGATGTCTTCGCGCATCGTCTGCCCCGCCGTCAAGTGGAATTGCTTATGCGAGTAGGTCTTGAACCCGCTCGACGTCACGGTTAGATCGTAATCGCCAATCGGCAATTGGGACACCGTGAAATTGCCGGTGTTCGAAGTGGAGGCGGTGTAAACCTGTCCATTTTCCAAATTCTTCAGTTCAACGGGTGCGCTGGCGATAACCGCTCCAGTAGTATCGGTAATCGTTCCAGTCACCGTGGCCAGAACGGTTTGCGCATGAGCAAACGCTGCCGTAAAGACGAGCAAAGATAGCGCACAAAAGGTACGAAGCAATGTTCCCTCCCAAGGAGCTGCGAATGTCACAACCTGCCACGCCGCTATGCCATTTGGCGATTGATCCTTATCATCTTGCATGCAAGTCGCGATTTCGTCAACAAAAATCTTGCAAGCGCTTGTCAGGCTGTCATCGGTATCGACCGCCAATCCACCATAGATTCAGTGATTTAATGCAAAATTCAGCCACTGAAAGCCGCGACGACGTGTCACCAAGATAAGGGCACTCAATAGTCCGATATGTATACCGAACGAGTCTACAAGTCCTGTGTATTCAGCTCCATTGAGCAATATTATCCCGGCTCATTCGGTCAGTCGAGCAGCCCCCTTGGATCCTGCCCAGGGCGCCCCGAGCTGACTCTCTAGACCAGATGGAACTCGAGATGCAAGACCTCATCCAGCAACCGACTGCTTTGCCGTCGTGATTCACGACACTACCGATGGCGAGCGGCCGATCTTGCTGAGATTAGGAGGCATCATGAAAGCGTGGATCAGAAACGTGATGGCCGTGACGTTGAGCGTGGCTGGAACGATCTCCTCGTCGGCTCAGGAACCGAAGCCAGGCCAGGCGGCAGCGATTGCTCCAGCTGCTGACGACAACATGACCCCATATCGAAAGCTGGCTGCAGACACCCTACAGGCGTTCAAGGCCCACGATATGTCCACCGCAAAAAAGAAGGCCCGAGAGCTTGAAGTGGCATGGGACGCCAGGGAAAAGGCCCTGAAAAAGAGATCGCCCGATCTGTGGGGACAAATCGACAAGGCGATGGATGATTTCATCAAACCCGTGCAAGGTAAATCGCCCGACCTTGCTGCAGTACAGACGGCTTATGACGCCTTCATCGCCAAGCTTCAGTTGGCGGTCAAGAGCGACACAGAACCCAAGCTGTGACGGCTGAGGATACCGTCTTGATTGGCGGTTCGCGTGGCACGTGGCCGCTCGTCGCTTAATCCAGTCCGTTCACAGCCGAGGATGTCCCGCCTATGGGATATCGTTAGGTCCTTTCAAAATCGCTTTTAATATGGGAACGGAGATCGTGTGCCATGAGACGTTACTGGATTGCGTGGAGCATGGTGTTTCTGGGCGCGCCGCTGGTGATGGCCCAAAGTAATGCGGACTTGTTAGAGCGCATGAAGGCCATGGAGGATCGGATCCAGAGCCTGGAATCGCAGCTCGCTCAATTGAAGGGCGCACCCGCCCCGGTTCAGGAGGCGGCTCAGGCGCCGGCGCCTGTGCCCGCTCCCGTGGCCCCCCAGTCAGGGGGCGTCCTTGGCGGAGCGGGCGCCGGGGCGTCGAAAATCCTCAATCCGGACGTGAGCGTGATCGGAGATTTCCTGGGCACCGTGGGGAACTCTGGACCAGTGCAGACTCCCTCGCTCGAAATGCATGAGAGCGAAGTTGGCTTGCAGGCAATTCTCGATCCTTACGCGCGCGCGGATTTCTTTATTAGCTTCGGCGAGCAGGGCGTTAATTTGGAGGAGGGTTATCTGACCTTCCCATCGTTACCCGGCAAGTTTGAGCTGAAGGTCGGCAAGATGCGGGCGGCCTTTGGCGCGGTGAATCCTCTGCACAATCACGTGTTGCCGTGGGCGGATCGGCCTCTAGTAACCAACAATTTGGTAGGCGGCGAGGACGGAATTGACGACGCGGGCTTTTCCCTGAGCCGCGTTTTTGCGGGTCCCGGTGGACTATTCCTGGAAGGAACGGCGCAGTTGTTTCGCGGCGATTCGAGCACTGTTTTTAAAGCCTACAAACACGACGACGTAAGCACGGTGGAACACTTGAGGGCGTATCGGGATTTGACGGAATCGACGAATCTCAACCTGGGATTTTCGTATTCTCGCGGCCATTCACCGGTAGCGGAAACACTGATCAATCAGCTTTACGGATTCGATGCGACCGTCCGCTGGAAGCCGCTGCGCCGCTCGATTTATCATTCGTTCGTAGGACGCACTGAGCTCATCTGGGACCACAACGACGTAAGCCGTCCGGCCGCGTTCGGGTACTATGCTTCGGGCGATTATCAGTTCGCTCGGCGCTGGTTTTTCGGCGGGAGGTTTGATAGATCGCAGCGGTTCTTCTCATACAACCCGTTGGATCAGACGGTGGTGCTCAATCCAGCAATCGCCACGCAGCCGTTGTTTCAAGACACCGGAGGATCACTGATTCTTACTTACTGGCCGAGCGAGTTCAGCCAGATCCGCGCGCAGCTCCGCCGCACAGCCTATGAGAAGAGCATCACCGCCAACGAATTACTGTTTCAATTCATGTTTTCGATCGGAGCTCACGGGGCACATCCCTTCTAGGAGCGAATCGTGCGTACCCCTCTGATCTGCGCTACCCGTCACGATAATAGGAGTCACTCCGTGCTAACGAAAGCTGTTCGCTGCTTCTGTGTTGCCCTTTTGATCGCTAATGCCTGTATGGGGGCGTCAAAGCTAAACGTGGTCACTGCCACGGAGGACTTGGCTGCCATCGGCCAGGAGATCGGCGGCGACCACGTCAACATCGAGTCCATAGCCAAGGGGTATCAAGACCCCCACTTCGTCGAACCGAAACCGAGCTTTCTGTTGAAGCTGCAGAAAGCCGACATGCTGGCGTTAGTGGGGCTGGAACTAGAGATCGGCTGGCTGCCACCGCTGATCACCCAAAGCGGCAATGCGAAGATTCAGGTAGGCGCAAATGGCTACGTGGATATGTCGCGGTACTGCCAGATCCTGGAAGTGCCCACTGGCACAGTTACCCGCGCCATGGGCGACGTGCACCCTCTGGGGAATCCGCACTACTGGATGGATCCGGAAAACGGGCGCCGTATCGCGCGCGCTTTTAAAGATAAATTCTCCGAGATGCAGCCTGCGGACGCAGCCTTCTTCGCCTCAAAGCTCGCCGATTTTGAGAAACGCTTGACCGAAGCCGAGAAGGGATGGGATGCCAAGATGGCTCCCTATCACGGCGCGAAGGTAGTAACGTATCACCGATCTTTCCCCAACTTCTGCGAGCGCTTCAAAATAAACGTGGAGTTGTATGTCGAGCCGAAGCCCGGCATTCCTCCCACTCCCAGCCACACGCTGGAGGTGATCAACGGCATGAAGCGCGAAAACATCAAGGTGATTCTAGTTGAGCCATACTTCGACATGCGCACACCCAACTCAATCGCTCAGCAGACCGGAGGCGTGGCGCTGGTGCTGCCGCCTTCCGTCGGCGGCGTTAAAGAGATAAAGACATATTTCGACCTGTTCGACTACGACATCAATTTGATCACTACGGCGCTGGCCAAGTATAAATAGGACAATTCCACTTGGATATCTTAGCCTTCCTGCTTCCTCCCTTCGTCGCCAGCCTGATTCTCACCGGCATTCACGCCTATCTAGGTGTTCATGTGGTGGAGCGAGGCGTAATTTTCGTCGACCTGTCGCTGGCTCAAATAGCGGCATTCGGGACAACCATCGCCGTGCTTAGCGGCATGGATCCGCACGGTTCTGGCGCTTACTGGTTCAGCCTGGCCTTTACGTTTCTGGGCGCGGCGGTATTTGCTTCGGTGCGAACGAAAAGTTCGCGCATTCCGCAGGAAGCCATTATCGGAATCTGCTATGCCGTGGCCTCCGCCGCCGCTATCCTGGCCATGAGCAAATCCGTGCAGGAGACCGAACATCTCAAGGATATGCTGGTAGGCAATATCCTCGCCGTCTCCTGGCCGGAGGTGCGGAAGACTGCGTTGCTGTACAGCGCCGTCGGCCTGTTCCACTTCTTTCTCCGTAAGAAGTTCTTGCTAATTTCGATGCATCATAACGACGAAGCAAAACTCAAAGGCGTCTCGGTGCGGTTTTGGGATTTCCTGTTCTACGCCTCCTTTGGATTTGTGGTGACCTCTTCGGTTTCCATCGCCGGTGTGCTGCTGGTGTTCTGCTACCTGATTGTTCCCTCGGTAGGCGCGATGTTGTATTCGGACCGGATTGGGATCCGGTTGGCCATCGGATGGACCATGGGAACGCTTGTGTCGATGCTCGGTGTGTATCTTTCTTACAAGATCGACTTACCCACAGGCGCAACCGTAGTGTGCACCTTCGGGTTCGTGCTTATTCTGATGGGTGCGCTGCGCGGCGCAGTTATGCGAATGTTCGGGCGCAGGGCATCACCAGCTTAGTAAATACGGGACACTCCAGCGCGCTACGACCTGACAGATCCGCGACGCAAGCCGTCAGGCCGGGGTCTGGAGCGGCTTGGCGTGGCCTATGGTCTGCAGCAAATCTCGCAGTTCCTGGGCCTTCAGAGGCTTGGAGAGGTAATAGTCCATTCCAGCTTGCAGGCATTTTTCGCGATCGCCGCTCATGGCATGAGCAGTAAGAGCGATGATCGGCAGGCGTGGTGTGCCCAAGACCTTCTCTCTCTCACGAATGGCCCTGGTCGCTTGGAACCCGTCCATTTCAGGCATTTGGACATCCATCAGCACCGCGTCGAACTGTCCTGACGCATGCTGGCTCACCGCCTCCAGGCCATTTAGCGCCAGAGCCACGGAATGGCCCATTTTGATTAACAAACGGCTCGCCAGGTGCTGGTTCACAACGTTGTCCTCAGCCAGCAGGAGGGAAAGAGGCCGCTCTGCTACCGGTTTTTCAACGGAACGCGCATCGGGTTCCACGCGGGCTGGAGCCAGGACGAGCTGAATATTCTTTAGCAATTCATTTCTGTCGATAGGCTTGCTGATAATCGTTCTTATGCCCAGCCTTTGCCACTCAGAGCGATGGGGGCGATGTCCTAGCGAGGTCAGGAGCAGGATGGGCACACCCGCTGCCAGATTCTCTTCCGCGATTCTCTCTGCCACGGCGAAGCCATCCATGTCGGGCATCTGGCAGTCCAGAAGCACCAGATCGAACGGCGTAGACATAAAGGCAGCCTGCCGCAACGCGTTAAGAGCCGGCTCCCCGCCATCTACAGAGAGCGGACGCATTCCGCAGTTGCGGGCGATTTGCTCGCACAACCGCCGGTTGGTAGCGTTGTCGTCCACAATCAGCACCATGCGTCCCTCCAGGCCGCCGGTATTGGGCTTAACCTCCACGGAAGGGGTTCGGTCGATCTTTAAGGCGATGGTGAAGTGGAATATACTTCCCTTACCAACTTCACTCTCCACCCAAATCCGCCCGCCCATCTTCTGCACCAGCCGGGTGGCAATCGACAACCCCAAGCCGGTGCCCCCGAATTGGCGGGTGATGGAACCGTCGGCCTGGGTGAAGGGCTGGAAGATTTCATTCAACTTTTCGGGTGGAATTCCAATCCCGGTGTCGCGCACCGAAAAATGCAATTCAATATCGTCGCCCGACTTCTTCTCCAGCTCCACCGTCAGGACAACCTCTCCCTTCTTGGTGAACTTCATGGCGTTGCCGATAACGTTGACCACTACTTGACGCAAGCGCACGGGGTCCCCGATGAGGCGGTCGGGAAGATTGGGCGAGATGTCGCACACGAACTCCAGCGCCCGCTCGGAGGCGTTCATCGCCAGCGGCCGGACCATTTCCGTGACGGCCTCATACAGCGCAAAAGGGCCTTCTTCGATGTCCAGCTTGCCCGCTTCAATCTTGGAGAAGTCCAGGATCTCATTCACCAGCGTGAGCAGGGCATCGGCTGAGGCTTTGGCCATTCCGAGGTACTCACGCTGCTCCGGTGTGACGTCGGTGTCTAGCGCCAGTTCGGTCATCCCGAGAATTCCGTTCATGGGGGTCCGGATTTCGTGGCTCATGTTGGCCAGAAACTCGCTCTTGGCCCGGTTGGCGTGCTCGGCGGCATCCTTGGCGCGTTCCAGATCGCGGGTTTGCGTTCGTACGCGGCGGCGCAGAATTACCACCCAGGCGAAGGCGGCGCTGGCGAGCAAAGTAAGCGAGACTGCTAACCATAGAGTCCGCTGCAGGGTCCACCAAGCAGCTTCTTCCACTACTACGACGTCCGCTGGAGACCGCAGTAGTAGGGAGAAGGCTTGTGGAACCGCATGTCCCGGAGGCGGGGCTTCAATCGAGGCAATTCCAGTAACACGCAACAGGCTGCCGCTTTCCGGCTCAAGCAATCCCTTTCCCTCCAGGCGTGCGCTGAACAACATGCTGCCCACCTGAAGAGCAAGCCGCTGCTCGGAAGGGCTCGTGATACTGTCCAGCAAAACGGCATCAATCTTGACCGGTTCGGAGTCCAGACCTTCGTCCAGAACGTCTTCAGCCGTCACCAGAGGAGGTTCACCCGGGGTGGCGTGGCCGGTCTTTCGCAGTTCGGCGTCCACCATCAAGGGATTGAACGGGCCTGCCTCCGCGAAGCCGGTTGCTTCCACAATATCCCCCAACGCCAGCTGGACCTCGGAATGATTCTGGATCTGTACGCCGCCATCAGGGCTGGAAAGATACGTCGGTCCCGTAAGATGACTGAGGACCACCGTTCCGATAATCCGGATGGGCTTGTTGGGATCTGATCCTTCCGAGAACTGCAGGAGTTGTCCAATGGAACGAATCGCTCCCGCAGGCGCATCGTTCTTTTCCATCCGCAGGAACTCTACACCCGGAACCTGAATCGTAATTCCCAGAAACTGCCGCTTCCGGTTGAATCGTGGACCGCACACGCCACGAACCTTGATGTGGGAGAAGAGCAGGCCGGCCGGCAACTCCTGGTCGCCCACAACCGATACCTGAAATCGATGCGATCCCCATCTTACGCCCAGCAGGGATCTTCCGTTGAACTTGGTCACGGAGAAGACGATTCCTTCGGCTTCCACCCATTTTCCTTCCGGCACTCCGGCGAACAGCTGTTCGGTCGTAACGTCCGCAGGTTGTGGCAAAGGCGCCTCCCCAAGGATCCGTATGCTGGGACCGGTTACGACCGGGGCAAAATCTCCAGGACCACTGTATCCGTCGATCTCGACGCTTTGACCTACGTGCAGGTTCGGTACGTTGCTGGTGGCCACAGCAACATAGATACCCTCGCCATGATCCTGAATGAACAGGTTGCCGCCAAGAGGATTGAAGTACGTGACTATGGCTTGTAGATGAACGGGGTAGTTTCGTTTGGCCTCTCCCTCCGCCAGCCCGCGGATCTGTTTCACGCTGGTCAGAAGGGGTAAGTGAACCACCTCGGATTCCGGTTTCGCCTTTTCGGGCGTCAACAACGTAATATCCCGTACCGACCGCACAAACACTCGCATGCCCACTATCGCTGAGCGCACATCCAGGCTCAAATCCAGGACTCCTGCCATGCGAATCGGACGCTCGGCAAAAGAGGCGTAGTCCACTCCCGCCACGTCCCTCACGAAAACTTTGATGTCCTGGTCGCCTGTACGAAGAGTGAAAGTGAGCCTGCCGCTGTTATCAATGCCTGGAGACCTGCTTACGCCTTCGATTTCCACAAGCTGGTATTGCAGGTTTCCGGAACGCAGTTCGGCGGTGGTGGCGTGGACTGGAACGGGCGGGTCCATGTTCGCGGCTTCATGCGTCTCGACGATGGTAATTACAGGACCCATCCCGCCGCTGGCAACAATGCCTGTCAGCTCCATCTGCTCCGCGTAGCGATTTTGGGCCGATGCCATGTGATCTTCAATGCGCGCGCCGCCCGTTGCGTCCTGAACGAACACTTGCTGGAGCGAAGTATCTCCGTAAGTAATAGTGCCGCGAATGTGTACTGGAATTTGAGGGCTGACGCGGGGCAGATGCCGGATTTCTTCGATCGTAGTGATGGGTGCCGTTCCGGACCGCTGAATAAGGCGGCCGCACCCGGCGTTCCAGAGGGAACTGACGAGGATTAGGGTCAAGAGGAGCGCTGGGGCACTCACAACACGGAACTTCACCTTAATGTTATCGGCCTTACCGGAGGGACTCTGTACGCCTTTCCTGATATTCGAAGTCGCTGAAATCCGCTGGCTTAAGGCCGCCCGACAAAAGGTCCCATGAAGCGGGCATTCCCACAGGTTTGGCCTCATCCGACAGAATACTGGCATCGAGCTGCTCTGTGACCCGATAGGAGCCGTGAAGGTGGCCTAAGTAATTGAAAAGTAGGAGCGGTAGACCGCGCGGTCGAACCGGCGACGGGAGCATAGAGAATCGGTTTTCACCCGGTGCTCCGCTCAGTTCGCTAACGGGGCACAAGTGGAGCACACGAAATAGGCATGGGGAAAAACCCGCGGTGAAATGACATCGGTTGGTCTTCGGACAGAAGCGAGCGGGCTCGCCGCGGGTGCAGGCCTCAAGAAACTTCGCTCCCGCAGAACCTATGAACTATGGACAAGCCCCGCTTTTTGCAGGCATCCCATGCTGATGCTCCAAAGCTCATCCCTGTGTTCCTCTGTCTACACTTGCTTCGCTTGGCAGTCTGTGAAGTACGCTCCCGATACCCGGCGAACGCTTTGGGATGAGGCCAAGTAAACGGATGTAGCCGCCCCTTTCTCGGGAGAAACAGAAAACGGAAGTGCCAAATAGGAGACCAGCTTAAACATTCCGGGAGCGCGGGGCATCATCTGTGTCCTCGCGATACCCGGATGCACGGCATTTGACGTAACGTTTGTCGCCTTCAGTCTTTTGGCAAGCTCGATGGTAAACAGAAGGAGCTTGGACATCCAATAGGTTCCCAACACGGAAAACGCCCGCTCGCTCTGAAGATTATTCACGTCGAACTTTCCAGCAGTGTACACGCTTGAGCTTAGATTGATTACTCTTCCCTGTTCGCTTTCTTCAGTTCGTCGAGCGGCAAATGGGTCAGAAAGAAATGCGACAGATAGTTGACCTGATACGAGGCCTCGAACCCGTCCCCGGTGAGCATCCGCTTCGGCATGAATATTCCGGCGTTGTTGATGAGCACGTCGAGCCTCGGATACCGTCCCTTGAATGTCTCCGCAAGTCTGGCGACCTCCCTCAGCGACGAGAGATCGGCAAGGATGATGTCAATCTCGTCACCCGTCGCCGCCTTAATCTCGGCCTTCACTGCATCGGCTTTCGCTGCATTGCGCGCGGCAAGGACGGCGGTGAAGGCAGCCGCGGTTTGCTTCGAAGTGGCGAAGCCGATAAGAAGCATTGTCAAGGCCAGTACAGCGTGCCCCCAGGCATCGTATCCATTGTTCGAAATGACGCCGAAAATCATACCTTCGCCAACCATGAAGCCCATTACGGTTAGCACTCCGTAAAACGCTCCAAAAATCTGGAATCCCAAGCGGGCGGGTCTTGCTCCGAACATGGAGGCGATGAGGAAGATTATTCCGGAAACGATCTGCAGGATGTTGTGGGGAGGATTGACCATGAAGATGCCCAAATACATGCCGTCCTTGATGACTCCGGGAACAAGACCAAGAAGTCCACCGAACAGGAAGAGGCCCACCATAGCGATTCCGAGCTTGTTGATCATTCCGAAGCCTTCTATTGACGTGAGATGACGCCGGACTCAACCACGCGATGCTCGACCCCGGATCGCCCGGAGACCTCCGCCGCCACTTCTTTGAGCAGAGCCTCGCGCCGGGCCACCAAGACAACGTTGATTCCCGAACCGGCGATCTGACGAGCGAACTCCCGCCCGATTCCAGAGGACGCGCCGGTGATAAGCGCCCACGGACCAAATCGCTTCCTGTTCAGTGTTGCTGGCATGGCGCCTCCTGATCTTCGGCCGTCCGCCGCCGCCTTGACCCTTCGCTAAATAGTTTCATAACGATCACTATGATAATAATTCTCTGTTGCGTTACGGCGTCAAGTGAATTACATATGGATCGTTATGAATAAAGCGAAGGCCCAGTCCTGTCCACGAGGCCGGCCGCGTGGTTTTGATCGGGACGAAGCCCTTGACCGCGCGATGCGCCTTTTCTGGGAGAGGGGCTACGAGGCCACGTCTGTCAGTGAGCTCACGGAGGCCATGCGCATAACCCCACCAACCCTCTATAGTTTCTTTGGGGACAAGAAGCGCCTTTTTTTGGAGGCTGTTGACCGTTACCAAACCGGCCCGGGTTGTTTTGGAGTGAAGGCACTTACCGAAGAACCGACGGCGGAGCGTTCCATTCGGCGATTGCTCACGGAGGCCGTCGCTTCGTTTTCCAATCCAAAGGGTCCGAAGGGCTGCCTGGTAGTGCTCGGAGCTACCAACTGCGCGGCGGAATCAGGGGACGTCTTTGCTGCGCTGGCCGATCGCCGCCGTGCTGCGGAGGCCGCTGTCCGTGACCGAATTGCTGCCGGACGCGCCGCCGGAGAACTCGCGGCGGGAGCCGATGTCGACGCGTTAACGGGGTTGGTCACAACGACTCTCTTTGGACTAGCCATCAAGGCACGCGACGGTTCATCACGATCTAGCCTACGCAAGATTGTCGATCTTACGATGCAAGCTTGGCCCAGCCGGAAGAATCATTAGCGATGTAAACAGTCTATATGTCACCAAGCGTTGCACCGGGAACGAACGCGACGCCCGGCACTTGGTCGGCAAATCGTCATGCCGATCACGTTGCGTCCGCTTCCGCGTGCTAGGTTGCGTCCGCTTCCGCGTGCTAGGATGTTCGTTGTTTTCCCCAATTTCGAACCGAAAGCGAGGCGCCCAATGAGTAAACAACTTTCGTCATCCTCCGAGCGGCGTTCGTTCCTGACTCGTTTCAACGCTGGAGCAGCGGCCATCGCAGCGCTAGCCGTCGTCGGCGTCGCGAAGGCCCAGGTAAAGTCTGCACCTGCCACTCGTTTTGAGCCCGCGCGGCACGACCAAGACGATTGGATGGATCATATCCCCGGGAAACATCGAATGGTGATCGATACCACCACCGGGGAGGGGTTCCGGGACGGACTCCTGTTCGCGAGTAACTTCATGTTGGCGAATCGCAATGATTACGGTCTTCAGAATCAGGATCTGGCCGTCATCGTGGTCGCACGTCATCTCTCCACGGGGTACGGTTT
>Ga0105237_10004821_pt1 | contig 15494 bp, 11 predicted proteins | sample KBSC24metaG_FD_81520 | JGI IMG/M metagenome (GOLD analysis project Ga0105237, IMG submission 81520) | Corn rhizosphere microbial communities from Kellogg Biological Station, Michigan, USA - KBS C2-4 metaG | ecosystem: Host-associated > Plants > Roots > Rhizosphere > Soil | place: Michigan, USA... | reverse complement strand
TCGTTTGTTTCAACTACGCCGTCTCCGCCGACTATCCCGGAGTAGCATGCAAAAAAGTAGAGGAAGCATTCGACAATAAGGTCAACTGTCTTTTTATCCAGGGCGCCGGGGGTAATATCGAGAGCCTGCAGATCAGCTCACGCAGAAAGGGGCCGGACGACCCGTTCCGGACGGATTATGCACCCATGGACAGGACGGGCGGGATACTGGCATTTCAGACCGTCAAGCTGGCAAAAAAACTGGTCTCCGCTGATGTCTCCAGCATCCGCTGGATGGAAGACTCCCTCCATTTCACCGGCCGGTTTGATAAAAAGCTGGACTACAACGTACACCTCAACACCATACTCATCAATAATGAGCTCGCGCTGGCCATATGCCCCGGCGAGCTTTTCGTACAGCTTCAGCTGGACTGGAAGAACAAGATGGCGCTGGCCGATGTAAAACCATTTCTCTTTGGATATAGCTGGAGCGGCGGCAGCTGGCCCGGATATGTAGCCGATGTACGCTCGGCAGCATTGGGCGGCTATGGGGCAGACCAGGGCGACAGACTGATAGAAGTAGGCGCCGGCGAGGCCATGATAACAAAACAATTGACAAATTTTTACCAGCTGAATGGACTGATGCGGGATAAACCCGGTCCGACGGGCTTCAAGCCCGGCGCCCAATGGATCATCAGGCCTTTTGATCCTAAAAGCAATTGATTATATTGCATGAATGGAGCTTGACTTTTACAGCCATTTCAGCCGCTATACCACCGTAGAATTATTGGCCGTTGTCCGACGACCCGAACAATACCAGCCCGAAGCCGTGGCGGCGGCGCAACGTTTGCTGCAGGAAAGAAATGTCACTGACGGAGACCTGGACGAGGCCAACACACATTTACTCCACCTCGAAATAGAAAAAGTCGCCCGTTCGGCCAGGAACGATCATTACAAACAACAAATAATGGACGCCGTACAGCCCATCGTGGCGCCCAGGGACGAAATTGTACCGGCCAGATGGTACAGAATATATATTATATTATTTGGGATATACTATTTCTGGGATCTTTACAAATTTGTCAAACATCAGATCGTTTATCTGCGATGCGAGGGCTGTACCATCGATGTCACGGTATTGGGGGCTGTCATCAATCTGCTTTATCTCACGGTCGTTTTTTTCCTATTGCTGAGAAACAAACGCTGGGCCTGGATACTGCTGATGGTGGCCGCTGTCGGCACTATTATCCCGAACATCTATTTAATATATAGTGTGGTCAAATACTGGCGTTTTGCGCGAAATCAGTTCTCTGCCATCTTGCTGGAACAGCTGCTGCCGATTATAACCATACTTTTTCTCATGCGTGGCCCCATAAAAGAGTTTTTTGGCATAGACCCGCAGACGAAAAACAGAACACTCATAGTCGGCGCTGTAGTGGGACTGCTTTACTTTATTTTATTAATGAGAATTATCTGATTAGTAATATTGTATTTTCCCGGGCGCGGGATTTGCACTAACTTACCTAAAACTTTTTTATGACTACGAAAGAGATCGCTGACCGCCTGGTGGCCATCTGTCGCCAGGGAGATTTTGAAAAAGCTCAAAAAGAGTTATTTGGGAAGGATGCAATTAGCATCGAGCCATATGGGACACCGGATTTTCAAAAAGATACCAAAGGCCTGGATGCCATCCTTGAAAAAGGGAAGAAATGGTCATCCATGGTGCAGGAATACCATGATATGAAGGTTTCTGAGCCATTGCTGGCTGACAATTCGTTTGCCGTCACCATGCACATGAGCGTGACCATGAAGGGAAAGGGTAAGATGGATATGACGGAATTGTGTGTCTACCAGGTCAAGGACGGCAAGATCGTCGCCGAGTCCTTTAGCATGTAGTAAGAAGATATTGCCATATGAATAATTATGACGCCATCGTCGTCGGGTCCGGCATCAGCGGAGGCTGGGCGGCTAAAGAATTATGCGAAAAAGGGTTGAAGACCCTCGTCCTGGAGAGAGGCCGGAGTGTCGTTCATCTCAAGGACTATCCTACGGCCAATATGCGCTCCTGGGAGTTCCCTCACAGGGGGGAAATGCCCCGGTCGTTCGTTGAAGAAAACCCTCTTATCACACAGGCTGCGGGCTTTGGGGAAGACACTGCCCATTTTTTTATAAAGGACAAGGACCATCCCTATGTCCAGGAGAAACCTTTCGAATGGATCAGGGGCTACCAGGTCGGGGGTAAATCCCTTATCTGGGGACGTGCCTGTCCAAGGTGGAGCAGCAACGAGTTCATCTCGCCCGCACGGGACGGATACGGCATCGAATGGCCCATCACATACGATGAGATAGCGCCCTGGTATTCACACGCAGAAATATTTGCCGGCATCTGCGGTAACAAAGATGGTATCGACTCCATGCCGGACGGGGAGTACCTCCCGCCATTCGAATTCAACTGCGCGGAGAAGGAGATAAAGAAAAGGATAGAAGCAAAATACAAAGGCCGTTATTATATCCAGGGGCGCTGGGCCCAGTTGACGGAAGCCAGGGACATACATATAAAGCAGGGCAGGGGACAATGCCAGGCAAGGGACCTTTGTATGCGCGGATGCCCCTTTGGCGGCTACTTCAGCTCGGTGTCCTCCACCTTACCCTGGGCGCAAAAGACAGGCAACCTCACCATCCGCCCCTTCTCCGTCGTGCATTCCATTATCTATGATGAAAAGAAAGGCAAGGCGGTAGGTGTGAAGATCATCGACGCCAACACAAAAGAGGAAATGGATTACTATGCAAAAGTGATCTTTATAAATGCCTCCGCGCTCAATACCAATCTCATCCTGTTGAACTCTACATCCGGCCGTTTCCCCAACGGCTTTGGCAATGACAATGGGCTGCTGGGGAAATATGTCTGTTTTCAAAACTATCGCGGTTCCGTAGGCGGCAGCATCGAAGGGTTCGAGGATAAATATTATTATGGCCGGCGTACCACCGAATGTATGATGCCCAATTTCAGGAATCTTGGAAAGAACGATATGGACTTTGTAGGAGGATATATGGCTTTCTCCGGAGCCTACAGGAACAGAGGCATCGAACCAAAAGGCGCCGGCATCGGCGCGGATTATAAAGAGAACATGAGCGAGCCCGGCGACTGGGGCATGTATATGTATATGCAAGGGGAGACGGTTCCCAAGGAGTCGAACCACGTGTCCCTCAGTAGGGATAAAAAGGATCAATGGGGTATCCCGCTGCTGGTCACCACCGTAGGCTATGATGACAATGACGAGCGGCTGTTAAAGGATTTTCTTACACAGGCCAGCGAGATGCTGGACAGCGCCGGCGTAAAGAACATAAAACAGTTCGACAATCATTGGGCGCCCGGCAGGGATATCCATGAGATGGGTGGCTGCAGAATGGGCAAGGACCCCAAGACCTCTCTTCTCAACGGACATAACCAATTCCATCAATGTAAGAATGTATTTGTCACGGATGGGGCCTGTATGACCAGCACAGCCAATCAAAGTCCCTCCATCCTTTACATGGCGCTGACGGCAAGAGCCGCCAACTATGCTTTCGACGAAATGAAAAAAGGAAATCTATGACAACGGCTTCATCATCCCGATATGGGCTCCATCCCAGTCGGGGAAGAGCGCTTTGTCATTGCCGAGCTGCAGATGCCGGTCGGCCACTTCGCTGAATACACAGCGGAAATCCGTGGTCACTTTCAGATCCCTTCGATCTTCCAGGTTATCCAGGACCAGCGTGTCTACGCTGCCATGGACCCGCCCTCCGTTGACATCATTACCCAGGATAAAATTACAGGACCCCCGGCCATGGTCTGTCCCCCCCGTACCATTCTGATGTACCGTCCGGCCAAATTCCGTCATGGTCATCACCGTCACATCGTCCTGATAGGTGGAAAGGTCCGTCCAGAAAGCTGTAATACTGCCGCTGAGGTCCGTGACATTACGGGCAAAAATGCCGTTGGCGGCGCCCTGGTTAAAATGCGTGTCCCATCCGTTGGACTCGGTAAAAGCTATCTCCAGACCAACATCCATTTTTATCAGCTGCGCTATTTGTTTTAAGCTGTTGCCCAGGGGAGAGTTCGGGTATACGGCATTGTTATCCGGGCGGTAGTTCCGGATGTCCGCCTTTTGCAGCATTTTTATGGCCTCGAAGCTTTCTTTACCCGTGTCCTTCAACAGCCCGGGAGAAGTCTGATCATAAAGGTCCTCAAAGCTGCTGGCGACCTTGCCCGCCGCCATGGGATTGCCTCTCATCTGGATAGCAAAGTCCTGGAGATTGCTGATAGCCACGGTTGGATTGTCACCATAAAAGCTGCGGGGCAGGGCAGAAGTAAGGCTCACCGCCGAGAATGGCGTAAGACTGTCATGCCCCAGCAATCCTACAGCCCTGTTGAGCCAGCCGCTGGCCGTGCCTTTGTTGAACGGCGTGCCCGACTCCATATAGTCCTGTGCGTCGAAATGCGAGCGGGTATTATTTGGCGAACCTATGCCATGCACGATGGCAAGCCGCCCATCTTTGAACAAGGGAGTGAACGACTGCATGGAAGGATGCAGACCGAATCTTCCGTCCAGGTCGATCAGCGGATTGTCATTGCCGCCTTTGGCGGCTGAAATAAAGAGGGTAGGCCGGGCCGCCTGCAGGTTGGCATCCGTAAAGGGTGTCACTGCCATCAACCCATCCATCGCACCTCGTTGAAAGATACAAACCAGCACTTTTCGTTTTTTGTAAGGCCTTGTGATCTTGTCACGCGCGGCCGCTTCCGCCAGGAAGCCTGGTATGCCGCCCATCATGCCGACGCCCAACAGCGCCAGTCCGCCACCTTTAAGAAAACCACGTCTCGTGACCATATAGATAAGTTTGATGCACCGTGTATGGATTACGTCGAAAATTAACCCATCCACGGTGCACATTTAATGATGGGCCTTCGGTCAGCGGAACTGTGTTCCGCTCATCGTCTTTGATATTCCGGTGATCCGATGATAACCCCCACCACCTGTGTGAGCGAGGCAGCCGTCTGAACAGGTTTAATTTCGTCCATCTCCTTTTCTCCATCCGCCGCATTGACCTTTTGCGACAGATTGGGATCATTGAGCATAGGTGTCAGTCTTTTTATCGTCGGGTCCAGGTCACGCTCCGGCATGATGAGATGACAATAGGTCACCAGCGCCGCCTGGGCACTCTCGGGTTCATGGTTATTGTTCAGGGCGGCCAGGTCGAAGGTCAATCCCGGTATACGACCCGTGGCCAGCGCCAGCCCAAAATTCATACGGCTCAGCAGCGAGCCCGTGTTGATCCAATACTGTCCTTTATCGGGGAATCCTGTAGGCGCCTGGTAACAATACATTTTTTCTCCCATACGCGTGATCCAGTTGTACAGCTGCATAGGCTGTGCAACCTTTGCATGAAGACTGCGGACAGCGCCGATGGCCAGCTCGAAAGGCGACTTTGTTTTTTCCCTTATGGCCTGGGGACTCCAGAACTCGGGTGAATAGACCATCGTCAGCAGCACCTGTCTTATATCTCCTTTTTTATCCGTAAATGTCTTGGCCATCCTGTCGACCAGGGTAGAAGGGGGATCGTCGCTGACGAATCGGATGGCGATCTTACGGCAGATAAAATGCGCGGTAGAGGGATGATGCGCCAGCATGTCCAAAAGCTCCAGACCCTCTCCCTCGCCACCGTCCGGACCAAAACGATTCCCCAGCACCGTCTTCTCACCCTTGTCATGCCGGTTGGGTGTAAAAAGATATTCATTTTCACGGACCGTCCACCCTGTGAGCACTCTTGCCGCCTGGGTGACGTCCTGCTGGGTATAGCCGCCATCGACACCCATCGTATGGAGCTCCATCAATTCACGGGCATAGTTCTCGTTCAGACCCTGGGCCTTGCGGGCCGCCACCATCCGGGCCATCGGCCGCATTTCGTCCATGGGACCGCTGCTGGAGAAATTATCCAGATAATAAAGCATCGCCGGCGACTGGGCCGTAGCCTTTAGCAGATCCCCAAACTTACCAATCGCGCCGGGCCGTATGACATCCCGCTCATAGACGGGAATAAACTGGGCACAGTCGTTCTTGGTAACGGAAACGTTGAAATGATTGAACCAGAAATCCGTCATCACCTCCCGCAGCTGATTTTGCGCATAGGCCGCGCGAAGTATCTTCTGACAGTACAGCTGACGGAACAATTCATTCTCGGGCTTGTAGCCCTTTTTATCCATATAATCCTTGATGATGTCCCGGTATGCTTTCCGGTCGGTCTTTACACTATCCTTATCGATGATGCCGTCTTTGACCGCCATACGGATGACCTGCCCGTTCTTCGGGTAGGTCGCGGCTATCTGTTCATTGCTAAGTTTCAGGGCGTCGAAGGGAACCAGCTGCGCATCCAGGGAATCCTCCGGAAGATCAGCCTTCAATTGCTGTTCAAACCATTTTTCCAGACCCATGCGGGCGACTTCGTCTACCTGTCCCGGCGTGGCGCCATAGGTAAATCTGCTAAGAAGATGGGCTGCCGCCTGTTTTTCGGTGAGGCCGGCTTCGCGATAAGGCATGCGATGCGGCTTTTTTTCACCCCAGAAAGAGCTCAGCAGGATGACGCCCCCAAGGATAGGCAGTGTTAGGCGGAGGAACTTGGTATTCATAGATACCTACGACTCGGCGGAAAGCCCACCGTTTAATGTACCCCGTCCTCTTTTTTAAGAAATTTTTTCAGACTGTCGTTGATATATAGCAGAATATCCTCATTAGTCGCCTTGCGACTAAAAGTATAGGAGGGTCGGTAACGGTACATAAATAGTTGAAGGGAGTCTCCCTTCAGACCCGTGACCCGGGCGACATAGGCCCGCTGCCACTTGCTGTCGATATAATATTCCTTTTCATTTTGCGCCAGCCGTTTTTGCAGCCGCCGCCGCTGTACCTGTACATGGCTGAAGTAGTCGATGGGACTAAAGCTGAGACCCACTCCATCCGAAAAGGTCTTGCCGCCCGCCAGCTTCACCTTATGGAACTGACCCAGATAGGCATATTCCTCCTTCCTTTTTATAGAGTCCAGCTGATAATTGCTTACATCACCCACTCGCACCGTTGGCAGCTCCACCACATTGGGGTCCATATAGACCGTATAACCTTCCTCACCCCCAAACATCCAGTCGCTGATCAGGGCGGTATCCGGCTTGTACCCCGCGGAGGTGAAGACGACGGTATCGCCTCTTTTGGCGGATATCTTATAGTTACCGCCCATGTCGGACATATTGTATTTCTTTTGGGAGATGTTCTGTACGCTCACCGACATGATCACTTCATCGCTCGCTTTCTTATGAACCTTTCCCCGAAGGACATCCTGAGCGGCGGCTCCGGTAGAAAATAGCAGTAGACTGGATATTCCATAGATATAGCGAGGAGGCATGCAACAAAATAGAAATAATTGTCCGGGCTGCCCCATCCGCTCCTGCAACCTTTTGTTAAAATAGATCGATCTTGAAAAGCGCGCTCATGTCCTTTTGCCCTTTCCCCGTTACGATAAAGACGCGCGGGTCTGTCGCCGGTCGCAGCCAGTGGGATCGCAGCATTTTTGCCAGCAGGGCGGCGCCCAGCGACCCCGCCAAATGGTGTTTTCTTTCCGTCCAGTCCAGACAGACCCTGGAAAAGCTTCGTCTTTCTTTTTTCAGTTCGGCGCAGTCGATACCCAATGTGTCGAACCATTTGACACCGGCGGCCGTTACTTCGAACTCCTTTTCCCGATGGACGATCAGTTTCTGCCGCTGCAGGCTCTCCGTCACCTGTACGCCTACTCTTCCGGCCAGGTGATCATAACAGTGACGGCAATACGCGATAGGCTGTACAGAACGGGCCGAAGGCTCGCTGTCCGAAGGGCCGGCTTTCCCTCCGGGAGGCGTTCTCTTCCGCTCCCCGGGCGGCAGCAGGTTGGCCATGGCTTCCAACGCATAGGCGATCTCGGGCCGGGAAAAAGTATAATAACGATGGCGGCCCTGCACCTCCACATTCAACAGTCCGGCATCGGAAAGCTTTTTTAGATGCATACTGAGATTGGGGCGGGTAGTGTCCGCCTGTATGGCCAGCTCCGTGGCCGTATAAGCCTTTCCATCCATCAGGGCCCACAGCACTCTACCCCGAACGGGATCGCCTATGAGCGAGGCGATATGACTAAAACGATCTTCCATGACATGTATAGTTCAGTATAAAATGAAATATTGATGTAGGAAGTTACGACTATAAGGTGAATTTCACCGTAGCGGTGGTGTAAAAAAGGGCGGAGGCGCTGCCCGTCAGCACATGCTGCGGCAGCACATAGGCCGGCGAGAGTATAAAGCTGAACTTTTTATACGCCAGGATCATTGGCAGGCTCCCCTCATAGGATAATATGCTGAACTCCCGGCTGTCCTTTGTCACTACCTCTTCCCCGGCCGGAAAGAGCAGGAAATGCTGCTGTTGCAGATAGGACTGGGTAAAGTGTTGCGTCCCCGCATATACAAACACCGAAGGGTCCAGAACGATGACGCCTTTTCCAAATACACGGGTGAATTTTATAATATGATCCAAACCTGCCTGCGCGCCGGGGTCGGCCTGGCTGCTGAACTTGATATCCCCGCCGAGGGTGATATTCACGATCTTATTCAACTGCGTGATACTGGCGGTGACGGATTGTTTGATGGCGGACTGGATAAGGTCGGTGTTGCCCTGGTAAATATATCGGCTAGTCGAAACACTGCCCGACCAGCTGTTTCTCTTATTGTGGAAATTATACCCCGCCTCTGCTAACGTGGCCGCATACTGTGACTGCAGGCTGTTGTGGATGAATACAAAATTAACATTTACATAAACACCGTTGCTAAAATTGACCCCCACAAAAGGATAGAGCCCCTTGCTTTTCAGACTGTCGACACGACCATAATAGTTCATGGCGGAATTGACCGTAACTCCACAGACGAAATGGGTCTTTTCCTTTTCAGCGGTGGTAGTGGAGTCTTGCGCAAACACCATCTGGGTTCGCAACAGCACCATAGCAAAAATTATATATTTATACATATCATTTCAATTAAGAACAGCGGCCGCCGCACGGCGGACCGCTGTTTCAAAGGGATCTATTGTTTCTGGCCGCTGGCTTTGACTGATGCGGATGCGTTGACGTCGGCGTCTACCTTCGTAGCCTCTGCCTGATGGCTTGTCGACGTAGCTTTCGCCTCTGCCTGGTGACTGGCTGACACGCTCGTAGCTTCCGTCTTGTTGACGGCAGTAGTCGTCTTGCCTTCTATCTGGCGGGCGTCAGCGGATACATTGGCCTCAGCCTTCTGGCTGGTCGACACGGTCTTGGCTTCAGCCTTCTTGCTCGTATTAGCGGCACCCGATGTAGTTGCTTTCGCCTCGCTGGTACCCGTAGTCTTCACATGATCTGCAGTACCTGCGGAAGCCGCCGTGGATGCCCGCAGCGCATTGCTGACAGAGGGCGTATTGACAGAGGCTGCCGAACTGAGACGAGCAGAGGTGACGGCGCCCAGCCTGATCTGGGCGGAAGATGTGTTGCTGATAACAAAAGAGGCTCCGGCGAGGAGACATACTGCGATGATTTTTTGCGTTTTCATAAATTCCAATTTTTTAGTGTGTGAGATATACTACCATATCAACCCCGCCTTCCCATTGTTACCCCTCTTCCGGGGAAAATTTAAAAAAAATCCCCTTTCCCAATTTGGGAGCATGTGCTCAAATCAGGAAAGGGGCATAGGAAGTGGGTATTGATCTTCAGTCTGATAGAGGTGGCATGTGGGTTGCCTTATTCAATACGTACAAATAGTATAATTATGAAAAAGATCCAAGCCGTACTCCTAAGAAATGAAAACCACATCTCCATCCCGGGAGTTGTAGTAGCCTTTATCGCAGGTTGTCTCGCCGCAACCATGTTCTGGTATTTTATTATCTAAGGTTCTTTTACCCTGTCATAGAATTCTTTTTGCAGCTCCAGTGTTTTTGTGTCCGTCTTGACCGCCTTGATGGCTTTCTCTAAAGAGCCTACCATATAGTCTGTCACAAACTTGCCCAGCTCACGTGTCGCCTTGGCGCCTTCTCCGGCATAATGGTTCGGATAGGAAGCATACCACCATATGGCCGTGTATACGCCTGGAACAGACAGCCGCTTCTGATCCGCGCCGCTCTCGATCGCCGCACTGTCCATCTTTACCAGCTCCGGCCGCATATACAACAGCACGGAAGTCTCCCTTTCACCCGCATGACCGTCGGTAGCCGGATCGCTCTTATGCAATTTTGCATAGCCTGCCTTATAGGCCGAGTCCTGTTCCGGCTGGAAATAGTAGACGGCATAATCATGCCGCTTCTCCAGCCGCGTCTGTATAAAATACCGGAGGAATTCGGGATTGCCGCCATGCACATTCACGATAACGATCTTATTAAACCCGTTCCGCGCTATCTCGTCGCAGGTAGTTTCCAGTAATTCCCAGACCACTTTTTCCGGCAGGGCAAAAGCCCCCGGTTCATGTCTGGCCTCATTGATCTGGCCATAGAAATAATCCGGGAAGACGACCGCATACTCTTTTTTTGTCGCCCTTGCCGCCCACTCCCGCACCTGGATAAGGTCCGACCCGATGGGAGCATGAGGACCGTGTTTTTCCAGGATGCCGATAGGCAGGATACAGGTACGGGAGGACCTTTCCAGCGCCCTGGGCCAGTCACTGGCCGTCAGCTCATCCCAGCGGCAGGGAAGGTTCTGCGCGGATACAGCCGTGACCAGCAGCAGTAAGATAGACAGTAGTTGGATGTTTCGCATATACATGTTATTTATATCCTTGGTTTTGCGTCAGCGTCGCCTTGCCATTCACCGTGGTCAGGTCGATCTGGTTCAGGGGGATAGGCCAGTATTCGTTCTTATTGGCCGTGAACTTGCCACCCACGACATCCGTCGTGTACTGGCTTTCGAACTGGAAGTAATTGTTCAGCGTCGTCGCCGCCAGACCCCATCTCGCCAGGTCAAAAAATCGGTAGCCCTCCATCCCCAGCTCCAGCTTGCGTTCGAAATAGATAGCCTTTAATGCAAAGTCCTGGTCCGTAAACGCCCCATTCGGATAGGGACTGATCTTATAGTTGGCCGCCGGTGTATTGGTGAACCCCGCCGCAGGGTTGTTGTCATCGACATAGGTATGCACCCAGCTGCCAGGCCTGCTGGCTATGCGATTCCGCACCCGGTTGACATATCCTTCCGCCACATCCAGGTTTCCCAATTGCGCCTCCACTTCCGCCGCCATCAGCAGTACGTCGGCAAATCTGATGATGAATACATTGATCGCCGAGCCGGGCGCCCACTGTGAATTGTCCCCATCCGTATTTGTGCTGGAATTCCACCAGACATTTTTGATGGGGGAGAAGGGGCCAGCATAGCTCTGCAGCCGTATCCAGTCATTACCCGGATGCACCCCATAGTCCAGGTAAGGAATTCCTCTCCGGCCCACCGTCCAGTCCAGCCGGGGATCGAGATTGCCGTTGTCGGGCGTAAAAGCATCCGTTGACAAAAGCCCCTGGTCATTCTTTACAGGGTGATTGTTGTAATCATCCAGGTAGGGCAGACCATTGGCGTCGGTGCGATAGGAATTGGCCAGGTCGATGCTGGGCTGGAAGAACCCGCAGCAGGTGAAAGGTATGCCCGTGCCATACGGGAAGTTCAGCATATCCCCCTGGTTGGCCTTCGAAATTGATCCTGGAATAGCGTTGGCCGCATTTTCCACGACAAAGATCGCCTCCGGATTGGATGTCTCCTGTGAAGGACGGTAATTGTCTTCGAAGTTAGGGTTCAGGTCATAGGGCAACCCATTGGAAGTATTGCCATTGGTGATCACATCCGTAAAGACAGGCTCCGCATCGGGATATTTCTTTTCAAAAAGATAGGTCTTCGCCAGGTAGGCCCCCGCCGCCCACTTATTCGCCCGGGCGATGTCCGTCTGTGTGGAAGGAAGGTTGTCATAGGCAAATTTGAAGTCATCCTCTATCTTCGGCCAGATATCCACGGTATTGACGGGCTTGAGGTCGGTGGTCGTTTCGTCAACCCAGGGGAGATTATTGAACATACGCTTGATCGTAAAATAATAATGCGCTCTTAAGAAACGCGCCTGCGCCTTGACGTCTGTTTTTTCATCATCCGTCATATCCTTTACCTGGTCCAGGGTCTTCAGCACAAAGTTGCACCGGGTGATCCCTTCATACACAGCCTTCCACTTATCATCCAGCAGGGAGTTGTTGGGCGCCACGCTGAAATTCAGGATGGGTATCATGACGATCTGATCCCCGCCGTCGCTGCCCTTATGCGCATCGCCTCCGGCGACGCTGCCAAAGAGCCAGTTGCTGGGAGCGCACGCCCAGGCATTGCCGCCGCCCAGGCTCTGTATATTACCGGGACCCTCATCATAGTCCTGGCCATCCAGGGCCGCATAGGCGCCTATCAGCAGCGCATTGACCCCCTTCTTGCTTACCATATTGTCCGGCTGCAAGGAACCCTGTGGCTGGCGGTCTAAAAAACTTTTACGACAGCCGCAGCATAGGAGGGCTATTAATACAATATAATTTATAATGGATCTCATAACTTCTTTTTTAAAATTTACAATCAGAACTTCAGGCTTACGCCGGCGACGAACTGGCGGGTACTGGGATAAGAACCTTCGTCGATGCCGAATTCCGTCACCCCATTGCCGTTGATCTCAGGGTCCTGACCGGAGTATTTGGTGATCGTGAACAGGTTGGTAGCCTGTACATAGATCCGCAGACTCTCGATACCCAGCCTGGACAAGGGGGGCTTGGGCAGCGTATAACCCAGCACCAGGTTCTTCGCCCGGAGATAGGACCCGCTCTCGATATAATAAGAGTTCGGGACGCCGTTGCTGCTTGCATTACCTTCGACCTCCGATATGGGCACCTTGGCATTATGATGCGTGGGTGTCCAGGAATCATACAACGCCGTATGGCTCTTGGCGCCGGAGAAGGAAGGATAGAAGTCCGTCCACCAGCTCACCTGGTTCCAGATATTGTTGCCCTTTGATCCATAGAGGAAGATGCTGAAATCAAAATTCTTATAGGTCAGACCAAGATTAAGCCCGTAGCTAAAGCTGGGACTTGGATTACCCAAAAAGGTCCGGTCGTCGGAAGTGATCTGCCCGTCCCCGTTGACATCGGCATAGCGGAATCTGCCCACGCCTTCATCCGTCTGATAAGTAGCATCGGATGCGCCCGTGGCCTGCTGCGCCTTCTGGTCGGCATTGGTGATCTCATCGGGACTGTTCCAGAAGCCGACGATCTTATATCCATAAAAAGATCCCACCGCATGACCCACCTGGTTCTTGATAAACTTATCCCCAAAGGTCCTTCCATCACCCGAGAAGAAATAGTCGATGTCATCCGTCACCTTGGTGATCCTGTTGTGATAGGTGGTAAATGTCACCGTACCGTCGAACTTGAGGTCGCGGGTGATATCCGCATGACCGCTGACGGAAATATCGACACCCGTATTCTTCATCTGAGCGATATTGACATAGGGAGCCACGGCCCGTCCATATGTCCCGGGCAGCTCGGGGTTGAACAGCAGGTCCTTAATATTTTTCATGTAGTAGTCTGCCGTGATATTGATCGCTCCTCTGAACAGGGTGGCGTCGAAGCCGATGTTGGTATTGATATCCTTTTCCCATTTCGCATCCGGATTGCCAAACCGTCCCTGCTGGAAACCCTGCGCAACGGAATTGTTCGACCCCGTGATGTCATAATAGGAAGACTCCTTGTTGGCGATATAGGTGCTGAAAGCATTGTCGGAGCTGAGATTGATCTGGTTGCCCATGATCCCCCAGCCGCCCCGGATCTTCAGATCGCTGAGCCATTCGACACCTTTCATAAAGTCTTCTTCCGACAGCCGCCACGCCGCCGTCACAGCAGGAAATACTCCATACTGATGATTCTTGAACTTGGAAGAGCCATCCCTGCGTACGGTGCCGCTGAGCAGGTACCTGTCCTTGAAACCATAGTCGAACCGGGCAAACTGCGACCAGAGACCTTCAGAAGCCCGTGTGCTGGTTGTCTGTACCGAACCCGAGCCCGTCGTCAGGGTCGTAAAGTTCGGGTCGAAAACAAAATAGCCAAAGGTGGTCCCATGTAGCGTACCCGAATGCGAATCGTATGCCTCCGTGCCCAACAAAAGCTGTAAGCTGTGCACACCGGTGAATACCTTATTATACTGCAGCGTATTCGTCCAGGTCCAGGTATTGCCATAGTATGAATCTTCCGTATAGCTGTTGGTGAGCTGGTTCTCCTGGTCCTCATAGGTAGGCCACGAGAAGCTGTGCGACTGTCCATTGGTCACCGACCCGCCAAAGCTGGTCCGTACGGTCAGTCCCTTGACGATGTCTGCTTCGGCATACACATTCCCGAACAGTCTGTTGTCCTGTGTACGATCGTTCGAGGTACGCTGCTGCACGGCCACAGGGTTGTGAGAATCTCCCAATTGACCGCCGTAATTACCCGCATAGTTCCCCTTGATATCATAGAGGGGAATGATCGGCTGCTCACGGAATGTATAGGCTACCGCACTATATGCCTGCAGGGCGTCGATATGGGGGTTCATGGAGAGGGAATAGCTAAGATTCTCTCCCACCCGGATGGCTTTCGATACATTGAAAGACGTGTTGGCGCGAATGGTATATTTCTTCAGGTATGTCTTCATCAGGATGCCCTGCTGATCAAAATAATTAAAGGACATCAGATATTTTGCCTTGTCGGTGGCGCCGCTGACGCTGACGTTCTGGCTGTGTATCGGCGCATGGGCAAACACCGTATGATACCAGTCCGTACCGCTTTTGTTGGCCCGGACGATGTGGTAGAAATTATTGTAGTCATCTGCGTCAGTGTAGTTGGGGTTGATATAGTACTGGGATGGATCTACGGCCGGGTCGCCTTCCTTGGCGCCTTCAGGGAAGATATAATCCGGCAGGACAGGTGCAGGTCCGATGCCATACAGCGGGTCTGCGGAGGTGTTTGTCACCGGCGTGCCCGAATTCGACAGCGCATTGAACTTCAATTGCGCCATATCCTGCGGGCTTAAGATCCGATATATATTCCCGTGTTTTGGCTGCTGGGTGCCATAGTAGGCGTCATATGCCACCTGCGGCTTGCCCGTCCGTCCTTTTTTGGTGGTAATGATGATGACCCCGTTGGAGGCGCGTGATCCATAGATGCTGGCGGCGCCTGCATCCTTCAGCACTTGTACGGAGGCCACGTCATTGGGATTGAAATCCGTGACGGTCTGTGTGGGAACGCCGTCGATGACATACAGCGGGGTATTGTCACCAAAGGTATTGATACCGCGGATGCGTACCTGCGGCGCTTCGCCGGGCTGCCCGGAGCCGATCACCGTCACCCCCGCCGCCTGTCCCTGGAGCTGGCTGGCGATCTGGCTGGTGGGCTGTCTGTTCATGTTGTCTACATTTACGACCGTGAC
>Ga0105237_10004820_pt1 | contig 15495 bp, 16 predicted proteins | sample KBSC24metaG_FD_81520 | JGI IMG/M metagenome (GOLD analysis project Ga0105237, IMG submission 81520) | Corn rhizosphere microbial communities from Kellogg Biological Station, Michigan, USA - KBS C2-4 metaG | ecosystem: Host-associated > Plants > Roots > Rhizosphere > Soil | place: Michigan, USA... | reverse complement strand
TCCGGGACGACCTCGCACTCATCGACGACGTCGGGTTCTTGATGACCGCCGCGATGTGGTTCGTCATCGGCGGAGTCGCGGTCCTCGCGTTGTCCTCGGTGCCGTGGCAGGTGATGGTGTTCTGCCTGCTGGCCTTGACGTTGGTGCGGATGGTTCCGGTGGTGGTGGCGCTGCTGGGGTCGACGTTCTCCTGGCACGACCGGCTTCTCGTCGGTTGGCTCGGGCCGCGGGGCACGACGTCGATCGTGTTCGGCCTGCTCGCGTTCAATGCCCTGCCCAACGACGAGCAGGTCGACTCACTGACGATGGTCGTCGTCGTGGTACTTGGCAGCGTCGTGCTACACGGCGTCGGTGCGCCTGCGGCCGCGCGCGCCTACGCACGATCGCATGCTGGCCAGTGAACGTCGGTCAGCTTGCCCGCCGACCGCCGACGCCCTCGTGGTCGACGTCGCTCCAGAAGCCGTGGTCGTAGTCGGTGTCCGGGATCTGGATCATCGGCCCGTGTTGCTTGGCCAGCGCGAGCCCACACGCCATCTCGAGCTCTTCGGTATCGATGTCGAGACGGTCGATGCCGTTGAGGATGCGTTCGGCGTCGTTGATGACACGACGCATGGCTGGGGCGCCACCGTACGTCGCCTCCAGCGATCCCACGCACCGCAGTAGCTGGGCGACGAGGTGGTGAAGTTCGGCGAGCTCGGTCGTCTTGGGCATCGAAATCTCCTTGGGTGTTGGGTGTTTGGTCACCGGGGCAAGCACACCTTTGGGAGCCCGGGGCGGTGGATGAGCCGTGTCATGACGGCGGCGAACAGGCTGAGCAGGCCGGCGGCGACGAATGCGGTCGACAGACCGTGCGACGACACCAGCAATGCGGGCAGCCCGACTCCGATGAGCCCGCCGAACAGCTTGGCGCTGTAGACGACTCCGAAGTTGCGCACGGCGTTGGGCTCGCCGAAGTAGTCGGCGACGAGGCTTGCGAACAGCGGGTAGAAGGCGCCGCCAGCCATTCCGCTGAGCGCGGCGAAGGTCACGAACACCCAGGCCTGGCCGATCGAGGCGGAGTAGACGAGCCCCAGCTGGGCGCAGCCCTCGAGCAGCAGTGCCGCGCTCAGCATCGTGCGTCGGCCGAACCGGTCGGAGAGCCGGCCCGCGACGCTGCGGCCCGCGCCGTTGACGACGGCGAGCAGCCCGACCGCCAGCGCGCCGATGCCTAGCGAAAAGCCTTGGTGCATGGCGACGATCGGAACGAACGCGATGGCGAGCAGTGAGGCTGCCGCGGCGATGACGAGGATCAGGTACATCACCAGGAACGCCGGCGTGCGCACGGCCTCACCGGGAGCGAACTGTCGTACAGCGCGGACGTTGTGGGCCAGGCTGCGGTTCAGCCGCTTGTCGACGGCCCACACCTTGGGGTCGATGTCCTGCGGCCACCATCCCGCCGGGGGATCTCGCAGGAGGGCGCCACACGCGCCGACGACGAGCAGGATGCACATCCCGACTCCTGCGAAGACCTCCGCGCGGTTGGAGGGCGTGAGGAAGGCGGCGAAGAGTGCGACGAACGGCACGGCGCCGAAACCGAACGCTCCCGTGACGAAACCGACCCTGATGCCGCGCTGTTCCGGGTACCACTTGGCGATCGTGGATGCGCATGTGGCGTAGACGATTCCGGCGCCGGTACCCGACAGCGCGGAGTAGCCGAAGATCGCGTAGCCGAGGCTGTCGGTGAAGGCGAGGGTCAGGGGGCCCGCGGCGCACAGGGCGGCGCCGAGCAGGACTGCGCGTGGGGGAGACAGGGCGAAGTGGTGGCTCAGTGCGGCGGTGGGGCCTGCAGCGCCCGCCTGGAACACCACCCAGAGGGCGAGCACCCAGAAGGCGCCCGTCGCGTTGGTGGTGTCCAGCGCGGCGACGGCGACGCCATAGCCGTATTGCAGGACACCGATCCCGGCCATGGCGACCCAGGTCAGCCACAACATCCATGTCCTGGAGTGGCCCATGATGTCGTGCGGCCGTTCACCGACCCTGTACGAGCGGCCACGAAGATCTCGAACCTCGACTACTCCGACGCTCTGAGTCATGATGGCCTCCTGATTGCATACAGTATGCGATCAGAATAACTATGACTTAGGTCACTTGTCTAGTGGTTGAAGTGTTGTAATTCGAGCCGTTGGCCACTTCCCGCGTTCCGCACAAGCGAAGGCGCCACCGTGCGCAGGCAGCCATTCCAACACCGCGTTGTTGGATCGACAATGAAGCGTCACAGCAGATTCGAAGTGGCACAGGGGGTCTGCACGCGCAGTGAGCTGGTCAGCCCGGATGGCGCCGCCGATACACGGCCGCACGCCAGATCGGCTCTAGCGATCGCCCGGCGCTGATGTGACGGTCCTGCCTCGCGCTGGGCGGTTCGCGCCCACGAACGGGGCGGTTATGGCCCCGTGGTCGGCGTCGGGTGCGGGCATCGCATGGCGGGCCGCTGGCTATGCTTCCCAGTTATGTTGTGGCGCTGTGGCGGTCTGCAACATCGACGACACTTCCGATGTGGCGGCCGAGCAGGAGCCAGGTGTGCATGACGCCTTTTCCCTTGATGCTGACGTCGCCGCGTTCTTCGAACGCGAAGCGGTGTTTGAGGCGCTCGTATACCGACTGGGGCACTTGGATCCGTCCCACGGTCGCGGTGGATTCCATCCGGGATGCGACGTTGACGGCGTCGCCCCACACGTCGTAGAAGAAGCGTTGCGAACCCACGACGCCGGCTACCACGGGTCCGCTGGCCACCCCGATGCGTAGCGGAACGGCGCGTCCGCGCGAATCGGTCAGTCCGGCAACGGTGTTGCCGATGTCGAGGGCGAGGTCGGCCAGTGCTTCGAGGTGGTCGGGGCGTGGTTGCGGGACACCGCTGACCACGATGTAGGCGTCGCCGCTGGTCTTGATCTTTTCCAAGCCGTGCCGCTTCACCAGTTCGTCCAGGGTCGTGTAAAGGCCGTCGAGGAAGGTGACCAATTCCTCCGGTGGGGTGTCGCTGGCCCGTTGTGTGTAGCCGGCGATGTCTGCGAAGAGGATGGAGGCGTCGTCGTATTTGTCGGCGATGACCGCATCGGGTCGGGCTTTGAGGCGTTCGGCGATGCTGGCCGGGAGAATGTTGGCCAGCAGTGCTTCTGATCGCGCGTGTTCCTGTTCCATGGCGGTTTCGGCGCTGGCGATCTGGCGCAGCCCGTACCAGACGATCGCTACGGCCATGATCCCGGCGCAGATGGCGTTGACGACGAATGACAGCGCGATCGTCCATCCGGGCTGCTGGCCGGTGTCGGCCGGGACGGTGAATTCGAGGGCGATGACCAGGCCGACACCGATGACGGCTGCCGCGATGGCCAACCGGATGCGGTTGATGCCAACGACCATGACCGCTGCCGCGGCGGCGATCAGGAAGTAGAACTGGATGCCGGTGCCGGTGCCCAGGTGCCAACAGATGTAGGTCATCGACAGATAGGCAACGGTAACGAACACGGTCGGCGCGACCAGCTCGCCGAACCGGTACAACGACGGGATCACCGCGAAGATCGCCGCAGTGCTCAGGCTGACCAAGCCGAAGGTGATCTCGCCGACGAACAACTGCATCACCGCGAAGCCCGCAGTCACGATGGCGGCGATCGCCGTCGCGACGCCGAGCAGCCGCAGGCGCTGGACGTTGGCGCCGGCGTAGTGCCGGTTGCGGGCTACCTCACAACCAACTCGACCCAGCGACTGTGTCAACACCGGCGCGCGCCTATTGCTCGCCGCGATCCAGCAGCGCGACCAGCCCGTCGAGCAGCGCGAGTGCGTCGTCGACCTCACCCGCGCGACCGCGTGCTTGGATGCCGAGCACCCCTGCGCGAAGGACGTCGACGAGATAGCCCGGCGCCGAGGGGGTCAGTTCGCCAGCGTCGACGGCGCGGCCCAGCGCGGCGGTCAGTCCGGCGCGCAGCCGCTGCATGTGCCGATCGGTGAGGGTCTTGATGCGTGGATCGTCGTTGATCGGATCCTGCATGGTGTTCCAGGCCAGACATCCGGCTGTGGCCATCGTGCTCTGGAACTGTGCACGCAGATTGGTCAGAAAGGCCTGCACGTCGGCGACGCCCTGGTGGCCGTCCTCGAGCGGGGCGAACATCGCGTCGGCCCAAGCCAGGTACCGGGTCAACGTCGCGGCGAGGATGTCGGGTTTGGTGCCGAAGGATCGGTACAGGGTCGAGGAGGACAGCCCGGTCGCAGCGAGCATCTCCTCCTGGGTGGCGGCCTCGTAACCCTTGGTCCAGAACAGCAGACACAGCTCGGTGAGGGCGCGGTCACGGTCGAATTGGGCAGGACGTCCGGGTCGACGAACCTGGGTGCCGGGTGCGGTTGACATTTGAAGTGAGTCTACTCAATACTCTGGTTCCAGGATATGGAGTTGCCCGACTCAATAATGGAGGATGTTGTGCTGAACGCCGGTGACAAGGTCAGTGCGCGGACGCTGACCACGATCGAGGGTGCCGAAATCGCGGTCCCCGCCATCGATGGGCTCGTGCATCTCCAATTTCGACGGTTCGCCGCCTGCCCCATCTGCAGCTTGCACATGCACGAGGTGGCCGCCCGGCACGACGAAATCACCAACGCCGGCATCACGGAGATAGTCGTCTTTCACTCTGCGGCGGACGCGTTGCGTCGCTATCAGGCCGAGCTCCCGTTCGCGGTGATCGCCGACCCAGAGCGCACGCTCTACGGCGAATTCGGCGTGGCGTCCTCGCTGCGTGCCATCCTGCACCCCGGCCCGTGGCGCGCTGGTGCTAAAGGTTTGCTCCAGGGCCGGTCAGCGCGCGACGCCGTTGCCGCCATCGCGTTGGACGAAAATCACCTGGGCATGCCGGCCGACTTCCTCATCGATCCCGATGGTGACATCGTTGCTCGCAAGTACGGCGAGCACGCCGACGACCAGTGGTCGGTGGACGAACTGCTGGCCCTGGCCGGCCGGTGATGGCCGCACCGTCGCAGTCGACCACGCAGCTGCTGAAGGACTACCGCGCGTCCGGACGCGAATTCAGCGCCGACGGCATCGGCTCGTTCGCCCTCGACCAAGGGCCACGCGACGGCGAAGCGGTGGTGTGCGTACACGGCGTGCCCGCCTCGGCCTTCCTCTACCGCAAGGTGATTCCCGCTCTCGCCGCGCGCGGATTGCGCGCCATCGCGATCGATCTGCCCGGCCTCGGATTCGCGCAACGCCCCGCCGAAGCCGACTACAGCTGGACCGGGCTGGGGCGCTGGCTTCGATCGGCGATCGACGCACTCGACCTAGATCGCTTCCACCTGGTGGTACACGACATCGGCGGCCCGATCGGTTTCGAGGTCGCCGCCGCCGACCCAGCCCGCGTCCTGTCGCTGACGGTGCTCAATTCGCCCGTCGCGGTCGAGACGTTTCACCGGCCATGGATGATGGAACCGTTCGCCCATCCCATCGTCGGCCGGGCGTGGCTGAAATCCGCACAACTGCCGGGCTCGTTCCTCGCGATCATGCGCTACATCGGGGTGACTCGGCGGGTGCCCGCGGCCGAAATCGCTTGCTACGTCCCGTTGATGCTCGGTGACGACGGCGGCCGGGCGTTCCTGAAGATCATGCGAGGCTTCGAGATGACCACCGCCAAGCAACACCTCTACCTGTCCGCGGTGCGCGATACGCCCTATCCGGTGCAGATCGTCTGGGGCGCGCGCGATCCAGGGCTGACATGGCGACGCTACGGCGTCCAAGCGCAACTGGCTGCCGGACTCGATGACGCAGTCCTGTTGCCGGGCAAGCACTTCGTGCAGGAGGACTGCCCGCAGCAAATCGCCGACGCCGTGCACCGGCTCGCCCGGCGCGCGGCGACCCAGAAATGAAGCGACCAGCACGACGTGCCGTCGATCCGATCCGAGAGGGCAACGCGATGATCTTGGTGACCGGAGGCAGCGGATTCCTTGGCAAGGCGGTATGTGCCGAACTGATCGCCCGCGACCGCTCGGTCGCGGTGCTGGTGCGACGGCCAGGCTCGCAGCCACCGGGCACGGCGGCGGTGAAGGGCGACCTGACCGACGCGGCAGCGATCACCGCCGCGGTGCGCTCGACGGCACCGGAGTGCGTGATTCATCTGGCCGCCGAGATCGGCACGCAACGGGATCCGCGAAAGATCCACGAGGTCAACGTGGCTGGCATGCGCCGGCTGATCACCGCCTGCGAGGCCGGGGGAGTGCGTCGCATGGTGTTCGCCTCCACGGTCGTCACCGGTGAAGCACACGGGGCGGTGCTGACCGAGGACAGCGCGCTTCCCGTGCAGACCGCCTACGGCCGCTCCAAACAGGAGGGTGAACGGATCCTGCGCGAATCGTCCCTGGAGGGGATCGTCATTCGTCCAGGTCACATCTACGGCCCCGGCGGCTGGTATGCCAGCGAGATCCTGACCCGGCTGCGCCAGCCCGGACGGTTCGTCGTGGTCGGCAACGGGGCCAACTTCTGGGACGTGGTGCACGTCGACGACGTCGCCAACGCGGTCGTCGACGCGGTGGACAAGGCCGCGCCCGGCGCGATCTACCATTGCGCCGACGATCAGCCCGTCACCCAGTACGAGTTCGTCGCGCGCACGGCCCGCGAGCTGGGAGTGGCTGCTCCGCGGCGCAGCCCACTGTGGCTGGCTCGGCTGGTCGCCGGCACCGATCCCGCCATTACCGTGGCGCGATCGGCGCGCACGTCCAACGCCAAACTGAAGAACGAGCTCGGCTGGACGCCGCGATACCCGAGCATCGACACCGGCATCCCTGCGGCCGTGGCGGCGATGACCCGATGACCGCACCGGGCACCCGGATCGACGTCGAATTCCGATCCCGCGACAGCCATTGCGCGGGCTGGCTGTATCCAGCCGACAGCTCAGGGGAACCCGCACCGTGCATCGTGATGGGTCACGGATTCGGAGCCCTGAAGGAAGCGCGTCTGGCGGCGTACGCCACACGCTTCCAAGGGGCCGGCTTCGCCGTGCTCGCCTTCGACTACCGCCACTTCGGTGCCAGCGGTGGGCAACCACGACAGTTGGTGAACATCCAGTCGCAACTCGATGACTGGGCGGCCGCCATCGACTACGTGCGCGCACTGAAATCCGTTGATCCCAGCCGGATCATCGCATGGGGCTCGTCGTTCGGCGGCGGCCATGCCATCCGCACCGCCGCACGCGATCGGCGGATCGTGGCAGTGATCGCCCAAGCCCCGCACGTGAGCGGTCTCGCCTCGGCACGCGCTGCGGGCAAGGGCGCGAACCTGCGGCTGGCCGCCGCAGGAGTACGCGACACCATTGGCGCGGTCCTGCGTCGGCCACCCCTCTACGCCCCGATCGTCGGACCGCCCGGCTCCTTGGCGGCAGTGACCAGTTCGGACGCCGAATCTGGCTACCACGCCATGTACTCGGACGGGTTCGTGTGGCGCAATGAGGTCGCCGCCCGCGCGTTCCTGGCCACCGCGATGTACTCGCCCGGCCGGGACGCTGGGCGTGTGCGGTGTCCGCTGCTCGTTCAAGTCGCCACCGCTGACGCCGTCACCCCGCCCGAGGCTGCCCTGCGTGCCGCTGGTCGCGCCGCCCGGGCACAGGTGCTGCAGTACCCGGTCGGCCACTTCGACATCTACCTGGGCGAGGCGTTCGAACAGTCCGTGACCGACCAGCTGAGCTTCCTGGCTCGTCATGTCGACTTCGCACGGGCGTGACCACGGCTGCCACGAAGTCGTCTGTAGCTAGCGACGTTGCGGTGCCGAGGAGGCGAGGATCTTGTCGGCCACTTCGACGAGGTCGGCTCCGGTGATGTCGGGCTGCTCGGTCAGGGGATTGAGAGCCATGCCGGGGTAGCTCAGGTCGGCGGCGGGGCGGCGCACGAAGGCCCCTTGGCAGCCGGCCGCCAAGGCGCCCGCGATGTCCCACCCGTGCGCGGCCACCAGCCGGATCTCACCAACGCCAACACCGAGGGTGTTGGCTGCGTACTCGTATGCTTGGCGCCGGGGTTTCAACGCGTGGATCTGATCGGCGGACAGGATTGCGTCGAATCGTGCTGCGATACCGGCGAATTCAAGCCCGGCAATGGCAACCTCGAGCGGTGAGTTGGTCAGTGCGACGACGGTGAAGTCCTTCAGCCGGTCGAGGGCGGCGTGCACGTCGGGGCGTGCGGGCATTCGGCGCATCTGCGCGAGAACCGCGTCTTCGGCGTCGATCCCGAGGGTCTTGAGCGCGGCGCGCTGCGCGCTGGGGTAGTCCACGAATCGGCCAGTCAACCCGGCCACGAACGTGTACTGAACCATCAGCGCGAACCAGTTGGACCGGATGCCGGCCCCACCCAGCACCGGATCGAGTGCCCGGGTGTCGAGCAGGGTTTCGTTGACGTCGAAGGCGATCACGGTCATGACGTCCAGAGTGCCTTCGGATCGTGGTGGATGGGTTCCCCGTGTCCGGGGACGAGGGTGCGGGCCTGCTGGACGGCGAGGTGGTGGGCGCTGTCGCGGGTGAGGACTTCGTCGTGGTTGAACACGCTGGGCAACAGTTGCGGCCCGGTGTGCTCCAGCAAGGGGTGCCCGGTGACCAGGGCATCCCCGGAGAACAGGACCGCTTCGGAGTCCATCAGGTAGGCGGTGTGGCCGCTGGTGTGGCCCGGGGTCGGGATCGCGGTGAATCCACCCGGCAGGCAGGACAGGGTCGCGGCGTCGCCGGTGGTGGCCGACGGGACCTTGGTGTCGACGTGGCCGCGCACCGCGCGCATCGTGTCGATCACCCAGCGCCGGCCGCGGCCGGTGGTGAGCTGTCTGAGCATCCCGGCGGGCGTAATCTGTTGCAGATATTCGCGTTTGGCGTGGCGAACTTCCTCGGTACCGGTGTAGACCGGCATCCCGACCCGTTCCACCAGGGTCGGGACCGCACCGATGTGATCGAGGTGGGCGTGGGTCACCAGCACGGCCGCGACGTCGGCGATCTGGTGACCGATCTGGCGCATTGAGTCCAACACGGCGTCGGTGTCGGCCGGGTATCCGGCGTCGATCAGCGTGACGCCCGAGCCGTCGCTGACCAACGCCCAGTTGACGTTCGTTCCTGCCACGACGTACACCGAGTCCGAAACCTGGTCGATCTTCACACGTGCCCGCCTCACCGCTGGATCTTGTGTTCGATGACGCCGACACCATCGATTTCCAGCCGCAGCGCGTCACCCGGTGCCAGCCACCGGCCCAACTCCATCCCACTCCCGCCGGGCAGAGTGCCCGTCGACAGCAGCTCACCGGGGTAGAGCTGCTCGCCACGCGACACGTGGGCGATCGCCTCGGCCATCGAGTACCGCATGTCCCGGGTTCCCGTGCGCGAGACCGTGGTTCCGTTGATGGCCACGCTGCCCGTCAACCGGTCCAGCCGATCGATCACTGCCGGCCCGGCGACCGCGGTCGCCGACATCGAGGTGATGAAGTGCTTGGACCGTTGCGGCCCGAAACCGGAACGCATCTCGGCCAATTGGACGTCGCGCGCGGAGAAGTCGTTGATCACGACCACCGCGGCGATCGCGGCGGCGGCTTGCTCGGCGGTGGCATCGCGCAGCGGCATGCCCAAGACCACGCCCATCTCGAGCTCGAAGTCCAATGCCCGGGTGTAGGGGGGTGCAGCGATCGGGAGTCCGGACGGGACGATGGTCAGCGCGTTGGACATGTAGTAGATCGGCTGCCGATACCACAGCGCATGCGGCCGAAACGGTGGGAAGGTACGTCGGCTCACCGTTTCGTAGACCCTACTGAGCCCGTAAGCGGCGGGGACGAAGCGCTTGGCCAGCCCGCGCGCGGCGTCGATGGCGTGCTTCTCGAAGACCATGAAATCGCGGAACGACGCCGGGCACACCGGCAAAACGGTGGCTCCGTCGGCCAATCCGAGGCTGTCGTAGCGGGCCAGCTCGAATTCGGTGCTGAACGCCGACGGGGTCACGAAAGCGTCTGCGGCGCTGCCCGGTTCGGGGTGTTCTTGCCAGCCGTCGCCGGTGTCGACGTGGACGTCGAGGCGGTGTTCGGCGCGGTTGAGGGTGCGCCGCAGCCGTGGCCGAAACGCTTCCGGCTCGGTCATTGTGCGACGGTGACGGTGTCGGTGGCGATCAGGTGCTCTCGCAGGAAACGCGTCGACAAATCCGACCACTGCTCGGCATGGCCCATGGCGCAGTGGTCATCGTCCTCGTAGAGCACCAGCTGCCCGTACGGGGCGCCGATGGCGAGATCGATCGAGTCCTGGGTGCTGATGAGTGTGTCGCGGGAGCCGTTGATGACAAGCAGTGGGATCGCGATCTTCCGATAGTGCTGCGCCAGTGAGAATGTCGCCAACGTGCGCGACATCTCGGACACGCTCGTCGCGCCGACGGTGTTGCGCAACGTGGAGGCGATGATCTCCGGCATCCCGATCGAGCCGAACGCCTTGAAGCTGTGATGGGTCAGCGCCCCGTTGGAGACGGCCACCTTCAATCGGGGGTCGACGGCCGCCATGCGGCTCGACCAGTAGGCGCCGAAGCTGAACCCCATCATGCCGAGCCGGTCGCCGTCCACGCCAGGATGCCCCGACAGGAAGTCGATGACCTTCCGATAGGCATCCTCGCTGGCCAGCGACATTGGTTCCCGGTAGGAGTAGGTGCCGGGCATCTCCATCACGAACGTGCCCACACCGCTGCCCCGCTGGGCCAGCAGCGGAAAGAGCACCTCGGCCATCGTGCCCTCCAAGCCGTTGGTGACCAGCACCGTCGGCACCGGCTCGCCTTGTCCCAGTGGCAGCATCAGGTAGCCACGCACCCGGTCGTTGTCACCGATGGGGATGTGCACGATATCCACGGTCATGCCCATGGCCGGAGCCAGTGCGGTGAGCAGGATCTCACCCAACCGGTGCGATCGCTCGTAGGCCTGCAGGCGCAGCGGGCTCCACCCCGGCCACCCGGCCGCCAGCTCGTAGACCATCGCCTTGATCAGCCCATCCACCGCCCGCGCGGCGTCCGCCGCCTCCGGATGCTCAGCGCAAAACCAGGCCACCGCTTCGGGATTGGCGACCGTGCCACGATCGGCCAGGATCGTCACGGCCGAAGCTAGCAGCTCACCGAGTGCGGCCAGATCGACCTCGGCCGCCGGATCGAGCAACTGCTGGGTGGTCGGACCACCCAGACCCGACAGCGCCGCGTCGGCTCGAGCCAGGTGCTCGTGGGCGAAGCCTTCCCAGTAGCCGGTCCAGTTCGCGTCCTCGAAGGAACGGCAGCCCTGCAGCTGACGGTGGAACTCCCCGCTGGGAATCCCGCCCAAATGTGTGAGCCGGTCGGCGTGCAGTCTGGGGAGGAACGGGATGACGCCGAAGCGTTGCGCCGCGCGTTCAGTGGTGTGGGTTGCCGCACATGCGCTGACTGCCACCCGTTTCGCCAGTTCTGGCACAGACACCATGGTTGAGCCTTCCTTCGAGTCTCACAACATCGTTTGCAGGAATATCTGCTTTAACGAGAATAGCGGCCAGGGGTAGATAAAGGCAAGAATTTCTGCTTTAAAATGGGTCGCATGGCTCACATCGAGGAGACCGCGCGGCGTCGACGACCGGGAGGGCGCGCCGCCCGGGTGATCGAGGCCGTGCACCGGGCCGTGCTCGATGTCGTCGCCGAGGACGGCGTCGACAAGGTGGGCATCCCGGACATCAGCAGACGCGCCGGCGTGCAGGACACTTCCATCTACCGACGGTGGGGGACACGGGAGAACCTGATCCTCGACGTGCTGCTGGCCGCCAGCGAGCGAACGTTGACACCTGCCGACACCGGCACGCTGCACGGTGACCTCACCGCGTTCGCGACCGCGCTCATCGACTACCTCGCCGCTCCACTGGGTCACGGACTGCTGCGTGCGCTGCCGTTTGCCACGGAATCGGCGGAGATCGCTGAGGCCCGGAAGGCGTTCTGGGATACGCGGTATCGCGCGGCCTCGGTGCTGATCAGCCGTGCCGTCGACCGCGGCGAGCTGGCGCCCGACGTCGACGCCCGCTTCGCCATCGAACTGCTCATCGCGCCCATCCACTTTCGCAACCTGCTGACGTGGGAACGCATCGACGCCGAGTTCGCCGACAAGCTCGCCACCTATGTCATCCGCGCCCTGCGACCCGCCGCCGACGGCTAACCCCATGATGCTGACGACCCCGCCACAGTGCCAGAAGAGAGATCGGTACATGCCTCGACGCACCAACATCCTGATCACCGGCGCCAGTTCGGGTCTGGGCGCGGGCATGGCCCGAGAATTCGCCGCCCGCGGCCGAAACCTCGCACTGTGCGCCCGCCGAACCGACGAACTCGACGCGTTGCGCGAGGAACTGCTGCGCGCCCACCCCGGGATCGTCGTGACCGTCGCCCCACTCGACGTGAACGACCACGACCAAGTCTTCGACGTGATCTATCAGCTCTCCGGTGCTCTCGGAGGCCTCGATCGTGTGATCGTCAACGCTGGCATCAGCCGGGGCAAACCCATCGGCACGGGCGACTTCGATGCCAATCTGGCAATTGCGAACACCAATTTCGTTGCCGCCCTTGCTCAATGCGAAGTGGCCATGGAGATCTTCCGTGATAGTGGCCACGGCCACCTGGTGGTCATCTCCTCGATCGCCGGACTGCGAGGAATGCCGGGCTTTCAGGCCTACTCGGCGACCAAGGCAGGCGTCGCGGCACTGGCCGAGGCAATCCGTGCCGACACCCTCGCCACACCGATAGCAGTCACCACCATCTACCCCGGCTTCATCGACTCCGGTCTCGGAGGTTCCGCGGCGAGGAAACCTTTCGCGGTCTCCACCGAGAAGGGCGTGCGGGCCATGGTCAAGGCCATCGAACGCGAGCCGAGCCGAGCGACCGTGCCGGCCTGGCCCTGGGTGCCCGTCGCTTTCGCGCTGCGCCGCCTGCCCCTGCGATTCATTGCCAAGACGGCCGCGGTCTAGATCGGCCGCGTCCTGGCGGCCATCTCTGCATCCGACGACGGACGATCAGATGGGTGACCACCGGCCAGGTCGCGCGAATGGAGATCGGTGGGTCATCACCGCGCGGGGGGACCGGAAGCGGTGAGCGTGGCATGCACCGCTGCGCGTACGCGATCGTCGACGATCCCGGGGGCGGAGGCGTCCAGTTTGCCGTCGAGATGCAATAGGGCCAAGCCATGCACCAATGCCCACATCGCCGTCGACATGGCGTCGGGGTCCACGGCCGGAAAGGCGTGACCGACGACGAATTCCAGGTAGGCGTGGATGGCGCCCGCCGCGGCGGCCTGTTCTGGCCCGTCGGTGTCGCTGGACTCGACGAACATCACGCGGAACAACCCGGGTCGCTGCAGCGCGAATTGGACGTAGGCCACCGCGACCGCCGCCAGATCCTCGGCAGTCTGGGGGGCCGGGTGCGCGGCGACCAAGTGTTCGGCCAATTCCTGGTAGCCCACTGCGGCCACGGCCGAAAGCAGGGCCTGCCGGTCGGGGTAATGCCGGTACGGCGCGGCCTTGGACACCCCGGCGCGGCGGGCCGCAGCCCGAATCGACAGCGCGGCCGATCCGCCCTCCTCGAGCAGCTCCATGGCCGCGCGGATCAACGCGGCCGCCAGGTCGCCGTGGTGATAGGACGCCGTCGATGTCGACATGGGTCAAAACTAGCAATTGGACACCCCTCCCACGAGCCGATAATGTAGGCGCCGCCAACATCGGTGACCACGCCGTCTCCGCTGCTGCCGTGGTTCCGGTCACGCCACGCGGTAGCGGGGTGAATGAGCCGCCACCGTCCACACATGGGCTCCGGCGGCGCCACGCACGTCGGCAGGAACGAATGGGGCACCGCATGCAACGAGTCACCGGCACCGCCGGCCACGCCGGGTCACCACCGTCAGATCCGACCGATGCCGATGTCGTCGCGACCTTGGCCGCCATCCGGACACGGATTACGCCGCCGGTGGGGGCCGCGATGCTCTACAACCTCATTTACGCGGTCGGATTCACGCGCATCTCGGGTTCGGTCGAAGGTGCCGAGGCCGTGGACCGTGCGGGCACGGGCAAGATTCATCGCCACGGTGACCGTCGCGCCGACGACACCACACACCACTTCCTCTCCTGGATGAGGCACGGGGCCCACAGTGCGGAATCCCGCGCCTCCATCGCCACGGTGATGCGCATGCACGACCACTACGGCCAGTCGTATGCGATGTCCAACGAGACGTTCGTCCATGGCATCGCCGTCTTCACATTGCTATTCGACGAAGTGCTCCAGATCGTGGGAATCGACGCGTTCAACGACGAGGAGAAGGCTGCCCAAGTCGCGCACTGGTATGCGATCGGTGAACAGCTAGGCGTGCAGAACATGCCCGACACCTGGACCGGCATGCAGCACGCGATGCTCGCCTACGAGGCCGACCCCCAATGGTTCCGGCCCACACCCGAGGGACAGCGTTGCACCCGCGCACTGATCGACCAGTTCAACAACCGCTGGCTGCCCCGATTCCTGCACCCCGTCGGCCGCGCAGTCTTGCTATCTCTGCAACCCGACCAGGTGCTGTGGGCGGCCGGTGAGCGCAAGCCGCCCGCGATCGTCGTCCAGATCGTGCGCCTATCCCTTCGTGGTCTGATCACAGCCCAAACCCACCTCACCGGGATCGCTCGTCGTTTCCGATGACCCACCGACACCATGCCCGCGTCCAGGTGGATGCTCACGGGCCGACGAACTCGACCGAGTTGGGCTCGTGAGCAAGGAGACTCCTGCCTACATGGACATTCGTGATCGGCAGGCATGCGCGGCCGGTGATGCGTCATGGTTGGACGTGATCCGTGTCGACGGACACGCGCTCATCGCTGCGGCAGAGCCGAATTGGTCTCGACCGGTGCCGGATTGCCCCGGGTGGGACGCCGCGGGTCTGGTCCGTCACACTGGAACGATCGCGGCATGGATGGCAGCGATCCTGGCCACCGGTGAGCGCGTCCGCTTTCGTTCCCTGCCGGTCCCGCCCGAGGACGACGCCGACCTGCGTGCGTGGTTCCTGGCCAACGTCGACCGCACGATCGGTGCACTCAAGCAGGCCGACCCCCAGCAGCACGTGTGGACGTTCTCCAGCCTCGGCGACGATCGCGTGTCGTGGTGGCGCCGACGCTTGGCCGTCGAGGTCGCGATCCACCGCTGGGATGCGCAACGGGCCGCCTCCAGTGAGGGTGGCTCAGTACCCGCACCGCTGAATGCCGACGTGGCCGCCGCCGGTGTCGAGGAGTTCGTCACCGAATTCCTTCCGGGGATGCTGAGCGGCTGCGTCGACCGGCCCTGCGGGGCCGTGGGCCTGCTGCTGACCGATGCCACCGACTACGTGCTCGCACTCGATGACATGGTCGGCGATGAGCACCCAGTCGGCCAAGTCCAGGCCACCGTCCGCGGGACGAGCTCTGCGGTGTTGCTCTGGCTGACCAACCGAGGGATCGACTCGGTTGATCTGCGCGGTGACGGCGACCTGCT
>Ga0105237_10004819_pt1 | contig 15497 bp, 10 predicted proteins | sample KBSC24metaG_FD_81520 | JGI IMG/M metagenome (GOLD analysis project Ga0105237, IMG submission 81520) | Corn rhizosphere microbial communities from Kellogg Biological Station, Michigan, USA - KBS C2-4 metaG | ecosystem: Host-associated > Plants > Roots > Rhizosphere > Soil | place: Michigan, USA... | reverse complement strand
GTATAGGACCGCCGTGGCGGCCACCGCTTCGAGCACCGAGAGCGTCGTCGCGACGGTCATCAGGGTGGGGGCGGGGATGGCCACGGTGCTGATCACCCCGGTGTGGTGATGCCCCGGCGCCGACCAGTGCACCGCGATCATGCCGAGGCTCATCACCGCGACCAGGCACCACGCACGCGTCGAGCCCACCGTCCACAGGTCACGGGCGCAGAACAGGCACGCGCCCATCATCGCGAGAACGAGGATCGCAAGGGCCGGGGTCGTCGAGCTTCCGAGCATCAGCCCGTGCACGACCGCCGAGCACACCGCCACCAGCGCACACGTCCGCCGCCCGAGGACGGCGGACGTGTGCACGGGGGACATGGGTCAACTCTCGCAGCAGTGTGACTTCGGCGCCAGTGGGGCGTTCAAGCTGGGATTGCGGTCGAAGAATCCGACGGGCTTCAGCTTGAACCCGGCGTAGTCGACCGGCATCACCGGCCAGTCCTCCGGGCGAGGGAAGTGCGTCAGCCCGAACGTGTGCCACACGACGATGTCCTCGCCGTCGATGTTGCGGTCCTGCGCGACGAACGACGGTAGACCCGCGTTCCCTGGGTGCTGGTTCACGAAGTCACCTGCCGAATAGCGTTCCGCCGGGTCGTATTTGGTGACCCAAAGGTGCTTGGTCGCGAACGCGGCCCGCTTGGCGATCGAACTGGACGGATCGGCAAGCAGCACCGGCTGCCCCTCGGGGTGCAGCGCGTAACCGGTGTTCTGGCCCAGCCGGTTCTGCTTGGTCGGGTTGGTGATGTGCCAGACGCGGGCCTTGAGGTTGTCGGCGATCCGCATGCCCTCCGACTCGCGGGTGAGCTTGGTCCGCTGCGGCCGGAAGGCGTTGCCCCATGGGTTGTCGGGGCCCACGGGGACCGCGACGGCGTCGACCTCCTCGACAACGTTCACGTCGCCGTCGACCGACATGTCCAGCCGTGCCGAGAACATGTGCTGATGGAACGGGGCGCCCAGACCGGGTGCCATCTCGGTGGAGTAGCCGTCCGGTCCGCGGTAGGCCGAGGCGAAGACGATGCCGGTGGCCTTGGCCTCGAGCTGGATGGTGCCATCGAGGTACAGGTACCAGTAGAACCCGTAGTCGTAGTTGCCGATGGTCAGGAAGAAGGAGATGACCAGACGCCGCGAACGCCGCGTCTCGGCCATCTCGTTGAACATGTCGGTGTGCTTCCACAGCACGCCGTAGTCCTCCTCGTGCAGACAGATCGCGTTCTTCATGACCCTGGGGTTGCCGTCCTCGTCGGCAATGGCGACGTCGAAGTACTTGATCTCGCCGAGGCAGTCGCAGCCGAGCTCCAACGAGTTGGTGTAGCGGCCAAACAGGTACTCGCCCTGATCGAAGTAGTTCTGCCAGTATCGGACTGGCGACGGATCGGCGTAGGGCACCACCATCTCGGCGACCGACGCGCGGTACACCACCGGCCGTTCCCGATCGCCGTCGCGCAGCGACAGCTGGTGCAGCGTCAAGCCCTCCCTGACGTCGAAGCCGAACCGGAACGACCAATCCGCCCAGGTGATTTGGTTACCGTCGACGGTGAAGCTGGCGCCTTCTGGCTGCGTGATCTCGATGGGCTTGAGGTCGGTGCGCGCCGGAACTGCGTGCGGCTCGGCGTCCCACTCCCCGCGTTCGGTGGGCAGGGGCAGGTTGACCTCGTCGATGACCTTGACGACGGTGCGACGAGTGAGGTCGACGTAGGCGACCACGCCGTCGATCGGGTGCGCCCACGGCAGGTCGGCGGCGTCGTACTGGTAGAAGGCGAGCACCCGCACGATGCGCTTGCCTACTTCGTCCTCGTGCCCGAATACGCCAGCCGACAACGGAACTGCGCGCACCTTGGCGGGGTCCAGCTCGCGCTTGCCCATGGCGGCCAGCCACTCGGGGCACTCCAGAAGGAAGGACTCGATGTCCTCGAATTCCTGATCGAGGATCGGCACGTGGCCCTCGGCCGAGCCGTCGACGGCGACGTTGCCGTCGATCCGGTCGTTGGTCACCGACACCACCAGATCGCTGCCCTGTCCGGTCGCGCGGTCCAGCAACAGCACCCTGGCCCTGCGGTCGATCGGGTCGCCCGGCTTGAACGCCATCACGACCTTCTTGTGCGGTTCGTCGAGCGCCACGTAGACGAAGCGGACGTCGGGCCCGAGCAGACCGTTGTCGTCGACGATCCGCCGGACCGCGCGGATCTCGTCGACGCTCAGCGGGTTGAGCGGGTGATCGCTTGCCCCAGAGGAGGTTTGGTCGAAGGTGTCGATGGTGTCGATCGTGTCGGTGCTCATCGTGCGATCTCCTTGTCGGTATCGGAATCTTGGTGACCGGCGTGCGGGCGAAGCACCGCGACGGCGGCCCCGCCGAGGAAGGCGCCTGCCAACAGCACGCCGATGATGGCGGCCAGCGTGCCGGATCCGCCGACCAGCAGCGGCAGGTTCATGGCCGTCATGACCGAGAGGATGCCCAGGCCGATGAAGCCGAGGCTCGGTGCGATCACGGTGTGCCACGGCCTGGTGTCGAACTTGGTGCGGCGGAAGTACACCACCACCGCGGCGGACGTCAGCGTCATCAGCACGACGATGCCGACGGATGCCGCCCCGACGAACCAGGTGAACACCTCCAGCACGGGATCCAGGTTTGCGACGACGCAGGCGACCACCACGACGAGCGCGGAGACGGTCTGCACCACCGAGGCGATGTACGGCGATGCGTGCCGCACGTGCGAGCGTCCGCACCTCTCCGGGAGCGCGTGCGTGTTGCCGAGCGAGAAGATGTAGCGCGTCAGCACGTTGTGGAACGACAGCAGCGCGGCGAAGAGGCTCGTGATCAAGAAGATCTGGACCAGGTCGCCACCGACGGTGCCGACGTAACTGGTGGCCGTGTCGGTCAGCATCGTCGCGGGACCGTCGGTCGCCATCTTGACCGCACCCTCGTCACCCCATGCACTGACCATGACCCAGCTGCTCAGCGCGTAGAAGCCGCCGATGAGCAGCAACGCCACGTAGGTGGCCCGCGGAATGGTGCGGACCGGGTCGCGGGCCTCGTCGCGGAAGACGGCGGTGGCCTCGAAGCCGATGTAGCCGGCGAGCGCGAAGATCAGCGCGATACCCGGTGCGCCGGAGAAGAATTCACCCGGATGCAGGGCGGCCGTCGAAAGACCCTCGGGACCGCCGCCGCGCGCGAGGACGGCCACGTTGATGACCATCACGATGCCGACCTCGCAGAGCAGCAGTACTCCGAGGACCTTGCCGGACAGCTCGATGTGGCGATAGCCCAGCGTCGCCACGACGGCCATCATCACCAGCGCGTAGAGGTACCACGGCATCGCTGGCCCACCGTGCGAGGTGACCAGGTCGTTGATCGCGGCACCGACGTAGCCGTACACGCCGACCTGCACGGCGGTGTACGACAGCAGCGCAAGGAACGCCGCGCCGAGGCCGACGTGACGACCGAAGCCGTGCGCGACGTAGGTGTAGAAGGCACCTGCGCCCCGGATGTGGCGCGCCATCGCGGTGAAGCCGACCGCGAACAGCAGCAGCACGGCCGTGCACACCAGGTACGACCCGGGGAACGCCGCGCCGTTTCCTGCGGCGATGCCGATCGGGAACGTGCCGGCGACGACGGTCAGGGGTGCGGCGGCCGCGACCACCATGAAGACGATGGCGGTGGGGCCGAGCTTGCCGGCCAGTTTGTGGGTTTGCCCTCCTTGGGTTACCCCGTTGGAAAGCAGAGCGTCAGTTGTCATGGCATTCACTTTCGGTGAAATTGAATGTGCGGTGGTTGCGGTGCGGTAAGGCTCTTGTGAGCTCAAATGAGAATGGCGGTGTACCACAATTCCCATTTGACGAGGCGCGGAAATCTACAGCGCCATGTTGACGGCTTTCGTCTGGGTGTATTCGGCGATGGCACCCTCGCCGAGTTCGCGTCCCCAGCCCGACTGTTTGTAGCCGCCGAACGGGAGTGCGGTGTCGAACGCGTTGTGGCAGTTGATCCACACCGTGCCCGCCTTGATCTGCGCGGCGACCTCGTGGGCCGTCGACACGTCACGGGTCCACACGCTGGCGGCCAGCCCGTACGGGGTGTCGTTGGCCGCTTCTTTGATTGAGGCGAAACTCCCGCCTTCGCGGTTGAACGGCACCGCGACGGCGACCGGCCCGAAGATCTCCTCCTGGTAGACGCTGAAGTCGCGATCGACGTCGACCAGCAGCGTCGGCTCGACGTAGAAGCCGGTGTCGCCGTGCCTGCCGCCGCCTGCGAGGGCGCGGGCGCCCTGGCCGATGCCCGCGTCCAGGTAGCCGGTGACCTTGGTGAGCTGCTCGCGCGAGACGAGCGGGCCGATGTCGTTGGTCGGGTCCAGGCCAGGGCCGATCTTCTGGGAGCGGGCGTACTCCGCGACGCCCGCGGTGAAGTCGTCGAAGATGCGGTCCTCGACGAGCAGCCGGGTGCCCGCCGTGCAGGTCTGGCCGTGGTTGAACAGGAAGCCGCTGGCCGCCCCGGGGATCGCGGCGTCCAGGTCGGCGTCGGCGAAGATCACCTGCGGACTCTTGCCGCCGAGTTCCAGCGAGACCTTCTTGAGGTTGCCCGATGCGGCGTTGACGATCTTGCGGCCGACCTCGGTCGAGCCCGTGAAGGCCACCTTGTCGACGTCCGGGTGTGCCGAAAGTGCGGCTCCCACGTCGCCGAACCCGGTCAGCACGTTGACCACGCCGTCGGGAACGCCCGCCTCGGCGATCACCTCGGCGAGCAGCAGCGCGGTCAGCGGGGTCTGCTCCGCGGGCTTGAGGATGACGGTGTTTCCGCAGGCCAGCGCGGGAGCCACCTTGAACGCCGCCATGACGAGGGGGAAGTTCCATGGCACGATCTGCGCGCACACGCCGACCGGCTCGCGCAGCGTGAACGCGTGGAAGCGGCCGCCCGGCGCCCACGGCACCGACACCGGGATGGTCCTGCCCTCGATCTTGGTGGCCCAGCCCGCGTAGTAGTAGAAGATCTCGGCGGCCCACGTGACGTCGACGGCCCGCGCGACCGCGACCGACTTGCCGTTGTCGATGGTCTCCAGCTCGGCGAACACATCGGCCCGCGCGGTGATGCCCTCGCCGATCCGCCACACCATGCGCTGCCGCTCGGCGGGCGTCATGTCCCGCCACGGCCCGCCGTCGAAGGCTCGCCGAGCTGCCTTCACCGCCCGCTCGACGTCCTCGGGCCCACTCTTCGGGACCGTCGTGATCACCCGTTCGGTGGCCGGGTCGACGGTGTCGAACCTCTGGCCGGACAGCGCGTCGACCCATTGACCGTCGACGTACATCTGGCGCGGCCGCGACGTGAAGTCGACGGTGCGGGGGTCGAGTTCCGTGGTGAGCAGAGTTGTCATGAATGGCGAAATTACGCCCCGATGTGGTCCACGTCACCACGAATTTCGAATGGGTATTTCGCGGTCATGCATTCTCATTTGAAATGGCATGCGGATTCTCATTCAGCACCGCCGATATTGGCAGAAGAAGGGTCTCATCGAGGATCTGCGGGACCGTCGTGGCCGTCGGATTCTCATTTGAAGTCGCCGAAGGTTTACCTGACAACGCTGTGTGGGCGGGCCGACGGTCGGCTACGTTGCGACGGATGAGCGGCAGACGGGCAATGAGAAGTAGCTCGCCGGTCTCCGGGCTGCGCAGGGCACAGCTGTCGTTCACCCAGGTGCTTGGGCAGTCGGTGTCGGCGGTGGCGCCGTCGGCGGTGATGGTGACCCTGCCCGCGCTCGTCATCCCTGCCGCTGGCCGCTGGGCGCTGGCCGCGTTCGTCGTCACCGCCTTGCTGATGACCGCGGTCGGATACTGCGTCAGCCAGTTCGCCACCCGCATGGTCGCGGTGAGCGGGCTCTACAGCTACACCGTCAAGGGGCTTGGCCCGGTGCCTGGCATCGCGGCGGGGTGGTCGGTGGTGATCGGATACGCCGCAGCGGCGATGGCGAGTGTCCTCGGTGCGGGGAGCTATCTGAGCGCACTGCTCGGCCGCATGGGAATACCCGACGGCGCCGTCACGATTGCCGCGATGGCGGTCGTCGTCGGCGCGGTCGCACTGACCCTGATGGTGCGCGGTGTCCGGTTGTCGGCCAAGACGTCTTTGACCGTCGAGGTGTTCGCGATCGTGGTCGCCGCGGCGGTCCTGGTGATCGCGTTCACCACCATCGTGGCGGGCGGTCACGACCCACCGAAAACCACTGCCCCCGAGACGCATTCCGCCTTGGGCTTCGCCCTGCTGTTGGCCATCACCTCCTACGTCGGGTTCGAGAGCGCGGGAACGGTGGCCAGGGAGGCGCAGCGGCCATTCGTCACCGTGCCGCGCGCCATCCGCTGGACGCCGGTGGCCCTCGGCGTGCTCTACACGTTCGCCGCCGCCATGCAGTCGACCGGAACCATCCGCGCCGGAATCGGTTCCGTCCCGATCGTGCTGACCCTGCCGGCGTCCGCAGGGGCGGGGGCGACGGCGTTGTCGATCGTCATGGAGCTTGGCATCACCGCGTCGTGGTTCGCCTGTGTCATCGGGTCCACCACCGCGCTGTCCCGCACCCTGTTCGCGATGGGCCGCGAGGGCGTGGTGACGGAACGGATCGGACGGGCGCACCGCCGGTACCGCACACCCCACGTCGCGCTGTGCGTGGCGATGCCGATCATCGTCGCGGTACCCGTCGGCTATCTGTTCATCGCAGGCTCCAGCCGCGACGTGATGCTCGGCCTGCTGGCGTTGTCCGCACACGGCTACGTCGGTGCATATCTGCTGGTTTGCCTTGCCACGCCGGCGTTTCTGCATCGCATCGGCGAGCTGACGCGCACCCCGTTGCTGATCGGCATCACCACCGCCGTCCTGATGATCGCCATCATCGTGTGGGCGGCGCTGACGGTCGACTCCCCCGTCTGGATAGCGACCGTCGTGTACGCGGCCCTGCTGACGACCGGCCTCGCACTGTTCGCGCTGCGCAGGCGCGCGGTTCCCGACCTTGCGCAGCGGGTCGGGGTGTTCGACGAGACGGTCGCAGGCGACGTCTTCGCCGATTACAACCCCTGGGAGGTGCGCAAGTGAGCCCCGCCGACGGCGCGCTCTCCGGCCGCCAGCCGAAGGCCGTGCAGAGCGCCTTGCAGGTGCTCGAGGCCGTCGCCCTTGCCGGCGTCGGGGTGACCGCCAAGGAGATCGCGGACCGTCTCAACATGCCGTCGGCCACCACCTACCGGCTGCTGAATCTCCTTGTCGCCGATGGTTACATCGTGCGGTTGCCCGACCTTTCCGGCTTCTCCCTCGGCCCCAGGATGGGGGTGCTCATCGACGCCGCGGTGACGCCGACGGTGTGCACCGCCGCGCGCGACGTCCTCGCCGAGCTGCGTCTCTCGGTGCGATTCGGCGTGCACCTGTTCTACTTCACCAACACCTCGGTGCGCATCGCGGACGCAGACGGCGAGTATCCGCCGCCCGCAGACGAATCGGTGCTCAACCATCGCCTGCACGCCTGCGCCGTCGGCAAGCTGCTGCTGGCCGAGAAGCGCGACGTCGAGGCGCTGCTGACCGCGACGCCGCCCGGGCTGGCCGAACAGCTGAATGCGGTGCGCGAGCAGGGGTTTGCCACCCAGACCGGTGAACTCCGTCCGGATTCCGCATGCGTGGCGGTGCCGATCCGGTCGGCGGCCGGCCCGCTGGTGGCGGCGGTCGCGATGTCCGCGCGCGCCGAGCAGGGTGAGCTGCTGGCCCGTCAGGTGCCGGTGCTTGCCGAGTGCGCTGAGCGGCTGAGCCCGCTACTGGCCTGAGGCGGGAATCGTGGTCGAGATCTCGGCCACCGTCATCAACATGGCAGCCACGACGTCGGCGAGATGTGCACGGCTGGTGTCGAATTCGCCACGTATCCAGGCCGACACCAACTCCATGGCGCCGGTGACGATGGTGAACGCCGCCAGATCGGTGTCGAGTTGACTTGGAGCGGAGTCACCGAGCACCTCACGCGTCATTGCCGACGTCGCACGGACGATCGAACGGGTGCTGTCCAACCTGATTCTCTGCAATACCGCGTCGGTGTGGGAGATCAGCAACAGATTGGCGCGGCGCCGATCAGCGACGATGAAGTCGATCGCGGCCTCGGCCGCCGCGCGCAATCGGGCTTGGGCATCGGCAGGCGCTTCGAGCGTGGCCGCAACCACGACCCGCAGCCCGTCGGCAGTGATGTCCTTGGCGACGGCTTCCAGCAGTGCTTCCGCATCGACGAATTGTTCGTAGAAGTAGCGGTCGTTGAGGCGCGCACGCGTGCAGACCGCCTTCTTGGTGACCCCACGCACGCCGGACTCGGTGAGCAGGTCGAAGGCCGCGTCCATCAGCGCGGCGCGGCGGTTGGCCCGCCGCTCCTCCGAGGAGATTCCGCCGTAGCCGCGTTTCGTGGCACTCATCACCGACATTCTCTCCCATTGACGGCCGATCCCATTCTGGTGCATGCTGACACCACATCACGTTCTGGTGCACACGGACACCAGAATTTCCATACCGGTGGGAGTGAACGAAATGACCTGTCCCGTAGCAGTCCTGCCCGGCGCCGACCCGACCGAGGCCAACGAAGTCGGCGACCTCTTCGAACGCGTCGCGGGGTGTGCGTTCGTCGGTCTGTTCGCGGCCGGGCTGTTCGACCAGCCGATGTTGCCCGCGGTGTCTGCGGCACTGGAGGCCACTGGCCGGATCCGCAACCAGCCGTGGTGGCGCGCGGTGCGCTCGGCGGCGTCCGACCAGCTCGTCTTCCACGGCGCTACCGCTGACCGGCAAGCCGAGGCCGAGCGGTTGGTGCGGCTGCACCGCGACGTGAAAGGCACCGACGCCAACGGAATCAGGTACAGCGCGCTGAACCCAGAATCCTGGAATTGGATTCTGATCAGCACGTTCTTCGTGTACCGCAACGCCTTCAGGGTGATCACCGGTAAGGAGCTCACCCCGGCCGACGATCAGGCAGTGTGGGACCGATTCCGGTTGCTGTCCGCGGACCTGCAGCTGCCGGGCCGGTCGGCACTGATCGCCGACTACGACGAACTCTGCGCGTACTACGCCCAAATCGTCGACGAGAAGCTGGAAGTCACCTCGACACTCGAGGACGCCGTCGCTTCCGTGCTCCGCGCGCCACGGCCGGATTTCGTTCCCGTCGTCGCCGCACCACTGTGGAGGCTTTCCAGCCCGGTCGCCGGGCACGTCATCGCCGTGATCGGCTTCGGCACCATGCACCCAGGCGTGCGCGAACTGGTGCCGATGTCATGGAGCCGTCGCCACGACGTCGAATTCGCCGTGCTGTCCCGCGCAATCGCGCTGGCCTACCGGTGGTTGCCCGCCCGGCTGACCGATACACCCCTGGCCCGCAACCGCCGCGAGTACGCGCGACTCGTGGCGAAGTATCAGGGCGTCGGCCTGACGTCGTTCGCGGCGGACCCGGTGCCGACGATTTAAAGGCCAAGCAGCCGAACGGTTTCCGCGCGCATGTCGACCTTGCGGACCTTGCCGGTGATGGTCATCGGGAACTCGTCGACGACGTGGACGTAGCGCGGGATCTTGTAGTGCGCCAGCTTGCCGGTGGCGAAGGCGCGCACCGCCTCGGCGTCGAGCGGCTCGCGGCCTGGCTTCATCTGGATCCAGGCGCAGGTCTCCTCGCCGTACCGCGCGTCGGGAACGCCGATCACCTGGGCGTCCTCGATGTCGGGGTGGGTGTAGAGGAACTCCTCGATCTCGCGGGGGTAGATGTTCTCGCCGCCGCGGATCACCATGTCCTTGATCCTGCCGACCACGTTGCAGTAGCCGTCCTCGCCCATCATCGCGAGATCCCCGGTGTGCATCCAGCCGTCGGCGTCGATGGCCTCGCGAGTTCTAGCGTCGTCCTCCCAGTACCCGAGCATCACGTTGTAGCCGCGGGTACAGAACTCGCCGGGTTCGCCCCGCTCCACGACGGCGCCGGTGTCGGGGTCGACGATCTTGATCTCGACGTGCGGATGCGCCCGGCCGATCGACGAGGTGCGCCGGTCCAGGTCGTCGTCGATCAGCGTCTGGCACGACACGGGCGAGGTCTCGGTCATGCCGTAGGCGATGGAGACCTCGCTCATGTTCATCTCGTTGACGCAGCGCTTCATCACGTCGACCGGGCAGACCGAACCCGCCATGATGCCGGTGCGCAGCGACGACAGGTCCCGGGTGCCGAAGTCGGGATGGCCGAACATCGCGATGAACATCGTCGGCACGCCGTAGAGCGCGGTGCAACGCTCCTGCTCGATGGCCAGAAGCGTCGCCCCAGGATCGAAACCCGGCGCCGGAATCACCATGGTGGCACCGTGCGTCGTGCAACCCAGGTTTCCCATCACCATGCCGAAGCAGTGATAGAACGGCACCGGAATGCACAACCGGTCACCGGGCGCCAGATTGAGCAGATCGGTGACGAAGTAGCCGTTGTTCAGGATGTTGCGATGCGACAAGGTCGCCCCCTTGGGGAAACCCGTTGTACCCGAGGTGTATTGAACGTTGATCGGTTCGTCGTTGGTCAAACCGGCCATCCGCGTTGCCAGTTCGTCGGCCGTCACCGCGGCGGCGCCGTCACGGACCCTCGCCCAGTCGCCGGTGTCGATGAAGACGACCTCGTCAAGCGCGCGCGCCTCCGGGCGCACCTCGTCGACCATGCTCCTGTAGTCGGAGGTCTTGAACGCCGACGCGGCGAACAGCAGGCGCACTCCCGATTGGTTGAGCACGTAGGCCAGCTCGTGCGTGCGGTAGGCGGGGTTGACGTTGACCAGGATCGCGCCGATCTTGGCCGTCGCGTACTGCACGATGGTCCACTCGGGGCAGTTCGGCGCCCAGATGCCGACGCGGTCGCCCTTGGCGATCCCGAGGGCCATCAGACCGCGCGCCACCACGTCGACCTCGGCATCGAGTTCGCCGTACGTCCAACGCCTTCCGCTCTGGACGTCGACGAGTGCCTCGTCGCCGCGATGTCGAGCGGCGATCCGCGCGAAGTTCGCCCCGATGGTCTCCTCGAGGATGGGTGTGTCGGTGGGGCCCGCGTCTTGGGACTTCACTGGTATCTCTCCCGTCGCTTCGCTCGCCCCATCAACCCACCAGGTCTTCGTAGCGGTGCTCGGTTTCGATCGGAGCACCCGATCGGTGCGCCTCGTCTTCGCGCTTGCGCAGCTCGACGCGGCGGATCTTCCCCGAAATCGTCTTGGGCAGCTCGAAGAACTCGACGCGGCGCACCCTCAGGTAGGGCGCGAGGTGGTCGCGGGCGTACTCGAGGATCGACTTGGCGGTCTCGGCATCGGCGGCCCACCCCTCGGCAAGCGCGACGTAGGCCTTGGGCACCGCCAGCCGGGTGGCATCGGGTTGCGGCACGACGGCCGCTTCGACGACGGCGGGGTGTTCGATGAGGACGCTCTCCAACTCGAACGGCGACACCTTGTAGTCGGAGCACTTGAACACGTCGTCGGTGCGGCCGATGTAGGTGATGTAGCCGTCGTCGTCGCGGCTCGCCACGTCACCGGTGTGGTAGTAGCCGCCTGCCATCACGGCGTCGTTGCGCTCCTGGTCACCGAGGTAGCCGGTCATGAGGTTGACCGGGCCCGCGCCGAGATCGAGGCAGATCTCGCCCTCGTCGGCGAGCTCACCGGACAGCGGGTCGATCAGCACGACGGGGACACCAGGCATGGGGCGTCCCATCGAGCCGGCCTTCACGGGTTGGCCGGGGGTGTTGCCCACCGACAGCGTCGTCTCGGTCTGGCCGAAGCCGTCCCGGATGGTCAATCCCCATGCCCGTTCCACGGTGGCGATGACGTCGGGGTTGAGCGGTTCCCCAGCACCGAGCACCTCGCGAAGGCCATCGGGGCGGGCGCCGAGGTCGGACTGAATCAGCATGCGCCACACCGTCGGTGGCGCACAGAACGTGGTGACGCCTGCCCGGCGGATCTGGTGCAGCAGCGCGGCCGCGTCGAACCTGCCGTAGTTGTAGACGAAGATCGTCGACTCGGCGATCCACGGCGCGAAGAAACAACTCCACGCATGTTTGGCCCAGCCGGGCGAACTGATCGCGAGGTGTACGTCGCCGGGACGCAGACCGATCCACGCCATCGTCGACATGTGTCCGACGGGGTAGCTCACCTGCGAGTGCTCGACCAGCTTGGGCTTGCTGGTGGTGCCCGAGGTGAAGTAGACGAGCATCGAGTCGTCGACGGTGGTCCTGCTGCCGAACGGGCCTGCGCTCTCGGAGTCGTCGGCTTCGGCGTAGGAATGCCAGCCCTCGGTGGGCTCGCCGATCGCAATGCGCGTGAAGTCCCCTGCCACCCCATCGAACTTCGCGGTGTCGACGGCGTTGGCGATGACGACGTGCGCGCCGCCGCGGCCGATCCGGTCCGCCAGATCGGCAGGGCCAAGCGCGCTGGTGGTCGGCATGATGACGGCGCCGAGCTTGGCCACCGCGAGCATCGACTCCCACAGCTCGACCTGGTTGCCCAGCATCAGGATGACGCGGTCGCCCTTGGCGACGCCGAGCCCTTCCAGCCAGGTCGCCACCAGATCGGAGCGATCCGCCATGTCGCCGAACGTCACCTTCCGCTCGGAGCCGTCCTGCTCGACGATCCACAGCGCGACGCGGCCCGCGGTGGACGGGTCACGCGCGATGACGTCGAACCAGTCGGTCGCCCAGTTGAACGAGCCGGCCAACTGCGGCCATGCGAATTCATCGACGGCCTTGTCATAGTCGCTGATCAGGGCGACGAGTTGATCACGTGCACTGCGATAGCGATCGGTGTTGGTCCCCATGACAGATAGGATCCACGTCACACTCACAGGTTCGCTACCCCCGAAGGAGGGGAACCCCGTGCCCGCCCGTTCGCCGCTGCTGCGCCCGCGCGACACCGACGCGCTGCGTGCCGAGCTGCGCTACGTCGCGTCGGAAGGCGGCGTCCCCGTGCTGTTCGGCGGCGAGGTGCACGGCGAGGCCTTGCTGCTCAGCGAGTTCGTCGGTACCAGGACCGGCTTGCTGCGCGGGCTGGTGGTGCGGTCGAGGTCGGGACTCGGCGGCGCCAGCATGGTGGCGGGACGACCGATGTCGGTGGCCGACTATCGCAACTCAGCCCACATCACCCACGACTACGACGCACCGGTGCTGTCGGAGGGCATCAAGTCCGTGCTCGCGGTGCCCGTCGTCGTCGACGGCACGGCACGGGCGATGCTCTACGGCGCGTACCGGGCGGGCGCACCGATCGGCGGTCGAGCAGCCGACCTGATGGTCGCGTCGGCACAGCGTCTTTCCAACGAGCTGCGCATCCGCGACGAGGTGGACCGGCGACTGCGGCTGCGGGAGGCGCACCTCACCGGTTTCGACGACGACGTTGCCACCCCGGAGGCGATTCGCGAGGTGCATGCCGAACTGCGACGGCTCGCGTCCGACGACACCGTCGCGGCAGGCACCCGGGCACAATTGCGCGCGCTCGCCGACCGGCTCGCCACCGCTCTTGGCGGGAACACGCCATCGATGACCACGCCGTTGACGACCCGTGAGCTGGACGTCCTCGCCCAAGTTGCCCTGGGTTGCACCAATAGCGAAGCCGCCCAGCGGCTTTCGCTGAAACCCGAGACGGTCAAGAGCTACCTTCGCAGTGCGGCGGCCAAGCTCGGCACCCGCACGCGGCACGAGGCGGTGTCGCGGGCCAGGCGCTTTCGGTTGATTCCGTAGCGTCAGGCCAGCGAGTCGACCCAGGCCCGGTGCAGCGCGGCGTATCTGCCGTCGCGGGTGATCAATTCGTCGGGCGGGCCGTCCTCGACGATGCGCCCGTGTTCGAGAACCAGCACCCGATCCGCGCTCTGCACCGTCGACAGCCGGTGCGCGATCACCACGGCGGTGCGATCGGTCAGCACGGTCGCCAGCGCCCGCTGCACCAACCGCTCGCTTGGGATGTCCAACGACGACGTGGCCTCGTCGAGGATGAGCACTGCGGGGTTGGCGAGGAACGCCCGCGCGAACGCGATGAGCTGCCGCTGGCCCGCCGACAACCGCCCGCCGCGCTTGGCCACATCGGTGTCGTACCCGTCGACGAGGCCCTCGATGAACCGGTCCACCCCGACTGCCCGTGCGGCGTCGCGTACTTCGTCGTCGCTGGCGTCGGGCCTGCCGAACCGGATGTTGTCGGCGATGGTGCCCTCGAACATGAAGTTCTCCTGGGTGACCATCACGATGTGGCGGCGCAGCTCGGCCTGCGCGAGATCGCGGAGGTCGACGCCGTCGAGCGTCACCGAGCCGTCGACGGGGTCGTAGAACCGGGCGATCAGCTTCGCGATGGTGGTCTTGCCTGCCCCCGTCGTGCCGACAAGCGCGACGGTCTGCCCAGCCGGTATCTCGAGGTCCAGGTCGGGAAGCACGGGACGCCCCGGCGCGTAGGAGAAGTGCACGTCGCGAAAGCCGATGTCGCCGTTCACTTCCCGAAGGTGCACCGGCTGCGGCGGATCCTCGATGCCCGGCTTCTCGGCAAGCACGCCTGCGATCTTCTCCAGCGCGGCGGCGGCCGACTGGAAGGTGTTGAAGAACTGCGAGATCTCCTGCATGGGCTCGAAGAAGATCCGCAGATACAGCAGGAAGGCGGTCAAGGTGCCGAGGGTCATCTGACCCTCCAGGACCTGGTAGCCGCCGTAGAGGAGCACGATGCCGGTGGTGATGTTGCCGACTAGCCGAACCCCAGGCATGAACACCGCGAGCAGCTTGAAGGCTTTCTCGTTGATGTTCTTGTACTGGTCGGCGACGTCTTCGAAGATCTCTTGGTTGCGCGGCTCGCGGCGGTAGGCCTGCACCGCCTTGATGCCCGTCATCGTTTCGACGAACTGCACGATCACCAGGGCGGCGTGCTCGCGCACGACCTTGTACGTCTTCGACGACTGGGTGCGGAACCACCAGACCAGCACCACCAGGATGGGGAACGCGCCAAGGCACATCAGACCAAGCCGCACGTCGAGCAAGACGAGCAGCACCGCCGTGCCGCAGAGCGTCAGGATGGCGGTGATCAGACCGTCGAAACCGGTCTCCAGCATGTCCTGGATGGCCTCGACGTCGTTGGTGGAGCGAGCGACGACGCGACCCGAGGTGTAGCGATCGTGGAAGGCGACGTCGAGGCGCTGGAAGTGCCGGAAGATCCTGCGGCGCAACTCGAGTAGCACCTCTTGGCCGATCCGCCCCGAGCGGCGCAGGAAGTACATCCGGCTGGCGGCCTGCACCAGCACCACACCGCACAGCGTCGCTACGATCAGCAGCAGTTCGCGCGACGAGCCGCCGTCGACGATCGGCGGGATGCCGTGGTCGATGCCGCGTTGTACCAGCATCGGCACCGACAGCCGGGCGGCGTTCTCCACCACGACGACGATCGCCAGCAGAGCGACCGCGGTAGCGTAGGGCCGCAGCAGCGAGCCCAGCAGCGTGCGGGCCTCGCGGCGACGC
>Ga0105237_10004818_pt1 | contig 15499 bp, 7 predicted proteins | sample KBSC24metaG_FD_81520 | JGI IMG/M metagenome (GOLD analysis project Ga0105237, IMG submission 81520) | Corn rhizosphere microbial communities from Kellogg Biological Station, Michigan, USA - KBS C2-4 metaG | ecosystem: Host-associated > Plants > Roots > Rhizosphere > Soil | place: Michigan, USA... | reverse complement strand
TTCCAATTCCGGTTCCTCTTATGCTGACTTCCTCTTGGGCTACGTCCAGAACTGGAGCGCCCTGAATTCGCCCGAATACGGCGGCCGCTTGAAGAATCCGGGCGTCTTCGTGCAGGATGACTTCAAGGTGAGCCCCAAACTCACCCTGAACATCGGCCTGCGCTGGGAAGGCAACACCGGGTGGTCCGACGTCAATGGTAACGTGCGTTCGTTCGACCCGAACGTAATCAATCCTGCAACGGGCAAGCCGGGCGCCATGTGGTACGGCACCACGGCGGCGAATGGCAGAACTTCGCTCCAGAAGCCGGTGTATAAGAACTTTATGCCGCGAGTGGGCTTTGCCTACCTGCTCGGCAACAAGACGACCATCCGCGGCGGTTTCGGTATGTACACCTTCCCGCTGAATGTAGACAACTATGGCGGCGGGTTGGGCCAGGCAACCCTACTTTCGGGCAACGAAACGGACGCCACCGGCAACGTATCGCCCGTGGTAATCCTCGGGTCCGACGGAAACACGAACTACCAGGGATCCAAGGGCAAGGCCATCAATGCGATCTACGGCCTCAAGCCAACCACCCCGGAAGCCTACAACGGGCAGGCGGTCAGTGCCTACCAATACGCCAACCCCTTGCCGCTCCTGCGGTCATGGAATCTGACGGTTCAACGGCAGATCGCCGACAGCATGGTGGTGGACTTTGGCTATGTCGGCAGCAACCAGTCGCACATCTACTTCGTGACCGACCTCAACCAGGTTCCGCAGGACAAGCTGGGGCCGAATGATGCTGCTTTCCGACCCTATCCGTACCAGACCGTCAGCAGCAAGACCACCGACGGCTATGGCAATTACAATGCGTTTCAGACTGGAATCACCCGACGCTTCCGCCGAGGGCTGATGTTCAACTTTAATTACACCTGGTCCCACATGCTGACCAACCAGGACTCTTCCGGCTGGGGCTCGCAACAAGGCGCCACGCCTTACCAGGACGCTTATCACCCCGATGCCAACTACGGCAATTCGAACTTCGATGTCCGTCACATGTTCAAGGGTCACGCCTCCTGGGACGTTCCGTTCGGAAAGGGCCGGCAGTTCGCCAATAACAGTAAGGCACTAGACGCTGCGATCGGTGGCTGGACATTGTTCGGGGACTTCGTCAGGCAAAGCGGCAGTCCGTTTACTGTCAATATGCTAACGAACAACAGCTATGCCCTCTCGACGAATAACGTGTGGTATCCCAATGTCGTCGGAGATTGGCGGAACGTGCCGGGTGGACAGACCATCGACCACTGGTTCAACGTCAATGCGTTTGCGGCTCCCACTCCTGGCACCTTCGGAAACCTGGGCAGAAACAGTCTCATCGGACCTCCGCTGACGTCGATCAACATGTCGCTCCACAAGATCTTCAGCTTTACGGAGCGATGGAAGCTGGACTTCTCAGCCAACGCCAGCAACATCGTCAATCACCCGTCCTTCGCCCTGCCCGACGTGGCGATCGGTTCGGGTCATATCGGGAGAATCACGGCGACCAGCGTGGGCTCGCGCCAGATGGAATTAGTCGCTAAATTGAGGTTCTGACATGTCTGAAAATCGAAAAAGACTGAATCGCCGCCAGGCGCTGCTTCTCCCGGCGGGCGCCGGTATGGGCGCCGCCTTCTCTACTCCGGCCAACGCTTCTGACAGCACGAAAGTCGGAGCGCATCAGGATTCCGGCGGCTGCTCGACCCCCAAGTCGGCAGTCGCCAAGACTCAGTACGGCAAGGTGCGCGGATTCCTTGACGGCGGGGTCCTGACCTTCAAAGGAATTCCGTACGGCCAGAATACGGCAGGCGAAAATCGCTGGCTTCCGGCCAAAGCGCCCAAGCCTTGGGACGGTGAATATCCCGCTCTGGTTTACGGCGCCAACTGCCCGCAGCGCCTCCACGATTACACCGCGATCGAACAGTCGTTTCTCTATGATTGGGACGACGGCTACATGAGCGAAGACATGCTCAAGCTCAGTGTGTGGACGCCGTCACTTACGGGCAAGCGGCCCGTGCTGGTGTATTTTCACGGCGGTGGATTTACCTTTGGCTCGGCCTATGAACTGCCTTCGCAGGATGGCGCGCAGCTGGCCCGCCATCACGACGCCGTGTCGGTGACAGTCAATCATCGCCTCAACCTGCTCGGGTTCCTGGATATGTCGGAGATTGGCGGGTCCGCCTACGCGGACTCGGTCAACGTCGGCATGACCGACTTAGTTGCGTCGCTCCGCTGGATTCGCGACAACATCGCCAACTTCGGTGGCGACCCGGACTCGGTCCTGATTTATGGCCAATCGGGCGGCGGATCGAAGGTCACTTGTTTGATGGGTATGCCCTCGGCGCAGGGATTATTCCACCGCGCGATCGCCCAGTCCGGAGGCGGCGGCAATATTCCAGGGGCTGAGCAATCGCGTGAACTGGCGCGGCAATTCATGAAGGAGCTGAAGCTCCAGCCCAACGACCTCGCCTCACTGCAAAGAATGGATTGGGCCACGATGAACGCTGCCGGCAATGCCGCGATCGCGAAACTCAACCCCCCGGGGCGCGCCGCGGCAGGTCCTGGAGGGCCTCCCACTTCCACACCCCGTGTCGGGTGGTCCCCGACAGTTGACGGCAAGATCGTAACGCTCCGTTCGTTCTACGACGTCTCTCCCGACGTATCGAAGAACGTGCCGCTGATGATCGGAAACGTCAGTGAGGAAGGCAATTCGATGCGATCGCGTCCGACGGAGGCGCAGTGGCACGAAACTTTGGCGAGGACCTGGGGAGAGTCCAAAGCAACCGCACTGATCGCAGCCATGAAGAAGGCGCATCCGGAGAAGAGCATTCGCACCTTGTCCTATGGCGTGAATGGCATCACCTCCCGAAACAACGTGCAGCGCATGGTCAAGCTGAAATACGAGCAGAAGGGAGCGCCGGTGTATCAGTATTACTTCACCTGGCAATCGCCGATGCTCGAGGACGCGGGCGCGTGGCACACCGCCGAACTTGCCTTCTGCTTCGACAATACGAAGCGCTGCGAACAGGGTACCGGCAACACTCCCGAAGCTCAGGCGCTCGCCAAAAAGATGGCGACAGCCTGGGTGAATTTCGCGCGCACCGGCAATCCCAGCCAGCCAGGACTTGCCTGGACTCCCAGCGACGCCACCCGCTGCCAGACGATGGTATTCGACAATCATTGCCGGATGGTAGACGATCCGGACGGTGAACTGCGGAGGATCTTGCTGAGCTGAGGCGAGCCATGAATCGCATCATCAATCGCAGGATGCGTTTGAGCGTCGCGTTTGCGCCGCAGACCGCGGCGGCAAAGACAGATACCGGAGACAGCATTACGGAAATGCGTTGGTTTCCGGTTCGCGAGCCGCGTTCCGGGAATCGATACACTCTCTTGCGCATGAAAACCCGGTCCGGACTGACCGGGTGGGGCGAATGCGCGCACGCTGCGGAACAGGACTCTAGAGCTTTGGAGAAGGACTGGATCGGCAAATCGGCCACGCTCTACGCAGCCATCGATTCATCCTCACCGCTAGCCGGAGCTCTCGACATGGCGTTGTTGGATATTCTCGGGAAGGCGTGTCGCGCACCGCTCTATCGAGTCCTGGGCGGGCCGACGCGCCACAAGGTTCGCGCCTTTACCGATTCGAACGAGGCGGCCTTCAGCGCCGTTGCGGTCGCGGCGCCGAAACCCGCCTCGCGTAACCAGGGCAAATCCTATCAAAACCAGGTGCAGTCCCTCATCCAACAACTGCCCGAGGATCGCGATTTCGTGCTCAGCGCGCAGGGAGCGCTGACCCACGGCGATGCGGCTTCGGTCGCGCACGCTATCGAGGCGTCGCACCCGCTGTGGTTCGACGAGCCTTGCTCCGTATCGAATCTGGAAACTGTGCGCAAGGTCTCGGGCGAGACCGTGACCCCATTGGGTTTCGGCCGCGGGATCAGTGACGCGGGTGTCTTCCAGGCGCTCTTGCGCGAGGGACTCGTCGATATCGTACGGCCGGATATCGCGCAGTGGGGAATTAGCGGCGCGCGCCGGATCGCCGTGCTCGCGGAGGCTTATTACGTCGCGATCGCTCCAAACCACGACGGCGGACCGGTCGGGACTGCGGCGGCCATCCAACTGGCGGCCAGCGTGCCGAATTTCTTTATCCAGCATGTGCCGCTGCCGCACGACCCAAAGGACCGCGAAATGCGCTCTGCGATCGTGTCCGGCGGCTTGGAGACGCCGCGGGATGGTTTCTTACAGGTTCCAACCGGTCCCGGTCTCGGGATTGAAGTAAATGAATTAGCACTGGAGAAGTATCGTGCGGCGTAGATCCTTTCTGACACTCGGCAGCGCGGGTCTGGCGCTCGCGCAAAAGCGTTCGCAGCGCACTCCAGTCCTTGATTGTGATTGTTCCTTCGCGCCGCAACAGCAACGCGGCCGCGGAGCCGGGCTGGGGCAGTCCTCTCTCGCGGGCTTCGAGCGCCTGCAATCCGGGCTGAAGGTCATGGCCATGAAGGTGTTCGGAGTGTCGCTGACGCCTACTTCCGACCGCCCGTACGTCTTCTGCAAGCTCGAAACGAACCAGGGACTGGTGGGATGGGGCGAAGGCACGCTCGAAGGCAAAGCCGGCGCGACGATGGCATGCATCGAGGATTTCCGCGACTTCGTGATCGGTGCCGATCCGATGCAAGTCGAGCACATATGGCAATCGATGTACGTGCACAGCTTCTACCGCGCGGGACCGGTGATGGGTTCGGCGATGTCGGCGATCGACCAGGCGCTCTGGGACATCCGCGGCAAGGCGCTCGGCGTCCCGGTCTACAAACTGCTCGGCGGCCCGCTCGATCCGCGCGGCGTTCGCGGCTACTATCACGCTGACGGCGTGCGCACACCTGAAGCCTTGGCGAAACTGCGCGAGACCGCCATCCAACAGGGTGTTTCCTGCTTCAAAACCGGCCTTCCGACCTACTATGAGTGGATCGAAACGCGCAAGAAAGTTTCAGCGGCAGTAAAGTCGATGCAAATCCTGCGCGAGAATCTCGGCCCCGAAATCGATATTGCAGTGGACTTCCACGCCAAGACCAGTCCCAGCGTCGCATCGATCCTGGTGAAGGAGGTCGAACCCCTCAACCTGCTGTTCATCGAGGAGCCGTGCCCTCCAGAGAACGTTCAGGCGATGGCCAAAATCGCGCGTCGCTCTACTACTCCGATCGCCACGGGGGAGCGACTGGTGGGCCTTTTTGGATGCCGCGAGCTGATCGAAATGGGCGTGGTCGATATTCTTCAGACGGACATCAATCACGTGGGCGGGATTACTGGGCTTTGGAAGGTGTCGCAAATGGCGGCGGTATCGGGGATTTCGATGGCGCCTCACGCCTGTGAAGGGCCCATTGGAGGTCTGGCCACTCTGCACGTGAATGCCGCGATGCCGAACTTCGTCGTGCAGGAAGTCTGCGGCCAAATCCAGCCGGGCCCGACTGACAAAATCTGGCAGGACTGGTTGGGATTCCCCGCCATGCGAATGGTCGAGGGACGATTCCCGCTGTCGCAAAAGCCTGGCCTGGGATTCGATCTGACCGAGGAGAGCCTCGCGAAATATCCGTTCGGAGGCACTCGCCCGATGGCGCGCGTGTTTCACGAGGATGGCTCCGTCGCAGAGTGGTAAAAGCTTGAAGGTTCACGCGATCCACGGGTAGTGCGGTTTCGAACCTGACTACCCGATCACCTTATTTTCTTGACATAAGCCCTCACCGATGATAGAGTCGCGATCAATTGTTGCACATTGCGCATTTTCTCTTGGCTATTGCGCAATAGCAACCAGGTATTGTCCACCACGTGGAGGGAGCAATGAGCAGACTTAGTCGTCTCGCGCTATTCATGGCGATTCTTGCACTCGCGACTACACCGATCTCGAGCCAGACATTTTACGGCTCGATGATTGGCACCGTCACCGATCCGAGCGGCGCTGTTTTGACCGGGGCGGCCGTAACACTGATCAACACCGCGACCGGCGAACGCCGGCAGGTCCTGTCCTCCACGGGAGGCGAGTATCAGTTCCTTAACCTTGTTCCCGGAAGCTATCGGGTGGAGGTTGAGCATCCAGGCTTTAAAAAGGCCGGCCGCGACAATATCGAAGTGAACGTGTCCGGCGCCGTTCGGGCGGATATGACGATGCAAGTCGGCGACGTCAGCCAGAGCGTCGAGGTGCAGGGGACAGCGCCACTGCTCAGGACGGAAGACGCCAATCTCAGCCAGGTGGTCAGCAGTCGCGCCGTGGAAGAATTGCCCGTCAACGGACGCAATGTGCTCAACCTTACGGCCCTTGTGCCGGGAGTCGTGCCGCAGGGCACGACTGACGGCAATGCGATTACCGGAAAGAATATCTTCGCGGCCGGCAATTACCAGATCGGTGGAGGCCAGGCAAACCAGGGAGCCGTCTATTACGACGGTGTTCCGGCCAACTCCGTTTTGGGAAACCTCGTGAACATGGTGCCGAGCCCGGACGCGATTGCCGAGTTTCGTGTGCAGACCAATAGCAACAACTCCGAATTCGGGCGCTACTCGGGCGGCGTGATTAACATTTCTTCGCGCTCGGGCAGCAATCAGTTTCACGGCAGCGCGTATGAGTACTTCCGGAACGACAAACTCAACGCAACGAACTTTTTCGCCAACGCCAACAATACCGGTAAGCCCGCGTTCAAGCAGAACCAGTACGGCCTTACGGGGGCCGGGCCCATCAAGAGGAACAAGATCTTCTTCTTCGCCGGGTGGGAAGCTTTTCGCGGCCGGGAGGGATCGCCGTTCATCGCGACCGTGCCACTTCCGGAGATGTACAACGGAGACTTTTCGAATTTCCGGAACGCTTCGAATGCGCTGATCCCGATTTACGATCCCCTCACCCAATGCGGCACCGGGACAAACGGCGCCTGCGCCGCGGGCCAGACGATTCAAAGGCAGGTTTTCCCCAGCAATCTCATTCCCACCAGCCGGTTCAACCCGGTAGCGTACAAGATTGCCACTTTCCCGCTGATGGCGCTACCCAATCAGCCAGGCGACCTGAACACGCACAACAACAACTACACAGCGCTCGCGTCGAAGGGCGGAGATAATGATCAGGTCAACGGGAGGCTTGACTACAACGTCAGCGAGAAGATCCGAATGTTTGGCCGTTTTTCCCGGTGGCATTCGACCAACCTGCCGTTCGCACCCTTCCACAATGGAATATACGCCAACGATCCCTATGCGCCGGAGGAGTTCACAACCAGCCAGGGCGTATTAGGCGTAACATACCTGATCGCTCCGACCGTGATTCTTGATCTCCGCGCGTCTTACATTCGCTTCCCTTACATTCGGTCCGAGTCCTTCGAAAACATCAGCCTGAGCAAGACATTCGGTTTCCCGGCCTACATGGACCAGCAGATTCCGCTCATCCACGGTGGTCCGGGCACTTCCATTCCCAGCGTCAGTGTGGGTGGCTATAACACGGCGAGCGGATTGCACATTCTGTCTACCGAAGACGACTACCTGCTGACGCCGAACCTGAGTTGGGTAAAAGGCAAGCACACGCTGAAATTCGGAGCCGATTGGCGTAATATGCAGAACGGCTATTACCAGACTTTCGATGGCGGATCGTTCTCCTTCACCACCGCGCTTACGTGCCAGAACGCGCTCAATTGCGGCGCGAGCGGCAACGGCTTCGCCTCGATGTTGCTGGGGTTCGGCTCCAGCGGCACGGAGACAGCGTTTTCCAGGCCTTGGGAGTCGATGCACTATCAGGGATATTATGCGCAAGATATCTGGCAGGCGACCCCGAGGCTGACTGTGACCGCCGGGGTGCGCTGGGAGATTCCCGGCGTATGGCACGAGCGATACAATCGCCTGGCTTCCTTCAATCCGGCTGAACTCAATCCGTCTTTGAAAAACCTGACCGTCGGTGGCCGGCCGATCTACGGCGCATTGGATTTTCCCGGCGACCCCGGTCATCCGTTTGACGGATGGCGCACTGAGCACTTTCGCCTTGTGGCTCCCCGCGTCGGAATCGCGTACCGCGTAAATGACAAGACTGTGATCCGTACCGGTGGAGGCATATACTTCCTGCCATCCACCACGGGGTTCAGTGAAGCCCCTTGGGGATTGAGCATCAATCAATTGGGGAACCCGTGGCTGGCCACGCTGGACAGCGGCGTCACTCCCTACTATTCGATCAGTGATCCGTTTCCGAACGGCTTCACTCCGGCTCCTGCCAATCTACCCCGTGATCAGGCTCAGTTCCTAATGGTGGGCACCAGCATCGGAAACGTTCCCCTGGGCACCGTTCCTTATGCATACCAGGAGCAGTGGAATTTCAGCGTGCAGCGCCAATTCTGGGGCGGTTTCGCCGTCGATGCGGCGTACGCGGGGTCGAAGGGAGTTCACCTGCCTCGAGGCAGTCAGAATTTCAACGCCCTGCCAACTCAGTTCCTGAGCATGGGAACCGGCCTCAATACCCAGGTGGCCAATCCATTCTATGGCCTCGTCAAGAATGGGACGCTGTCCCAACCGACGGTCCAGCAAGGACAATTGCTGCTGCCATTCCCGGAATACACCGGAGTCTCGGAAGGCGGCGGATATGTCGGAAACTCCAGTTACCACGCACTCCAGATGAAGGTGGAGCGTCGTTTCAGCCACGGCGGAACCGTGCTGGCGGCTTACACCTTCTCCAAACTGCTGGGCGATGTCGCGAGCCGGACGGGATGGCTCGATTCGGGAGTCGGCGCCGCCCCGGGTGCACAGAATCCGTACGATCTTCGCTCCGAAAAAGCACTGTCCGGCTTCGATTCGCGTCAGCGTCTGGTTGTCAGTTATTCGGTGGACCTTCCGGTCGGTAAAGGCGAGAAGTTTTTGAATGGGGGCAACGGGGTGGTCCAGAAGTTCACATCCGGATGGAGTCTGAGCGGCACAACGACCTTCCAGGACGGCTATCCGCTGGCGCTGACGGCGAGCCCGAACGTCACCGGCTTTGGATATGGCCTGCGTCCCAACGTAGTGCCTGGATGCAATCCGAAACTCGAGGGCTCGGCGCAGTCGCGCTTGAACGGCTGGTTCAACTCCTCATGCTTCACAGTGCCTGCCGCCTATGCGTTGGGCAATGAAAGCGCAACAGATCCCGTGTTGCGCGGACCCGGTATAAACAACTTCAACCTCGCCCTTCAAAAAAGGACCAAGCTGACAGAGCGGCTCCAGTTGGACTTCCGCGGGGAGGCCTACAACCTGTTCAACCGGGTGCAATTTGGGCCTCCCAATACGGGCATCACGACGGCAGCCAACCCGACCACCGGGCAGATCCGTTCGCAGATCAACACGCCGCGTCTCGTACAGCTCGCTATGAAGCTGCTGTTTTGATTGAGGGGGGCGGGTAGGCCCGCCTCTCCAACTCCATGACTCTGGTTTGGTACCTGATGGTTCTCTACGCGATGCCCGTCACCCCACAAGGGGCGGGCTACATCGGAAGCTCAGCCTGCCGCAACTGCCACTCGGTACAGTTCGAGTCTCAGTCGAAGACGGCGCACGCGCATGCACTCCGTAAGACGCTGTCGACCGACCCGGGTCCAGGCAGCCGCGCGCAATGGGCCTTTGGCGCGGGCTTGAAAGCGACTACCTGGGTCAGTCAAACCAGCCAAGAAACCATCGTCGAGCACGGCCTGAGCTATTACACCGCGACAAAAACGTTGGGCATCACTCCAGGACATTCGACGGCTGCCGATGTCGTCTATCGCACCTTCGATCCGGTAGCCACTGCCCTGCTCTGTTTCCGTTGTCACTCTACCGGTCCGATCACGCTTGGTGCGAAGCTCCAGGTGCAACCGAGCGAGCCAGGGGTGCATTGTGAAAGCTGTCACGGTCCAGGGCACGCACACGCCGAATCAGGCGGAACCGCGCCGATTCAGAACCCCAAGCGGCTGACGGCTGCGCAACTCAATCTCCTCTGCGGCTCTTGCCACCGCCAAGCCAGCAATCTGGATGACGACCGCGACTGGAGCAACTCGTGGAATGTGCGCCACCAGCCTTCGTACTTGCACCGTGCCGCCTGTTTCCGCAACAGTAACGGCGCACTCTCCTGTCTGACGTGCCATGATCCCCACCAGACACTGAAAACGACGAGTGCCTCGTACGACGCGAAATGTGCTTCCTGTCATCAGAAGATCTCCCATTCGACGCCAACCGCGGCGCGCAGTTGTATCAGTTGCCATATGCCGCAGGTCGCTGCCAGCGCAAATCTGAAGTTTACGAACCACTGGATCGGTATTTACGAACCGCAGGGCCGGCACCTGATTCCGTCGAAGCGCTCAGTCAAAGGCCTGCAGCCGGCGCCCGCGAACGATAATACGGGCGAGCCAATCATCGTGCCGGCCGACCCCGCCACGCTGGTTCCCGTCTATGCCCGGGCAGTAACGGAAGAACTTCCGCAGGCCGGCTCCAATCTCGGGTTATTCCTTCTGCAGATCGGAAAACCGGCGGAAGCCGAGACCTTCTTGCGCAAGGCGGTCGCAACCGAGAGCCGCGATGTCGACCGGGAAGGCCTCGCGCTCGCTCTCCAGGCGCAGAACAAAAACAAGGAAGCTTTTGACCTCTTCCGATTGGCGGCAGAGGGAAAAGATTCGAATGTCGCGGCGCGCGCATGGGTCAAGCTGGCGGAACTCGATCCGGAGCACGGCGACGCGTACTACCGCAACGCTGTCGGAGCAGAGGAAAGGGCATCGGGGGCTAACTCGCAGCGGCTTGCCGTCTTGTTGAAGGAGTACGCGACCGAACTGCGAGCCCGTAAGCGCGATCGGGAGGCGGAGCCACTCCTGCGACGCGCGCTGGCGATTCAGCGGTCGGCCGTCAAGTCGGATCCGCGCGTCACCATTGAAGTGCTCAACTCGCTCGGCAATCTGCTGGAGGGCAGCCAGCAACTGGATGAGGCCGAGAAGTTGGTGCGCGCCGCCCTCGCATTGTCTGAAGAGAAGTTCGGGCCGGAGAGCCCGCAACTGGCGGCCAGTTGTACCTACCTGGCGGATGTGCTGTGGAATCAAAAAAAGCTGCGCGAGGCGGGCCTGCAGTATCGCCGTGCCATCAACATCGACGCGTCCATCTATGGCCCGGACCGCCCCGAAACAGCCGCCGACATTGCCAACCTGGGAATGCTGACGACCGAGGCCGGCCAGCACGAGAATGGGGCCGCGCTGCTCCGGCAGGCGCTCGCGATTTACGAAAAAACCCTGGGGCCCAACAGTGAGGAGGCCCGATTGGTGCGGGAGAATCTTGCGAAGTCTGGACGTTGAGGATCGTATGACCAGGAAAACGGATCGACGGGATTTTCTGAAGGTAGCAGGAGTAGGCGTGAGCTGGGCTGCGTCTGTGCGCGCCTGGGCGCAGCCCAAACGCAACGTGAAGATCGGCCACACCGGAATCACCTGGGTGCAACCGCCACCGCCGCGGCCAACCGTCGCGGACGGCGCACCTGCAACACCAACCGCAGGCCGCGGGCCGGGCGGTCCCAGGCGCGTCGATCCAGCCTATATCGAGGGGATCTTCAAAGACGTAAGCGGTCTCGGCTATTACGGGCTGGAGCTGTTCACGTTCCAAATTCAGGGAATGGAAGAGAACGGCGGCATGGCTTCCTTGACGGAGAAGTACAAGCTGCCGTTGATCTCGGCCTACGGAGGTCCGAATCTGCTCGACCCCGTGCAACGCAAGGCCAGCATCGCGCAAGCGCTCGACTCGGCCAGGCTGCTGAAGAAGTATGGCGGGAAGGTTCTGGTCATCGGACCGAATGGCGTGAAGCGAGACAGCTACACGTTCAAGGATCACAAAGACGACATCGTCGCCACGCTGAACGAATTCGGAAAAGCGCTCTCTGATATCGGCCTCACGGGCTGCCTGCATCAGCACACCGGGACTTGCATCGAGTCGCGCGATGAGACCTACGCAGTGATGGAAGCGGTGGACACGCGGTACGTCAAGTTCGGGCCCGACATCGGGCAGCTTCAGAAGGGCGGATCCGACCCGGTTCAGGTCGTCAAGGATTTTCTGCCGGTCGTCAATCACATGCACATGAAGGACTACAGCGGCGGCGAGGCTTTCGTTGGCTACTGCCCGCTGGGACAAGGCAAGGTCAATCTTCCCGCCATCCTCGACATGATGGATGGGCGGCAGATCGCCGGCATGGTCATGGTGGAACTCGATGGCTCGCCGCGCATGCCGATGCCGGCTCTCGAGACAGCTACGATCGCGAAAGCATATCTGGAAAAGCAGGGCGTGGTGTTTCGAAGTGCCTGACCGATAGAAAGAATTCTCATGAAAGCACAGATCGTCGTAGCACTGGTGTTGTGTGGTTTCCCGGTTCGGATAGGATTTGCGCAGAAAGTCGCCGCCGGTTGGAGCGACTACCTTGGCGGCCCCGACAGCTCCCACTATTCTCCGTTGAAGCAAATCAACGCTTCGAATGTGAACAAGATCGAAGCCGCATGGACCTACCCGGCGCCGGACGGGACGTCGGTGTTCTGCCCGCTGGTCGTGGACAACATCGCGTACATTTCGGCAAAGGGCGGAGCGCTGGTTGCCCTCGACGCCACGACGGGCAAAGAGCTGTGGGTGCATTCGTTCGGCACAGGCGGGGGCGGCAGGGGCGGGATCTCCGGTCAGCGCGGCGCGAATTTCTGGCAGAGCCCAGACCGCAAGGACCGCCGCATCTTCGTCACGACTGGGGGATACCTGCACGCAATCGATGCGCTGACCGGAAAGACTGTCGATTCGTTCGCGGACCACGGCAAGCTGGATCTGAAAACCGGCATCGACCGGACGCCGATTGCGCTGGCGTCCAGAACTCCCGGCCGGATCTTCGAGAATCTCATTATTCTTGGAAGCTTTCCCGGCGAAGGCTATCTCGCGCCCCCAGGAGATCTCCGCGCATTTGACGTGCGTACAGGCAAGCTCGCTTGGGTCTTCCACACCATTCCTCGTGAGGGCGAACCGGGATACGACACGTGGCCGAAGGATGCCTACAAGTACATGGGCGGCGTGGACGTGTGGGGGGAAATCACCGTCGACGAGAAACGGGGGATCGCGTATTTTCCGATTTCGTCTCCGAAATACGAGTTGTACGGCGGCGACCGGCCAGGCAACAATCTCTACGCCGACTGTCTGTTGGCCCTGGATGCACGCACCGGAAAACATCTGTGGCATTTCCAGACCGTGCATCACGACATCTGGGATTACGACCCGACAGCCGCGCCGCAATTGGCGACCGTCAAGCACAACGGCAAGACCGTCGATGTAGTGGCGCTCGCTTCGAAGAACGGCTTCCTCTATGTGTTCGACCGGGTGACGGGCGAGCCGCTGTGGCCGATCGTAGAGCGCCCGGTGCCGAAATCGGAAGTGCCGGGAGAGTGGACTTCGCCGACTCAACCGTTCCCCACTCTACCGCCGCCCTTCGCGCGGCAGAAGTTCACGGAGAAAGATCTCTACTTCGGCTTCATGACCCCCGAAGAGCAGGCGCATTGGAAGGAGCGTTTTTCCAAGGCTCAGAACAAGGGGATCTTCACGCCAACGGGCCTCACTGATACCATCTCCATCCCGGGCGTAAATGGCGGCCCCTTCTTTTGGGACACAGCGGCGGATGCGGCGAATGGGATCGTCTTCGTCGAATCGAAAGACTTCCCGTCGATTCTGAAAATGGTGAAGGCGGGGGAACCGACCACCGCGAATTCTGGCGGAACGATCCCGAGCCGGATGCAACCGGGCGGGCGAGGACGAGGTGGTTTTGGAGCGGCGGGTGGTCCGGCCATGGCCCTGCGTTTCGGGCGCACCATTTATGAGGGTTCCTGCCAAGTCTGTCACGGCCCCGATCTGAAGGGTGATCGCGGACCGGCGGTGGACGACGCCGTGAAGCGTTTGGGCGCCGACGCGGTTCGCGACATCGTCAAGCACGGTAAAGGCGGCATGCCCGGCTTCCCCACCATGAACGCGGAAGCCATCGCGGATGTGATCGAATTCCTCGAAAAGTCCGACCAGGCGCCTCCAGGGACCGGCGTTCCCGGCAATACGCTGACGGAACGGTTGGAGCCGAACTATCCGGAAGGCGTGACCCCGCCGCCTTCGCGATATAAGACGGGCTATGGCCAGGAAGGCTATATCATCACGCCGCCCTGGAGCACCATTACCGCTTACGATCTCAACACGGGTACGATCCTGTGGCAGACACCCTATGGCGACACGCCTCAGGCCGGCCCCAGTGACAAACTACGTGGCAATGTGACGCCCAGGAGCGGCTTCGTCGTAACCGCCGGTGGGCTGGTGCTGTTTGCGGACAACCAGTCGAAGCTGTACGCACTGGATAAAAACACGGGTAAGGTCGTTTACTCGCGCGATGTGCCCAATAGCGCGGTAGGGGTGCCGGCGGTCTACGAAGTGAATGGGCGGGAGTACATTCTCTTTGCTCTAGTCGGTGGACCCGGCTTTCCGGCTGGTGCTCGTATGCCGGAAGGTGGCGTCAACCCGCCCGCGGGCGAAAAGATGTACGTGGCGTTTGCGCTGCCGAAGTGAAAACGAGGAGAAGAAGTATGTGGAAACAGATCATTCCGGCTTCCTTGGCGGCTGGCGCCACTTTGATACTGCTGCTGCCGCGCGCCGGAGCCAACAAGAACTTCGTCCCGGACTGGACCTTCCAGGGATCGTCCCTGGGATCGGCGCGCATGCTCGGAAGTGCGACCTGGCGTGCCGGGAATGGCGAAATCGTCGGGGTCCCCAACGCGCCGGAGGGGGGCTGGCTAATTCTCGACAAACCGCTTCAGGACGTGCAGTTCGCTTCCTCGTTCCGCTGCACCGGCGGTTGCCGTGCTGGCGTGATGCTGCGAACACAGTCGACACCGCAGGGCATTCGAGGCGTCTACGTCGCGTTGCCCGAAGGCGAAAACCCCGCGGCCGCATTTGCGCTGCAACTCGATCCGGAGGGCCGCGAAATCAAACGCGAATCGCTCAGTCGCGGGTTTGGCACGGTCCGGTTCATCACGCCCCCGCCGGCGGACGCGGGAAGAGGCGCCGGCCCTGGCCGCACAGGCACAGGACGCGGAGGCGCGGGACGAGGGCCGGCCGCTCTGCCTCCGAATTCACCGTACACGCGGCCGACCTATGCTTACCGGCCGAACGAGTGGAACCCGCTCGAAATCATCCTGGATGCCAATTACCTGCGCGCCTGGATTAATGACGGGCCCGAGGGCGGAAGCACCAACGGCCAGGCGGACGACGACGTCGCTAAGTACGGCCCCGTGGCGTTCTACGTTGGCGGGACTGGCGAAGTCCGATTCAAACAGATCGAGCTCAAAGATCTGGGACGGCACGCCCTGCCCGACGAAGAAGTGTCCAGCCGTTTTCGCATGCAGCGCATCAACGACTTTTACTACGCGTGGTCCGCGGCCGCAGCCGATGTCAATCATGACGGCATCCTGGATGTCGTCGCCGGGCCCTTCTATTATCTGG